>JADMIO011435072.1_pt1 | contig 12057 bp, 11 predicted proteins | sample 8958161 | NCBI WGS metagenome assembly JADMIO01 (sample SAMN16585339, study PRJNA669376) | soil metagenome | isolation source: Crop rotation soil | place: USA: Cullars Rotation, Alabama | collected 2011 | reverse complement strand
GCGTCGCGTCGTTCGTCAAGATCCGCAAGCCCAAAGTGGGCGAGCCGGTGAACCGCGCGACATTCACCGCCAGGCTGGACAAGGCGGCGTGGAAAGAGGCGATGGACCGCGACGGCAGTTACATCCTGCGGACGCACATACCATGGGAGCAGTGGCCGGCGGGAATGGAAAAGCAGGCGCCCCTATTGTGGGAATGGTACATGCAACTGGTGCGGGTGGAGGAATCATTCAAGACGCTCAAGAGCGATTTGAACCTGCGTCCGATCCATCATCAGGTTGAGAAGCGGGTGGAAGCGCACATCCTGGTGGCGTTCCTCGGATATTGCCTGAGCACGACATTGCGAATGAAGCTGGCGGCGGCAGCGCCGGGCCTGACGCCGCGAGCGGCGCTGCAATCCATGTCGGCGATCCAGATGGTGGAAGTGCACGTGCCGACGAGGGACGGACGAATGCTGGTGATGCCCCGGCACACCGAGCCGGAGGCGCAACAGAAAATGCTGCTGGAAAAGCTGAAGCTGGAGTTGCCTCCGCAGCCGCCGCCGAGGATCCGCGGCGGGAGATTGGAGTTGCAAGCCGCGGCGACCGGCGAGATTTTGTAGTGCAGACCTAAGCGGTCAAAACCGCGCCAACGGGGCCGGGAACGCGGTTTGACCCGGCGAAGTGCGAAAGTTGGGCTAAGGTATCGACTTTGCGAACCAAGCCAACCGTCTCGGCCGGCTCGTTTTGCAGGCGGGGCTCCGCCTTGCCAGTCAACCAGTGCGGGCAAACACGCCCATACGCCCGGATCAGACGGGTTTCCGCACTTCCACCACCACCTTCCCCATGGGCCCCTCCGCCAGTCGCGCGAAGGCGGCGGGGAGTTCCGCTAACGGAAAGACGCGATCGATCACCGGCCTGGCCTTGACGCGCTGTAAGGCCGTCACGATCGACTGCCATGCGGCGCGGCTCTCGGCGTTGGTGTAGGTGCCCACCGCCACTCCACCGATGCGGAGCCGGCGGAAGAGGAGGCTGGCGGTGTTGAATTGCGGCACCGGTCCCGCCAGCCGCCCGACGACGCTGATCTTCCCCCATTCGCCCAGCGTCTCGACCATCTCGGAGAACAAGGCGCCGCCGATGTTGTCGATGGCCAGGTCGACGCGCCGACCTTGCAGGAATTCCTTGAGTTGCTTTCGCCAGCCAGATTCGGTGGGATCAAAGACGGCGGCGGCGCCCAGGGACTTGAGTTGCTCTCGTTTTGACGTGCCGCGCGAGAGGGCGATCATCGTGTGTCCGGCGGCACTTCCGAGTTGGAGGCTGGCCACGCCCACGCCGCCCGAAGCGCCGCTGACCAGGACGACGCAGGGAGACAATTCGCCCCATTGGGTGAGGGCCTGGTGCGCGGTGATGTAAACCAACGCCGCGCTGGCCGCCTGCTGCTCGGTCCAATCGGCGGGGGCTTCGACCAGCGATTCGGCCGGCACCGCAACCTTCTCCGCCAGCGTGCCCCACCGGCTCACGCCGACTTCCCCGCGCAGGACCGTTTTGCGATCCCCAACACGAACATCGCGCACCCCTGGTCCGACGGCGATCACGGTGCCGAAGCCATCCCGTCCCAGCACGTGGGGGAGCGCCGGGCGCGCGGGATACTGCCCTTCAGCAAGATACCGATCCGCCGGATTGAGGGCGGCGTAGTGAACCTGCAAAACCACTTCCCCCGCCGCCGGGATTGGGTCGGCTGCATCGCTCAAACGCAGGCGTCCCAGGCCGCTCAATTCGTCCAACAGCCATGCCTTCATAGTGGCATATTACCGTGTGTCGAGAACCGTTCGTCAAGCGGCGGCTGGGACGAAAAGGGTCAGTATCGGGTCAGAAAGTCAAAATCCGTTGGCGTCATCGGTTGGAAGAAGATACGTATCGAGGTTGTCGTAAGGATATTTGGTGGCATCGACCTTGCCACCCTCGCTCGTCGAATCCACGCGCACCGTATAGATGTTGTCGTTGAACGGAACCGCCACCGGGATCGGTTCTCCCACGAATGGGGAGGCCGCCCATGCCACGTGCGAGTCGGCGTACAGCACGTTCTGACCCTTGTTCTTATGGTTGTTGCTGTTGCCCGCCGCCATGTCGCGCGTACTTGAGGAGTGCGTGACTGCGGTGACGTTATTGGTCGGGTTATAGCCGCCAACGATTCCAGGGTTGAGGTCTGCCGCGAGCGGATCGTTACTGCTTAGCGATGAACTGTCCCATCCCCAGTTGGTTTTCACGGCGTTGTCGCTGGGGAACGGACAGTTGAAACTGTAGGACATCGTCTGGCCGAAGATGGGATTGTCTTCCCAGTTCGAGTAGTCCAGGATCTTGTTGACCGTGAATCCGCGCGTTGCGTTGCTGGAGGGGCAGACGAAGACGTCCACGGCGTAGTTGGTCGCCTTCACCAGCAGGAAGATGCTGGCCGTGACGGAGTTGGCCTTGACGTCAGGGCCGAAGCTGTTGGAGATCGTGGCTGTTGGCGCCGTGCCCACGATGGGCCCGCCGGCATTGCTACAGTCGAGGTTCCCGTTGGGGATGTTGGAGTTCGGCTTCAGGTTGAAATACGTCCGGGGGAACTTGCCGTTATTCTGGATCGAATACTGGTGCATCGCATCGGCGATGGTCTGAAGGTTCTTCGAACACTTGGCCTTGTTGGCTTCTTCGCGGACATGACTGAGGGCGGGGAGAAGAATGGAGATCAGCAGCGCGATGATGCCAATCACGACCAGCAGTTCGACCAGCGTGAAACCACGATAGCGGCTGAACGAACGAGGTACCCACATAAAGAAACTCCTTTCGAATACCGTAGATCAGAATCGAGCCTGATAATGGATGGATGGACGATTTCATTTTGAAACACACGTGCCGCGCGCGAAATTAGCCAGATTGCTAGTTTCCTACGACGGCAACTCACATTGAAGATCCTTACATGCAATCGACAAGCAAGCGGGAGATTTGCACCTGTCCACATCGTGGACATCGACAAGATATACAGCAATCGTTCAATCGGCAACTGCCTTGTGACAATTGCCTGCAAAATTGACGGTGCAGTTTGCCGATTCTGTTGGACAGGCCAAATGGGAATGACGAGAATGGGAAGATAGCAGAAGGCCCGCCCCGGGGTGGGGCGGGCCTTGATGCCGAATCGAATGCGTCGTCAAACGGGGCGATTCGTCGGTCAGAGATCAGAACCCGTTTGCGTCATCGGTCGGCAGAAGATACGTATCGAGGTTGTCGTACGGATACGTAGCGGCATCGACCTTGCCACCCTCGCTCGTCGAATCCACGCGCACCGTATAGATGTTGTCGTTGAACGGAACCGCCACCGGGATCGGTTCTCCCACGAATGGGGAGGCCGCCCATGCCACGTGCGAGTCGGCGTACAGCACGTTCTGACCCTTGTTCTTATGGTTGTTGCTGTTGCCCGCCGCCATGTCGCGCGTACTTGAGGAGTGCGTGACTGCGGTGACGTTATTGGTCGGGTTATAGCCGCCAACGATTCCAGGGTTGAGGTCTGCCGCGAGCGGATCGTTACTGCTTAGCGATGAACTGTCCCATCCCCAGTTGGTTTTCACGGCGTTGTCGCTGGGGAACGGACAGTTGAAACTGTAGGACATCGTCTGGCCGAAGATGGGATTGTCTTCCCAGTTCGAGTAGTCCAGGATCTTGTTGACCGTGAATCCGCGCGTTGCGTTGCTGGAGGGGCAGACGAAGACGTCCACGGCGTAGTTGGTCGCCTTCACCAGCAGGAAGATGCTGGCCGTGACGGAGTTGGCCTTGACGTCAGGGCCGAAGCTGTTGGAGATCGTGGCTGTTGGCGCCGTGCCCACGATGGGCCCGCCGGCATTGCTACAGTCGAGGTTCCCGTTGGGGATGTTGGAGTTCGGCTTCAGGTTGAAATACGTCCGGGGGAACTTGCCGTTATTCTGGATCGAATACTGGTGCATCGCATCAGCGATGGTCTGCAAGTTCTTCGAACACTTGGCCTTGTTGGCTTCCTCGCGGACGTGGCTGAGGGCCGGCAGGAGAATGGAGATCAGCAGCGCAATGATGCCGATCACGACGAGCAGTTCCACCAGCGTGAAACCGCCAGAGCGGCGAAACGGACGATGCAGCTTCATATAGAAGCTCCTTTCGATGTGGCCGCGAACTCGATCAATGCTCAACCGGTGAAAATAGATGAATGATGGCATTTTTGCAGAACGATTAAACGTCTGCGGACCGGCTGACATGTACCATTTTCGCGACGGGGAAAACGTGCCGGCGAACACCGCCGGCACTTGAGATTCCAAATTTGAGGAAAGGTGAAGAATTCACCCATCCAGACTGTTGTGCACTAAACGTGCGGACTCAAGGCACAACGACAACCGACAAGATAGACGCATTTCCGCCACGCGCCAACCAGCAAACCGGCACAATTTATCGGATAGATCGTCGATGTCAACGTAATTTCACACGGAATTACGAGCTGCCGCGGGATCCCATGTCGCGGCAAATCACCCCTAAGTATCGATGAGGAATAAAGTTGAATACGTGTCGCTCGCGAGCGGAGCAGTTATCGAGCCCCTAATACGCGCGAGCGGGCGATTTATTTGAAGGCAAAAAAAAATTTCGCGGGGACTGCGCCTACGTCGCCGGCGCATCCGGCTCGGCGGGCTCGATGCCGGCGCGACGCTGCTTTTCCTGGAGCTTCTCAATCACCAACGCCGGCAACACCGCCGACAACTGCCGCACATCCCCTCCCAGCGACACCACCTGCCGAATCAGGCTGCTGCTGGTCAGGGCATACTGATCGCCCGCCATAATGAAGACCGTCTCCACGCCACCGACCGCCCGATTGGCCAGCGCCAGTTGAAACTCGTAGCGAAGATCCGACACATCCCGAATGCCGCGCAGGATCGCCGTCGCCTTGACGCTCCGAACGAAGTCGACCGTCAGCCCCTTAAACTTCTCCACGTGCGCGCCCGGCACATCCTTCAGCAGCGCCCGGATCATCCGCACGCGCTCGTCCAGCGTGAACATCTCCCGCTTCTCCGGATTGATCCCCACCGCCACGATCAACTCATCGAACAATCCCACAGCCCGGCGGATCACATCGAGATGGCCATGCGTGATCGGATCGAACTGTCCCGGAAAGACGGCGATTTTCTTGGGGCGAGAAGTCATACGAGGAAAGTAAACCCGCGCGACGAAAAACGGAAGCCTGAAGAAACGCTGAACTCTGAACGCTGAACGCGGAACATAAGACACGGAATGCCCGCTTCAACGGAGACGTCCGTCGCGCTTCGCATTTTGTTCAGCGTTCAGAGTTCAGAGTTCAGCGTTTCTTACGTATTATCTCCCCGTGCTCCACCGTCAATCCGCCGCCAACGGCGTCGTCTTCTACTTCTCTCCGCTGCTTCGCGCTGCGGGCGTGCCGCACGCGTTCAGCACGCGCATCGGGGGCGTAAGCCAGCCTCCTTTCGATTCGCTCAACCTCGGCAATCCGAACGGCTGCGACATCCAGGACGACTACGACCGCATCTGGGAAAATTACCGCCTGCTCCAACACGCCGCCGGCTGCGCCGAGTGCAAACCCTGCCGCGTCCATCAGGTCCACGGAAACGCCGTCGCCCGCGTCCGTTCAGGCGAAGTGTTCGACACGTCCACCAAAGCCGACGCCCTGGTGAGCGACGATCCTTCGCAGGTCCTCTCCGTCCGCGTGGCCGATTGCGTCCCCGTTCTGCTGGCCACCCGCCAGGGCGACCGCGTCGCCGCGGTCCATGCGGGTTGGCGCGGCGTGATCGCCGGCGTCGTCCCCGCCGCACTACGGGAACTGCGCGCCCTTTCCGACGATCGCCCGCCTTCGCAATTTCTTGCTGCCATCGGCCCCTGCATCGGCTACGACGCCTTCGAGGTAGGCCCGGAAGTGCTCGCCGAATTCGGCCGTACGTTCGGCTCCGACGCGCCCTGCCGGGTTGTCCCTGACAAAGAGACCGAATCGGGAGGGCCTGCCCTGAGCGAGCGCAGCGAGTCGAAGGGCCGCGTTGATCTCCGCCAATCCATCCGCTTGCAGCTCCTCGAGGCCGGCGTTCCCGCCGATCAGATCGACCTCTCCGACCGCTGCACCTGGAGCGACCGATCCGAGTTCTACTCCCACCGCCGCGACAATGGCGTCACGGGCCGGATGGCCGCGGTGATTCAGGCGAAGGGGTGATCGGTTGTCGTTTCCGCGCTACCTCTTGAACTTGGGAATCGCGCGTTTCATGAACCTATCGAACAGTGGGACAGTGAATGCGAGGCTGCCGTGCGCCGGGCTGTAGATCATTCCTTTTTTGATCAGCTTTGCCCTCACTGGCCCCAGACCGGTGATCTTCACGCCCAATTTTTCCGCGATATCCGATGTGAGTTGCGCGTCAGAGCCTAACTCCGCCATGGCACGCAGGAAATTTTTCTCACCGGGTGTCAGGCGATCAAAACGAACACACTCTAACCCACTCCTATCCGGATTCCTAAGTTGCCCCGGAAATTCGGGCACGTCCGGAACGCCGGCCCCGGGCGTCAGAACTTGATTTTTTCTCTCCGATCTGGCAACCTATTGCCACGTGGGAGCGGGGCCAATTCTCCTTACACGCGGGTACGGTATGTCGCAATTTTCGTCGGCAGTGGGGCCGGGCGCGGCGCGCACGGCCTGTCAGAACCATCCGCAAACCGCGGCAGTCGAACGCTGCGCAGGGTGTGCGGAGGCGTTCTGCCATAACTGCATCGTCGAAATGCAGGGCGTCAAATACTGCGGGAAATGCAAGGTCATGGGCCTCAAGGCGCAGCCCATGCTCGCGCTGGCCCGAATCCCCTGCAAAGAGGCGACTGAATCGATGTCGATGGCCCTGGGGGGATTGGCCGCAGTGTTCGGCTCGATTTTTTGCCTCGCCATTCCCCTGCTTCTCGGCGGTATCGGGCTGGAAATCACGGCGATGTCGAAGTGTTCCCAGGCCAGGAAGATGATCGCGGCCGATCCGCGATTGACTGGTGGAGAGAAGGCGACGATCGGATTGGTGCTCGGAATCATTGGATGCGCGATGGCTGTGGTGGTGGCGATGCTGGCGATGCTCGCCCACGCGCACTAGTCGGCAAGCGGCCCTGGACAGCAGGGTGGAAGTACTCGCCCACCATCGTGCGTACGGAAACAAGCGGAGGGTGGGTGAGTACACCCACCCTACGAAATTCGCTCGGGGTCGACCGCCGGGTCTGTCTGAAGACAGGGCCAAACGAGGAAGGCATGCAAGCGATCTGTCCGAAATGCAACAGCCCGCTGGCCACGGAAGATGGCATCAATGCGTACTGCGCAGTGGACGGCGCACAGTACCAGGTGCTCTATTCGCGCGAGCCGATGTTGGTGCAGGATCCGCAGCCGGTGCTGCCGATGCGGGAGGATTACTTCACTGCCGAGGACGTTGCGCCAACGGCGCCACCCTTGCCCCCGCCATTGCCCGAGCCGACGGGGGCCTATGAAGTGCAGGCGCCGCCCCAGGCTGCGGAATGGAAGCCTGTGGAATCGTGGGATACGCCCGCGCAGGACGTGGTCGTATGTAGCATGCATCCGCAGATCGCAGCCGTGGCATATTGCAACAGGTGCCGGCTGGCGGCGTGTGAAACGTGCAACTTCTCATTTCCCAATGGGATGAATCTGTGCGCAGCCTGCGCGTCGATTGCGCCGGTGGTGATGACGCCGGTGCGAAAACAACTGATGGGCTGGTCATTTGCGATGGCGGGGGTGACCGTTCTGGGAGTTGTCCTGACTGCCCTTTCGCATGATGACGGAAATCCGATCGCGTTCTTGATTGTGCTCCTCTTATTTGTATTTGCGCCAACAACTATTGGCGCAGCGCTCGGTTGGGCGGCGCTGGACAAGAGGCTGGGAAATCCGGTTCCGGTCTGGATCGCGGCAATCTGGAATACCGTGGTGATCGCCGCGCTTCTGTTTACCGCTTTAAGTAGAATCATGATGCAACTGGGATAAAGAAATGACCGTCGACCACTCCAATCCGACCGCGCCGCGCCGCCAGGTGGAACTCCACGCCACCGGGCTTGTGGTGCCCGACGCCAACGTCGTCGGCGGCAGGCGGTTTGTCGCGTTTTCGGAAGTGGACCATCTTCTGCTGTCGTCGGAGTATGTTCTGTCGTTCCAAGTCGGCTATGAGATTTTTTCCGTGCGGCTTAATCCGCAAAGCCCAAAGAACGGGGCCGTGCTGGAGAAACTGGTGGCGACGCTGCGAGCGCACTCCGGCGCGCAGGCGACAGGGTAGGGCGAGCGGAATGATGCGGTGATGGTAGGACGCAGTTTGAAAACCTTGATCGTGACACGGGCGTCCCGCCCGTGCGTGCGGCACGGTAGGGTGAAAATGCATGTTTCTGAGAGTTTGGAAACAGGGCGCCTCAGGCACGGGCGGAACGCCCGTGTCACGATTGAGGTTCTCAAGCCGCTTCTAAACGGGTGAAGGACGACCCGCGCCGCGGCAGATATGGCGTGCGCATTTCGACCGACCGTGAGTGATGGCCGATCGCGGCCGTTTGATGAAAGGGAAGGTCCCGATGGGGATGATTCAAGTACGCGTTCAGGATATTTCCGGCAGCCGCGTCTGCGACGTGGAGGCCCCGGACGATGTGGCGATCGCCCGGATTCTCGCATTGCTCGTCGAGCGGATGAACCTTCCGCTCAACAGCCCCGACGGCCAGATCATGAGCTACAAGCTCCATCATCGCCGCACCGGCCAGCAACTGCTCGACCAGCAGACGCTCGTCGAGGCGGGGGTGCACGGCCACGATGAGCTGCGGCTTCAGCCGGAGATCACCGCCGGCGCCGGGCGCTGCCTCAGGGAGCGGGCATGAGCGCCGCCGCGCCGCTCGTGTTGCGTGAAGGGCGTTTCGCGCGATTCGAGAAAATCCAATGGTGGAAGCAATCGGTGCTGGCGGAGGCGCGCATCTTCGTCGTCGGCGCGGGGGCGCTGGGCAATGAAGTGATGAAGAACCTGGCGCTGCTGGGCGTGGGGAATGTCGCCATCGCCGACATGGACCGGATCGAAGAGAGCAACCTGAGTCGATCCGTCCTCTTCCGCATCGCCGATGAAGGGCGCTTTAAGGCGGATGTCGCCGCGGCGGCAGCGGTGGATATTTACCCGCCCATGCGCGTCCATCCGATTAACGGAAACTTGCTGGCGGATGTTGGGATCGGTTGGTTCCGCTGGGCGGATGTCGTCGTCGGGGCGCTGGACAACCGCGAAGCCCGCCTCTTCACCAACAGCGCCTGCGCCCGCGCGGGCCGCCCCTGGATCGATGGAGGCATCGACGTGCTCCAGGGGATCGTCCGCGGCTTCGCCCCGCCCGAAACCGCCTGCTACGAATGCACCATGGGCGAGGCCGACTGGACGCTGCTGAACCAGCGGCGATCGTGCGCGTTATTGGCGCGGCGGGCGGCGCAGCAGATGAGCGTGCCGACCACACCGACCACCGCCTCCATCATCGGCGCGCTTCAGGTGCAGGAGATGGTGAAGATGCTGCACGGGATGGATGCGTTGCGCGGCAAGGGAGTGGTCTTCGACGGCGCGCTGCACAACTCGTTCACCGTGTCGTACCCGAAAAACCCCGACTGCCCCTGGCACGATGAGCCAGCGCCGATCGAAACCCGCACCGACCTTCACAGCGGCACGCCGCTGCGGCAGATCTGGAATGAGGCGGAGAAACTGATCGGTCCCGTGGATGCGCTGGACCTGAGCCGGGAGACGGTCGCGGTGTTGGAATGCCCCAAGTGCGGGCGGCGGGATAAGGTGCTTCAGCCGGTGGAGAAAATCGCGGTGGAGCAAGTCCCCTGCCCCGCATGCGGCGCCGAGCGGACGCCCGAACTGCTCCACTCGATCGGACGCGCAAGCGCGTGGCTCGATCGGACGGTGCGGGAGATCGGGTTGCCGGCGTGGGATATCGTCTGGGCAAGGAACAAGACGCGCACGATCGGCCTGGAATTGTCCGGCGACAGGCTGCCGGGTGTTTGAGGGAGCAACGTTCATGTCCAGGAAAAAGCACAAGTCCGAAGAGCGGGCGCGGGCCTCCGGCGCGAAGGAGACGACGTCCAGCGCGAAGGAGATGTCGGCTTCCGTTTCCACAGATTCCGCGTCGAAGGGAGACGCAACGGCGCCGGAGAAATCAGACACCAAGTCCGCTTCGTTTAGCCCCGGCGGCCACGCCGGGTCCACGGATGCCAGTTCGAAGGACGCCAAGAACTCGAAAGATGGCAAGGACTCGAAGGATTCAAAGGATTCGAAGGATTCGAAAGACTCCAAAGACTCCCTTCGCATCGAGAAGAAGGAAGACAAGAAACTCGTCTGGCGCAAATTCACCGGACCCAGCGACGCCAAGGCGGTTCTGCGCGTCGCGATGGATAAGACCGCCTACGCCCAGATCGTCTCGCACGCGGCCGGTTCGGTCGATGCAGAAATTTGCGGTATTCTCGCGGGGACGCAGTGCGAGGATGACGACGGCCCGTTCCTCGACGTGGCGGCGGCAGTGCGCGGAGACACGGCTCGGGGCGGCAGCACGCATGTCACCTTCACACACGAGACGTGGGACGTCATCCACCGGACGATGGAACGGGATCATCCCAAGCTTCAGATCGTCGGGTGGTATCACTCGCATCCCGGGTTCGGCGTCGAATTCTCGGAGATGGATCTCTTCATCCAGAAGAACTTCTTCAAGGCCAACACGCAGGTTGCCCTCGTTGTCGATCCGTTGGGCGGGCAAACGGCGATGTGCCTCGATACATCCAACGGCGTGCGGTATGTCGATCGCTTCTGGGTCGATGGGCGCGAACACCAATGCAAGCTTCCCGCGCGCGGGGCCGATGGAAATGGGTCGGGCGATTCATCGAACGCCGGCGCATCCGGTTCATCGGGCGGCCCGGCCACCTCGGAATTGGCGGCGGCGATCAAGACGCTGGAAGCGCGGCTCAGCCAGGCGATCCAGGCATCGGACGATCAACGGGCGTGGATCTACCAGGCAGTGCTTTCGTTCGGGATGTTCATCGCGGTGATCGTGCTGGGATGGGTCGGGTGGTCGATCTGGCGAAACTATTCAGCGCCGATGACGCCACCGGAACTACTCGGCTTTCATACCGTGCCGCTGGTGATCGATGGCAAGCAGGTGTTGGTGGGATTGCAGACTATAAAATGGCAGGTGCCGCCGGAGATGACGGCGGCGTATGTGGAACTCGAAAAGCAGCGTCGCGCCAAGGAGGCGGAGTTGGCCGCCGCCAACCCGGCCCCCGCGCCACCCGCCGCGCCAGCCGCCGCCCCATCATCCCAGCCCGCAACGACGCGATCGTCCACGCAGCCGGCGACCCTCCCCGCATCGCCACCTGCGACGGCTCCAGCTTCGGGGTCTGTGAATCCACCGTCCAAAATAACTCCGGCATCGGCGCCGGCCCACTGAAGGATCTGCCATGACACGACCGGGCGACAACTTCATCCGCATTACCCACGACGACGCCAACTCCGAGCACGTCGAATCCCTGCTGCGCCGGCAAATGAGCCTGCGCGGCGAAAAAGGAATCACCGCCGTCAAAAAACGCCGGTGGTTCTATCAGAGCTGGTTCGTTCTGATGATCGCCGCGGGAGTGATGGCGTTCGGCGCCTGGGCGCTGATCGAGCCGTACTTTGATGACTTTCTCTGGCTCCAGGGACCGATCACGCAGATCGATGTCGTTGGCAGCAAGGGATTCGTTGCGATAACGGTTCGCGGCCAACAGATCATCCTCGTTCCGGGCACGCAGGTCTGGTCGAACGGCCAGGCCAGGGCGCTCAAGGTCGAGGACCTGAAAGCCGGTGGGGAGGTTCGCGTCCATTTCGTTCCCGAATTGGCCGGGGATAAGCAGGTTTTCGCCGCCCTGTTTGTCGATCCCTCGCCGCCGCCCGTCCCGGCATCGCGGGCATCGCTCACCATGAGCCAGTTGACAACGCGACATGAGATCTTCAGTCATCTCCTGTTTCCGCTCGTCGCGGGATTTGTGGGAGTGGGAGTGGCGGC
>JADMIO011135945.1_pt1 | contig 12059 bp, 8 predicted proteins | sample 8958161 | NCBI WGS metagenome assembly JADMIO01 (sample SAMN16585339, study PRJNA669376) | soil metagenome | isolation source: Crop rotation soil | place: USA: Cullars Rotation, Alabama | collected 2011 | reverse complement strand
CTGATTCGCCCGCCTGACTGGTCCCGCCGCGAATCGCCAACTCGGAGCGCCTCCCCGAGCTAGAACTTATAGCTTAAATCCACCTGAAAGAGATCGTAGTCATCGACCGGGTTGATCCCAATGTCTCCGACGCCGCCAGTCCCGAGATCGTGATCGATCTGCCATCCATGAGCATAGGTAAGATTGGCCGTGACCGCGTCGGTCAGAGCATAACCCAGTTGGACAAAAACCCCTTCCATGTTTACCCGACTATCGAAGATGTCGGAGTCCACCAGGTTTGGATCGAGGGCAAATTGCTCGGCATGCTGCCAGAAACTGGTGAGGCTGATATCGCCTTGGTGTTTCGTGCTTCCGATGCTCGCGCCAATCTGATAGGCCCACTTTTGATCGGTCTTATCCGGATGTCCCGCAGCCCGCGCGCGATCGGCGCTGTCGAGGTTCACTGCCAAATCGGCGAAAATTCTCGCGGGCGCTGTCCCTACTTTGAATCCAAATTCGGCCGGTAACTCAAAGACGAACAGACTATTTGCGCCGGTCTGATTCGGCACAACTGTCGTGACTGCTCCAGTAACTGGATCAACCACCTGAAAGGCCGGGTCCCCGACGAAGTGAGTAGCAAAGGTATCTCCGACGCCGGTGTAATTATATAGGGTCGGTGCGAGCTGGACGTATCGGTCTTTATCAAAGTTAAGCTTTGCTCCAAACTGCCATCCCAGAAGATAGGCATCATCGTTAGGAATGCCGCTCGGCGATGGTCCGATCGGATTTTCCGGGTTGGTATCGTCGTAAACAAACTGTCCAAGGTTGGCGAATACGTCGAGTGTCATCCCGGGCGTCGCCGGGACTTCCTTTGTTACAACTGCTTTGCCGTCCTTGTCGTTTCCGGTCTCGGTCCGGGCCGGACTGCCGCCGCCCAGGTTGAAGCTGTACTTGTATTGCTCGGCCAATCCTTCGGGGTTGATATCTCCATCCCACACCATCGAACTGGTCAGGAACGGGTTGGCCATTTTCCCCGCGGTAAGAGTGAGTCCTTTGAACCCTTTGTAACCGAAATAGACCTGGCCCACGCTGATCCCGTCGCTGTTCTTGGCAAAGGGCCCCGGACCGGCGGCGGTGTCGTCGCCGAAGGTCAGGTTGGTCGAGCGCGGGTTGGTGCTGGTTTCCAGCCGAATCCCGAAGAACCAGTCCTCGAGGAGCGTGCCCTTGAGCCCAAGGCGCAGGCGATAGCGGGCCCGGTCCCGCTGAAAGCTGTCGCCGTGTGAATTAATCGTATCGGGAGCGGCCGTCTCGCCGTTACGAACGTCATAGCGAACGCGGGCATCGCCGTAGATTTCCAACTCGGTAACCGATTTGGACAGCTTTAACCTGGTTTCCTCAGCCGCCGGAGGGAGCGCCGCAACCGCAGCAGCTTGCTTTGTCTCTTCCTTCTTCATTTCAGCACGGACTTCTGCGGCGTCCTGTTCGGTAATGAGATGCTTGCGCACTAACAGTTTGAGCAGGGCATCGTCATCGGCCCGCAACGGATTCACACTAACTGCGGCGATCAATAACGCTGCGATCACAACTTTTCTCGAAAACATAAGTATTTCTCCTTTGTTGCGGCTGACGCCGCGATGGTCAAGAGCAACGATCCTTCGGATCGAGCGCCGTTCGGGTTTTTCGAACGGCCGAAGCTAGTAAGGGATTGTTACAAATAGGCGTCGCGCATGTAACACTTCCGTAAACTTGCAAGCGGTTAAGGTCGTGAACGCTGCACCGGGCCGGGGAACTTGTAAATCTTCCCTGTGTGCGGAGGCCATGGGCAAGCAACGCCCGTCTGGGGAAAACTAAACTGGCGTTTGAAGGGAAGCGATCTTGGCGGCCAATTCCTTGGATCGCGTTTCCAGCGTCTGAAGGCGAAGCTGCCAGCGATGGAGCTGAATATTGAGCTGGTTGATGTAGCCGCTGACTTCGGTCCGCTGCGATTCGTTCTCTTTCAGCTGCCGTTGGAGGTCGGCTAATGGTAGCGATTCCTGGCCTCCAGAGGCGCTCCCGTCGCTCGCCTTCCCGGCCGCCGGTGCCACCGTCGCCTTGCCACAGCGCTGGCACTCCAGCATCATGCCCGCAGCGGCCTCATCCACTACCAGCGCGACCCCGCAATGCTGGCAGTTGAAAAAGAGGTCACGCGGGTCGTTCGCAGAGAAGTTGCTGCCGGACGCACTTTGCATCTGTAGCGTTTAAGCAACCCTCATACCAGTGAGGGCGCCAGGATGTCGCCAAGCCATTGGTCCGAGGTCGGGACAATGCGACAGTCTGGCGCGAGCCGGCGGATCGATCTCAGGGCGACTCAGACGTAAGTAGCTGGTGGAAGGTCTTTAATCCTGACATCCGCTTAATGGAACGATCGTTGCTGGGAGGTCCGCGAAAGGATTTTTCTCACAATGGCAAAAGTTTTAGGTATCGACCTGGGCACCACTAACTCCTGCATGGCGGTAATGGAGGGTGGCGACCCGGTAGTTTTGGAAAACAGTGAAGGCGCGCGCACGACCCCCTCGATCGTCGCTTTCGCGAAGAACGGCGAACGTCTCGTCGGCCAGGCCGCCAAAAGACAAGCGGTGACCAACCCCGCGAACACAATTTTCTCGATCAAGCGATTCATGGGCCGCAAATACGACGAGGTCCGCGACGAACAGCACCGTATTCCTTACAAGATCGTGAAGGCGGCCAACGGCGATGCTCACGTGCAGGTCGAGGTCAATGGCCAGAACAAAACGTTCAGCCCGCCGGAAATCTCCGCCATGATTCTCTCGAAGTTGAAGGCGGACGCCGAGGCCAAGCTGGGCGAAAAGATTGCTCAGGCCGTCATTACCGTTCCCGCTTACTTCAACGACTCACAGCGCAACGCGACCAAAGACGCCGGCAAGATCGCCGGCCTCGAAGTCTTGCGCATCATCAACGAACCAACCGCGGCGTCTCTCGCTTACGGCCTGGACAAGAAAAAAGATGAAGAGATCGCGGTCTATGACCTGGGCGGCGGCACGTTCGACATTTCCGTTCTGGAAATCGGCGACGGCGTCTTCGAAGTGAAGGCGACCAATGGCGACACTCACCTGGGTGGTGATGACTGGGATAACGTCCTGGTCGATTGGATTGTCGGTGAGTTTAAGAAGGACACCGGCATTGACCTTTCCAAGCAACCTGACGCCGTGCAGCGGATCAAGGAGGAAGCCGAAAAGGCAAAGATCGCTCTCTCTTCCGCGCAGGAATACGAAATCAACCTGCCCTTCATCACCGCAGATGCGAGCGGGCCGAAGCATATTCAAAAGAAACTCACCCGCTCGAAGCTCGAGCAGCTGACTGACTCCCTCTTCCAGCGGACGGTCAAGCCGGTCAAGGATTGCCTGGCGGACGCCAAGCTCTCCGAACGCGACATTGATGAGTTGGTCCTGGTCGGCGGAATGACTCGCATGCCCAAGGTCATTGAAACGGCGCGCGAGCTGATCGGCAAGGAACCTCATAAGGGTGTGAACCCGGACGAAGTCGTCGCGGTCGGCGCAGCCATCCAGGGCGGCGTGCTCAAGGGCGACGTCAAGGACGTGCTTCTGCTCGATGTTACTCCGCTCACCCTTGCGATCGAAACTGCGGGTGGGGTTGCGACGCCGATGATTCCGCGTAACACCACCATCCCGACGCGTAAGTCTCAGATCTTCTCCACTTACAGCGATAACCAACCGGGAGTGGAAATCAAAGTCTTACAAGGGGAGCGCCCGCTCTCTCGCGATAACAAGAACCTCGGCACCTTTCATCTCGACGGCATCCCGCCAGCCCCGCGCGGCATGCCCCAAATCGAAGTTACTTTCGACATCGACGCCAACGGCATCCTCCACGTCTCGGCCAAGGACCTTGGCACGGGCAAGGAGCAAAAGATCTCCATTACCGGCAGCTCCGGTCTCTCCAAGGATGAGGTCGAGAAGATGCAGAAGGAAGCCGAGACCCATGCCGAGGAAGATCGCAAGGCCAAGGAGGCGATCGAGATCAAGAACAACGCCGACAACCTCGCCTACCAGTGCGAAAAACAAATGAAAGAACTCGGCGAGAAGGTTCCGCCGGATAAGAAGCAGGCAATCGAAGATGCCATCTCCAAGGTGCGCGAGGCGATCAACGCCAACGATAGCGAAGCGATGAAACGCACCTACGAAGACTTGCAGAACAAATTCCAGGAAATCAGCGCCGACCTTTACAAGCAGGCTGCGGCCAGCGCCGGTCCCCAACCGGAGGCCCAGCCTGGCGGAGGTCCAAAGGCCGAAGCTCAAACCGAAGGCCCGCGAAAGGACCAGGGCGATGTCGTCGATGCCGAGTTTGAAGTCGTCGACGAGGACAAAAAGTAACTATTTCCCAATAACAATTTGCCGCGAGCCGCTTGTCTGTCTGGACCAGCGGTGATCCGGCAACAACCAACCTAGCTAAAGGAGTAAGTGATATAACTATGGCAATTAATGTGAAACCGCTCGGCGATCGGGTGCTGGTGCAGCCAATCGAAGAGCAAGAAACCAAAAAAGGCGGGATCATCATTCCCGATACCGCCAAAGAGAAGCCGCAGGAAGGCAACGTCGTCGCCCTCGGCACCGGTAAGATCGACGACAAAGGCAAAAAAGTGGAGTTCACCGTCAAGAAGGGCGACAAAGTCCTGATCTCCAAATATGGCGGCACCGAAATCAAGGTGGACGGTGAGTCCTACCTGATCATGCGCGAGGACGACATCCTCGGCATCATCGGCTAACTTCCACTCTCAACTAAAGACTAAGAACTAATTCTATGGCAGCTAAACAACTACAGTTTGATGAGAGCGCACGTCATGCGCTTCTCCGCGGCATCGAGAAGCTCTCGAAAGCCGTCAAGGCCACGCTCGGTCCGAGCGGCCGCAACGTTATCCTCGATAAGAAATTCGGCAGCCCCACCATCACCAAGGATGGTGTGACCGTGGCCAAGGAAATCGAGCTCGAGGACCCTTATGAAAACATGGGCGCCCAGCTCGTCCGCGAAGTCGCTTCCAAGACTTCTGACATCGCGGGTGACGGCACCACCACCGCGACCGTGCTCGCTGAGTCCATCTACAAGGAAGGTCTCCGCAATGTCACCGCGGGCGCGAATCCTACTTCGCTCCAGCGCGGCATTAACAAGGCGGTCGAAGCGATCGTGAAGGAACTCGAAAAGATCTCGAAGAAGGTGAGTGACCGGACGGAGATCGCTCAGGTCGCGACCGTTTCGGCTAACTGGGACAAGACCATCGGCGAGATCATTGCCGATGCGATGGACAAAGTCGGCAAGGACGGCACCATCACGGTGGAGGAAGCCAAGTCGATCGAGACCAGCCTCGACGTGGTCGAAGGCATGCAGTTCGACAAGGGCTATCTCTCTCCTTACTTCGTGACTAACGCCGAAGCGATGGAGGCCGTGCTCGACAATCCTTACATCCTCATTCACGAGAAGAAGATCTCGAGCCTTAAGGACATGCTCCCGCTCCTCGAGAAAGTCGCCAAGGCCGGTCGCCCGCTCCTCATCATCGCGGAAGACGTGGAAGGCGAAGCCCTCGCGACCCTGGTCGTGAACAAACTCCGCGGCACCTTGCAGGTCGCGGCGGTCAAGGCCCCGGGCTTCGGCGATCGTCGCAAGGCGATGCTGGAAGACATTGCGGTCCTGACTGGTGGCCGTTGCATCACCGAAGACCTCGGCATCAAGCTCGAGAACGTGAAACTGGAAGATCTCGGGCGGACCAAGCGGGTCACGATCGACAAGGAAAACACCACGATCGTCGAAGGCGAAGGCAAACAGGCCGACATCCAGGGCCGGGTCAGTCAAATCCGTCGTCAGATCGAAGAGACGACCTCCGATTACGATCGTGAGAAGCTCCAGGAGCGTCTCGCGAAGCTCGCTGGTGGTGTCGCCGTCATCAATGTCGGCGCCGCGACCGAGACCGAGATGAAGGAGAAGAAAGCCCGGGTCGAAGACGCGTTGCACGCCACTCGCGCTGCGGTCGAGGAAGGCATTGTCGCCGGTGGCGGCGTGGCCCTCATTCGCGCGCAGAAAGCGCTCGACAACCTTAAGCTCGAAGGCGACGAAGCCGTCGGGATGGCGATCGTGCGCCGTGCGATCGAAGAGCCGCTCCGCACTCTGGCCGATAACGCCGGCCAGGAAGGCGCGCTCATCGTCCAGGAAGTGAAGAAGCGCAAAGGCAACGAGGGTTACGACGTGGCCAGGGAGGAATACACCGATCTCGTGAAAGCGGGCATCGTCGATCCGACCAAGGTCACTCGCACCGCGCTGCAAAACGCGGCTTCGATCAGCGGCCTGCTCCTCACCACCGAGGCAGTAATCACCGAGGCTCCTGAGAAGGAAAAAGCTCCGGCGATGCCTCCGGGCGGAATGGGTGGCATGGGCGGCATGGATTACTAAGACAACCGTGAGAGGACATGCGGAAGCATGTTCCTCTGTAAGCAATCAACCACAGCCGGGTCTCGCAAGAGGCCCGGCTGTTTTGCTTTTACTCGCCAACGAGAACATCGCATCGTTAGGTCATTGCCGGGTAGCCAGTCAGGTAACGGGTTTGTTACGATAAGTCGGGAGCGCCTTGGCCAAGCGATGGCAAGATGAGAGCTGTCTCGACCGCTCGCCACCGCGACGTGATCTGCCGGGGAGACAATTTTCAAATACGCTAACCAGCAATGACCATGACAAAGTATCTTCGCCGTCCAATAGCTCTAACCTTCCTGGCCCTGACTCTTCCTCTGGCTTGTCTTCGGGCCGGAACAAATCCTCCGGCCGATGTCACGATTAGTGGCATTGGGACTGACGTCGATTTTGGCTGGCAGGTCGCCCCGGCGGGCGACGTAAACGGCGATGGCTTTACCGACCTTATTGCCGGCGATCCGTCAAACAGCTCGGTCGCGCAGTTCGCCGGCCGCGCCTATCTCTTCCTCGGACCACTCACTTCCGACATCGATACCTCCGAGGCCGTCGCGACGATTTCGGCGGAAGCGTTCGGTGACAACCTTGGCTTCTCGGTCGCTTCAGCCGGGGACGTTAACGGTGACGGGTTCGACGACATCCTCATCGGCGCCCGCAGCAATGACGACAACGGCATTCAATCCGGCCGGGTCTATCTCTTCTATGGGCCGATAAGCGGGTCCCTCGCTGCGACCACGGCCAACGCGATTATCGAAGGAGCGGCCTTTGACGAAATCGGCCGCTCGGTCGCGCCGTTGGGCGATCTGAACGGTGACGGCTTCGATGATATCGTTCTCGGAAGCGATATTGCGGGAGGCGCGTCGGAAGGAGAGATCTTTATTTTTAATGGACCGCTCTCGGGCAGACAGACAGTGGCAAACGCCGATGCCACCATCACTGGCAGCTTCGACAATGAATCATTCGGAGCATCCGTCGCCTCGGCGGGGGATTTGAACGGTGATGGTGTGAACGACGTCGTCATCGGCGCACCGCGCTTCCCCCTTAACGGTGCGGACACGGGGCGTGCCTATGTCTTTCTCGGACCAATCACTGGCTCACTTATCGCGACGGAGGCGAACGCAATTATCTTTGGCGAGGCAGTCAATGATGGCTTTGGCAGGTCAGTTGCAGGAGCGGGGGATGTCAATGGAGATGGCGTGCCCGATGTCGTCGTCGGGGCCGACCAACTCTTTGCCAATGCGGGTGCGGGCAAAGCTTATGTCTTCTACGGACCGCTGAGCGGTAACATCCTGGCAGCTGATGCCGGCGCAATCCTGACAGGCGAAGTGAATCGTGACTTGTTCGGCGCGGCCGTCACTGGCGTGGGTGACTTTAACGGCGACGGATTCAGCGATGTCACTGTCGGTGCGCCGAACAATGGGGCCGGCGGGACCCGGTCCGGCCGGGCCTACACCTTCTTCGGCCCGCTCACGGGAACGATTGCCGCCGCCAACGCCGACTCGATCATTACCGGAGCCGGCTTCGACCAGCTCGGGATGTCAATCGCGGGGGGAGATATCAACGGCGACGGCGCGATCGATCTCATTGCCGGGGCGCCGCAGTTTGCCACCGGCGCGCATGGTTATGCCGCCATCTTCTTCGGCGAACAATCACTAACCAGCCTTACTCTTACCCCAAAGGGCGGCCCGATTGTTATCCCGCCCGAGGGGGGAAGTTTCCGGTTTCGCTTGGAGCTGAGTAATCAAAGCTCGGTCACACGCACAATCGACATCCAGGTAACCTTGACCGGCCCCGGGCCGCAACGGACGATCGCGCAGTTTTCGCGGACGCTCGCGGCCGGTGAGTCATTCACTCAAACCATCACCTCCCGTGTTTCGGGTCGCGCTCCTGCCGGCACCTATACCGTCACGGGTACAGCGAGCGTCGCCGGACGAGTCGAGGCGACGGCCAGCTTCGACCTGCAAAAGCAGTAACTGACGGGCTGGCTTTTCCTGTTTCGAGTCGTTCGCTGGAAATGATTTCGGCATTTTTGGCTTTCGCACCCCCAGCTTTCAAGATTGACCCCCGAATCCCTTCCCTCCGAGCAAACGCCAGGCCGATCTGCGTTCTTGCTGAAATGTGATCTGACACGGTAGGCCGGGCGGAAATAGGCTTGACAAAGCCGGACGGTCTGGAGTGAATTTCGCCGCGCAAGACAAATTTCTGACGAAAAAATGAAAACGTTCCTCGCAGGCATCAGCTTTCTGCTCACTTTCACCGCGGCCGCTTTCGGCGCCGCGTTAACGGTGACAAATCACGACGACAGCGGCCCTGGCTCATTGCGTGATACAATCACGGCCGCTGCCTCGGGCGACACCATCGTCTTTGATCTGCCAACGCCGGATACGATCACACTCACGACGGCCGGATTGCTGATTGATAAGGATCTTACCATTACCGGGCCCGGGGCGGATAATCTTACGATTGCCAGAAGCAGCGCGACTGGCACGCCAGCCTTCATCGTGATCGACGTTTTTCTGAGCGCCACCACGATCAGTGGCCTGACCATCAGCAATGGGGATGGTGGAATGTCACCGTTCGGAGGTGGCATGCACGCGCGGAGTTTTCTTGAAACGACGGTCTCCGACTGCCACTTCACGAATAATCGAGGAACCATGGGCGGGGGATTTGCCACTGAAGGTTTGGGCAGTGCTCATCTCTCTTTTTGTACCTTTGCCGGCAATGTTGCGACCACAAGCGGCGGCGCAGTCTATGTTGGCGGCAACACCAACTTGTCTCATTGCACGATTTCGGATAACTCAGCGACTTACGCGGGTGCGGGCATCGCTGTCTACGACTTCCTAACGGTGATAGATAGTACTATTTCCGATAACTTGATCCCCGCGGACCCTGATTCGGGTCAGGCTGATGGGGCAGGTATCTACAACGTAGGTTACGTGAGCATTTTTCGTTGCACGATCGCCAACAACCAGAATGGGAGAGGAAACGGGGGTGGAATCACCAATGCCGGAGCACAATTGGACGTCAGTGACAGCACCTTCTATGGCAACACCGCCCAAGGTGATGGCGGTGCGATTTGGAATGCCGGCCCCTCGACACTTACCGACTGCACCTTAACCAACGACAGCGCTTCCGAGGATTCTCCCTACGATAACGATCTGGGAGGTGGTGGCGTCGCCAACCTTACGGACCTCGGCGGGTCAGTCACCCTGAAGAACACGATTATTGCAGCGAACCAGTCACCGACCCATCCGGACGTCGTCACGATGGGCTCTTTTCCCGAAATCCTATCTGATGGTTACAATCTGATTGGTGATGGGACAGGTGGAGAGATCACGCCGGCGATGGGGGATCAAATCGGGACTGAAGACGCGCCGATTGATCCGATGTTGGAGTCACTGGCGAGCAACGGCGGGCCGACCCAGACCTGTGCGCTGCTTCCGAGTAGCTCGGCGATTGACGCTGGCAATCCGGATGCGCCGGCGACTGATCAGCGCGGCTATGATCGCGTAGATGCGCCCGATATCGGAGCGTTCGAACTGGGAGCTACTATCCCGGAAACGCTGGCCAACATTTCGACGCGTCTCCTGGTGGAGACCGGAGACAACGTGTTGATCGGTGGGTTCATTGTCACTGGCACCCATAGCAAGCCGGTTTTGCTGCGCGCGATTGGTCCTTCTCTGATGCTCGATGGAAAACTGGCGAACCCGGCGCTGGAGTTACACGATAGCTCAGGTGCGACGATTGCGACGAACGATAACTGGCAAACAAACGCGAACAAGCAGGAGATTATTGACACGGGCATTCCGCCGACGGATCCAAAGGAGTCGGCGCTTCTTGTTACTCTCGATCCAGGCGCTTACACGGCGATTATCCATGGGTCCAGTAACGGCAGCGGGATCGCGGTCGTAGAAGCGTACGATCTCGACCAGACGACGGACGCGAAGCTGGCCAATATCTCGACCCGCGGACTTGTCCAAACCGGCGATAACGTCATGATCGGCGGTTTCATTGTGCTCGGTACTCTGGAGGAGACGGTCCTTATCCGTGCAATTGGGCCTTCCCTGCCGGTTTCAGGGAGCCTGGCCGATCCCACGCTCGAGTTACACGACGCCGACGGCGCGACCATTGCCAGTAATGACAATTGGCGCGACAGCCAGGAAGCCGAGATCGAAGCCACTGGGATCCCACCGAACGATGATGCCGAGTCGGCTATTCTCTCTACTTTGGCGCCGGGCAGCTACACTGCGATTGTGCGCGGCGTGGGCGATACAACCGGCGTGGCGCTGGTCGAAGCCTACGGCTTGAATTAAAGCCACGCTGGCAGATTTCGCGGGCAGAGCGCTCTCGAAACCATCCGAAGGGCGTGCCGGCAGGGAGGCGCGCCTCAGGTTTCAAGGTCGGCCAGATCAGCCAGGTCTTGCGGCCGGGCGGTGGCTCGCTTGTTCGCGATCAGCTGAGCTTTGCTCGTGTCCGAACCGACAATCCCACACTGTGAAAACCGCCGTAACGACGCAACGCTGCCGCGCAAAGCGCAGTTGGGTCAGTTGCGGCCGCGCTGAATGACCGAAGCCGGCGGGAGTGCGGTCGGGCGGGAGTGGAGGGACGTTTCTCAAGCGGTGGCTAAGCGCATCGGTTTTACTCTGTTCCAGTTGCTCGTGACCGCAGCTGGCATCTGGTACGTCTTTCACGATCCGGAGAAGCGGGCGCAGATCGGGAAAGCATTGCAGGCGGCGGATTGGCGCTGGCTGGCAGCAAGCTGGCTGGTCTATGGCTCGGTCGAGGCAATCGCGACGGTGCGCTGGCAGATGCTCCTGCGGGTGCAGGGGATCGTGATCGGCTGGTTCCGCGCCGGGGTGCTCGTGATGGTGGGACTTTTCTTTAACCTGTTTCTGCCGGGATTGATCGGGGGCGACGCCATCCGGCTTTATCTCCTCTTCCAAAAGGTGCCGGGCCGGAAAACGCGGGGCACGCTCTCGGTAGCAATGGATCGGATGCTCGGCCTCGCGTCGCTCCTCCTGCTCACGGCGCTGGTGTCGATCTTTCGGTTTGGTTGGCTGAACAAGGCGCCGCGGGTGGTGCACCTGACTTATCTCGCGCTCGCCCTCCTCGGCGGAGCGACGCTCGTGGCGGTGCTGCTATTGGTCGTGACGGGCTGGCGCCGGAAAGGCCGGCCGCCGCGCTGGCTGCCATTTCGCAATGCGATCGGACAGGTCGGCAGGGCGCTGCATCTCTATGGCGCGCGCCCGGCGATTTTGGCAGGAGCGTTCCTGCTCACGCTCGGCGCTCACCTCGCCTATTACGGGAGCTATTACTGCGCGCTGCGGTCGCTGCCCGCTCCCGCGGCTGGCGCGGCGCGGTGGTTCGATTTTTTCTCGGTCATGCCGCTGGTGAACACGATCACGGGTGTGCCGATTTCCTTCGGCGGAGTGGGGGTGCGCGAGACGCTTTTCCAAACCTTGCTCGGGCAATTGGCGCAGGTTCCGGCAGCGCTGGCGACGCTGAGCGCGTCGCTCGGCTACTCCATCCAGGCGTCCTGGGGAATGCTCGGCGGGTTGGCCTACCTGTTCGTGCGGCCCGGTGGGAAAAGACGGCGGCATCGAGGCGGTCGGTAG
>JADMIO011020096.1_pt1 | contig 12059 bp, 13 predicted proteins | sample 8958161 | NCBI WGS metagenome assembly JADMIO01 (sample SAMN16585339, study PRJNA669376) | soil metagenome | isolation source: Crop rotation soil | place: USA: Cullars Rotation, Alabama | collected 2011 | reverse complement strand
TCGCCACCACGCCGTGGTTTGATAGCCGGGAGTAGGCTGATAATGGTGTTTAACTATTAACTCATTCGTGGTTAGGGGTTTATTGTGGCTATGCAGGTCGCCGTAATAGGCGCAATTGGTAAGTAGCAAGCATAGTATTGCCCAAATACACACTCGCACATCTGACTCCATTGATTAGTCATTATCTTTAGATACTTTACTCTAGTATAATTACCATTGCGAGGAGCCGTCATTGCTAGGAGTGCTTTTTGCCACAGGGGTATGAGGGTTCAAATCATGATTGTCGTTACAAAAAACATATCGCTTGCGGAGTCGGAGTTAACATTTACTTTTATGACTGCGCAAGGCCCTGGTGGGCAAAATGTTAATAAGGTGGCAACGGCTGTGCAGTTACGTTTTAATGTCTTAGCCTCGCCTTCATTAGCGGACGATGTGCGCTTGCGCTTAATTGCGTTATTAAGCAAACGGTTGACGACGAATGGTGAAGTAATAATTAAAGCAAATCGTTATCGTACTCAGGAACGTAACAAGCAAGATGCTATTTCACGTTTATGTGACTTAATTAAGCAAGTGGCAGTCGCACCGAAAAAAAGAAAAAAGACGCGCCCCACACTTGCCTCCAAAAAGAAACGCCTAGAGCAGAAGAAGCGTCACAGTCAAAAGAAAGCCCTTAGAAAAATCGATTAACCCCTTCCAAGCCGGAATTGCGGCTCCATCAGGGAAAATGGCTTGGGTCGCCTCTATCACTGCTTGAGAATGCATAATAGTGATGAGGGTTTGATAGCGTGCATCGTTTTTATTGGTACTTCTAACGACAATGATATTAGCATAATTTGAATCCGCACCTTCTTTGAGTAAGGCTTCACGAATGCTAAAGCCAGCAGGTCCTACAAAATCATTGGTGAGCGCAACCAAGTCTGCATCTTTTAACACGCGTGGCAACTGCGCGGCATCAAGTAACTTAAAACGTAATTGTTTTGGGTTTTTGCTTATGGATTTCATATTAACTAAGCCTTGATGCGGTTGATCTAATTTAATTAAACCCATTTTTGCCAATAACAATAATGAGCGCGCCTCATTGCTGGGGTCATTTGGGAGCGCAACAATGGCTTGATGCGGTAATTCAGAGATATTTTTGATTTTCAGTGAATAAAAACCCATTGGGTAAACAAAGGTTTTAGCGATGGGTGTTAAAGCATAATGCCGTGTTTTGATTTGTTCCTCTAAGTAAGGGAAGTGCTGGAAAATATTGGCATCGATATTGCCATTTGCAAGTGCTGTATTGGGTAAGACATAATCATTGAACGGAACGACTTCGATATTGAGATGATATTTTTTTAAGGCAATTGATTTAGCTACCTGCATGACATCTTCAGGCCATCCAGCGGTGACACCTACTTTGAGCGTGTCACTTTGGGTATGAAAATAAGAATAGCCCTGTGTGCCAATGCAGAGTAAGGCAAGTAGCATGCTGCCGAATAAGATCGGTTTGAAGCGACGCTTCATTGCTAACCTGTCACCTAGATATTGAATTAACTGTACCAACACGATTAATACAATCACCGTTTCCAGTGTGACTAACATATTAAAGCGTTGGTAGCCGTAATTGATCGCTAATTCACCTAAACCCCCGCCGCCTACGGCACCTGCCATCGTGGAGTAGCCTATTAAGGCGATAATGGTCAATGTCATACCCCGAATAAGCGCAGGTAAGCTCTCAGGCAATAACACGTGAGTCACGATTTGGTATGTGGTAGCACCAAGTGAATTAGCTGTTTCGATAAGTCCATAAGGTACTTCGGCCAAAGCGCCTTCACACACGCGTGCAAAAAAAGGAATCGCGGCTATGGTAAGCGGTACAATGGCTGCATTCGTGCCAATGGTGGTGCCCACGAGGAAGCGGGTTAAGGGTAAAATGCTTATCATTAGAATAATAAACGGCACTGACCGTGTCATATTGATTGTTACGCCCAGTATTTGATGTAGGCGAGGGTGAGCAAGTGGTTGCTGTTTCTTAGTGAGAAATAAAAATGTACCTAAAATGGCGCCAAAAAAAATACTGAGCGAACTTGCAATAAACACAATATAAATTGTTTCCCAAGTTGCTTTTAATAAAGACAAGAACTCAAACGATTGCATGTAATACCTCGGCATGGATATTGGTGGAATGAATGAAGCTAAGAGCTTCAGCGATCGCGGTTTGACTGCCTTGTAATTGGCAGATGGTAAAGCCTACGGTTGCATTTTGAATTTTTTCAATCAGTGCTTGGCGAATATTAATCGTGACATCGTATTTTTTTACCAATGTTGAAATGAGTGGAACTTCACTGTCGTTGCCGATGAAGATTAATTTTAAAAATAATGAATTGTCATCATGCTTTTCGGGAAGGTAAAAATGCAAAGCTTGTTGAATGATTTGTTTGGTGGTATTCGTTTTGGGATTAGAGAAAATGTTGACGGTGGTATTTTCTTCAACCAAGCGTCCCGCATGAATAACGCCTACGCGGTCACAGGCTTGTTTAATCACTTCCAGTTCATGCGTAATCATGAAAATAGTTAAATTTAACTCACGATTAATTTGCTTTAATAAGTGAAGGATAGAAGCGGTTGATTCTGTATCTAAGGCAGAGGTAGCTTCGTCGCACAATAACACTTTAGGGTCGGCGGCTAGAGCGCGTGCAATCCCTACGCGTTGCTTTTGTCCGCCACTTAATTGTGCTGGGTAGTAAGTGGCTTTATCAGTCAAATTCACCAGCTCAAGTAGTTGCCATACTTTACGTTGGATGTCATTGGCAGATTTGCCAAGTATTTGTAATGGTAACGCAATGTTGTCAAATACGTTTCTTGAAGCAAGTAAATTATAGTGTTGAAAAATGACCCCGATATGATGACGTTCTGCGCGTAACGCGGATGGAGTCAGGGTTAATAAATCGACCCCATTCACGTGAATGGATCCTGCCGTTGGGCGTTCCAGTAAATTGACGCAACGTAATAACGTGCTTTTTCCCGCGCCGCTTTTACCTAAGACACCAAAAATTTCACCGCGTTTAATGGATAGATTAATCTGATCTAAAGCTAAATAGCCATTGTCATAGCGTTTACTGAGATTACGAATGTCAATCACCGACCTTACTCCGTTATTAAATAACATTGAGATTGGCGTGATTGGCTGAGAGAGGTATAACGAAAAAGCGCCCAGAAGGGGAGAAAACAATAACACACGCTTTAGCTACATTTATACCGCGCCTGCAAGCTGTTTGCTCAAATCAGCGCCTAAATCTTGATGGCTAGGTTAGCATGCGTTATTGGAATAGATCAAGAAGATGTTGGGTCAGCCCGAACATTGTCTGTCATCCCGAGCGTTAGCGAGGGATCCCCTTGCAATAGCAGGAGGTCCCTCGCTAACGCTCGGGATGACAATAAGTGTGTTGGATGAGAGGTAGTAATTAATGTTCTTGCGGATAATGTTGATTAATCTCTGGGTACACTTCCCACTTACGCGCTTTCATCGGAGCGCCCAAGATTTCGCTTAAGATTGGTTCAAAGTCACTCAGCTTTACTTCGTTATTAGCAGTAGAGGCGCGTAATTTGCTGATTAAATCTTGGCTAATTGTAAATTCGGGTTTGCCGCGGTCAATATCAATGTATTCCATGCACTCAATCACCCCATCCTCTGCTTTAACGGTAATCGCAGCATAGGCATCTTGATCACTTAAATTGATGAAAAAACCAAGCAAATGCTCGCTCCACTGTTTACCCACGGCTTGGCAGCGATCTTTAATTAATTGGCTGTCAGTTTTATTGAAAAAATAAGGGGTGATTTCCGTTTGATTAACAATGATCAGTTTCATATCGAATTCCAAGTAAATGATATAGGCAAACATACATGGTTCTATGTAGATCGTAAATGATTTTTGCTTTTGTGGTGGGTACAATCCGGGCTTTCATTTCGGCCGAGAAAATGCGCGGATTTTGTTTCTCTGGCATCCCCGCTACGCTCCGCATGACAGGGGGTAAGTTCCTCGCTATAAATTGATATTTTTGACCAATGATAGTACACTACTGCCAAAATATTATAAGAGGTAATCATCATGTCAACTATACGCTTAGATTCCAAGAGGCCTCTTGATAGTCGCACGACATCATTAACACGCGCGTTTTGGGAAACTTATCCAGCGGATTACAACCTGCAAAATAGCCAAATTTTAGTAGAAGATGAAAAATTTTATTCGCAACCATTAGTTATATTTGCCTTGTTTTTAAATTTACCGGCGTATAAACGACATTCTGATCGTTTCACTTTCCTCGATTTACTAAAAAATATGTTAGATTTGCGTGTAAGAGATCATCGAAATACTCGCATCAATAAATTAGATGTTGCACTTGCATTACCTATGTTTCTTTACAATCTCATTCGCATGTTGATATTGCTGCCATTGAATGTGGTTAAAATCGTTACTGAATTATTACCCTTTTTTGCCAAAGAACGCTGTGCCATGGCTTTAAAGAGAGCGAATAATCGTGGCGAAAAAAATGGTAACAGTGCGCTATGGTTTAGTCTCTTCGTTTTTTGGCTTTTGCATACGATAGGTCGTGCGATTACCTCACCCATCAATGGCATGTTGTCAGAAGGGGCTGGCAAAATAAATTGGACCAGTGTTATCTTTACCAGTATTTTTTATATTTCTGCGGCACCCTTTATTCCTGGCGCGTTAATTGCAGCATCAACAGGGGTTGGCATAGTTGCTGCCATGGAGCCGATCTGGTTTGCTCTGAGTGTTGCAGGCAGCTATATTTTAATGCTAACAAATAGTATTTTGCGTCTGAAAAAAAATGATGAAATCTTAAAGCCTATGTTAGGAAGTCCATCAAAATCGTCAACACTTGCGGCGATGGAATCGATGCCTAGGCCAGAAAGTACGCGCAAAAAACAAAAAGGATCTACTGCACAGGTGGCAGATGCTAGAAAGAAGGCCAAAGTAAAAGAGGAAGGACCCATGTTTGACTCAACACAATCTTACGTGGACGACCCAGATAATGATGCTGCTCCTTTATTAGGATTAAGAAATCGCGTTAAGGCGCGGTAGCGCGTTCAGGCAATAATGCATATAAGCTTCTAAATAAGGTAGCAAGACCTGGAACGCCCATACAAGGTGAGCAGATGGCGGATGTAGTGACACGAACGATATCTGCCGGCCATCCCAATTGACCAAAAATGACAGGGTGTAACGTGGTTGCCGCACCTAGGGCACCAAGCATCACCGGTGTTGCTGCAAGCATTGCTACATAAGTAAAAATATCCGTTGGGTCACGATTAATCCCATCATTACCTTCTTTGCCATTATTGGCAATTTGCGTAATGCCGCGTTGTATCCAATATAAAAACATAGGAAAGCCTGCGACCACAGCAATGATGGTTAGGACGTAATGAATGATAAAAAGTGTAGGGGAAGGCGTTAAATGCAACCAGCTACTGATTTTTGTTAATGCAGCAAAAATAGGATCGGTCGTGCTAAGTGAATAGCCGACAGAAGCGTAGATGGTAATGATGACGCACAATAATGATTTAAAGTCCCTATTAGTAAATGCATATACCCAGGTGGCGTGTGTTTCGCGTAAGCGAGCGGGAAGTTTCACTGCGCCATCAATAAAGTTAATTGCCCGCATGATAAATAAGATGATCGCGCAACTAATGATCAATGCTAAATTCGAAAAATGTAATAGCTGCGCACCTTCGATGCCAGCGGTAAAGAAAGAAGTCGCAGCAAGAGGGGAGATGATGGCAAAAAGCCAAGTATAGTAATTGGGTGGTTTTAACGTCATGGTTTCGAAAGCTTTGAAGGCAAACGTCCCGTAAACAAAGGCAGCGAGGAGACAGATAACGTAAATACAGTTTTGGCTTTCAAAGTTTAGGAGGCGTTGTAAATTGGCTCCGCCTGAGACCGCTAAGATGAAGTAGAGGCAGCCGTTTAAGAGCGCCAATGGTATCGCATACTGCAGCCAAGCTAGGGATCTAGAAGTGTTTTTCATATTCTTCGCATTCTTAAAATTGTTCAAAAATTATATAGTAATTCCCGCTCAAAACCAAGGGTAATTCCTAACCCCCTTTCAGCTTTAAAAGTGGTGGCGCGGGGTATAATAATTAAATGCTAGGTTAAATAATAAATTTAGCATGTTATTATAATAACCTGAAAAATAATAATATTTTATCGGGTAGCATACAAACAGGAGGAAGTACCATGAAGTATTTACATAAAATTTCGTTGGTCCTTTTAACTTGCGCGGCAGCTCTCACATTAGGCGCTTGCGCAGGTAGCAATCCTACGTTCCGTAACTACTACTTAGATGGGAATTGCAAAACCTTCTATGTAGATGCTTTTGGCAATCGAGTGATGGAAGGTAATGTTCGTGGTCACAGCTTAGTTGGCTTACCATTGCACCAAGATGCAATGGGCCGTTGGTTCTATCAAGACAGCTTAGGTGATCGCACATACTTAGTCAGACATTGCAGATAATTTTTTATCTGTAGCAAAAAGGCCATGTTGGCAACAACATGGCTTTTTTTTATATACATTTGCGGGCATTTAAGGTAGTCATTACGCGCGTTTTCAGTGAGTCAATCACCAATAATTGATGTTCGCAGCGACCGAATAATAAAAGCTTGTATTGGAACTCAGTTAAGTTCTTTACTCTGACGGTTTTTTTTCTTAACTCATCTAATTGTTGTAAAAGTCTATCTTGCTCATGGGCTCGCTCTTCTTGTGAAGTTGCTTTTTGATAGCTATCTAAGTGAATTGAGTGCCAAGCTCGTAGAAAGGTTGCCCGCGACCCTTCTTGCGGTAGATTTAAAATCGTTCTCAATAAAAGAAATTTATATTTTGAGAATGTCTGCACAAAAATAGAGGCAAGAGGATCATTCATGATATCTCGCGGTTGAGAAGACCTTGCTAAATGTTCGATGAAAAGTTTAACACGCATAGAGGCAGCAAATAACATGGTTAATTTGTTGGCATCGGTGGTGGCAGATAGTTGGTCTTTAATAGTGTCAAGTAAGTGCTCTAAATAGATTTGCATACTAATGTCAGATGAAAAGCTATTATGAAATACATTGAAGATGGCTTGATGTGGCGAGGTTAATAATTGATAACCAGCTGGCAACTCTCCGGGTGCGGCAATCATTGTAGAGGCGCCGTGTTTGATTAACACACGCAAGCAAGCGGCAATTTTATCTATTTCAGCAGGATTCGCTGATAGCGATTTCTTGATAAGGTAGTTAACTGCATTTAAATCTTCTTCAATGTAGGTTGAATTAATTCCAAATTGACCATGTAAAATAACAAACTCGAGCAAAGCGGAATTGAATTTTTTTAAACCCATTAACATTAACTTATCGGTGTCTAATGCTACAAAATGAGTCAGCTGTTTTGCCAGTTCAGTTTGATTCGTGAGAAGAAGACGAGCGAGTAATTGCCTTCCCGTCTTTAGGTGAAAATAATGTAATCCGTAGATAGAGAGCAGGGTCGTTAGACAGTAGTTGTTGCTTGAATCATAAGTTGCTAATGCAATCTCATGCATTGCTGCTTCAAATTTAACAAAAGCTCCAATGAGTGGTGGTAATGAGTTTAACCATACTTGGCTTTGCATTAAGATTTCGATCGTGTTTTTAAGTTCATTGGCTCTTGCGACTGACACTTCGATAGTACTTTTAACGCAGGTAGGAACAGAATTAGTTGGACTATTAGTACTCTCAATAATAGCATACATATGTTCTTCTAATGTGTCTAAGATACTCAAAAAGTTTTGCAGGATACGTTTTCTACTAACCACGTTTAGATTATCTAAGTTGTTTTGAATTCTATTAAGTGTATCCACGCTTGCTAAAGTAAGTTGGGCATTTGAATTCAATTGCGCAGTTAATTGCTTGTTGTCTGTTTCTAATTCTTCCTGTGATGAAGTAGTGGATGCATGAAGTTGTTTGCGTATTTCAGCCATAATGGGTTGACACGCATTTTGTGCGAGATATAAAAAGCGCATGGCTAAACTATGCGGTATACCTTGAACTTTTGAATGTATGCTGTTTGTGGCAACCACAAAATCAATATCGTCTATCTGCTGATCTTCATTATCAAAGCGGACACTTAAAAAATAATTTTCTCCATGATCATCTATCAATTGAGCCGAATATAGATAATGTGCAGAGCGCGAAATGTAAGTGAGAATGTCGCTTTGAACGACAACAGAATGAGAGCATAAGGTATAAATACGCTCACCATCTTTTAAAATAATGGGGCCCTCCAATGATAATTGTGCTTCCGCATTATGTAGATTGTTACTATTATTCAATTTTATACAGGCGGTAGCGATATTCTCAGCTGGTAAGTACAGTCTATTTTGCATGACGGGTATCTCTAGTAATATTTTTTTTACCACTCATTTGTTGCTAAGACTACGTTGTGGACGGCATAACGTCAATCCATTAAGTGATATCTTGATTTTAAAATATACATTTATGACGGTTGACCCAGCGTGCAAACGCAGTAAGATAATTAAAAGGAATTAAGTCATTCGAGAAGGAATGTATGTCTACACCATTAAAAAATAGCCACATTGCAGTGAATAAATCGAGTTTAGAAGGCTATGGTGTTTTCGCATTAAAAAATTTTAGAATTGGCGAAATCATAGAAGAATGTCATTCATTGATTAGTACGGCGGACAATTCAGGGTTTGCAAATTATGTTTTTGATTTTGATGGTAAGAATCATTTGCCGCTTGGTTTTGGTTGTATTTACAACCACTCAGATGAGCCGCATGCCAAGTACTATTACGATGTGAATAGACAAATTGTAGTGTTTGAAGCCATTCGGCCCATACAAGAAGGTGAAGAAATTCTAATTAGTTATGGTAAAGACTGGTTTAAAGAGCGTAAGATGCGCATGCTTAAGGCGGTAGGTTATGATCAGGTCGTATTGGCACGTTTAAGTGCAGGATTATTTCGCGTAGCTTGTGTTATTGCATTGATTTTATTTACTATTTATTTGATCAATAAGTAGACAAAATTATGCGCCTGTTACGCTTGACCCATAATCATGCTCTTGTTAAATTAATAGGCTTTCCTCTGAATGTCTTGGAGATAATTATGAATTTGCGTGCTATGAATCAATCGCAATTCTACGGCACGTTTTTAGCGTCACTTTCTGCTGTGTTATACGGCTTGATGGCGTATTTTGGTACCAGGTTATTACAAAATGATTTTGCCTTTGCAAATATGTTATTTTGGCGGTTTGCAATGGCAACATTATGGATGTTGGCATGTACCGTTGTCATGCAAAAACGTTTTCCAAACCATGTCAGTAATTCTCTCTTGATTCAAACTTTTGTCGTGGCAGGCATTGTGTATGCCGCAGCTAGTGCGTTGTACTTCCTAGCAATGACATACATAGGGACAGGTCTTGCTACTGCTATCTTTTTTTCCTTCCCTGTTTTTGTTGCTATGTTTTCCTGCATTTTTAGTCGCTCATCGTTAAATGTATATACGATCATTGCTTTACTGTGCATTTGTATTGGTGTGATGTTAGTCAAAGGACATAATGCATCCGATGTTGGTGTGCAAGGAACCATGATTGCTATTTTAGGTGCATTCTTTTATGCGATTTACATTTATCGCAGTCGTAATATTAGTACGGTGATAGGCCCGCATTATTTGACGCTCTTAGTTTGTTTTGGCACCATGATGGTGTTTTTCATTTATGCATGTGCGACGAAACAATTAGCGCTGCCTGTGGGGCGAGAATGGTTTTTTGTTAGCGCGATTGGTATTTTGGCCACGGCTTTACCTATTCAATTTTTACTTGCTAGCTTGAAGTATATTACGCCAATTAAAGTGTCTATTTTGGCATCGTTACGCGTGGTGGTGACAATGTTGATTGGCTGGGCTGTTTTGAATGAGCAAATTACCATCCTACAATTTTTAGGGGTTGCTACGATTCTTTTTGCGACGGTGATTACTCAAAAGACTGATTAAATAATTGCATTATTGCGAGGAACGCTTCTCGCAATAACGGTGTAGACTCTGATCCTAGAAAATTAAATCAACTCCATGCTCACTGCCTCATTCAATAACTTCTGAAATAGGGCACTAAACGTTTTACTGAACTCAAAATAAGACCACATCTTCTTTTCTAAATCTGCTAACTGAATATCAAAAGGCTTATACGATTGCCCAACTGACACGCGTAAAAATACGGGGCAAATCGCATCAGCGGCTTTTGCAACTTTGGATTCAATCGTTTCACGCTTTTCAAACTCATGCCAAAGGGTGTGTAATTTATTACCAAATTCAGGATAAATGGCCATCAGCTTCTGAAGCGCTTCATGTTCTATCTTTTCTTGATCTTTACGAGCCTGGGTATTAAATAAAATGACATCTCCAGCATAAATTTCCACAATGTCATGGATTAGTGCGAGCTTTAATACTTTTACATCATCAATTCCTGGAAATTCTTGTTTGATTTCATCCATGACAACCATCGTAATCATGCCAGCAGTCCACGAATGTTCAGCCGTGCTTTCATTGCGGTCAGGATGAGTTTTCGTTTTACGGAAAACTAATTTAAGTTTATTTATTTCTAGAATAAATTCGTACATAGCTTGCATAGCTGACATATAGATTGCCTTATAAATGTATAATTGGGCTTATTTCTCACTATAGTGAGCAATCTACGCAAAAAAGTGGGTATTATCAATCGAGGACTGCGACTTCCTTTGTACAAAGGCATTTACCATTATCACACCTCGTGCCAAGATATTCTTACGTCTCTGAAGAAATGGATTTCTCATGGCACACCATCACTGGATAAATTTTATACACTCACTCAGTTCTGCTATCTTAATTGGCGCAGGTATCGGTACCGCTTGCGTAATGTATTACGGCCACCGCTCGCGTAACGTGCAGATTATCGCAGCGATTGCGCGTTATGTCGTGTGGGCGGGTTGGGGGTTTATAGTTACCGCGATGAGTATTCAATTAATGACGGGTGCATGGCTGGCACACTTAGGTAGTTATCGGATAACACCTGAGTGGATGGTAGGTTCGGTGTTCGGATATGCGGTTTTGTGGCTATGTTTAGTTCCGATTATTTATCTGCAAATTAAAATGCGTGATTTCGCGATTCATGCAGCACAGTTCAATACCAAACTTCCACAACGTTATTATCTATATTTTCGTTATTGGACTTATTTGAATTGGCCTGCGTTACTGAGTGTGTTAATTATTTTTTATATGATGACAAACAAACCTACTTTGTAGCTTCTTGGTTTAGTAATGTTTCAAGAGCTTGATGGGTTTTTTCGTCGTGGTCGGTTAATAATAGCGACGCACGAGCTAAGCTAATATAAACATTTTTTGTTAGCGTATCATGATTTAATGTTGTTAAATGCGCCGCAACCGTGGCAATATCACCTCTTTGTATAGGGCCTGTAAGAGCCGCTTGATGATTGCTATTCGCAATGTTAGTAGATGCCTCATTTATCATATTCGTCATTAACTTGAGTGCAATGTTTTCTGGCACCCCTGCCGCAATTAAATTATTCACTGCTAAATTAGATAATGCGACGATATAATTATTCCCCATTACCAGGGCTGCGTGATAGAGGAATTTATGTTGCTTATCAAGATTAAATAAACTAGCACCCATTTCTTGTAACAATGGTGTCAATATGTCAAGTGCCTGCTCATCACCTTGAAGCGCGCAATAAGTATTTTTAAATGTTTGTATCGCAACAGTTGGATTGGCGAATGATTTAATGAAATGCATGCTAGCAACAGGGCAGCCTTTATCACGAGCACTATTTAAAATATCAGAAGACAGTGCGCCGCTAGCGTGTACTACCAATGGTTTTGATTGTATTGATGCTGTTTGAGCGAGTGAGGCGCAGATAGGTTCGATGTGACTGTCGTTCGCTGTAATGAAAATAATATCAGCTTGGGGTAGGTCATTAACAGAAGCGTATGCATGGCCTTGCCCAATAAAGTCGACAGCTTTTTCTGCGCTTTTCTGTGT
>JADMIO011403927.1_pt1 | contig 12060 bp, 13 predicted proteins | sample 8958161 | NCBI WGS metagenome assembly JADMIO01 (sample SAMN16585339, study PRJNA669376) | soil metagenome | isolation source: Crop rotation soil | place: USA: Cullars Rotation, Alabama | collected 2011 | reverse complement strand
GGTCGCGCTCAGCACGGCGGCGCCCGCCGAGTACGCATAGTGCTTGCCGAGACCGGTCGACGCGACGAGCGAGTAGAAGAGCGCGGTGGTGAGCGAGCCCGCGAGCCACATCGCGGTCGGGCTCAGGTGCTGGCCGGAGAAGACGTTGTAGGCAGCGACGAAGTTCAGCGGCACGAGCAGCGCGCTGATGCCGAAGAAGACCTGGCCGGCCATTCGCACGCGCGGGATACGCAGGCAGGCGACGCCCGCGGCGAAGAACGCGACGGTGTAAGCGACGAGCAGCGACATCTTCAGCGAGCCGTCGATCGCCTGACCCGAGTAGGCGACGTAGATGAGGGCGGCGACGACGACGAGGAAGGCGCCGGCGAACAGGAAGATGTTCGCCTGCTGTTCCGCGAGCCAGCTCCAGTCGTACGGCTGGCGCGGTGCGCGGGGCGGAGGCGGCGTCCGGACGGGCGCGGCTGCGGCCGCCTCGCGAGCGATGGTGGCGGGAGCCGCTGCGCGCCGCGGCGCGGGGTTGAGGCTGGCGAGCTCTGCCGAGTACGAGGCGGCGAGCGCTTCGGCGTGCTCGGCGCCGATCAGATCGCGCATGCGCGGCGTCGCCGTCTCGTTCAGGAGAAAAGCGATGCCCGGGATGCGGCGCACACCCGTCCGGCCGTCGCTCAGCGGGCGGCCGCAGCGGGCGCAGTAGCGCCAGCCGTCCTCATTTTCGGTCCCGCAGGCCTGGCAATGGAAACTCCCGGGCATGGTCATCGCCCACCTCCTACGCGGGGAGTATCGGTGTGCGGGGAGCTGGCCTGCGAGGTACGGATGTACCAGTAGGACCTATACGGATGCACCGTTTCGGGACCGTGTCTGCGGGACGCGTCGTTAGTCGTTGGTCGTTAGGGGATCGGACTGGAACAGCTGGCCGGGACCGGCGCAGCTGAAGCTGAGCCGGCACGCGAGGGGGGTGCCGCCTCTTCAGCGTCGTCAGGCGGGCCGTGCGGCAGGACCCGGGTCACACCCGGGTGGCCGGGGCGGCGGGGGCGACGCGGATCGCGGCGCCGTCGTGGTCGAGCCGCAAGAGGGGTCGCACGGGGGTGGGGACGGCGGTGCGGAGCATCACCAGCGTGAACGTGAGGAAGGCCGCGAGGTTGAACACGACGGCAATGCGGGCTTCGGGCTGCTGGATCAGGTGCTCGGCGAGCGACGCAACGGGTGGGGCGGCGCAGAACATGTTGGCGAAGAGCATCGCCGAGAGCGGGACGTAGAGCCACACCCAGCGTCGCTCGAGCATCAGGACGGGCAGGAGGAGCGCGAGCAGCGGGTAGAGGTAGCGCTCGTGCGAGGCGACCGGCCAGAGGTAGAAGGCGAACGTCAGGTAGGCGGCCGAGACGAGCGCGGCGGCGAGGCCGGGCCGTCGCCAGCAGTACAGCATCCCGACGACGCCGGACGCGGCCGACAGCAGCACGCCGCCGGTGCGGAACGCGACGGCGTAGTCGAGGTCTTTGACGGGCGTGGTGTGCTGCGGCCAGAGCCACCAGAAGTTCCAGGCCGAGCCGGACAGCAGCAGGCCATCATCGAAGAAAAGCGTGTGATAGACGTGCAGGAGGCGCCGGCCATCGCCGTGCGCAAGCCACGGGCCGAGCACGAGGGCGCCGGTTAGCAGCGACGCCGCGGCGCCGCGGGCGAGCGCGCGCAAGCCGCCCGCGCGCAGCGTCAGGAGCAGGAGGACGGGCAGCACGACGACGGGCTGCGGCTTCAGCAGGAAGCCGAGGGTCCACGCGAACCATCCGGCGCCGACCCTTCCGCGCGCAACGAGCAGGAGCGCGCCGAGCATCGCGGCGGAGATGGCGGCATCTGATTGGGCCCAGACGGCGCTGTCGTAGATGACGGCGGGTTGGAACGCGATGACGGCGGCGGCGCCGAGCGCAAGGCGGCGGGCGCGCAGCTGCGGGATGAAGCGCAGGCGATCCGTGTCGTGCGTGGAGGCGAGGAAGAGGGTCGCCTCGTACACCGTCCAGATGAGGATGACGTCGAAGAGCAGCGAAGGGAACTTGACCAGCGTGTGCAGCCAGGGCGCGGTGTCGGAGTAGGCCTCGCCGGAAGGCACGTACATCCACGCGAGCGCCCAGAGGATCCAGTGCAGCCCGATGTAGTTGGTGTCGGTCGTGCGGAAGACGTTGAGGATGCCGTGGTCGTGGATGGCCTGCATCCACGTCTTCCACAGCGTCTCGTCGTAGAGGTTGGCGCTGAGGTGCGCGTACAGCGGCACCAGGGCGGAGCGCACGGCGAGCGCGACCGCGATGATCAGCGCGAGCCACTGGTACGCCGAGATCCGCGAGCCGCGTGGTTGCATGGACTGAGACATAACAGAACGACGTGCGGCGCGCCCGTCAGCCCCCGCGGCCCCGTCGTCCGCAGTGTGGACAAGCGGGCGTATCCGTGCCACTTATCCTTCCGGATCGCTGCGTGATCCCCGGCATTGCGTGGCGATATCGCAGACTGTTACCATCTTTCGGGTGCCTTTAGGGCCCCGAGAAAAACAGCTGTATCTGCAACGCTCCGAAGGAGAGACGAGCAGGGCCTGGCTGGCAGCGGTCGCGAAGAGCGGCTTCTGCCGGGGGCCTTTTGCATTGTCAGGGTATGGACGACTGTAGACAGACCGGCTTCACCTAGCTTCCCGGGCGGGTGCCCGGGCATTCTCACCGCGTCAGCGGGATGGAAGGACTTGGAGAATGCACGTGACGATCGATGGGTTCGGCGGAGACCCCGCGCAGCTGGCCAGTGAGGCCCTCGTCCGCGAACTACTCGACCGCTACCCGGGCGAAATCGGGATGACGAAGATCTCCGAACCGCACGTATTCGAATACCACGGCGAGAAGGCGGACGACTGGGGCGTCTCCGGCTTCGTGCTGATCGCCGAGAGCCACATCGCGATCCACACGTTCCCCGAGCACCGCCAGGTGTGGGTGGACATCTTCTCCTGCAAGGGGTTCGACGCGATCCCTGCGATCGACCGCATCGTCGATGCGTTCGGGCTCGAGAGCACGCGCATCAATACGCTCGAGCGCGGGCTCGAGTACCCGCACGATGTGGATGCGAGCATTCCGCTGAACCGCAGCGAGCGCCGCGAGGTGACGCCGGTCGGCTGAGGGCCCTTCTTCACGTCTGCAATGCGTTGACGCCCGAACTACAATGTCGGCAGGGCGTTAGCGGACGAAGAGGTGCGGCATGCCGGTCATCACCGTTTCGGGGAGGCTCGCGAGCGGTGCGCGCGACGTGGCGAGCGCACTGGCGGACGACCTGGGCATCGACTACGTCGACCAGCAGATCCTGCAGCAGGCGGCGCGCGAGCTTGGCGTGAGCGTCGAGGCGCTGGCGCAGCACGACGAGCGCGTGCGGAGCTTTGCCGAGCGCGTCGCCTCCACGCTGCGCATGCTGATGGAACGATCGGCGGCGGCGACCGATCCGCTCTCGGGCGCCGGGCTCGATGTCGTCCTCTCGCGGACGTACGGGGAAGCGGCGGGACTGCCCGAGGACGACGCGGAGGAGTTGAACCTTGACCGCTACATCTCGACGCTGCGCTCGGTGATCCAGAGCATCGCCGCGCGCGGGAACGTCGTGATCCTCGGGCGCGGGAGCCAGGTGATCCTGCGCGACGATCCGAACATCGTGCACGCATGGGTGATCGCGTCGAAGGAGCAGCGCATCCAACGGCTCGTCGAGCAGGACGGGATGACCGCCGAGGACGCGGCGCGTCGCCTCAAGGAGAGCGACTCGAGCCGCGCCGCCTTCCACCAACGCTTCTTCAAGGTCGACGCAGAGTCGCCCGCGCTCTATGACGTCACGGTGAACCGCGAGCGCGTCGATGTAGAGACGGCGGTGAGGATGATCGCGGTCGCCGTGAGGGCTCGCGAGGCCGCACGCCCGCAGGCGGCGCATGTACCTTAGCCCCGAGGCGCAGCGCCTCCTGGCCGACGTGCGCGGTTCGCACGAGCGGCTGATCGCGCATGCGCGCGCGGGTGACGCGCACCGGCGCGCCTTCCGCGCGGTGTACGAGGCGCTCGAGTCAGCGCTCGGCGACGCCGACGACGGCCACCTGAACCGCGCGATCGACGGCGGCTGGTCGCCGGCGGAGGTGCTGGTGCACCTGGCGGAGCACGACCAGCAGTTCGAAGAAGCGGACCGCCGCGGCATCGAGCACATGATCGAGCACGGGCTTGAGCACGCGCGCGGCCTGTGGCTCGCGCGGCTGCCGGCGGGTGATGGCGCGCAGGGAGCGCCCGGTTGCTGACGGCGGCCGGGGCGATTGCCGCCTCGTACGCGCTCGGTTCCGTCCCCGTCGCCTGGCTTGCCGGACGCGCGAAGGGCGTCGACGTGCTGGATGTCGGCAGCGGCAACGTCGGGGCGTCGAACGTCTGGCAGAGCGTCTCGCGTGCGCTGGTGATCCCGGTCGGACTGACGCAGATCGCGCAGGGTGGCGGGGCGGTGCTCCTCGCGCGCGCGTTGGACCAGCCGGACGGCGTTCAGGCTGCGGCGGGCATAGCTGCGATCCTGGCGAACAACTGGAATCCCTGGCTGCGCTTCCGCGGCGGGCGCGGGGTCGGTGCGGCGATCGGCGTCTTCGGCGCGATGTCTCCGCCGACGCTTGCGGCGTTCATCGGCGTTTCGCTCGCGGGCGTCGCATTGCGCGCGATCCCGCAGGGCGTCGCAGCGGCGCTGGTCACGGCACCAGTCGTCGCCACCGCGACGGGTGAACCGCCGACGGTCGCGGGGGGCTTCGCGCTTGTGTGTGGCGCGGTGCTGCTGAAGCGCGTGCTGGCGAACGGAGCGCCGGACGCGGGGTACGAGCGCCCGCGGGTCTGGCTCACGCGCCTGCTCTACGACCGGGACGACGCCGACCGCGACGCCTGGGTGCGGCGCAACCTGGAGGTCGGGGTTCGCCGCTAGCCGGGGCTTCGGCTAGAATGCGCGGTCACACCCCCGCCGAGCGGATCCCATGCGCCACCTGACCGTTTCACGCGCCGCCGCGCTGTGCCTGCTGGTGCTCACCGTGGCGCTCGGCGCCTGCACGGGCGCGTCATCGCCGCCGGCCACGCCGACGGCCGCTCCGACCTTCACGCCGGCGCCCGCGACCGCGACGGCGATCCCGGCGACGCCCACGCCGGATCCAGCCGTGCTCGAGAAGGACGGCGGGATCGCCATCATCAAGCTCGCGTACGACCGCCTGCTCGATGAGTACATCCGGCCGCTCGGCGACAGCGGGCTGCTGAGCGCGGCCTGGAGCGCGGCGGCGAGCAAGGCATCGGCGCAGGGCGCGCGAGTGCCGTCGCAGCCGAGATTCGGCGGCGACCGCGAGGCGGATTTCCGCGCGTTCAGCGCCGCCTACGTGCCGATGACCGCCGGCATCGCGGACGCGAACAGCGTCCGGTACGCGGCGATCACGGCGATGGCCAACACGCTCGACGATTGCCACACCTTCTTCCTCCAGCCGGTGCTCGCGGACACGGTCGTGCAGATGCGCGAGGGAAAGGGCGCGGTGGGCATTGGCGTCGACATCGAAGGCGTGCCGCCGCTGATCGTCGACGTGATCGCGGGCGGTCCGGCGGCGCGGGCGGGGGTGTTGATCGGCGACCGCATCGCTTCGATCGACGGGCACGACGCGACGCATTTCGGTGCGGCGGAGGCGCTGGCGCTGATCAACGGCGACGAGGGGACGCCGGTGCACCTGCAGGTGCGGCGCCCGAACGTGGGGCTCGTCGACGTGTCGATGGACCGTGAGCGCGTCGTACCACCGAACGTCGAGTCGCGCGTCATCGCCGGGACGGACATCGGCTACGTTCGGATCAGGGAGTTCCTCGACGATGGCATCGCTCAGGACCTGCGGGCGGCGCTGACGGCGTTCGAGTCGCAGGGCGTTACGAAGTGGATCGTCGACATCCGGGACAACCCGGGCGGGCGCATGGACGTCGATGCGTTCAGCCTGTTCGTGAAGTCCGGCGTCGTCGTGCGCGACCGCGGCCGCGACGGCCAGGTCGAAGAGCTGAAGGCGAGCGGTGCGGTGCTGCCGTCGCTGCGGCCGACGGTACTGCTCGTGAACCACCGGACGGGGTCGGTCGCCGAGATGTTCGCGGCGGCGCTGCAGGAGTATCACGCCGCGTACGTGCTCGGCGAGACGACGGATGGCTGCGTCGGATATACGGACGTCGGCGCGCTCGGCGACGGCTCGTCGCTCGCCGTGACGACGCACGTGCATACGGGGCCGGTGACGGACGCCCAGCTGAACGGCGTGGGCGTCGTGCCGGACGACACGGTGGCCCGGAGCGCGGACGACATCGCGGCAGCGCGCGATCCGCAGCTCGATGCGGCGATCGCGCATCTGCGGGCCGTCGCGCCGTAACGGCGGGCACGACTTGCCGCCACCGCAACGGCATCGGCGTATCGAGAGGCGGCGGGGGATTGATTCTGATTGCCGTCTCGGACGAGGCGCAGCTAAAGCTACGCCGCTACTTTCAGTGCCGCGCACCAACAACGCCGGACGGCTAACGACCAACGACTAACCCTCGTATACTCGATCCATCATGTTCGACCCCGCGTTCGCATCGATCTTCCCGCGCACGACGACGGTCAGCGGCGGGCGGATGAGCATCGCCGGCTGCGACCTGCAGCAGCTGACGCGCGACTTTGGCTCGCCGCTGTATGTCTTCGATGAGGCGGAGGTGCGCGAGACGTGCCGCGAATACGTCGCGTCGTTCAGCTCGCGGTACGCCGACGTGGAGATCACCTACGCCTCGAAGGCGTACCTGAGCCGCTGGATGGCAACGATCGCGCGCGAGGAGAGCATCGGGCTCGACATCGTGTCGGGCGGCGAACTGGCCGTCGCGCTGGCTGCGGGCTTCCCGGCGAAGCGGTGCCACTTCCATGGCAACAACAAGGGCGAGCAAGAGTTGCGCGAGGCGCTCGATGCGGGTATTGGGCGGGTGATCGTTGACAACTTCTACGAGCTGGAGCTGCTCGACCCGCTCGCGCGGGCGCGCGGACGGCCGCAGGCGGTGATCCTACGTCTTTCGCCGGGTGTCGACGCGCACACGCACGCGAAGACGACCACCGGCACGCTCGACACGAAGTTCGGGCTGCCCATCAGCACCGGCGCGGCCGAACAGGCGGTGGTCGAGGCGCAGCGGCTCGGCGGGATAGACCTCGTCGGGTTGCACTGCCACCTCGGATCGCCGCTGTTCTCGCTCGAGCCGTACGATGAGGCGAACGACGTGATGCTGCGGTTCGCAGCGGAGATGGGCGCAAAGCACGGCTTCAAGCTGCGCGAATACAGCCCGGGCGGCGGGTTCGCGTCGCAGTACGTGCGAGAGAAGCCGGCGCCGCCGGTCGAGGCGTACGCGGAGGCGATCGTGTCGTCGTTCCTGCGCCGGCTCGACGAACACCGGCTGCCGCGCCCGCACCTGTTCGTGGAACCGGGGCGCTCGCTCGTGGCGCGGGCGGGCGTGGCGTTGTATACGATCGGCGCGCGCAAGGAGGTCGAGGGGTTGCGGACCTGGGTCTCGGTCGACGGCGGGATGGCAGACAACATCCGGCCCGCGATTTACGAAGCCAAGTACGAGGCGGTGGTGGTCAACCGCGCCGATGACGAGCCGGTGGAGACGGTGACCATCGCGGGGAAGTACTGCGAATCGGGCGACCTGCTGGTGAAGGATGCGCGGCTGCCGCGCACAGTCCCGGGCGACGTCATCGCGCTGCCGGCCTCGGGCGCGTACAACCTGACGATGGCGAGCAACTACAACATGGCGCTCAAACCGGCGGTCGTCGCGGTGCGCGACGGCGAGGCGCGCCTGATCCGCCGGCGCGACACGTACGACGACCTGCTCGCGACCGACGCCTGGGGCGCATAGCCGGAGAAGGGATACGCGATGCCGCAGAAGGTGCGCATCCTCGTGACGTTCGCGCTCGAGCCCGAACTGGTCGAGCGCATCCGCGGCGTCGATCCGGCTCGCGTTGAGGTCGACGTGCTCGGGAGCGAGCAGCGCCGGCTCCTGCGCGGCACGCAGTACCCGAGCGCGAGCGAGCGCGCTGCGGTTGCGGAGGGGCTGCAGGGCGCGTTCTCGGCGGCGGAGGTGGTGTTCGGGTTCTGGGGCGCGGAGCTGCACCGCGCGTTCACGGGCGCCGGGACCATGGCCGACGTGGCGCCGCACCTGAAGTGGATCCAGCTCACCAGCGCGGGGGCGGACCGCCTGCTGAACAGCGGCTTCATCGAAGGCGGGATCACCGTGACGACGGTGAGCGGGCTGCACGCGACGCCGATCGGCGAGTACGTGCTGTGCGCGATGCTGATGTTCGCGAAGAACGCGCCGGGGATCATCCGCGCGCAGCAGCGGCACGAGTGGCTGCGCTACATGCCGAGTGAGCTTCGCGGCAAGACGGTCGGCATCGTCGGGATGGGGCATATCGGCGAGGAGGTGGCGCGGCTCGCGAAGGCGTTCGGCTGCCGCATCGTCGCGACGCGGCGCTCTGTCACGGCGCCGACTTCGGACGAGCACGCCGACGAACTGCTGCCATCGTCGGGGCTGCGGCGCCTGCTGGAAACGAGCGACTACGTCGTGCTTGCGGTGCCGCTGACCGGCGAGACACGCCACCTGATCGGCGAGGCGGAGCTGCGCGCGATGAAGCCGACCGCGGTGCTGGTGAACATCGCGCGAGGGGCAGTGGTGGATGAGACGGCGCTCATCGCGGCGCTGCGAGACCGCACAATCGCCGGTGCGGCGCTCGATGTCTTCGACCCCGAACCGCTGTCGCTGGAGAGCCCGCTGTGGGACATGGAGACCGTGGTCGTGTCGCCGCACATCTCGGGTGGGACGGAGATCTACAATCAGCGCGCGGTCGACATCTTCGCTGACAACCTGGCGCGCTACCTGCGCGGCGAGCCGCTGCGTAACGTCGTGGACCCGGCACGCGGGTACTGATGCCGGACCGCTACGACCTTTGCATCGAAGCTGCGGCCGACGACACGGCAGTGGCCCTCGCGCACGCCGGCGTGGTGCTGCATGCGATCGAGTGGAACGGACACCAGGCGCAGTCGCAAACGCTCCTCCCGAACATCGAAGCCTTGCTCGATGAAGCAGGCGCGGACAAGCGCGCGGTCGGTGCCGTGCTGCTGGACATCGGGCCGGGCGGCTACGCGGGGCTGCGCGTGGGCGTGAGCATCGCGAAGGCGCTGGCGCACGCGCTCGCGGTGCCGATCGCGGACGTAGGGCGGCTCGAGCTGGATGCGTGGCTCGTGCGCGAGACAGCCGGCGACCGACGGATCATCGCCGCGCACCGGGCGGGGCGTGGAGAACTGGCGTGGGCGGCGTACCGGGCCGCGGGCGACGAAATGCGCGAGGAGTCAGCGCCGCGCATCGAGAAGCTGGCCGACGTCGAGCCGGAGTTGCGCGCGGGCGACGCGATCACCGGAGATGCGGACGCGATGGAGGACCTGGCGCAACGCGCGCAAGATGCCGGCGCGGAGCTTCTGGCGCCGCCTGCGCACCGCGTCGTCGCGCTCGCGGCGGTGGGCCGCGCGCGGCTCGATGCCGGCCGCGCGGATGACCCTACGGCGCTCGTGCCACTATACTTGCGCGGGCCGGCGATCGGCCCGAAGCGCGCAGACGCGGGCGCGTAGTCAAACTTCGAAGGAGACGCACAGTTGGAGCGCACGCTCATCCTGATCAAGCCCGACGCGATGCAGCGCGGCCTCGCCGGGGAGGTGATCTCGCGGCTGGAGCGCCGCGGACTAAAGGTCGTGGCCATCCGCATGCTGAAGGTGAGTAAGCCGCTCGCGAAGAAGCACTACGCCGAGCACGAGGGCAAGCCGTTCTTCCGCGGGCTCGTCGAGTACATCACGTCATCGCCGATCATCGCGGCGGTGTTCGAGGGCGCGAACGCGATCGCGGCGACGCGGCAGACGATGGGCGCGACCTCGCCGACGGACGCAGCGCCGGGGAGCATCCGGGCGGACTTCGGACTGGACCGCGGGCGCAACCTAACGCACGCGTCGGACTCGTCGGCGAGCGCGAAGCGGGAAATCGCGCTCTTCTTCGGCGACGCTGCGCCGACCGCATGGCAGCGCGACACCGACCGCTGGATCTTCGAGTAGGCTGCGGAGATCTCCGGATCGACCACGCGCGCGGCGCGAGGTACGATAGCCTCCCACGAGAGGAGGCCCGCATGTCCTACGCTCACACGCTGTTCGAAGTCGACGCTTCGTCCCACGTCGCGACGGTCACGCTGAACAAGCCGGAGCGCCTCAACGCGATCGGGCAGGATGACGCGCGCGACATCCTGGATATCTGTCGACGGATCCAGCATGACGACGACATCTGGGTCGCCATCTGGACCGGCGCCGGGCGCGGCTTCTGCTCCGGCGCCGATGTGACCGGCCGGCGTCCGGCGGCGGACGCGGAAGCGAGCCTGAACCAACTGATGGACGAAGGCTCGTGGATCGCGCGCCAAGGCGAGGCGCTGTGGTCGATCGATAAGCCGATGATCGCCGCCGTCAACGGGGTGGCGGCGGGCGCCGGGTTCTCGCTCGCGCTCTGCTGCGACGTGCGCATCGGCAGCGACGCGGCGCGGTTCGTGACGGTGTTCCAGGAGCGGAACCTGCCACCGGAGGGAGGGATGACGTGGCTGTTGCCGCGCATCGTCGGACTGTCGCGGGCGCTCGACCTTTCGCTCACGAGTCGCCGCGTCGAGGCGGACGACGCGCTGCGCATCGGCCTGCTCGACCATGTGGTGCCCGCCGATCGGCTGATGGACGAAGCGCGCGCGTACGCAGCGCAGATCTGCGGGCTGCCGCCGGGCGCTGCGCGGGCCGCGAAGCGCGGCATCCGGCGTGCGATGAGCACGAGCTTCGGCGATGCGACGCGCTATGAGTCGCAGCTCGGCGGCCTCGTGCGGCGGGCGCGGCACGACTCGGAGGAAGCGGTCCGCGCGTTCGCCGAGAAGCGGACGCCGAACTACCTGGGCCGCTGATGCCCGCTGTGCGCGTCGCCGTGCTCGCTACGCTGCTCGGCGGCGCGGCGCTGATCGCGGCCTGCGGTGGTTCCAGCCGATCCGCCGGAGCGCCGACGGGCACAGGCACATCGCCGGCAACCACGACCTATGAAAACGCGTTCACGTACTGCGCGGCGGTGGTAACCGTGGACGCGCCGGATGCGCGGTATAGCGGGCCGCAGTATCCGCAGCCCGTGGTCGATGCGCTTGCCGCCGCATCTGGCCACGGCGTTGCGAGCGGCGTCGCGCCATGGCGCTGCGTGAACGGCGAGGTGTGGGGCTGCACGGTCGGCGCGAACCTTCCATGCGGCAAGATCGATACGAGCATCATGCCCACGCGGGCGATGAACGACTACTGTGCAGCGAACCCGGGCGTCGGGTTCATCCCGGCGTACGTCAGCGGGCACGACACGGCGTACGAGTGGAGCTGCGACGGGCCGAGTGCGGTCGCTGGGCGGCGGGTGATCACCGTCGATGACCGCGGGTTCGCGAAGGAGTACTGGTATCGGCTGGCGCCGCCATCGGGCTAGGTTGACGCGAAACCGAGCCCGGCACGCAGCGTAGCGCTGCGGTTCGAACCGAATCGGCGTGTGGGAGGCGCAGCTATGGTACGCCGCTATGGCTCCGGAACCGGCGCAGCTAAAGCTACGCCGCTACTCTCAGACACGGCGCTGACGATACGCCGCTAAGGCTCCAGAACGGGCGCAGCTAAAGCTACGCCGCTACTGCTCGTACTGCGCCTAACTGGTGCGGGGCACGACGAGCGTCACGGAGGTGCCGTCGCCGGCGTGCGTGCCGGCGGCCGGATCCTGTGAGGCGACGGTGTCCGGTGATCCGGTCACCGTGTCGGTTTCGACGATGACGTAGCTCAGGCCAGCCTGCCCGAGCGTGCTGATCGCCTCATCGACGTTGACGTCCTTGAGGTCCGGCACGACGCCGTGCTCGACCGCGCCGGGCGCCCGGCCGAGCTGCGGGGGCGGCTTTCCAGCACAGTGGGATCCGAAGCTTGGAATTCACGTGACTTGAAGTCGCGGC
>JADMIO011113656.1_pt1 | contig 12060 bp, 16 predicted proteins | sample 8958161 | NCBI WGS metagenome assembly JADMIO01 (sample SAMN16585339, study PRJNA669376) | soil metagenome | isolation source: Crop rotation soil | place: USA: Cullars Rotation, Alabama | collected 2011 | reverse complement strand
GGGGTAAAAGCCGCCGAGGGAAAGTGCCACAGAGAGTGTACCGCCGATGGCCCCTAAAGGGCACAGGCAAGGGTGAAAGGGTGCGGCAAGAGCGCACCGGGGCCTTGGCGACAAGGTCCGCATGGCAAACCCCACCCGGAGCAAGACCGAATAGGGGTCTCGCGCCAGCAATGGCAGGGGTTGTTCCGCCCCGAGAGGCCCGGGTTGGTTGCTTGAGCGCCGGAGCAATCCGTCGCCTAGATGAATGGCTGCCCTCGCGGGCCCGTCCGCAAGGATACCGCCCGCGAGACAGAACCCGGCTTACAGGCCCCCTGGCACTTACAGCGCGAAGGTCGAGGTGGTCACCGCGCCGTTCTCGTCGGCCGCCGCCTCGATGTAGCGCCGCGTCGTACCTTCGAGGACCAGCGCGGTAAGACGGCCGCTCATGAAGGCCCCGGTGTCGATGCCGATGCGGTTGCCGCAATCGTCGGGATCGTCACGAATGGTGTGCCCGTGCACCACTACGCGCTCGTGCGGGTCGGCGTGGGACAGGAACGGCTCGCGAATCCACCTGAGGTCGTGTTGCTTCTGCTCCTCAAGCGGCACGCGCGGATCGATCCCGGCATGGACGAACACGTAGTCGCCGATCGCGATCATGTCCTCGAATCCTTCGAGGAAGGCGCGGTCCTGCAGCGGCACGATCGCCTGCATCAGCGCCTGCGCTTCCTCGAGCGAGGTCTGCGCGAACTGATAGCGCGAGACGCCGTAGCTCAGGATCGTCTCGCGCCCGCCGTGGCGCAGGAAATGCTTGAACATCTCCGGCTCGTCGAAGCTGCGCAGGAACATTTCCTCGTGGTTGCCGGCAAGGATGCGGACCTTGCGCCGCTGCGACCACTCGCGCGCGAGCGAGATGACCGCTGCGGACCCCGGACCGCGGTCGACCAGATCGCCCAGCAGCACCACGGTGGTTTCCGCCGGGCCGCAGGCCGCGTCGTCGCGCTCGATCGCTTCGACCAGCGCTTCGAACTGCTCGATCATCCCGTGGATATCGCCGACCGCATAGACGCGCTGCCCTTCCGGGATCGCCGGAAGCGGCTGCGCCTCGGGACGGGCGAAGATCTGTTTCAAGGCTTGGAACATGGAAACGCGGGTGCGATCCTCTAGACTCAACGCTCGGCGGCGCAAGGCGTGCCGTTGCAGCCCCGTCCCTGTCGCGGCGCTTAATGTGGCGCGAAAACCACATTAACCAAGCCGGCTCGGGGTCGCGCAGAATTATCTTGTGCAGCGCAGCATGAAGGCGCACATTCGCTGTGTTGTCGCCGAACCAGGCCCGTCGAAGAGGCCGAACGGCGATGCGCAGGTGGGACGAAGGCATCAACACCGGCACGAGGAATCTGCCCATGCTTACGTCCGTCCGCAGCCTGATGGCTGCAACCGCCCTTACCGGCGGCGCTCTCCTTGCCACTCCCGCACTGGCTGAGGATACGCCGGCAGCCGCTCCGGCCATCACCATTTCGGGCAATGTCGCGCTCGTTACCGATTACCGCTTCCGCGGCGTTTCGCTGTCCGGGGGCGATCCGGCGATCCAGGGTGGCATCACCGTCACCCATTCGAGCGGCTTCTACATCGGCACCTGGTCGTCCTCCATCAACGGCGGCCCGGTTTACGGCCAGCAGGAGCTGGACCTGTTCGGCGGCTGGGGCGGCGAGGTTGCGTCCGGGACCAAGGTCGACGTCGGCCTGCTCAAGTACGTCTACCCGTCGGGCCACGTCGGCAAGGCCGATTACTGGGAGCCTTACGCCTCCCTCGCGCACACCTTCGGGCCCGCTACTCTGAAGGTCGGCGGCGCTTATGCCTGGGAACAGGATTCGCTCGGCGGCGGCGACAACCTCTACGTCTACAGCAACCTCGATGTCGGCGTACCGACCACTCCGATCACCGTCTCGGGCCACCTGGGTTATACCAGCGGCGTGCTCGCGCCGGACGTGCTTGCCGACGCCGCGAACGGTTTCGGCAACTTCAAGGATACCGGCTGGGACTGGTCGATCGGCGCTTCGGCCACCGTGCTGGGGCACCTGACGGCCGGCATCAGCTACATCGGCGTCGACGGGACGGAAGTCGACAGCCTGACCGACGACACCATCGTCGGTACCCTGACGCTGTCGTTCTAAGTCGGCATTTCAATCCATGTTACGGGGCCCGTGCCGGAGCGGCGCGGGCCCTAGTGTGTTGGCCCCGCGGCGGTGCCCCGTTAACGCATTGCGGCTTGACCGCCGTGCGGCGCCCCGCCACGTAACCGGCCTATGAGCGACGAGACGCCCGACAGCCTGATCCCCTACGACGAGATCGTGCAGGAAGCCCTGCGCGCGGTAGTCGGGCGCGTGCTCGGCGAGGTCCAGCGCGAAGGCGGTACGCTGCCCGGCAACCATCACTTCTACATCACCTTCAAGACCGGCGCGCCGGGAGTGCAGATCCCAAATCACCTGCGCGAGCGCTTCCCGGACGAGATGACGATCGTGATGCAGAACAAGTTCTGGGACCTGGCGGTGCGCGACGATGGCTTCACCGTGGGCCTGAGCTTCAACCAGATCCCCGCCAAGCTGACGATTCCATTCGCCGCAATCACCGCGTTCGTCGATCCGGCGGTCGATTTCGGGCTGCAGTTCCAGGCCGCGGTGAGCGGCATCGAGCCCGCCCGGCATGAGGACGCCGAGAACGACACGCCGGAAGCCGAGGAACGCGGCGGCGATGGCACCGTTGGCACCTCGGACGATGGATCGAACGTCGTCACGGTCGATTTCGGCCGCAAGAAGTAGGCCGCCCGCGCGGCCGGGGAGGCGCCGTTTGACCGAACCCTTGACCCGCAGAGCGCGCCGCAAGGCTCGCCGGGCCCTGAAGCGCGCCGAGCGCGGCATCGCCAAGGTCCCCGGACCCAGCACCAACCCGGCAACCAACCTGCTGATCGGGGACATCGCCATGCGCGGGCTGTCGATGCTGCTCGGTCGCGGGATCGAGAGCGCGCTGCTCAAGACCCGGTACGACGCCGAAAAGGCCAAGGGCATCGTCCAAGGCCGCACACTCAAGCAGTCGCTGATGGCGACGGGGGCGGCGCGAGTGGCGACCAAGTCCGTGCCGGGCTTCCTCGCCGTCTCGGGCGGGTTACTCGCCAAGTCGCTGTTCGACCGCGCGCTCGGCCGCGGCGAGGCCAAGCGGCAGGGCGAGAAGACTCTCAACAAGCAGGCGGCGAACGCGGACGAGCAGTCCATCTGAGCCCACGATCTTGGGGAGCGCGCCCGCTCAACCCTTGATTCACTGCTCGCGCCTAAGCCATCAGCGCACATGGCCGAACAAGACACGCTGCAGCGCCGCGGACTGATGTTCATCCTCTCCTCGCCCTCGGGCGCGGGCAAGACCACCATCGCCCACCGGCTTCTCGAAGAAGAGCATGCGCGGATGAAGCTGTCGGTCTCGGTCACCACGCGGCCGATCCGCCCCGGTGAGACCGACGGCATCGACTACCATTTCGTCGGCCAGGACGAATTCGACGGCCTGGTCGCCGACGACGCGTTCTTCGAGTACGCGCAAGTCTTCGGCCACTGCTACGGCACGCCCAAGGCGCATATCCGTGACGAGTTGAAGCGCGGGCAGGACTTCCTGTTCGACATCGACTGGCAGGGCACCCAGCAGCTCTACCAGCGCGCGCAGGGCGACGTGGTGCGCGTGTTCCTGCTGCCGCCGAGCATCGCCGCGCTGGAGGAACGCCTGCGCAGTCGCGGCACCGACAGCGACCAGGTGATCCGCGAGCGCATGGACCGGGCCCGCTCCGAGATCAGTCACTGGGACGCCTACGACTACGTGGTGATCAACGACGACGTCGACGCGTGCTTTGCCAAGGTCCGCACGATCCTCGAGGCCGAGCGGATGAACCGCCTGCGGCAGACGGGCCTCATCGACTTCGTTCGCCACCTGACGCGTTAGCTTGCCCCGACTGGCCGCCGCCGCTAGCGCGGTCGCCGGACCTGACAGGGGAGCAAGCATGACGGCCGACCTCGAACGCGCGATTGCTGCGGCATGGGAGCGGCGCAACGAAGTCACGCCCGCCAGCCGCAGCGTGCGCGAGGCGGTGGCGGCCGCGCTCGAGTTGCTCGACAGCGGCAAGGCGCGCGTGGCGGAGCCCGACGGCCAGGGCGGCTGGAAGGTCAACCAGTGGCTCAAGCAGGCGGTGCTGCTGTCGTTCCGGCTCAACGACAATGTGGTGGTCCCCGACGGCTCCGCCGGCGCACCGGCCTACGACAAGGTGCCGAGCAAGTTCGCCGGGTGGGATGAGAACCGCTTTCGCGAAGCCGGCTTTCGCGTCGTGCCGGGCGCGGTGGCGCGGCGGGGCAGCTACGTCGCGAAGGGCGTGGTCCTGATGCCGAGCTTCGTCAATATCGGCGCCTATGTCGACGAAGGGACGATGGTCGACACTTGGGTGACCGTCGGCAGCTGCGCCCAGATCGGCAGGAACGTGCACCTGTCGGGCGGCGTCGGGATCGGCGGCGTGCTCGAGCCGCTGCAGGCGGGACCGGTGGTGATCGAGGACGATTGCTTCATTGGCGCGCGCTCCGAAGTGGTCGAGGGCGTGGTCGTGGAGCGCGGCGCGGTGCTGTCGATGGGGGTGTTCATCTCCTCGACCTCGAAGATCATCGACCGCGCCACCGGCGAAGTGTTCGTCGGGCGCGTCCCGGCTTATTCGGTGGTCGTGCCGGGCTCCCTGCCCGGCAAGCCGCTGCCGGACGGCTCGCCCGGCCCGAGCCTTTCCTGCGCGGTGATCGTGAAGCGCGTCGATGCGCAAACCCGCGCCAAGACAGCCATCAACGACTTGTTGCGCGATTGAACCGATACCAAAGGTGCGAGGAACATTACCGAAGTCGGACCGTAACTGCGGGAGGGAGGCCACATGGAAGACAGAGACGGGGAATTCCACATGGAAACCGACGAAGCCCGCGGTGCCTCAACGGAAGGCGTAGTCCGATGGGTGCTGGGGATCGGGTTGCTGCTCGCCATTATCGGCATGACGCTGGCGTGGGTGATTCCGGCGATCAACAAGGACAACAAGACCAAGCACGTGAGCGTCTCGGGCCAGATCAACGCCCAGAGGAGCGAAGGCAGCGCCGGCGACGGCGTGGTCCCCGACAGTGCGGCCAAGCTGGACGCGCCGAACAGGAACGGCGACGAAGGCGGCGTGCCGACGGTCGCCAACACCGCCCAGTAGCTAATTCGTCGGCGTCTCGATCGGCGGATCGCCGCGGTGCGCCGCGGCGTATGCCTCGACCGCGCGCATGACCCTCAGCATGTTACGGCTGGCAATCCTCTCCAAATCCGCCTGCGAATAGCCGCGCCGCGCCAACTCGGCGAACAGCGCAGGATACCCCGAAACGTCGCCGAACTGCTCCGGGAACGAGTTCCAGCCGTCGAAATCGCCGCCGACGCCGATGTGGTCGATCCCGGCCACCTGGCGGATGTGATCGACGTGGTCGGCGAGTTGAGCGAGGGTAGTGCGCGGCTCGGGATGCGCGGCCACCCACGCCGCCATTTGCGCCGTGACCTTTTCCGGATCGCCCTGCCACAACCACTGCTGGCGCGCCGTCTCGGCGCTGCGTTCGGAGAGCCACAAGCGGCGCTCGGGACTGACGAAGTCGGCCACGCCAGTCACCATCACGATCCCGCCGTTCGCCGCGAGCATGCGGAGCACGTCGTCGGGCACGTTGCGTGATTCCTCTACTACCGCGCGGGCGTTCGAATGGCTGAAGATCACAGGCGCTTGGGCCACCGCGAGCGCGTCGCGCATGGTGTCGGCGCTGACGTGCGACAGGTCGACGATCATCCCCAGCCGGTTCATCTCGCGCACGACCTGCTCGCCGAACGGCGTGAGCCCCTTGTGCGTGGGCACATCGTCGGCGCTGTCGGCCCAAGTGAGCGTCTTGTAGTGCGTCAGCGTCAGGTAGCGCGCGCCCAGCGCGTACATCTGCCGCAGCACGCCCAGGCTGCCACCGATCGAGTGCCCGCCTTCCATCCCGATCAGCGAGGCGATCTTGCCCGCCTTCATCGCCCGCTCGACGTCATCCGCGGTCAGCGCCAGCGAAAGGTCGCCCGGATAGCGCGCGACCAGCCGCTTGAGCACGTCGATCTGCTCGAGCGTTTGCGTCACTGCCTGCGGCTCGGCCTGGGTGGCATCGACGAACACCGACCAGAACTGCGCCCCGACACGCCCCTGCCGCAGCCGGCGCAGGTCGGTCGCCATCGGCCGTTCGCCCTTCGCGGTATCGCTGAAGTCGAACCCGGCAATCACGTCGTGATAGCGCCCGCGCAACTGCTCGGGCACGTCGTTGTGCCCGTCCCACACCGGCGCAGCCTTGAGCGCGGCCTCGGCGGTTTCTTCGGGCGTCCTCGCCCCGGCAGGCACCGCCAGCGCCGCCAGCGCCAGGCCGATCGCGATCCGCTTCATGCCTTCCCCTTCACCCTGTCCGCCAGCGCCATCGCGGCGGCCGGGGCGCGTTCCTTGGCGCCGTTGATCATGAAGGCGAACACGTCGCCCTGCTGGTCCCATTCCCGGCACAGCGCGGCGAGGCGCTCGAGCTCCTTCGCCGGATAGCCGGTCGGGCAGTCGGCGTTCATCCGCTTGCACCTGAGGTACGCAAAATCGGCGGTAGGCTCGGCGATGCAGGCGCGCCCCTCCTGCTCGAGATAGACGATCGCCACGTTGGCCTTACGGGCCACCTCCCTGAACTCCTGGCAGTCGAAGCTCTCGTGCCCGGCCTCGATCGCGTAGCGCAGGGGCAGGCCCTTCAATTCGCGCGGCAGCAGCGCGAAAAACGCCGCCAGGTCCTCGGCGTCGAACTTCTTGGTGTGCATCATTTGCCACACGATCGGACCGAGCCGGTCGCCCAGCTCCTCCAGTCCTTGGGCGAAGAACTTGACCATCGATTCGCCGGCGCTCGCCAGCACCTTGCGGTTGGAGATGTACGACGAGCCTTTGACGGCGAACTTGAACCCCTCGGGCGTCGCTTCGCGCCATTTGCGGAAGCTCTCGGGCTTCTGCAGGCTGTGGTAGGTGCCGTTGATCTCGATCGCGCCAAGCGTCCGCGAGGCATATTCCAGCTCCCGCTTCTGCGGCAGCCCCTCGGGATAGAACCGGCCCTTGCGCCAGTCCGGATAGACCCACCCTCCGATGCCCGTGCGGATCATGGAACCGATTTCCCCATTTCGCGCTTGAATGCGGCACGGGAGGCGATGCGAAAGGAGCGCCTCATGGCCGTGCAAGCCATCTGGAACGACCAGGTCATCGCCCATAGTGATGATACGGTCGTGGTGGAGGGCAACCATTATTTTCCACGCGAGGATGTCGACACCTCGATGCTCGAGCGCAGCCGCACAACCAGCGAATGCCCGTGGAAGGGCACCGCCCGATATTTCACCATCGACGTCGACGGCGAGCGCAACGAGGACGCCGCGTGGTGCTACCCGAACCCCAAGCCGGCGGCTGAGCGGATCAAGAACCGCTTCGCGTTCTGGAAAGGCGTCGAGATCGCCGAAGCTTAGTTGACGGACGCGCCGGCTTTGGACAGCTTGCTGTCAAGAACAGGGGCAGAGTCATGAACGAAGCCAAGACCTTGATCGAGGAGCTGCGCCTGTCCCCCCACCCGGAAGGCGGCTGGTTCCGCGAAACCTGGCGCATGCCCGCCGCGGACGGCGAGCGCGAGCTGGCGAGCGCGATCTATTTCCTGCTCGAGGCGCACCAGCGCAGCCACTGGCACAAGGTCGACGCGGCCGAGACCTGGCTGTGGCACTGCGGCGACCCGCTGCTGTTGTCGGTGAGCCCCTCGCCCAACGGCCCGCCGCGCGAGGTGCGCCTCGGCAGCGACATCGTCGCCGGCGACCGTCCCCACTACGTGATCGGCGCGCACGAGTGGCAATCGGCCAAGGCACTGCCGGGCACGTATGGCTACACGCTGGTCACCTGCATGGTTGTGCCAGGGTTCAAGTTCTCGGGCTTCACCCTCGCCCCTCCCGATTGGTATCCGGGCCGGGAACTGTCTCCATTGCAGGGGGGTTAGGCGGAACACCTCTACAGGAGAGCCCGCGTGACCAAGAGCCTGGCCGACATTTCCGAAGCGATGCGCGACGTCGATTTCTGCGTCATGACCACCCGCGCACAAGACGGCTCGATCGGCGGCCGCCCGATGAGCAACAACCGCGAAGTCGAATACGAGGGGACCAGCTGGTTCTTCACTTACGACGACCACCGCAGCGTCGCCGACATCGAGCGCGATAGTGCGGTCGGTCTCAGCTACCAGGGCAGCGGCGGGCTGATGGGCATCGTGGGCAAGCCTGGCATCTTCGTCCACGTCGAGGGCCAGGCCACGCTGATCCGCGACAAGGCCCGCTTCGCCGAGCACTGGCAGGACAACCTCGACCGCTGGTTCCCCCAGGGGATCGACACGCCGGGCGTGGTGATGATCGAAGTCGCCGCCAAGCGCATCCACTACTGGGACGGCATGGACGAGGGCGAGGTCAAGCTGACCGAGACGGCCGTCGCTTAGTGTAGGCGCGGGCGAACATCGCGCTTGCGTGGAACTTGCCTTACCGTAAAGTCCGCGTGGGGATGCTGGGACGCGAAGCCGGAAAGCCGGCGATTTCCCGGTACTTGAGGGGATGAGAGCGCCCATCGCTATCCGGGGCACCAAACCTGGACGCGGCCGTGAGCCTATCCAGGTTCAGGCCCAGGTCCTGCGCGAGTGGCAGGCGGACACCCCGCCGGTCTCGCTGGGCGGATTCGGCTTTACCGCGCCCACAGCCACAAGCTCCGGTCCCGAGCGCGGCAAGACCGCATGGCGCAAGGCCGACCTCAAGCGCGCGCTCAGCGTCGCCCAGGAAGCCGGCCTCACATCGTACCGGGTCGAGATCTCGCCGGACGGCATGATCACGATCATCGTCGATGGCGCGGACGGTTAGGACGCCCGAAAGCACGGCTCGCAGGCTCGCCCGGTGGCTGCTGGCGGCGTTCTACCTCACCGCCGCGTGGTTCCACCTGACCGCGCCCGGCCCGTTCCTGCGCATCATGCCGGCGTTCGTGCCGTGGCCCGAGGAGGTCGTGCGGTGGACCGGGGTGGCCGAGCTGCTCGGTGCAATCGGGCTGGCGCAGCGCCGGTCGGCGGGCCTGCGCCGGGCGGCCGGCACAGGTCTGGCGCTCTACGCGGTGTGCGTGTTCCCCGCCAACGTGAACCACTTCGCGATCGACATGGCGCGGCCCGGCCACGGCTGGGGCCTGGCCTATCACTTGCCGCGCATGCTGGCGCAACCGGTGCTGGTGTGGCTGGCGCTGTGGACCGGCGGCACGACCGAATGGCCGTGGCGGCGCCGGGCCTGAGCGCTACTTTTCCTTGCCCGCCACGCCGTAGGTGATCGCGGCGTTGCGGGTCTTCTGGAACTCGGGGACGGACATCCCCTTGAACGCCGCGTAGATGTCGATGTTGCCGATGCCGGTCACTGCGCCGAGCTTCTCGAGCATGAAGAAGATCACGCCGTAGTGGATCATGCCGATCCAGTCGCGGGTCCGTACCAGCCGGCGTTCCTCCTCGGTCAGCCCGGCCTCGGCCATCGTCGCCTCTTCATCCTCGCGGAACTTCTTGCGCGTGGCCGGATCGGTCAGCGAATGAAGGAAGTGGTTGAGGCGGAAGCCCTTTACGCTGCGCTCGATGGTGAACGGGTACGTGCCCTCGAGGTCTTCGGCGCCGGCATAATCGTGCATCGCGCGCTCGCGGGTCTTCTCGACCGGCTCGACGGGCGGGTCCTGCGCGGTGTCCTCGAGGATCATGGTCGCGATCGGGGTCATCGAAGGCAGGAAATAGGCCTTGTGCGTCATCTCGACCTTTTCCGAAAGGGCGCCGCGCATCATCAGCCACATGACCACCTCGGCGCCTTCCCAGCCGCCAAGCTTGGCCAGTTCCACCACGGTCATGTCGAGCAGGCCCTCGGGGTCCTTCTCCAGCCGCTCCATGAACTCCATGTCCCACGGGGTGTTGTTGAACCCGCAGCCCTCGCCGTGGACCTGGTGGCTGAGGCCGCCGGTGCCGGCGATCGCGACCTTGATGTTCTTGGGGTAGCTGAGGATCGCCTGGCGCAGGCTCTTGCCGAACTTCCAGAACCGCCGCGCGCTCGGCAACGGCACGGTGAGCACCCCGCAGACGACCGGCAGCAGCTTGCAGGCCCAGCCGTTGTCGTCGTGGTCGACCATCACCGACAGCGGTGAAAACGCGCCGTGGTCGAGGTTCTTGCCCTGGAAGTAGCTAAGGTCGAACTCGTTCGCGACCATCACCCGGGCGACGTGCGCGGCGAACTCGGGATCGCCCTTGATCGCCGGGATGTCGCGCGGCCCGCCGCCTTCGTCCGCCGGACCGAATTCCTCGCCCACCCCCAGCGCGAAGTGGCTGTAGTGGTCGAAGAACGCGGTCATGTGATCGTTGTAGATATAGACCAGCACGTCGGGCTTCTTCTCGCGAAACCACGCCTGCACCGGCTCGTAGCCTTCGAAGATCGGCTTCCACACCGGGTCCTCGAACTTTTTCGCGTCCTTGGCGAAGGCGATGGTGGGGGTGTGCGAGGTGGCGATGCCGCCGACGATCTGGGCCATGGAGTATGCTCTCTATCGTGTCGGGCGCCGGTGCCTCGGCGCCGCTCAAAAAAGTCGCGGCCCGCATGCCACCAGCGCGGCATGCGGGCCACTGAAAAATCGGCCTCGGAGGCGCGCGGGCCCACGGGGGCCCGCGTCTCTGCTAGCTGAGGTGCTTGTTGACCGCAGAAGTCATCTTGAACATCGAGATCTGATCCTTGCCGGTCACTTCGCCGAGCTTGGCGTCCGGGTTGATCATGCGCTTGTCGGTCTTGTCCTGCAGGCCGTTGGCCTTGATGTGCTTCCACACGTTGGAAGTCACTTGCGCGCGGCTCATCGGACCCTTGCCGCAGACCGCCTCGAGTTGCGGCGACAGGTTCACCGGCTTGTTGAGAGCATTGTTCTTGGCAGCCATCAGTTCATCCTTTCGTCGTGCATTCCCAGGGCACACGCCCCTCATTCCCCGCCCCTGGTGTGCGGACCGCGCATTTGTTGCCCCGTCGCAAGGCGTAAAGCAAGGGCGCGCCCACCCGTAATTGTCGATGGAATCGGGCGGTTTGCCCCGTCGCGCGCAGTTGTCCACCGCTGCGTAGGCTTTTGCTTGCCCGCCGCGGGCCGGCCCCATAGTCTCCGCAATGGGTCGGAGAGTCTCCATGGCTTTGACAAAGCTGGCATTATCGGTGCGCGGGCGGCGCCGTGCGGCGCTGCTGCTGGGCGGGGCGCTGATGCTGGCTTCGTGCGGCGGGGGAGGCGGCGGCGGTGGAGCGACGAGTGGAGCGCCCACGCCAACCCCTGCGCCCGCCCCTACTCCGACAGCGACGGTGGCCGCCGGCTGCACCCTGCGCGAGCGGCAGGACTGGGCGCTGGCACAGCTCAACGAATGGTATCTGTTCCCGACGCTGATCGACACCAGCGTGAACCCCGCCAACTATGCCGACGTGCAGAGCTACATCGACGCGCTGCTGGCCCCCGCGCGAGCGCAGAACAAGGACCGCTACTTCACCTACCTGACTTCTATCGCGCAAGAGAACGCCTACTACCAATCGGGCGCGACTGCCGGGTTCGGCTTCCGCCTCGGCTACGACACGTCCGGCAACCGGGTGTTCGTGATCGAGGCGTTCGAGGGCGGACAGGCGCTTACCGCGGGGATCGACCGCGGCACCGAGATCACCCAGATCAGCGGCCAGAGCGTCTCCACGCTGATGGCGAACGGCGGACCGCAGGCGGTGATCGACGCGATGGGTCCGGACACGGCCGGCACCAGCCGCTCACTGACCGTCAGGGACCCGTCGGGGATCACCCGTACGGTGACCATCAGCAAGACCGACTTTTCGCTCGATCCGGTGTCCAACCGGTACGGCGCCAAGGTGATCACCGACGGCGCGACGAAGGTTGGCTACATCAACCTGCGCACCTTCATCGACACCGCC
>JADMIO011246979.1_pt1 | contig 12062 bp, 13 predicted proteins | sample 8958161 | NCBI WGS metagenome assembly JADMIO01 (sample SAMN16585339, study PRJNA669376) | soil metagenome | isolation source: Crop rotation soil | place: USA: Cullars Rotation, Alabama | collected 2011 | reverse complement strand
GCGACTTCAAGTCACGTGAATTCCAAGCTTCGGATCCCACTGTGCTGGAAAGGATCTTTCCCCATCACGAGAACGAGATCGCGCAGTCCGAAGGCGCCTTCGGCCAGCCCTTGGCGCGCTATTGGCTACATAACGGCTTTCTCAACATCAATCAGGAAAAAATGTCCAAGTCGCTCGGCAACTTCTTCACGATCCGGGAAATTCTCGAGGAGTTCGACGCCGCGGCTTTGCGCCATTATTTTCTTGCAAGCCACTATCGAAGCCCGATGGATTTTTCCAAAGAAGGGTTGAGCGAAGCTGCGCGCGCCACCGACCGGATCTACGAAACCATCGAACGACTGGCAAAAGCCGGGATTGCTTCCGATGCGGCGACCCCCGACGCGACGCTTCTCGATGCATTTCGCCGGGAGATGAACGACGATTTCAACACGCCGCGCGCGCTGGCACTGCTGTTTGACGAGCTACGCGCGCTCAATCGCCTGCTCGACGGCAAAAAAATTACCGGCCTTGAAAATAGAGCTGCCGCGCTGCGCGCAATGTGTGATACACTTGGCCTACTTCGGGACGGTTATGCCGAGAGAAAAAAGCAACGCTTCTTGAAAAAGGGCCACGTCACGACAGAGCGGATCGACGAGTTGATCAATCTTCGAAACCAAGCGCGGGCGGAAAAGAACTGGCGGGAAGCGGACCGCCTGCGCGACGAGCTGGGCCGCGAGGGCATCGTGCTCGAAGACACAGCCAAGGGCACCGCGTGGAAGGTGAAGTGACACTGAGAGGAAAATCCTTCGCGTTCATACTCCTCGGCGCCGTCGTTGCAGTTTCGCCTCTCGGCGGCGCGATCTTGGCGCAGGAAAAGCCGGCGAAAACCGAGACCGGCGGCCAGGCCGAAATGAGTCTGCGCAAATCGGTCAACAGCCGAGAGTTTCAGGGACAGCAGGTCGAAGGCGAAGAGCGTCAGATCGGGCGCGGTGATTCTCTCTGGCGCATTCTCGTCGAAGAGAAGGGACTGCCGGGACAGAAGTTTCGCAGTTATTTGGTCGTCATTCGCGGCCTGAATCCTCAGGTAAAAAATCTCGACGTACTGCGGGTCGGCGACAAGATTTTTATTCCGTTGCGCGTCGAAGGCGCGGTCGAGATGGCGCGCGAACCGGTCCAGCAAAAACCCGGAACGGTCGTCAATTACCGAGTGAAAGCCGGCGATCATCTGTACCAAATCCTGCGCGAACAGTTGAAGATCGCCGACGAGCGCAAAGTCGCTCAGTACTATGCGCTGGTCAAGGATTTGAATCCCGAGCGCAAAGAGTGGGACACGTTGCTCGAAGGCGAAACGATACGCCTGCCCGTGACCGGAACAGGAATGTCGCCCGGCGCGATCGCGACCGCAACACCCGAGAAGCAAATTGCCGCCGCCGCGCCGAGCCCGCCGAAACCATCTCCTGAAATCAAACCCGCGCCGTCGATGGACACGCGCCAAGCGCTGCGCGCGCCGGCCAGAGAAAACATGGCGCTTTTCGCCAAAGTCATCGAAGCGATGGGCAATGAGATCCAGCAGAGCGGCGAAGAAGTGGTGAGTCTGAGTGACGAAAATATCCGCTTCGAGAGAAGCGCCTATCCCGTCGTCTATAACCCGGCGCTGCGCCAGAAGCTGGTGATCGACCCCGACGGCAAAATTCCCGCATCGCTCAAGTCCAAGTTGAGCGATCCGCGCGCTGGCGCGCAGATTCTGCCGATGACGAGCGGAGTGTCGATCCAGGACGCGGTCGGCCAGCTACTTGCGCGCCTGGGCTATCAACCGCTGCCTTCAGATCGACCGATCGAAATCCAGGAAGAGGGCATCGCCGTCGAAGCCAGAGGCAACTGGATGGCGCTCGCTCCGGCAGTAAGCAATAAAACCCAGGACGTTCTGGTGATCAATCTTACTGAGCAGCCCAATCAGTTGCCGGATTATTTGAAGGCCGAGCTGGTCAAAAGAGGCTTGCAGCTTCGCGAAGTGGCGCTGCGATCGGACGCAAGTGAGACACGCCCGGCGGCGGTGCGCGAACCGGCCAAGACCGGCTCGGCGCAGATGAGAACCTTGCCCAGGGAAAAGCAGGAAATGGTGGACACGCTGCTCCTCTCTTACGGTATTACTTTTGGCGTCGCGGAAAGCGTTTCTGTGGAGCTGAGCGACGGGCTGCGGGTCGATTCGCGCGTCGATCGGATCTTCGAGTCGGGAGGCCAGCGATTCGCGGTGTTTTTCCGCCCCCTTGCTCCCGAGATTCGCGGTTCTCTGCAAGACAAACAGGGCATCAAAACCATCGAGCTCGACCTTCGCTCGCTCAGCAACCGTGAGTTGATCGCGCGCGTGTTGACGGCGCTGGGCGATCCCGCAGCGTATTCGGAGCATCGCTTCCCTGTCGCTGCAGGCGCCGGGCGCGACCAGGTCACAGTGAAGGCGTGGGGATTTCAATTGAACAAAATGCCGATGTTCTTGACCGACCGCCAGATTCCGCCGCCGTTGCACCGGTTCTTTTTTGAAAAGGGACTGGAGATCGTGTACTTTCAATAGCGGGTCGCACTACTTCGCGCCTGTAGCTCAACTGGACAGAGTACCAGACTTCGGATCTGGGTGTTGGGGGTTCGAATCCCTCCAGGCGCGCCATAAAATCAAGGTGATGACGAATGCGCTTGATACATATCGCGCTTCAATCTCTTTTTACCAAAATCGGCTTGCTATTGTTTTTATCGCTTGCGGCGCCCCTTGCGCATGCCCAAAACCTTCCAGCAGTACGAATCAGCTTTAGCGCCCCCAGTGGGCTCAGCACTCCGGCCTGGATGGCCAAGGAGTTAGGCCTTTTCGAAAAATATGGTTTGAACGGCAGCATTATTTACATTGGAGGCGGAACTCTTCCCATGTCAGTGCTGCTGGCCGGCGATACGGAATTTACCATGGTGGTAGGCCCGCCAGCAGTTCTTGCTCGACTCAACGGAGCCGACAGCACGATCCTGGCTACCTTTGCAAATAGGCTGACGATGTCCTTCGTGTCGCTTCCCGCTGTACGCCAACCAAAGGACCTTCGACGCAAGCGAATCGGCATTAGCCGGTTCGGCGCTGCAACTGATTACGCGGCCAAGCTCGCGCTGAAAAGTTGGGGCCTCACGCTCAAGGATGTAGAAATCGTTCAGACCGGTGGCACAGGCGAGGCGTACGCGGCGCTTAAATCAGGACTGATCCAAGCAACTGTTTTTTCACCGCCTCTCTCCACACAGGCCATTCACGCAGGCATGGTCGAACTCCTGGATTTCAGCAAGAGCGACATTCAGTTCGTAAACAATAGCCTCGTAAGCACGACAACGTACGTGCAACAAAAACCGGAAGTAACCCGGGACGTTCTTCGAGCGCTCATAGAGGGCGTCTGGGCGTTCAAAGCCGACAGAGAGCGCGGTATCAAGGTTTTGGAAAAGTACTCTCGCGTTCAAGATCGACGCGTTCTCGAGGACACCTATGAGTTTTACAGTAGAATCCTACTGGATGTGCCGACGACGACGGAGGCTGGTCTGAGCAATATTCTTGAAACACTTTCAGAGAGCCAGCCCAAAGCTCGCACGGCCGCGGCCAAAGACTTTTTCATCTCGACTTTCACTAAGGAGTTAGAAAATACCGGATTTTTTAAGCAACTAGCGACCCGCTACAGGGGTTCAAGTCGCTAGAGTTACGTCGGTATATCTTGTAAAAACATCTCGGTTGGCAAAGGTTGCCCGAGGTTGAGCTTGCGCGCGTTCTCATAAATTCTGCCGGCTACCGTAGCAAACTGAACTCCCTGATTGCCCGCGCTTGCGCCGGCATCACCCTCATGAATACCCATTGAGTTGGTAGCCAGTATCGTAATCTCGTCCGATCCGCGCTCGTACGGCTTGCCGGTTCTCCAGTCACAGCAGTCGACATATCTTGCGTTAGGATATCGCTCGGTGGTCGGTACGCCGCGCGGAATCGCGGCTTTTTCCTCGCGCTGCCCTCCCACATAGGCCATGGAATCGCCGCGAATTTCGAAATCGTCATCGATGAAATTCGCAACCGACGGTGGTATTCGTCGGGTGAGAAGCCCGGCGATCTCAATCTTGGCGCAAACGTCGCGAGAGAGTTCGGTGCTTCTAACGTTGGTTAAATGAATTCCCGGTTTAATCCACTCACTCTCGATAACCGGCTCTTGCGAGTTGGTACACAGGCAAAGGACATCGGCTTTTTGGACCACATCCCGGGCGTTTTGGTTGGGTATGACTTCGCATCGCACCTGCTTCTGCATGTCGCTGCAATAGCTCTTAAGATTATTCTTGTTCAGGCTAAAAACGTGCAGTTCTCTCACGGGCATTACGTTCTCTAACGCCTGAGCAAAGTGCCGAGCCATGCCGCCGGACCCGAGCATACCAACGACGGCGGCATTCCGCCTCGCTAGATAGCGAATCCCCAAGGCCGCGGTGGCAGCCACCCGCACATGCTGGATATAACCATCGTTCATGATCGCAACGAGCTCGGCATTCTCCGTGCTGAAAAGGAAAACCAATCCGCCGTATAGACCTGGTTTAGTGCAATACGACACTCGCCGTCGCATCCCGCTTACAACTGGCCAGGAAAGGATGTCTGGTTTTATGCGCAGCGCGTAATACCCTGACCGGACACCGCCTTCCATCGAACTAAAACAGAAATACTCCGTCGGGCGAGACGTAGGCAGATAATTATCGATCCGGGGCCGCCTGATGGCGTTTCCTAGCGAGAACTGTTTACATCCTTCCGCCATAGCCTCGATCGCTTCGCCCGGTGAAATGCATGCGGCTTGCTCTTCGTTCGTCAAAAAGATCGGCATCGTAACCTCGCGCTTCTCAACGTGCTTGAATACGCATAGTTATAACGCGCTTCGGTGTCAATGAACTGCCAAAGAAACACGTCAGCTAACTCAGATCACGATAGAGAAACGCGGAAATTCTCAAATATGAGGGTCTGCTTATGTAGGCTATCTATCAGTCGCAGCCGCCGCTAGTCTTTGAATGTTCGAGGCGAAGCGCACCTAAGGCAACAGAGAGAAGGAACTGGGGGTGAGAAAGGCAGTTAACGGGGCTCAGTGCGCGTTGCGGATTGTCGTCGTCTCTGAATAATGCGGAGACGGCGCGTTCTCACGAGCGGGAGGGGATGTATCTTGCACGTTGGGTTGATTCTGGCTCGCGCACAAGTGTCTGCGAATGGTATCGAGAAAAACTTTGAGCTCGGTGGGTTTGTATAAAATCTCGACTGCACCCGCGGCGATTGCGCGCTCGACGAATACTCCCTTGTGGTAAGCGGTGTTTACAACGATCGGTATGTTTTGTGTGGCCGGGTCGGCCTTGATTCGCGCGGTAACTTCGTCGCCTGTCATCTTCGGTATGCTCAGATCCATGATAATGAGATCGGGATGCATCGCGCGGGTCTGGTCCAGCGCTTCGATTCCGGTGGCGGCCTCGACGACTTCATAACCCGAGCGGCCAAGCACCAGCGCCATCAGGCGCCTTACGTCTGAATTGTCTTCGACAACGAGAATTCTGCTTTTGCCGCCCATGTCTCGCTTTGACTAAGCATTTGTCATGCCGCACGCGATCGGTATACTGAGGCCCAGAGTTTCTCCGTTGGTAAAACATTCCGGGAGTCGACGCGAAATCCTTGCCGCAAAAAATCACAAAAAAGGCACTGTAAATGATCTTTACACCCATGAAATGCGTTCAAGAATGTCAATGCTTCGTCTGAACGCGCAGTCCGACCACTGTCACTGAGAAGAGCAGAGACTTTGTCCGGAGCCCAACTCGGGCACGCTATCGACCGTAACTTTCACATGGAATCCAATCGACCATCGGCCGTCAACGTCGTTGCCGGGTTGATCTTTCGCCACGACCAACTCCTGATCTGCCAGCGTCATCACGCCGGGAGTTTTCCGTTGAAATGGGAATTTCCCGGCGGAAAAGTAGAAGTCGGCGAGAGCGATTGTGATGCTTTGCGCCGCGAACTGAAGGAAGAACTCGCCATTGACATGATCGCAGCGCGGCCGGCCTTGCAACACGAGCATTCATACAGCGCCGGACCGAAGGTAGCGCTACGGTTTTATAATGTGCAAGAGTTTGCTGGCGAACCGCACAATCTGGTTTTCGAGCAGATCTCCTGGGTTGCGCTGTCCGCGCTCAAAGACTTCGACTTTTTGGAAGGTGATCGGCCTTTGGTGGATCAGTTAGCCTCGGGGCGCGGCCGCGAAATCTTGGCGCGCTGAAACCCGGCTTTATTGCCGAAATAGGTTTGACAGGAAAGAGGTCTGCCGCTATCCTGGGAAAGTTTTTATCCGTGGCCGTATGGAATTTCGAACAAGCATTCTGTCTATATGCATCGGTCTCGCTGTGTGTCTGCTCGCCAGCGCGGCATTCGCCGACGTTTACGTATACAAGGATAAAAACGGCGTCCTGACTTTTACCAATACACCGAATCATTCGGGTTATCGCCGCGTGCTTCGGGAAAATCGAACCGAAGCGGCGGGCAGCGCCATCGTCAACGCATCGTACGACGAGCTGATCCATACGGCGTCGGGACGATACAACATCGACGCCGAGCTGATTCGCGCAGTGATCAAGGCCGAGTCGGATTTCAATGCCCGTGCTCGCTCGCAAAAGGGCGCCATGGGGCTGATGCAGCTCATGCCTGAAACCGCGCGCTTGCACAGTGTTGGCGACGCTTACGATCCGAGCGAAAACGTGGAGGCTGGAGCGCGCCACTTGAGAATGCTACTCGACCGCTACCAAGGCGATCTCGAGCTTTCGCTTGCCGCCTACAACGCCGGCAGCGGCGCGGTGGAAAAATATCGCGGTATCCCGCCGTTCTCCGAGACCCGCGAGTATGTCCGCCGGGTGCTGCGTTTTTACGACGCCTACCGCGCTGAGCCGCCATCACTGCAGCAGGTTCATCAATAATAAAATAAGAACGTAGACCGCGGCGCCGCGGAGTTCTCCGTGGTTTGGACCTTTCCAAATATATTGAGCCTGGGTCGGATTCTCATCATTCCGGTCCTGGTGTATCTCCTGACTTTTCCGGACGAACGTTCTTCTCTGTTCGCGGCCGGGCTTTTTATGTTGGCGTCGGTCACGGATTATTTCGACGGCTACCTCGCGCGGCGCAACAAAAGCATTTCCGACATCGGCAAGATTCTCGATCCTCTCGCGGACAAGCTGATGGTGGGATCGGTTCTGATCATGCTCGCGGCCATCGATCGCCCCGATGAGCCCAATGTGCCGGCGTGGCTGGTGGTCGTGATCCTAGCGCGGGAGACGGCGGTCACGGTTATTCGCGGCATCGCTCTGACGGAAGGCATCGTGATGCAGGCGGAGACGCTCGGCAAATATAAATTCATTCTTCAGGTCTTCGCCATTGTCGGCCTGTTGATTCACTACCGGCATTGGGGTTTGGATTTTTTCGCCGCGGGCATGTATTTTCTCGTGCTTTCGGCCGTCATCGCGATCTGGTCGGGAGCGAAATATCACGTGCAGTTTTTTCGCCTGCGCAGCAGTGCGTAAAAGATGAAATTGACAACGAAGAGCGCTTCCTGTAAAAAATTTTCAACGCGGGTGTAGCTCAGTTGGCTAGAGCGTATGCTTGCCAAGCATAAGGTCGGGAGTTCGACCCTCCTCACCCGCTCCACTCTTAACCCCTTGGGAAACCAAGGGGTTTTTCATTTTTGCGGGCTTGGTGCTGGCATCCCTGGAAAGTGATTTTTCACTTTTTCGTGCAGATTTTTCACTTTTGCGGATCTGATCCTCGACGAATTGACGCTGCGGATCGAGCTTTTCGATGTACTTGGCGTAGTGCTTTTTGAGAGTTTCTTCCTTGTCGCCGGTCTGCGCCGAGATAAAATTCATTCGGGCCCCGATCGATATCATGAAGCTCGCGTAGCTGTGGCGGGTGTTGTAAAACGGCCGCGGTCGGATTTTGAGCTTCCGGAGCAGCGGCAGCCATTCCCGCTTGTAAAAATTGTTCTCGTCGATCGGTGCCCCCTGAGCCGTCGTGAACAGATAGGCATCTGGATCCAGGATAAACCGCGCGTGCTCCTTCAAAACCGGCACCAAATTGTCGTGCAGCTTGATCTGGCGGTTGCTGGGCCCGGTCTTGGTGCCGTCCTGGCGGCCCGAAACGCGGCTCTTGTCGATGCGCTCCCAGCCGTAATTCAAATCGCAGTCGCGCCGGTGTAGCGCGCAGGCTTCACTCGGGCGGCAGCCGGTCCAAAACTGGTGGAACACGAAGGCGTGATAGTGCCGCCTGTGCTGGAGGAAGCCATTTAAAATCTGCTCGCGCTCATCCGGTAGATACGGGTCGATTTCACTTTGGCTGTCGGTCTCCGGGAGAGGAGAGAATAGATCGCGGTCAAAGATATTGACGGCCATGGCGCCTGTCCGACGCGCGTCTTTCAGCATCGCCCGAAGCGCTCGAATGAACTTGTTAACGCTGGCGGCCTTGTAGGGCTGATTATCGTCAATCCGCTCTGATTTGAAGAATTCCTGGAGCTGCTGAAGGTGGTGCACGGTCAGGGATGCAAGATAAAAATCGCCGAATTCTTGGCCGCCAATCACGGCCGGCAGGATATGCCGGCTGAAGTATGATTTTTCGCAGTGTACCTGCTGGCGCCTGACCTGATTCACGCGACGCTTGATCCATTCGCTGTAATAGCTTCGAACCGTGTTAAGCTCTGCTGCGCGAATTCGCGGCGCCGCGCCGAATAGGTGGGCCCGGTTACCGTTCGGGAAGTGGGCCACGTAATCGAACGTGCCTTTTTTAATTTCCCGCGAAATGATCACAGCCTTCGCGTGCAGAAATTCGCGGTTCTCGGGCGTGTCCTCAAGGCGAGTTGTTTCCCAGCTCCGGATTTTATTCCAGAAGAGCTGTAGTGCGAGGTGTGCGCCGTCTTTGGCCTTTTTAACTTTGCAGCCCATTTTCAGCGTTTTTGGCTATTCACCACCCGCAAAAATGTCTTCCCCAAATCGGTAACAGTATCGGATAGCTCATTGTACGGCTGGAGCCTTATACCGCCCGAAGCATCGATTGTGAGACCTGTATGACGCAGCGAGGACATTACGGATTCCAGCTTATCGACTTTCCCGGTCGCTTCGGGCCCGACAGCCGCAAGCGCCGATAAATCATCTACAACAGCGGAATTGATCGCTGCTATGAGGCGTCGAAAATCTGGCTTGCTAATTTCGCCACGGAGGAACGACGCAAAAACGGCCGCTAATAGCGGTGCCTTCTCCATATCGTTCATTGCATCGATCGCCAAGACAAGCGTCTCTGCGGTTCGAACAGCGTCGGCGTCTCCGGTCTCCAATTCGCGAGCAAAGGTACTGGCGCGTTCGATTGTTGTTCCATCTATGCCTTGTAAAAAACGCTGAACCTTCTTTAAAAAGATTCGATCTGCGATCGATTTGCCGAGCGCCGCGATTTTAACTGCAGTGCCTAAAATTGGAACGTCCTTCAAAACCTGACTGTCGCTGAGAGACTCAACGAGGCCATCGATTATTGGTTCCAAAACGTCAGCGCCGAGCTCAGCGCTCTTTTCGATTATTGTCATAGCGTTTACTGCCCACGTATCTGCTGGAAAGCCGCACTAGAATATCCGTGACCGTCTCTTCATCTTCGAGCGCGCGACGCTTCAGCTCTTTCCAAAGCTCTTTGGGAAAATTGAGCGATACCTTCGCGATCGCACCAGCTTGAACCTTGGCCTTTCGTGTCATGCCGCTATATATACAGCGGTACTAACTGCACGTCAAGGGCTATTTCATCTCGTAACCACGCGCCATGGGAATGCCGGTATCGCGTGGCTTGGCGGCATGCTCTGTGTCGTCTGCTTGCCAGGTGTAATGCGCGAGGATTGCCGTCCAACGGAATAGGGGAGGAAGGCCAGGCGGGCTGTCATAGTGAATGCCACGCTTAAAGATCGTGCCCATCTTGTTTCTGACCGTCTTCGGCTCCCAGCCTAATCGCTGGGCGAGCTGCTCGACGGTAAGATATTCCTCATTCATCACGTCCACTCAACAGTGCTGTCGGTTCACTTCCTCCGGAGATTCCTGTATTTTCTGCGCGTGCGGAGTGAAATCGAGCTGTGGTCTGCTGTTCTCCTGCGCGGAATCTGTGATTATTTTCTTTTCGATGTGAAGGACCTACGCGCACCGCGGCTACAGCGCGACGCTCGGGAGTGGATCTTCGATGATCGACAGTATCCGGGCTTCTTCCGCTTCTGCGCTGATATCTGTGGCCTCGATCCCCGCGCGGTGCGCTCTCAGCTTCAGAAACTCAACCGCGATCAATTCCGCCATCAGTTACACCCTCTGATGTCACAGCCGGAGTCGGCCGCCGTTGCCGCCGAAGGCTGATCTTCTCGGCTGAGCCTCGACAAGATTTCGCAACCGCGGCCTTGCTCGATCGGCGCCAGGAGCCGCGCGGCGCGCTTCAAAACCCAGAATTGGAGTTTGCATTCCGCATTACAAAACCGGCGGCGGATGCCGCGCGATCGGCCGTCGTCTATCTTGGAGTTGCAAAGCGGGTTCGAGCAGGGTTCAAAAAGCATGTTTAATTAATCGCCAACGATAAAATCCCAGGCTTAAACACAGCGTCCGATGAGAACAGCCACTCCGGGCGCAGTGCGCGTTTAATCGAGTTTTTGCCGCCGCTCATTGAGCTTCTTTGCCTTTCACAATTTTGTAGAGCTGCTGCCGATCATTAAGCATGGATCGCTGAATTCCCGCTATTTCCCCTCGGAATCCCACGGCACACCGGTTGCGATGTATACAGGCCGAAGGAGAAACTCGGGCTTTGAAAACTGAAAAAACAGCGGCTCTGGGCGATGCGCTATCGAGAGTTCTGCCTGGGCTTGTCGTGTCAATGGCGTCGACCTTGGCCATTTTGTGTTTGTATCGTCTCATCGTGGGAATAGTCCTTGGGCTGCACTCCTGATTCATCGAGACCAGCGCTCCGCCGCATACCTCGCAAGCTGGCGGGATTGGCCAAAACCGGAAAAGTAAGAATCGCACCCTGAGTCGAATTTCTACCCCCGGCGCCCCGAGCCGCCACCCCTGGGCGATCCTGTCGAATTGAAATAATGCAGCACTGTCGTGCTGGCGTCGAACCCATCGGTGGATATTGGAAGCCTGACATTTAGAATTCTCCTTTGTCTTCCTACTAGTTATAGTGGCCGGCTAAATCTCCGACATACGGTTTTTATAGACCGTTATCCCAAACTCGCGTGCATGACCGCGAAATTGGAAAATTGAAGTTTTCCCGCACCCCCCCTATCTGAATATTGCGACCGCGTGAATATGGCTGCTGGAACGGTCTCTCTGGGAAAAGTTGCAGACTTTCATAGCCGCCTAGGTGCCTGATTTGATTGATGAATTTACCATCTGATCTTTGGCGGTTCGCGATTTGATCGCCGCTTGGGTTCCCGTTGCTTGAACCCGCGCCCCTCGCGGGCGAGAAGCCTGCCGGTCTTTGCACGCCTGAAGAGTCGCTCGCCAGGTTTCGCTTTCCGTCCGCAGCTCGATACGCACCTCACCGCTGCTCTCCATTCTTCGTATCGTTGCCGTAGATACCCAAGGCAACGCAGGTTGCGCCCACTACGATCGCGGCCAAGCCGGGACTGAATTGATAAATTCCCAAACCAACCAAGAGCAGACCGCACACCACCAACACGTCATCAAAGTCCATCACTCACCTTGTCTTTCTCGGCCACCGCGGGAGGGAGAGGCCCACTCGTCCTTCCCGCGGCTCAAAAAACCGAACCGGTGGATGGAGTGTCCGCCGGCGGCCGAGACCTGCTCATCCTTCGAAATCTTCATCCGTCAGCTCAAAAAAATTCTCGCGTAGTTCCGCGACATGAAATTGCGCAACACTCTGGTTATCGCTCCAGTTTCCCACCGGCCCGACGGCCATGGGGCGAAGACTGCCGCTTACGCCGAGATCGCGCATTCCATCATGAAAGGCTCGTCCCGCATCGTTGAGTTTGGCGACCTCGACCAGGGCCCGGGCGCGGCGCCGT
>JADMIO011711200.1_pt1 | contig 12064 bp, 8 predicted proteins | sample 8958161 | NCBI WGS metagenome assembly JADMIO01 (sample SAMN16585339, study PRJNA669376) | soil metagenome | isolation source: Crop rotation soil | place: USA: Cullars Rotation, Alabama | collected 2011 | reverse complement strand
GACGAGCCGCTGGACAAGGTCATCGCGGCTATCAAGCGCGAGGACGGCAAACGAGGCGCCAATGAAGACGAAGAGCCGCCGCTCGACCGGCGCGACAAGCCGTTTGGCGACGACTGATTTTGGCCATCATGGAGAGGATGGCTTCCCAAGTTGGCGCCTTCGTTGCCCGGCGGCTAAAGCCGCGGGCAACAACGCGGCAAAGCCTGCCTACGCAGGCTAAAAATCTAAAATCTTAGGCCCCGCAGGGGGCCTTCGCGTCGTTGTTGCCCGCGGCTTTAGCCGCCGGGCAGTAGCACTACCAACTAATCGGTTCAACCGGAGGACTTATTTTTATGATGCGACAAAATGCGTGGAGCGGGTTTTCCCGGAGCGGGCTTTCCCGCGCGCAATGGTGTTTCTGGGCGCTGGCGGCGGCGCTGCTCGGCAGGGCCGGAACGCGCCCGGCGGCGGCTTCGCCTTACACGCAGGGCGCCAAGACGGTGCTGTTCATCCGCGTGGATTTCCCCGACAAGACGGGCGACCCGATCAGCGAAGCGGCGGCCACCAACCTCATCCAGACCACGTTCGGCTTTTATAAGGACTGCTCTTATAACACCACGACGCTGACCTCGGTGAAGGTAACGCCCACGCTGCGCATGTCGCAGCCCACCAGCGCCTACCTGTCTGATCCCGGCATTTTGCTGGCCGAGGCACAGGTGGCGGCGGCGGCGGCGGGCTTTAGCTACCGCAACTTCGATTTCCACGTGCTGGGCTTCGCCACCATCGGCTATGGCTGGGCCGGCCTGGGCTACGTCGGCGCGCCGGGCGCCTGGCTCAACGGCTACTTCGGCTTCCGCGAGTGCGGCCACGAAATGGGCCACAACCTCGGACTGTGGCACGCCAACTGGTTCGAGACCACTGACGGCTCGGTGATCGGCCAGGGTTCGCGCCAGGAATACGGCGATCCGTTCGACACCATGGGCGGCAGCAGCGGCGACACCGCCAAGCACTTCAACACCTATTTCAAGAACCGCCTCGACTGGATACCGGACAGCGGCGTGCAGAACGTGACCGCCAGCGGCATCTATCGCATCGAGGAGCACGACAACCCCGCCGCCGCCGGCATCCGCGCCGCGAAGATCTTCAAGGACGGCAGCAAGAATTACTGGGTGGAGTATCGCCAGAAGCTCACCGGCAACCCGTGGATGATGAACGGCGCCTCGATCCGCTGGGGAGCCAACGCCAACGACGGCAGCGACCTGCTCGACACTACGCCCGATTCCTTCTCCGGCGGCAACGACACCATGGACGCGCCGCTGGTGATCGGGCGCACGTTTTCCGACACGGCGGCCAAAGTCCACATCACGCCGGTGCGCAAGATTGACGGCTCGCCCCAACAACTGGAATTCGTGGTCAATCTCGGCAATGACGCCAACAATGCCTCGCCGACGGTGCAGATTACCGCCAGCAAGACCACGGTCGCGGTCGGCGAGGCGGTGGACTTCACCGCCACCTCCAGCGATCCCGATGGCGACACGCTGGCTTACTACTGGGATTTCGCCGACCGGACTTTCGGCACCAACGCGCCGACTGCCTCGAAGAGTTGGGCTACCAACGGCAACTACGCGGTGCGCTGCACCGTCAGCGACATGAAAGGCGGCACCGGCTCGGCGACGGTGCTCATCAAAGTGGGTTCGGTGGACAGCTTCAGCATCAGCGGGAAGGTGCTGACCCTGTGCGGCAGCCCCATCGAAGACGCCGTTGTCACAGCCGAGGGCGGCAGCGGCTCCAAGACCGCGACAAGCGACAGCACGGGCTTTTATATTATCACCGGCCTCAAGCCGGGCGATTACACCATGACGGCCATGAAGGGCGGCACGGCCATTAATCCATCAAGTTTCACCAACCCGGTGACGGTCGGCCCCGACAAGGTAAACATCAGCTTCGGCGCCCCCGGCGGCGAAGAGGACAGCGTGCCGCCCTCCATCACCATCACCAGTCCCAAGGACGACGATCTCGTGTCCACGCTGGCCAGCATGGGCACCGCCGTGGACAACGAAGGCGGCTGCGGCATCTACAAGATCGAGATGGCCCTTGAGCGCAAGAGCGATGGCAAGCACTGGGACAACTTTAAATGGGTGGACGGCGAGGCGCACCTTTCGGTGACTTTCGACGGCACGCACTGGAGCAAGACCACACAGTTGCCCGGCGACAAAGACCTGCTGCCAGGAGACTATAAAATCGAGGCGACCGCCTTCGACGGCGTCTTCAATCAGAAGGGCGCCGAAGTGGAGGTGACCGTGCCGGAGCCGCCCGTGGTGTCGGTGACGGTTCCCGAGCTGGGCGCCAAGTTGAAAAGGCTGACCGAAGTCAGCGGCAGCGCCTCCGATCCCAACGGACGCTCGCTCAGCGTGCGCTTCAGCCTGCACCGCCTCAACGACAACAAGTATTTCGACGGCGGCCAGTTCGTGACGGCCAATTCTCTGGTGCCGCTGCCTTCGATGACCACGACCTTCGATACGGCCACGGGCACCTGGACCCGGACGGGCGACTTGCCCGCCGAGAGCTTGGTGACGAGCGGCACCTACGAGATCATCGCCATCGCGACCAACGACATCGGTCGCAGCGCCCGCACGCACAGCTCGTTCACCATTGACCGCAGCCGTCCGGAAGTGACCTTCACCAAACCGGTGGCCAACGGCTTCGCCAGCGATTTTTCGACGGTGGCCGGCAACGCTCTCGACAACGCAGGTGGCATCGGCGCCACCGGCATCGCCAGCGTCGACCTAGAGATCAAGCGCAACCTCGACGGCAAATACTGGAACGGCACCGGCTGGGGCGCCACGCCGGTAAGGACTCCCGCCACGCTGCGCGAGGCGCAGTTCACCAACGCCGCCGGCGTGAAATGGAGCGCCCCGGCGGAGGGATACCATCTGCCCGGCGTGGGCGAGACCGGCACCGGAATGTTCACGCTGACCGCGTTTGCCACCGACAACGCCGGCAACGTCGGCAAGGGCATCATCACCGTCACGATTGACCCCGTGGCGCCCAACATAGAGATCGTCACGCCGCGCCACGGCACGGTGGTGACCAGCCTGCGCACGACGGGCACGGCGCGCGACAACACGGGCGGCAGCGGCGTGGATCGCGTGGAGATGAAGCTCCGGCGCAACCTCGACGGCAAATATTGGGACGGGCACGCCTGGATCGTCCCGCAGCCAGTCGGCGGGCCGGGCATTCCCGACGCGGCGCTTTTGGTGGGCAGCTACAACACCAGCCTGATCGCCGAGTTCAACTCGACGACGGGCGCCAGCGTGCGCACTTTCGCCGACGGCATTCGCAACCCGGAAAGCATCGTCTTCGGCAACGACCTGACCGGCGACGGCTATCCCGAACTCTTCGTGGCCGAGCGCTCGCGCGACCAGGTGATCTTCTACGACGGCGTGACGCGCCAGAAACTCGGCATCTTCGCGCGCGGCGGCGGCCTGCGCGCCCCGACCGGCCTGCTCTTCATGCCCAACGGCGACCTGCTCGTCGCCACCGGGCACGGCGGCAACACGGGCGCCACTTTTCCGACCTCGGTCAAGCGCTTCGACGGCCACAACCGCTCTTATCTGGGCGACTTCGTGCAGCCCAACAGCGGCAACGTGTTGAACGGCTTCGAGGGCATGTGCTATGGCAACGACGCCAACGGTGACGGCGTGGCCGACCTCTACGTGGCGGCGCTCTTCGACCACAAAGTCCCGGTCTACAGCGGCGTGGACGGCACTTACATCCGCGACTTCGTGACGCAGGGCAGCGGCGGCTTGAACTTCGTCACCGACGTGACCTTCGGCCCCGACGCCACCGGCGACGGCAAGCGCGACGCCTACGTGTGCAGCAGCGGCAGCGACGACATCAAGCTCTACGACGGCGTGACCGGCGCCTACGTAAGCGACTTCGTCTCCGACACCAACGGCAAGCTCTTCGGCCTGAACGGGCCGGAGCGCGCCATCTTCGGGCCGGACGGCCATCTCTACGTCAGCTCGTTCGGCCAGGCGGGCAGCAACGCCGGCAGCGGTAGCGCGGTGCTGCGCTTCGACCGCGTCAGCGGCCTGCCGCGTCCCGCGTCCGGCCAGACCGGGGCCACCTTCGCCATCGGCATCAACGGCCCGGCGGGCCTGGCCTTCAACCCGACGGCGACGGGCGACTTGCCGCCGTTCCCGCCCGGTGGTGGGACTGGCGAGGCGGTGCCGCCCGTGCTGAGCACCACCTACAGCACGTCCACCGCCGGCTTCGAGCGCGGCTTCGACCTGCCGACCGGCGCCAACCTGCTGCCCGGCACCTACACGGTGACCGCGACGGCGTTCGACCGCGCCGGCAACAGCAAGACCACTACCTCGACCGTCGTGGTAGGCTCCGTGCCGCTGGTGGCGATCACCACGCCGGCCAGTGGCGCCACAATTTCCACCCTGCCCAAGATTGACGGCACGGCCAAGGGCGACAACGTGCAAACGGTGCAGCTCTACCTGAGCCGCAACAGCGACGGGAAGTTCTGGACCGGCTCAGGATGGGGCGCGCGCACCGCGCTCTCGACCACGACGAGCGCTCTCAGCGGCACGCCGGGCGTGAAGTTCGAGCGCACCACCGGTCTGCCGAGCGGGACCAATCTAACGGCGGGCGGCTATCGCATCGAAGCGGTCGCCACCAACGCGCAAGGTCTGAAGGGCAACGTGTTCAGCGAGTTCACCGTGCAAGGCGGCGGTGGCGGCGGTGGCACTTCCGACGTAGTGCTTTCGGAAGCCAGCGCGACGGCCAGCCTGGGCACGGTGAAGCTGATCTTCACCGGTGCCCTCGACGCCACGACCGCCACCGACCCGACGCACTACGCGGTGACGATCAACGGCAGGGCGATCAGTGTGGAACGCGCGATCTACAGCGCCAGCAACGCCTCGGTGCTGCTCTACATGCCGGCGGCCACGCTGCACGGCGGCGACCAGGTGCAGGTGACGTTCACCGGCCTGCGCGACTCGGCGGGCCGCACCGTCAGCGGGCAGAGCGAAATCTTCACCGCGAGCCGTTAACCGCGGCAAGCCAAACGACAACGGCGGCGAGCATGGCTTTCATGCTCGCCGCCGTTGTTTGTGGCTCGTAGTCGCGTCGTAAGACGCGTTTTTTCGCGGCTCGCGCCGCGACTACAAACCGTAGGAGTAGCACCCACTTGGCGTAATCGCAACGCGGGCACGACGATTAAATCGTCGTGCCCGCGTCGCTCCTGGCCTGACTCCTCAACTCAATAGCGCAGAATCGCGGCGATGTGCCCGTAGCCGGCCAACTCGCCTGGCGCGAAGAAATACACCTCGCCCTTGGTGCCCAGCACCTGTTCGAGGGTATCGTCCACCGCGTCGTGTAGCACGTCGGAGCCGGCGGGCGCGTCCGCCACTTGCAACCCGGTGTCCGTCACGCGCGCCGTCTGCTGGTAGTTTTCCTCCACCAGCAGCGTGTCCACGCGGCCCTGGCGGGCGGCTTCCCAGACTTCGCGCAGGCCGGTGGCCTTGCGATTGTCGCCGGCGGCGTCTTCGAGGCGCATCTTCACGCGCTCCAGGCCGGCCTTCATGCCCTGCTCGACCAGCGGCCAGATTTTGGTCTCCAGCTCGCGCAGCGACAGCTTCTCGAAATTGCCGTGCAGCCGCGCCACCGCGTTGAACTTCGGTTTGCCGCGATGCGCGGTCGCTTCGTCGAAATAGACGAGCGTGCGCTCCACGCCGGCCAGCGCCAGCGGCACGGGAGCGTGATTTTGCACGCTTTCCAGGGCGTGCTCCACGCGATTGAAATAGTCGCGCTCCTCGCGGTCGTGCAGCGCCGTCACTTCGACGCCGAACGTGTCCGGCAACTCGACTTCCACGCCGTCCACGTCGCGCCGCACGGGAAACCCGAAGTCCTCGACTTCGCGCAGGCGGTCGCGCACGCCGTCGTAGAAATACGCGGCTTTCTCGGTCAGCGACAGCACGTGGTAGCGCGGGCTGCGATGCCGCGCCAGCACCAACTCGCGCGTGGCGAAAGCGTGGTTGACGCATACGCGCTCTTCCACCAGAAACGGCAGGTAGAACAGCTTCGCGTAGGCGCTATTGGCGAACAGCGCCAGGCCGAAGGCGCCGCGCTCGTAATCAATGCCGGCGGCCAGGCCGTGCAGCCTGTCCAGCAGTTCGGCGATGTCGCGCCGCGCGAACTCTTTGAGCAGCCTCTCCTCGGCCTCGCGCACCAGGTTCTTGACGCGAATCGGCGTCTGGTGCCGGTCTTCCGCCGAAGCGGCGTAAACCGGCAGCAGGATCGAGACCGACGGATAATCGCGTTGCTCCTGCAACTCCCGGATGTCCTCCTGACTCAGGCCATGGTTCCGGGTCAACACATCTTGCATGGGGTGGCCTCCCTTCGTTCCTCAGGGGTATCGCGCCGCGTGGGCGGCGCGTTTTCGTTACTTCGTCCAACCCGCCGGGCGGCGCGTTGGTGTCGGGCAAAAGCGGAGATGCGCACGGCGATGCGCACGACAAACGAGGTCACGTCGCCCGGCGCGTTTCCTGCATCAAATCCAGCAAAGCTCATGCGAATGTCTTCGGCGCGATGCGCCACCAAGATATAGCGCATATCACGGGCCGGAACCGCGCAAACGAAAGGCCGACGGAAAATTCCGCCGGCCTTTTCAGGCATCCGCCAACCCATCACACGCAAAAGATCGTGAGCTTTTTCGGGCCGTGCGCGCCGAGCACCAGAATGCGCTCGATGTCGCCGGTGCGGCTGGGGCCGGTCACAAAGCTGATCAGGCTGGGCACATCGGCGCCGTGTTTTTCGCGCAAGAGTTCAAACGCGGCGGGCAGGTCGGGCACGAGTTGGTCGCGCCGCGCCAGAACGACGTGATGCGGCGGCAACACCGACAAAGCGCGTCCGCCGGCGGAGCGCGACGTGAGCAGCACGCTGCCGGTCTGCGCGATCAGCGCGTCGCAAAGCGTGAGGCCGGCATCGCACTTTTCCAATTCGTCACGGTCGTAGCCGGCCTCAGTATGCAGCGTCGGCAATTCCAACGCGCTCGCGGCGGCCTGCGTCAGATCGCCAGCGTGCGTGGCGATGCGCTGCCAACTGTTCTCATCGCGCAACGTTCGCAGGGCGTCTGGCAGAGCGGCTTCGTTTTCCAGCAGGTGAAACTCGGCGCGCAGGCCCTCGGCGTTGCGCGCGAAAAGCTCGGCCCATTCGTCCCAGGTCTCGCCCGTCGGCGGCAGCCAGCGGCGCCACGCCGGGCCGCCCATCACCGGCAATTCAGCCAGGACTTTTTCGCCGTGCGGATGCTGAGGATGCTTGTGCGTGTCGTGCGCGCCGGGCCTCGGCGCCGGAACTTGCAAAGCGCGGCGAATGCTGGACAGCATCGCTTCGCGCGCGCCAAGTTGACGATTTTCAGCCATAAATTTTTCACTCGTAGCGGCGAATGAATTCGCAGCTATAAAATGTGTCGGCCTGCGCCGACACAATAAATTCCAATGGTGTCAACGAAGGTTGACACTTTTTTCTGGCTGCGAATTCATTCGCCGCGCCTGCCACTCCTCGGTGAACGAGCGTCGCGCCAGGCGCGGAAGCTCGCGCGCGAGCGTCCACGGCTTCATGGGATCGAGCGGCGTGTTCTTCACCAGGCGGTGAAACGGCTGCGCCACGCGGCCCAGGCGCGTCGCCAGGCGAAAGAGGCGCGGTTTGGTCATCAAAAACGCGAACATCTTCCAGGCGAGCGATTCGATGGGCACCGGCTTTTCGCTGGCCGCGTTGCGGCGGTTTTGCAGCAGGTGGTGCGCCAGGTCAATCTTCACCGGGCAGGCCTCGGTGCAGGCGCCGCACAGCGACGACGCGCCCGACAGGTGCTTCCATTCCTGCAAGCCGCGAAAATGTGGCGTGATGACCGAGCCAATCGGGCCTTGATAGGTGGTGCCGTAGGTGTGGCCGCCGACGTTTTTGAAAATCGGGCAGACGTTCAGGCAGGCGCCGCAGCGAATGCAGTGCAAGGCGTCGCGCTGTTCGGGGTCGGCCAGCAGGTTGGTGCGCCCGTTGTCCAGCAGAACGACGTGCATTTCTTCGGGGCCGTCGCTCTCGCCGTCCTGGCGCGGGCCGGAGAGCATGGTGTTGTAGCCGGTCAGCGGCTGACCTGTGCCGCAGGTGGCCAGCATCGGCAGGAACAGCGCCAGGTCTTCGAGGCGCGGTAGCACCTTTTCGATGCCGACCAGGGTGATCTGCACGCGCGGCAGGCTCATCGTCAGGCGTGCGTTGCCCTCGTTTTCCGTGATGGAAATGCTGCCGGTCTCGGCGATGACGAAGTTGGCGCCGGTGATGCCGACGTCGGCTTCGAGATATTTGCCGCGCAGCTCGCGCCGCGCGATCATCGTCAACTCTTCGGGATTGTCGGTCGGCTCGCTGCCGAGCTTTTCCCGAAAGGTGTCGCTGATCTGCTCGCGCGTCAGGTGCATCGCGGGAAAGACGAAGTGATACGGCGCCTCTTCGCGCAGTTGCACGATGTATTCGCCGAGATCGGACTCGACGACCTCGAAGCCGGCCTCGAGCAGCGCCTCGTTGAGGTGAATCTCCTCGCTGGTCATCGTCTTCGACTTGATGACCTTCGCGCCGGCCTGGCGGCACACCTCAAGGATGTAATCGCGCGCCGCCTTATCGTCCTGCGCCCAGAAGACGTGCGCGCCGCGCGCCGCGATGTTTTGCGCGAACTGATCGAGATAGCGGTCGAGATGGTTGACCGCCTCCCACTTGGTTTCGCCCGCCGCCTGGCGCGCCTCCTGCCACGAGGCGTAGCGCGCCTTGAACTCGTCGCGCTTGAGATAGTAGCCGCCGAGCGCCTTCTGGATGAGCGCGCGATGCTGCAAATCGTGCGTCATCTCGTGCGCGTCGTGAAAGAACTGCTTCTTCGGCGTGGCGTGCTCTTCGGCGTAAGTCTCCGCCGTGTGGCTGGGCGTCGGGGTGGTTTCTGCTGTGGTGGACATGGGTTCTCTTCACGTTCAATGGAACACGGATTTCACGGAAAAAGCCACGGATTTTCACGGATTTTTTGAGGGCTTTATCCAGGCTTGCGGGAATTGTCGAAGACTTTGCGTTTGGTCTCCGCCGTCGGGCCGAAGTTGACCAACAAGCCGACTTCGATGCGCGTGGCCTTCAGGTAGTTAATCAGTTGTGCCGAGTGTTCCTCGCACAGCTTTTCAACCGACTTGACTTCCACGACTACACAGTCCTCGACCAAGAGGTCGGCGAAATACTTACCGACCACGACAGCTTCGTAGCGCACGTTGATCGGCACCTGTTGCAGGACGCGAACCCCACACCTCCTCAACTCAAACGCCAGCGCGTTCTCGTAAACCTGCTCCAAGAAGCCATATCCCAGGCGATTGTAGACCGTGTAAAATGCCTCAATAATCTGGCCGGTCAACTCGCCATGTTTGAACAACTCAGTTCCCACGTCTCTCCTTCAAATCCGTGAAAATCCGTGGCTTTTTCCGTGAAAATCCGTGTTCCATCGAAAAGTCACTCGCTGGCCAAGACTTCGGCCAGGTGCAGGCACTTCATTTTCTTTTTTTGCTTGGCCAACATGCCGCCGATGTGCATCAGGCAGCTTGAGTCGTTGGACACGATGTAATCGGCGCCGGTTTGCAGCGCCGAGTCGCATTTGACTTCGCCCATCGCCTGCGAGATGTCGGCGTATTTCACGGCGAACGCGCCGCCGAAGCCGCAGCAGGTCTGCGCTTCGCCCATCTCGATGAGCTGCAAATCGCGCACGTTTTTCAAAAGCGCGCGCGGCTGCTCCTCAACGCCCAGCTCGCGCAGGCCGTGGCAGCCGTCGTGAAAGGTCACGCGATGCGGAAAGCGCGCACCGACGTCGGTGACGCCCAGCTTGGTCACCAGGAAATCGGAAAACTCCCAGATGCGCGCGCTAAGGTCGTGCGCGGCGACTCCCTGCGGCGTGCCCTCAAAAAGCTGCGGGTAGAACACTTTCAGCATCGCCGTGCACGAGCCGGACGGCATCACCACGGCCTCGGCCTTTTCGAGGATTTGCAGCACCGGCGCGGCGACCTTGCGCGCTTCGACCCAGTAACCCGAATTGAACGGCGGCTGCCCGCAACAGGTCAGGCCGCCCGGCACTTCAACGCTGTGCCCCAGGCGTTCGAGCACGCGCACCACGCTCCACGCGGCTTTGGGGAACATCGCATCGGTGTAGCACGGCACGAAAAGGGAAATTTTCATCATCCACAGTTTAACGGCGACGCGGCCTTCGCGCGGCGCCATCGCAGGGTGCCTTGTTTGATGCTCCACAGCGCGGGCGCGAGCAGGATCGGCACCAGCTCGTTGTGGATGCGAATCTGTCCGAAGTCGCCGACAAGCGCCATGCCAAAGAGAAACGGCGGCACGATGAGCAGCAGCCGTTTGAGGTCGGTTGGCAAGGTGCGCCAGCCCAGCGCGATGAGGATCGCCATCCAGCCGAAGGTGAGCAACATCCAGTCCCACGATTCGAGAGGATGGAGCAGCGCGCTCTGCACGAACGCCAGATTGCTCGCCAGCTTATTCTCAAACACTTTCTCGCCGGGATTATGCAGAAAAAGCCGCGTGAGAAACACCTTGACGCCCAGCCAGAGCGCGCCTTGCGCGACGATGTTCCACATCAGCCAGCGCGCCGGGCAACGGCGCCAGTTCAGCAGGGCGAACGCCAGGATGAGGAAACAGCTCGTCTCGCGGTTGAGGCAGGCGAGGAAAAACGCCAGGTAATAGAGCTGCCACTGCTCGCGTTGGATGAGCGCTACGCCCAGCACGAAGAAGAAAATCGCCGGGATGTCCCACGGATAGCGAATGCTGCCGGCGATGGTGTAATTCCACAGCAGGGGATAAAGCATCGCCGTCGCGTAAACGGCGGCGGACTCGCCAAAATACGGCTGCAAATAGGCGCGCCACGCCACGAAAAGGCCTAGCGCAAAGGCGAAGGTGAGCGCGATGTAAATCGAGAGCAGCGGCAGCGGCAAAACGGCTTGCGTCATGCGCGCGAGAATCGGCGTCAGCACGCGATATTGATAGGGCGTGGCGCCGCGAAATGCAGTGAGGTTTTCCAGCGAGATGCCGGGCGCATTAATCGGCTGTTGGAAATAGAGCGCGGTGAACAGCGCCGCGCACAGGACGTAAACCGGCAAAGCATAGCCGCGCATGGAAAACGTTGCGCCCTTTCGTGTCTCACGACGCGACGACTAACCTTTGGGCTTGTGGGCTTGTAGAAAAACAACTCCCCGTTTTCGGTTTTTGGCAAAAAAATGATTGGCAAAAAATGGATTTGTGGGCTTTGGTATTTGTCACGGCCCAGAGGGCAACCGCCAGAGCACACCCGCTCTGGGAGACAACGCCACTAAAAACCCCAAACTAAAAGCCCGCAATCCATTTTTTGCCAATCATTTTTTTGCCAAAACGGGAAGTTATTCTTTTACGACCCCATTCTACTCCACCGTGATCGGCGTCTCGTTGGGCGAGAGTCCCGCGGGGTCGTTGACCTGCGCGCCGCGCGGCGCCGGCACCGGGCCGTCTAACAGAGGATCGCCGGTGGCGCGCATCCACTTTTCCAGACGGGCGTGCATCTCGTCGGCGATGTGTTCGTAGCCGGGAGATTCCGTCAGGTTGTTCATCTCCTGCGGGTCGAAGAACACATCGTAAAGCTGCTCCGCGGCGACGTAATCGCCAACATCGCCCCAGTCCTGCTCCATCAAGAGCGCTTTCGTCGGGCTGTCGTCCACGTTGGGCAACGCGCGCTGGCAGCGGCCATCGTAGCGGCGGATGTATTTCCAGCGGCGCGTGCGCACGCAGCGCTGCGGCTCGTAGGCCGCGTGATAAGTGACTTCCGCAAATATCTCGTCGTTGACTTCCTCGGCCTCGCCACGCAGCAGCGGCAGCAACGAGCGGCCTTGCAGCCAGGCCGGTTTTTCGATGTCCAGCAGCTCGCACAGCGTCGGAAAAAGATCAATCTGCGACACTAGTGCGTCGCTTTCCAGCACATTGGGATCCTAAGCTTAGAATTCCACGTGGACAAGTTGTCGCG
>JADMIO011411968.1_pt1 | contig 12064 bp, 10 predicted proteins | sample 8958161 | NCBI WGS metagenome assembly JADMIO01 (sample SAMN16585339, study PRJNA669376) | soil metagenome | isolation source: Crop rotation soil | place: USA: Cullars Rotation, Alabama | collected 2011 | reverse complement strand
GCCGCGACTTCAAGTCACGTGAATTCCAAGCTTCGGATCCCACTGTGCTGGAAAGTTCCTGGAGCACGCACAACTTCGCCTGCAGTTTTCCCAGCTCCTCTTCGTATTCCTTGCGTGTCAGCTTCTTCGCCATCGCGATTGCCCTTCTACGGTTGCTGCCAGCCGCCGCCGAGCGCGCGATACAGCTCCGCGCGCGCGCGCAGCTCGTCGCCGCCCGTCTGCGCGAGCAGAAGTTGCTGCTCGAACAGATCCTGGTCGGCCGTCAGGATCTCGAGATAGCTCGCCAGTCCCGCGTCGTAGCGCGAGCGCGCGAGCATGGCAGCGTCGGCGAGGGCGTCGACGCCCGCCTGCCGCTGAGCGTGCACGTCCGAGAGCGTCTGGATCGTCACCAGCGCGTTGGCCACTTCGCGGTAGCCGTTGAGCGCGGCCTTCTGGTAGCCGGCGACCGATTCGTCGACGGCGGCGCGCGCGGCCTCGAGGTTGTGGCGCAGACGTCCCCCGGTGAAGACCGGCTGCAGCAGCCCCGGCGTGGCCTGCCAGACCGCGCCGCTGCCGCCAAGAAGCGTCGCGAGATTGCCGCTCAACGCACCAAGCAGGCCAGTCAGACTGATGGCGGGAAAGAACAACGCTCTCGCGACGCCCACGTTCGCGTTGGCCGCCACGAGCGCCTCTTCGGCCTCGACGACATCCGGGCGCCGCTCGAGGAGAGACGCCGGCAACCCGGCAGGAACCGGTGGTGGCGGCGGCGGCAACGTCGCGATTGGCTCGCGTGCAACGGGTCCAGGCGCGCGGCCGAGCAGCAGCGCGATGGCGTTCTCGGCAATCGCGATCTGCCGTTCGAGGTCGGGAATGCTGGCGGCCGTCTGCGCGCGGAACGCGTTGATGCGATCGAGCTCGAGCTGGTTCGAGACGCCGCCGTTCACGCGGTTCCGGAAAAAGGTGACGGACTCGTCGGCGACCCCAAGCGTGGCGCGCGCGATCCCGAGCTCGACGTCCAGCTCGCGCAGCAGGAAATAGGTGGACGCCACGTCGCCCACCAGCGTCACGAGCACGCCTCGCCGCGCCTGTTCGCTCGCCAGCGTCAGCGCCAGCGCCGCTTCGGTCTCACGCCGGATCCGGCCGAAGACGTCGATCTCCCACGCGAGCTGGAACCCGTAGAGCCCTCCGTACTGCACCTCGGCGCCAGGGGTTCCCGAGTTCTGCTGGATGGTGTAGTTGGCCGCGCCGTCGATCTGCGGATAGAGAAACGACCTGGCGATGCCGGCTTCCGCACGCGCGCGTTCCACGCGCGCCGCGGCCGCGCGCAGGTCGAGGTTGTTGGCGATCGCTTCGCGAATCAGCGCCTGCAGCGTCGGGTCGTCGAACACCTGCCACCACGGCACGTCCGCCAGCGATTCCGCCTGGGACGTTTCGACGAAGCGATATTGGGCCGGCGTCGGCATCGCCGGCCGCCTGTAGTTCGGCCCGACCGGTGCGCAGCCGGCGGCGAGCAACGCAAGAACGGCGGCCGCCACGCGGAGAAAGCAGACGCGCGGTCGCATGTCAGTGGTCGCCGCCGTGTTCGGTCGCCAGCGTCGGCGGCGTCGGCACGATGAGATGCGGCTGCGCCGCCCCGCCGGTGACTCTTTCGACGATGACGTAGAGAACGGGGATCAGGCAGACACCGATGAGCGTCGCGACGAGCATGCCGGAGAACACCGCCATCCCCATCACCTTGCGCGCCTCGGCGCCCGCGCCCGATGCGGTCAGCAGCGGCACGACGCCGAGAATGAACGCGAACGCCGTCATCAGGATGGGACGGAAGCGGAGCCGCGCCGCCGAGAGCGCCGCGTCGACGAGCGGCTTGCCGGCGTCGTGTTCCATCTTCGCGAACTCGACGATGAGGATGGCGTTCTTCGCGGCGAGGCCGATGAGCATGATGAGGCCGATCTGCGCGAACACGTTGTTGACGTAGCTCGGTGACATCTGCCGCGCGAGCCACAGTCCGAGGTAGGCGCCGAAGGCGGCGAACGGCGTGCCGAGCAGCACGCTGAAGGGAAGCCCCCAGCTCTCGTATTGCGCCGCCAGGATCAGGAACACGAGCAGGATGGCGAGGGCGAACGTCAACGCGACGCCCGGGGCCTTGCGCTCCTGGTAGGACATGTCGGCCCAGTCGTGGCTCATGTCCGACGGCAGCACGTTGCGCGCGGTCTCTTCGAGCGCGTCGAGCGCCTGCGCCGACGAATAGCCCGGAGCCGGCACGCCGGTAACCTCCGCCGCGCGGAACAGGTTGAAGCGGTTGGTGAATTCCGGCCCCGCGCTCGGACGCGTGGTCAGCAGCGTGTCGAGCGGCACCATGCCGCCGGTCGCGTTGCGTACGTAGAAGAGCCCGAGCTGCTTGATGTCCCGCCTGAACTCCGGCTCGGCCTGGAGATACACCTTATATACACGGCCGAACCGGTTGAAGTCGTTCAGGTAGGAGCTGCCGAGGAGCGAGCCGAGCGTCGTATTCACGTCGGACAGCGGCACGCCCAGTTTCAGCACCTTGCTGCGATCGATGTCGGCATAGATCTGCGGCACCGACGCGCGGTAGATGGTGGAAATGCGTCCGATCTCGGGACGCTTCCGCGCCGCGTCGATGAACTGCTGCGTCTGCGCCGCCAGGTATTCGGGCGTGCCGCCGCCGCGGTCCTGCAGTTCCATCGTGAAGCCCGCGCCGGTGCCCAGCCCCGGGATCGCCGGAGGACCGAACGCTACGACAGATCCTTCGCGGATCTCCTGCGCGAACGCGCGATTGAGCTCCTGAGTCACGCCGGCGGCCGTCGACGCCGCATCCGTCCGGTCATGCCACGGCTTGAGCTCCACGAAGAAGAAGCCCATGTTCGACGCATAGGAGCCGGTGAGCAGGCTGAAACCAGTGATGGTGTTGAAACCGGCGACGGCGTGATTGCGCTCGAGCACGGCTTCGGCCTTGCGCATGACGGCGTCGCTGCGCTCGAGCGACGCCGCATCCGGCAGCAGCGCGTTCACCAGCAGGTAACCCTGGTCTTCTTCCGGAATGAACCCGGCGGGAATGTGCTTCACGAGCACGACCGTCACGTAAACGAGGATGCCGACAAACGCCAGACTGCGCGCGGTCTTTCGAACGAGGATGCCGGCGAAGCTGACGTAGGCGTCGGTCGTGCGGCCGAACACCCTGTTGAAGCCGTTGTAGAAGGGCGTCATGAACGTCCGCTTGCCGGTCGGTTTCTTGAGCAGCATCGCCGAGAGTGCCGGGCTGAGCGTCAGCGCGTTGACCACCGAGAGGAGAACCGAGAGCGCGATGGTGATGGCGAACTGCTGGTACAGCCGGCCCGTGATGCCGCCCATGAACCCGACCGGCACGAAGACGGCGCTGAGAATCAATCCGATGGCGATGACCGGCCCCGACACCTCCTCCATCGCCTTCAGCGTCGCCTCCTTCGGCGGAAGCCCGTGCTCGATGTGATGCATCACCGCCTCGACGACGACGATCGCATCGTCCACGACAATGCCGATCGCCAGCACCAGTCCTAGCAGCGAGAGGACGTTGATGGAGAAGCCGAGCATCGGGAAGAAGATGAACGCGCCGACGAGCGATACGGGCACGGTCATCAAGGGAATCAGCGTCGCCCGCCAGTTCTGCAGGAAGACGAAGACGACGATGATGACGAGGACGACGGCCTCGAACAGCGTGTGCACGATTTCGGTGATGCCCTCGGACACGGGCAGCGTCGTGTCGAGCGAGACGACGTAGGACATGTCTTTCGGGAACCGCGTGGACAAGTCCGCCAGCGTCGTCTTGATGCGGTTGGCGACGTCGAGGGCGTTGGTGCCGGGAATCTGGTAGATGGCGATGACCGCGGCGGGCTTGCCGTCGTGGCGGCCGATGGCGTTGTACAGCTGCGTGCCGAGCTCGATGCGGGCGACGTCCTTCAACCGCACCTGCGAGCCATCGGGCAACGTGCGCAGGATGATGTCGCCGAACTCGTTCTCGTCGAGCAGCCGTCCCTGCGTGCGCACGGTGTAGGTGAATTCGGTACCGGTGGCCGCCGGAGGTCCGCCAATCTGGCCCGAGGGACTCAACTGGTTCTGCTGTCCGATGGCATTGGCGATGTCCGGGACGGTCAGACCGAGCCGGCCGATGCGGTCGGGACGCAGCCAGATGCGCATGGCGTAGTCGCTGCCGCCGAACAGGTTGATGAGCCCGACACCCTGAATGCGCGCGATGGCGTCGTTGATGTTGATGGTCGCGTAGTTCGAGAGGAAGTTGTTGTCGTAGGTGCCGTTCGGCGACTTGATGGAGATGACGAGCAGCGGAAACGCCAGCGCCTTCTTCACGGAGACGCCGTAGTTCTTCACCGCCTGCGGCATCTGCGGCATCGCCTGCGAGACGCGGTTCTGCGTCAGCACGTTGTTCATGTCGAGGTTCGAGCCGACCTCGAACGAGACCTTCAACGTCAGCGTGCCGTCGTTGGCGTTGGTGGACTTCATGTAGATCATGTTCTCGACGCCGTTGATCTGCTGCTCGAGCGGCGTGGCGACCGACGATTCGACGTCCGTCGCGCTCGCGCCGGTGAACGTCGTCGTCACCTGGATCATCGGCGGCACGATCTCCGGGTACTGCGCGATGGGCAGCCGCTGCATGGCGACGACGCCGAGCAGGACCATGATGATCGACAGGACCATCGCGACGATCGGCCGGTTGACGAAGAAGCTCGCCACGATTACCTCGTGCCGCCGTGCGTGGCGACGGGTTGCTCCGCCGGCGACGACTCGGGCATCGCCTTGGCGACGACGGTCATGCCGTCTGTAATGGCCTGCAGCCCTTCCGCGACGATGCGGTCGTCGCGGGTGATCCCCTTGTCGATGACCCACAGCGTGCCGACACGCTGACCGACGGCGACGGTGCGGAACGTCACCTTGTCACCGTTCACCACCGCCACGCTGTAGAGGCCCTGCACCTCGCGCACCGCGCGCTGCGGCACGAGCAGTGCGCCCTCCTTCGTGTCGAGGAGGATCCGCGCGCGGCCGTACTGGCCCGGGCGGAGGATGAAACCGGGGTTCGGGAAGAGAATCTGCGCACCGAGGGTGCCGGTCGCCGCGTTGACTTCGCGCTCGACCGGACCGAGACGGCCAGGGTACGGATGGACCGTCCCGTCGGCGAGCGCCAGCTCGATACCGCCGGCGCTGCGCGCCCGGTTCCGCTCCGCAACGTCGGTCCTGGCAATGCGGAGATAGTCGGCCTCGGTGACGGCGACGCGAAAGATGATCGGATCGATCTGCGAGATCGTCGTCAGCAGCGTCGCGTCGCCATGACCGACGAGGTTTCCCGGCTTCACCTGCGTGATCCCGACGAGCCCGTTGATGGGAGACGTGACGCGGGTGTATCCGAGATCGAGCGTCGCCTTGTCCACCACGGCCGCCGCCGCGGCGACCTGGGATACGGCGCCGTCCTGCGCCGCGCGCGCGTTATCGAGCTCCTGCTGACTGACGGCGCGTTGCGCGGCCAGCGGCGTGTAGCGCGCGACGTCGTTGTTCGTCTTTTCGAGGCGCGCCTTCGCCGCGGCGAGGTCGCCCTGCGCCTTGGCCAGCGCCGCCTGCAACGGTTTGGGGTCGATCACGTAGAGCAGGTCGCCCTTGCGCACGAACGATCCTTCGCGGAAGTTCACGGTGTCGAGGAAGCCCTCGACACGCGCACGGATGTCGACGTCCTGGAATCCCTGCGTCTGGCCAACCAGATCGAGGTATTCGGGCACGTCTTTCTCGATGACGGGTGACACGTAGACGGCCGGCGGCGCGGGCTTCACCGGGGCGGCGTGCGTACACGCGACGCCGAAGACCGTTGCAGTTACAGCGAGCGCCGGGATCGCATGTCTGATTCGCATCGCGCTGACGCGAAGGCAAAAGGTGGTCCGCTCCGGCATCCCCGTGCGCCGCACCGCGCCGCCGCCGCGTCGCGTCGCCGCTCACCAGATATCGTGAGGCGGCTCACCGGGACTGGTTACGCGTTTGCTGATTACGGGTTACGCCGTTCCGGCGGCGTGATGCCGGGGGTGGTACGCCGCGTGCTCACGTCAGCATGTGCTTGCCGTGACCGAGGGACACGCGCTGTCGCAGAAAGCGGTCGAAATCGCCCGCCCGCTCGGGTTTCCAGTCACCAACTCGATGATCGTCACCTGGATCGCCGCCATCGCGCTGATTGCCTTTGCCCGGGCCGCGACGCGCAACATGAAAGACGTCCCGTCGGGCGCGCAGAACTTCCTGGAGTGGACGATTGAGAGTCTCTACAACTTTCTGAAGGGCATCCTCGGCGGGCACCTGGTCGACAGGACGTTCTGGTTCTTCAGCACCGTCTTCATTTTCATCCTCACCGCCAACTGGATCGGCCTGATTCCCGGCGTCGGCTCGATCGGCTGGGGCCACCACGCGGGCGGCCACTTCGTCGTCGACGAGCCGCTGTTCCGCGGCGCCAATGCCGACGTGAACATGACCTTCGCCATGGCGCTCGTGTTCTTCGCATGCTGGACGGTCTGGAGCTTCCAGGAGATCGGATTCCGCGGGGTCTTCAAGGAACTGTTCGGACCGAAGGGCGAGAGCACGGGCCTGTTGAAGGGACTGCTGGTGTTCGTGTTCTTCGCCGCCGGCTGCCTGGAAGTCGTGTCGATTCTGTTCCGTCCGATCTCATTGAGCTTCCGGTTGTACGGCAACGTGTTCGCCGGCGAAACCATGCTCGACACGATGGCCCGCGTTCCGGCGATCGGGTGGCTCGTGCAGGTCCCGTTCTATCTGCTGGAGTTGATGGTCGGCCTGGTCCAGGCGCTCGTCTTCACGCTGCTGACGGCCGTCTTCACCCTGCTGATCTGCCAGCACCACGAGGATCAATCTGCCGCGCGGCTGCAGTGATCAAAGAAAGGCGAGAGGACAAATGGGTCAGTTGTATATCGGTATCGCGGCACTGGGGGCGGCCCTGGCTGTCGGATTGATTGGCGCATCGGCCGCGGCGGCGGTCGGACGCAATCCCGGCTCGTCGACGCCGGTGATGGTCCAGTCGATCCTGGCCATCGCGTTTGCCGAAGCGATCGTGTTCTACGTGCTGTTCCTCGTAAGGTAGCGATGCCGGCCGAGACGATCGCGCAGACGTTCGGCGTGGACGCGCCGCACCTGATCGCCCAGGTGATCAGCTTCTCGATCGTCTGCGCGCTCCTCTACTGGCTGGCCTACACGCCGGTCCTGCGGATGCTCGCCGCGCGGCGCGAACAGATCGCACAGGGGCTGGCGAACACCAGGAAGATCGACGCCGCGCTGGCGGCGATCGACGCGCAGCGCGAGGAGATCATCGGCGCGGCGCAGGTGGAGGCGGTGCGCATCGTAGACGGGGCGCACGAGGCGGCGCGCCGCACGGGCGAGCAGGAGATGCAGCGCGCGCGGCTGACGGCCGAGCGCATCGTCAGCGCGGCGCACGACCAGGCGGCCCGCGAACAGATCCGCATGCGCGCCGATCTCCGGCGGGAGGTGGGCCATCTCGTCATCGAGACGGCGGCGGCGGTGACCGGCCGGGTGCTGACGGCTGACGATCAACGGCGGCTCGTCGACGAAACCACGCGCACGATGAAAGCCGCGTAGCGGCAGTCAGGACACGTGATGAATCCTCCGCGAAAAGCGAAACGCAGCGCGGCGCGCCTGTGGCGTCTCTGCTTCGTCGACGGCCGCCTCGACGAGGAGCGCGCCCGGCTGGTCGTCGAGGGGCTGCTAGGCGCGCGCAATGCCGGCGCAGAAGCGGCGCTGTGGCAGTTTCGCCGGCTGCTGCACCTGTATGCCGTCCGCTGGTCGGCGCGCGTCGAAAGCGCGACGCTGCTCGACGCCCGCGAACGCGCATCTGTCGAGGAAGGGCTGCAACGCCGCTACGGACATGCGATGACGACCACCTTCACGGTGAATGAGGGGTTGATCGGAGGGATGCGCCTTACCGTCGGCAGCCACGTCTACGACGGCAGCGTGCGCGGGCGGCTCGACACGCTCGACGCGCGCTTCTGAGGCAGACCCTCACACGAGGTAGGCATGACCACCCTGGTACAGGAACTGGAAGCGCGCATCGCCGGAGCGCGCATCGCCACCGTCAGCCGGCAGATCGGCGTCATTCGCGAGGTCGGCGACGGCGTGGCGCGCGTCGAGGGGTTGGACGAGGTGATGCTCAACGAGATGCTCGATCTCGGGCACGGCGTCACGGGACTGGCGTTGAGCCTCGAAGAGACGGACGTCGGCGTCATCATTCTCGGCGACGATACGCGGCTCGAAGAAGGAGGAGAGGTCCGCGCAACCGGGAAGCTCCTGCAGGTGCCGGTCGGCAAGGGTCTGCTCGGGCGCGTCGTCAACACGCTCGGCGAGCCGCTCGACGGCAAGGGTCCGATCGCCAGCGACGATGCCTATCCGGTCGAATCGGTCGCACCGGGAATCATGCGGCGACGGCCAATCAGTCAACCGGTGCAAACCGGGATCATGGCCATCGACGCGATGATTCCCATCGGCCGCGGCCAGCGCGAGCTGATCATCGGCGACCGCGCGACCGGCAAGACCACCATCTGCATCGACACGATCATCAACCAGGCGCGCCTGAACCGCGAGGCTGACGCCCGCGGCGACACGGAGTACCGGCGCCTCTACTGCATCTACGTCGCCATCGGCCAGAAGCAGTCGACGATCGCCCGGCTGATCTCGGTGCTCGACGCCGCGGAAGCACTGCCCTACACGATCGTCGTCGCCGCCGCGGCGGCCGACTCGGCCACGAGCCAGTACCTGGCGCCGTTCGCCGGCGCGGCGATGGGAGAGTGGTTCATGGACCACGGCATGGACGCGCTGATCGTCTACGACGATCTGTCGAAGCATGCGGTGGCCTACCGGCAGGTCTCCCTCGTGCTGAAGCGGCCGTCGGGCCGCGAGGCATATCCGGGCGACGTGTTCTACCTGCACAGCCGCCTGTTGGAGCGTGCGGCGCGGGTGGGAGAGAAATACGGGAACGGCTCGCTGACGGCGCTGCCGATCATCGAGACACAGGCGGGCGACGTGTCCGCCTATATCCCCACCAACGTCATCTCGATTACCGACGGCCAGATCTATCTCGAAACGGATCTGTTCTACCAGGGCACGCGGCCGGCGATCTCCGTCGGTCTGTCGGTGTCGCGTGTCGGCTCGGCGGCGCAGCTCAAGGCCATGAAGCAGGTGGCCGCGCGCCTGAAGGGGGAGCTGGCGCAGTTTCGCGAGCTGGCCGCGTTCGCGCAATTCGGCTCGGAGCTCGACCCGGCGACGCAGGCGAAGATCGATCGCGGGAAGCGCATCATCGAGTTGTTCAACCAGCCGCAGCACGCGCCGCTCGCCTTCGAGATCCAGGTGGCCCTGCTCTGGCTCGTGCAGCACGGCTTCCTCGATCGCGTCGCCATCGAACGCGTCAAGGAATACCAATCGCGGCTGACCGAGTACCTCGTGACGCTGAGTGGTCCTCTGCTGGCACGGATCGCGGCGGAGCGCGTGCTCAGCGACGAATTGACGACCGCCCTGCAGGAAGCCGGCGACGCCTTCGGCAAGACCTGGGTGTAAGGCGATGGCAAGCACGCGTGAAATCCGCCGCCGCATCCGCTCGATCCGCAGCACGGCGCAGATCACGAAAGCCATGCAGATGGTCGCCGCCGCCAAGATGCGCAAAGCGCAGCAGCTGGCGATCGAGGCGCGACCCTTCGTGCGATCGCTCTACCGCATCCAGCGCATTGCGACGACGCGCGCCACCGGCTTCGTCCATCCGCTGCTCGAGGCGCGCGCGGTGCGGACGCGCGCGGTCGTCCTCGTGGCGACCGACAAGGGGCTGTGCGGCGCGCTCAACGCCAACCTGTTTCGCCTCGCCAGCCGCTACGATGCGGAGTCGACGCTCTTCGTGACCGCCGGCCGCAAGGCCGCGCAGTTCGTGGCCCAGACCCGCCGCCGGCTCGTCGCCGAATTCCCATATGGCGATACGCCGCAGTTCTCGGAATCGAGGGCCATCGCCGCGCTCGCTCGCGACCTGTTCGAGACGCGAAAGGTCGATGCGGTGGACGTCGTCGCCGCGCGGTTCGTCAACACGCTCGAGCAGGAGCCGGTCGCGCTCGAGTTGCTGCCGATCGGCGATATCAGGGGGATCGAAGTTCCCGGTTCACCGCCAGGCGCGGCGGCTGCCGACGCCACCGAGTACGTCTTCGAGCCGCATGCAAACGACATCATCACCTACTTGATCGGGCACTACCTCAACATCTTCGTCCACGTCGTACTGCTCAACGCCAAGGCCAGCGAGCAGAGCGCGCGGATGGTGTCGATGCAGACCGCCAGCGACAGCGCCGCCGAGATGATCCGGGACCTGACGCTCGAATACAACAAGCTGCGCCAGGGGCGCATTACGCAGGAACTGCTCGAGATCGCCGGTGGCGCATCGGCGTAGAGGCCATGTCCACGTAGAGGCGGACGTCACGTCGCAGAGGCGGACCTTCAGGTCCGCCCGGGGAACATCATGAATACAGGCCGGATCGTGCAAGTCGTCGGCGCCGTCGTGGACGTGGAATTCGAGGGCGCGCTCCCCGCGATCTATAACGCGCTGTCGGTCGAATGCACGGTGAAACAGCAGCCCGTGAAGGTGACGCTCGAAGTGCAGCAGCACCTCGGCGACCGCCGCGTGCGCACCATCGCGATGTCGGGCACCGAGGGGCTGAGGCGCGGATACGAAGCACGCGACAGCGGCGCGCCGATCCGGATGCCGGTCGGTCCCGGCGTCATGGGCCGCGTCTTCGACGTCACCGGCGCGCCGGTGGACGAGCGCGGCCCCGTGGACGCCGAGCAGTTCGTGCCGATTCACCGCGCGCCGCCGGCCCTGGTCGAGCAATCGACGTCGCCGCAGGTCCTCGCCACCGGCATCAAGGTGATCGATCTCATCTGCCCGTTCCTCAAAGGCGGCAAGGTCGGCGCGTTCGGCGGCGCCGGCGTCGGCAAGACCGTGGTGATCATGGAGTTGATCAACAACATCGCCAAGCTGCACGGCGGCGTGTCGGTGTTCGCGGGTGTCGGCGAGCGTACCCGCGAGGGGAACGACCTTTACCACGAGATGACAGCAGCGGGCGTCATCGACGAGAAGAACCTGAGCGCCTCGAAGATCGCCCTGGTCTACGGACAGATGAACGAGCCGCCGGGCGCACGGCTGCGCGTCGCGCTCGCCGGCCTCGCCATCACGGAGTACTTCCGCGACCAGAAGAACCAGGACGTGCTCCTCTTCATCGACAACATCTTCCGGTTTTCGCAGGCCGGCTCGGAGGTGTCCGCGCTGCTCGGCCGCACGGCGAGCGCGGTCGGCTACCAGCCGACGCTCGCCTCGGAGATGGGCGTGCTGCAGGAGCGCATCACGTCGACCGGGCGCGGGTCGATCACATCCTTCCAGGCGGTCTACGTGCCCGCTGACGACCTGACGGATCCGGCGCCGGCCACGACGTTCGCTCATCTCGATGCGACGATCGTGCTCGAGCGTGCCATCGCCGAGCTCGGCATCTATCCCGCCGTCGATCCCCTCGCATCGACGTCGCGCGCGTTGGCGCCCGAGATCGTCGGCGCGGATCATTACGCCGTCGCGCGCGGCGTGCAGAAGGTGCTGCAGCGCTACAAGGACCTCCAGGACATCATCGCCATCCTCGGCATCGACGAGCTCTCCGCCGAGGACAAGCGCACTGTCTTTCGCGCGAGAAAAATCCAGCGGTTCCTCAGCCAGCCGTTCAGCGTCGCGCAGGTGTTCACCGGCCGCGAAGGCAGGCAGGTGCCCGTCGCCGAGACCGTCAGGGGCTTCAAGGAAATCCTCGACGGCGTGCACGACGCCGTCCCCGAAGAGAACTTCTACATGAAGGGCGGGATCGACGACATCGCGCTGCAGCGGGCGTGACACATGGCTGACACGCTGCGGCTGGAAATCGTGACGCCGGCGGCGGTGGCCTACTCGGCAGACGTGCACATGGTCACGCTGCCGGCGGTCGACGGCCAGATCGGCATCTACCCTCATCACGTACCG
>JADMIO010703478.1_pt1 | contig 12064 bp, 12 predicted proteins | sample 8958161 | NCBI WGS metagenome assembly JADMIO01 (sample SAMN16585339, study PRJNA669376) | soil metagenome | isolation source: Crop rotation soil | place: USA: Cullars Rotation, Alabama | collected 2011 | reverse complement strand
TTACATTCCCGCCGAATCGGCGACCATGCCCATCGTCGACCGCGTATTCACGCGCATCGGTGCTGCAGATAATCTGGCGCGCGGCCGATCCACCTTCATGGTGGAAATGACGGAGACCGCCGTGATCCTCAACACCGCTACTCCCAAGAGTCTCATCATCCTGGATGAAATCGGCCGGGGCACTTCCACTTATGACGGGTTGGCGCTGGCCTGGGCCGTGGTCGAGCACATCCATCGTCACATCCGCGCCAAGACGCTGTTCGCGACCCACTATCACGAGCTGACCGAGCTCGCGGGCCAGCTCGACGGCGTCCGCAACCTGCACGTCTCGGTGAAGGAATCGGGCGACCAGATTCTGTTCCTGCGCCGGGTTGAGCCCGGTGCGGCCGACCGCAGCTACGGGATCGAAGTCGCGCGACTCGCAGCGCTACCGATGAGCGTGATCGAACGCGCCCGCGAGATCCTGAAACACCATGAGTCCGCAGTGACGGAAGAGCTCGCGCCGGCTTCGTCGCCCATGCAGATCCAGTTGTTCGAGCCGGTCAATCACCAGCTCGCGGCGCGAATTCGCGCGCTAAAGTTGGATGAACTTCGTCCCATTGACGCACTTCAACTTTTGTCGGAAATTCAAAAGGAACTAAATTGAGATTCGCGTTCAAACGCGTTCATTTGCGGCCATTCCGATGCGTGTAGCCGGGATCATGAGCGGCACCTCGCTCGACGGCGTCGATGTCGCCATCGTCGACATTCGAGGGAAGAAGATCGAGCCGATCGCCTTCCACACGGTTCCTTACCCCAAAGGCGTCCGCGAGGCTGTCCTGGGCGTGTCGAATACGATGACGCACACGTCCGCCATCGCGCGGCTGCACTTCCTGCTGGGCGAGTTGTATGCGGAAGCCGTACGCGAAACGTGCCGGCGCCGCCGCGTTCCCCTGCACTCGATTTCCTTGTGCGGGATGCATGGCCAGACGATTTTTCACGAAGGCGCGCCTGTGAATTATCTCGGCGGGCGGGTGGCCAGCACCTTTCAAATTGGCGATGCTTCGGTCGTGGCGGAGCGCACGGGGCTTTGGACCATCTCCAATTTCCGCGAGCGCGACATCGCGGCCGGCGGAAGGGGCGCGCCGCTGGTGCCTCTTGCCGATTTTCTGCTGTTCCGCCACCGCCGCATCGGTCGGGTCGCACTGAACCTGGGCGGCATCGCCAACATCACCGTGATTCCAGCCGGCGCCTCACGAGAGGACGTGCTTGCGTTCGACACAGGTCCGGGCAATATGGTGATCGACGCACTGGTATCCCGATTCACCGAAGGGAAACAGACGTATGACCGCGACGGCCGCATCGCGCGGCGTGCCAAGGTTCACGACCGCATGCTCGCGTCCATGCTGGACGATCCGTATTTCAAGCTGCGTCCACCCAAGACCGCGGGTCGCGAACAATTCGGCCAGGAGTTTGCCAGCGGCCTGGCCGCGACCGGACTCGCTCTCGACGTGCTGATCGCCACGGCGACGGAGTTTTCGGCGCGCTCTGTCGCGGCGGCCATCACTGCTTATGCGGGAGAGGCTCGCGAAGTGATCGCGTCCGGCGGTGGAGTGCACAATCGCTGGCTCATGCGCCGCTTACGCGAGCTACTTCCCGCTTTCGATCTCCGCACCAGCGCCGAGTACGGAGTGGACCCGGATGCCAAGGAGGCGATTGCTTTCGCCCTTCTGGCCTACGAGTTCGTCATGGGCCGACCCGGCAACCTGCCCTCGGCTACCGGCGCCCGCCGCGCCGTGCTGCTTGGACGCGGAACGCCTGTGTACTGAACTTTCTCCTACCTTGAGATCGTCGAGCAGGACGCGAACGTGTTTCTTCATGCTTCATTCCTGACATACCCGCCGTGCACCCGCGTGCAACCGGTAAGCTACTCGCCTCAGAAATCGGGTGATAGACTTCTAGCTATGAAGGTAACGGGACTTCTGTTCATTGGATTCGCCTCGGCGCTTTCCGCCCAAACCGCCCAATATACGGGATCGGCAGCGTGCAAGACTTGCCATGCCGCGACCTACGAACGCTGGAGCAAGACCCGCATGGCTAACGTGGTGCGCGATCCCAAGGAACATCCGGACGCCATCATTCCCGATCTGAGCAAGGCTGATCCGGCGATTGTCACGTTCACCAAGGACGCGATCGCCTTCGTCTACGGCAGCAAATGGAAGCAGCGCTATTTTACGAAGGTTGGCGACGACTACTTTCCGCTGCCCGCCCAATGGGACGTGGCCAATCAACGCTGGAGCCGGTATCTGGTCGCCAACGGGACCGACTGGTGGACGGCTCACTATCCGCCCGACAACATGCAGCGGCCCACCGGCCCCTTGTGCGACGGCTGCCACTCGGTGAATTACAACATCCAGACCAAGACTGTCAGCGAATGGAACGTCGGCTGCGAGAAATGCCACGGACCCGGAAGCCAGCATGTCGCCCGGCCTTCCCGCGCGAATATCGTGAATCCCGCGCGTCTCGGGTTACGCGGCAGCGATGTGTGTATCCAATGCCATTCGCAGGGCCAGCCGCTGACGAATCCGATCCAGGGGAAATACTACGACTGGCCGGTCGGCTTCTCTGTGACGAACGATGCGACGAACAAGCTGAGCGATTTCTGGAAGCTCGAAGAGCACAAACTGGGCGAAACCAGCTTTACTCATTTTCCCGACGGCACAGCGCATAAGAATCGAATGCAGGGGAACGATTTCGTACGGAGCGTCATGTATACGCGCGGCATCACTTGTTTTACTTGTCACGATGTCCATGGCACGGAAAACAACGCCGACCTGATTCGTCCAGCCAATGAGCTGTGCCTCCAATGCCACGGCCCGAATTCGCCGAACGGCCCGCATACGGGGACCATCGAGCAGCACACGCATCATCCGGCCGGAACCGCCGGAAACGAGTGCGTGGGCTGCCACATGCCGAAGATCGAACAGGAATTCACCACTACTAACGTTCGCAGCCACACATTCAAGTTCATCGCGCCGCTGGAAGCCGATCGCCTGAAGATGCCCAACTCCTGCACCTCCTGTCACACGGGCGAGACCGCGGAGTGGGCCAACAAGGTTCTTCGGACGTGGCCCGAAGTTTCGCCGTGGCGCGTAGCGAACTGAAATATTTTACCCGGGTAGTATTGACAAGCTATTTATACCCGGGTATATTATTTCCATGAGCTACACTGCCTTCCAAGGAAACACCAGAATCGCTGCCGGGACACTGGCTGAAGTATCTTCTTTTCTGAAAGATAAGCTCCAGGGAGACTTCCTCGTGTTTGACGATGCGGGCCGCCAGATCGACTTGGATGTCCGCGGGATCCAGGCAGAGCCGGCTATTGATCCGGCGCGAGGCCGGGGGCGTCCCCGCCTCGGAGTCGTGGCTCGGGAGGTCACGCTTCTGCCTCGCCATTGGGACTGGCTGAATTCCCAGCCCGGAGGCGCTTCGGTCGCTTTACGGAAGCTGGTGGAGGAGGCTCGCCGAACCCGGGGCGACAACGACCGCGTTCGCGCAGCGCAGGAGGCGGCTTATCGATTCCTCAGTGCCATCGCCGGCAACCTGCCGGGATTCGAGGAAGCTCTCCGCGCGTTGTTTGCGTACGATCGGCGCCGCTTTGCGGATTTGATTGCGGGATGGCCGCAGGACATCCGCGATCATGCGATCGAGCTCGCCTTCGCGGATCAGAATCCTACTGGGATAGAACGCGCTTAGCGTGCGGCGAGCAAAGCCCGAAGGTGCCGAGCCCGTTCCGGCGAACGGAGCTGGCGCAGCGCCTTGGCTTCGATTTGCCGAATGCGTTCACGTGTGACGTCGAACTCCTGGCCGATCTCTTCAAGCGTATGCTCGCGCTCGCAGCCGATGCCGAAGCGCAGGCGGATCACCTTCTCCTCCTTGGGAGAAAGCGTCTTGAGGATGTTGGCGGTTTCGTCGCGAACGTTGGTATCAATGACGGCGTCGACAGGCGATCCCACCCAGCGGTCTTCGATCAGATCGCCCAGGGCGGATTCGCCGTCGCGGCCGACGGGAGTTTCAAGCGACACTGGATCGCGAGATATGGTCTTGAGCTTCTGGACCTTCTCCACGGGGATGTCCATGCGCCGGCTGATTTCGTCGTTCGACGGCGCTCGGCCCATTTCTTTTTCCAGCTCGCGGGTAGCGCGCAGGAACTTGTTCATGCTCTCGTTCATGTGAACGGGAATACGAATGGTGCGCGACTGGTCGGCGATGGCGCGCGTAATGGCCTGCCGGATCCACCAGGTGGCGTAGGTCGAAAATTTGTAGCCGCGCCGGTATTCGAACTTGTCGGCGGCGCGCATCAGACCGATGTTGCCTTCCTGAATCAGATCCAGGAGGTGCAAACCGCGGTTGACGTACTTCTTGGCGACGGAAACCACTAGGCGGAGGTTGGCTTCCACCAGATCTTTCTTGGCGCGCTCGGCTTCGATTTCGCCGTGGCGGATGACGGAGAGCGTATGCTTGAGGTCGCCCAGGTTCGCACCGGCGACTTCCTCGCGCTTGCGGATCTCCCGCTTGATTTCGCGGGCTTTGGCCTGCGCGGTCTGGCTCGAACGTCCCTCGATCTTGCGCAGATCGGCTTCCAGGCGCGAAAGTTCTTCCGCGACCTTCTCGATTTCCTTGGTGAATTCCTTCCACTGCGACAAGTAGTACGGAAGGTGCCGGATGGCCTGCGAAACCTGGACGCGGGCGCGCTTCATGCGGCCAATCCATTTTTTGCGAAGCTTCTTGTTGCTGAGCGGTACCGAATCGAGCTTGTCCGATACCTGAACGAGTTTCTTGTGCAGGGTGGCCAGTTCCGCCAGATCCCCGCGGATTTCGTTGCGACGCTTGTTGTAAGCCGGGCTCTCTTCCTCGAGATCCCCGAGGTCGACGTACGTATCGAGCTCTTCCGGCTCGCGCTTGATCAGTTCCGTGATTTCGACGGCGCGCAGCTGGACCAAGGCGGATCGGCTGATGGCCTTCTGCATCCGCAACTTGCCGCGCTCCATCCGGCGGGCCAAGTTCACCTCGCCTTCGCGCGTCAACAGCGGTACGGCGCCCATTTCGCGCAGGTACACGCGCACCGGGTCGTCGGTATAAATTGATTCCTCAGCGGGATGCGCGTGGGCGAATTCTTCGCCGTCGTGCACCTCCTCTGGGTGAAAGAACCCGCCTTCCTCGTCGAAAGGAAGTCCGAGCGGCTCGTGGCCCTCACCTAGGAATTGGTCTTCGAAATGATCCACGTGGTTCACCCGCGCCAGACTAAAACACCCTATTTTCCAAAGACTTAGCTCGGCCTATCAGTAGTGTATGCAAATCCTGCGCTGGCCTCAAAGCCGCATCCAGTATAACAGTCTTCCGGAATTAAGTTAAGTCTCTATTTCAAAAGATGCTTAAAACGGCTTATGGTTACAGGTAGAAAAGGGGAGGGCCTTACTTGGCGTCCCGGAACAGGTCTTTCAATTCTACCAGAAACGACTCGGCGTCCTGGAAGTCGCGGTAGACAGAGGCGAATCGTACGTACGCGATCTTATCGAGTTTCTTCAGGCGCTCTAATACCAGCTCCCCCACCACCGTTGTCGAAAGCTCCCGATCGGGATTTTCCGCCAGGGCCGATTCGACCGCATCCACTACTTCCGCCAGCTTCGCGACCGGTACAGGCCTTTTCTCGCAAGCTCTTAGGAGACCTTGCAGGACCTTCTGCCGGTCGAAGCGCTCCCGGCGGCCGTCGCGTTTCACCACCATGTACGGGATCTCATCGCTGCGCTCATAGGTGGTAAACCGGCGCAGGCACTTCAAGCACTCGCGGCGGCGACGAATCAGGTCGCCTTCTTTGCTTTCGCGCGAATCGATAACCCGGTCCTGGCGATAACGGCAAAACGGACAAGTCATAATCCGTAGCCTGAAGAGGAATCTTCTATGTTTCTTAAACTACGCCATTTGATCCCCTCGTGGAAGGCCAGGACCAGCCCCAGGGGAACAATCACTACGAATGTGATGATCCAAAGCACTAAAGCGATTCCACTTGCTGCCTCAATACTGACGCCGTAGAGCTCTGTCAGCACCAGAACCGTCGCGATCTGCATGCCTCCGCCGACGCCGGGGATCTGCAAAACACTTCCAAAAGCGACGAAGCCCAGAGCGATGACGACGTCGGTGACACGCATCCCGGCAGTGGCTGGGAATGCCCGGAACACACAGAAGAACGAGCCGGCGACCACCAGCCACTCAATGACCGTGTAGGCTACCAGGAGCCACACGTAGGATTGGCGTTGAGTGGATTGCATACCTTCCTCGAAGGCGTGCAGGAAGCGCGCGATTTTCTGATGCAGCGGCTCGGGCAGGAACGAGAGTGAGTCCATCAGGCGGGTCCGGATGCTTCCCCGGAAATACCGGAGTCCCAGCAGCAGCGCCAGGGAGAGGGCTCCCGTAATGCCAGCCAGGAGGCCGGCGGCCTGAAGCGCGGACTGAATCTGCGGGCTGGGCTGAATTCCACTGCGGGATATCTGGGTGAGGGCGATGCCGAAGATCAGCAGGACCATCAGCAGATCCAGGATGCGCTCGACCAGCCAGGCGGCTACCTGGCTCGAGAAAGAGACGCCCTCCTTCCGGGCGATCAGGTAGGGTCGAACCGGCTCACCCGCGCGGCCGAACAAGACAACGGCGGTAAACCCGATGCAGGTGGCCACCACCAGACTCCATAACCGGACGCGGCTGCTGAGGGGGCGGAGCATGATCTCCCACCTCATAGCGCGGCCCACGTAGGTCGCCAGGATCAGCGCCAAGGCCAAAGTCAGCCAGCTCCAGTCGACGTTGATGAAGACCGCCCTGAACTTGTCCCAGGCGAATCCGGAGTTACGCCAGCGGTAGGACACAAACAGCACGGCGGCAAGGATCGCGAGAATACCCAGCGCAGCGCCGAGGTGATGCTTTTTCAATCTGTTACAGCTCCCCGTCCGGAATTCCTGTCTTCCCAGGATATCCCAGCGTACCCCTGTAAGCGGATAGAATGTAGAGCGAACTTTCCATGCGGAGATTTCGTTCTCATTTCAGGAGCCTAACAAACGGACATGGTATCCGGGAACACATTCCGACACTAGGGTTCGTTCGCACGACGCAACGCCATGGCGGCTATCGCTACAGTTCGACAGATTACCACGCCCAGCCGCTCGACCGCCGAAGCGGGCACGTGGTGGGGCAAAGTGTCGAACCGGATTTCGGGAAGTCAGATTTCCCAGCCGCGTGAGATCCTGAGACAGCTCTTGGACGCTGACAATCAACTGGTGGAGCGGTGTCTGGGCGGTGAGGAAGCCGCCTGGGAGGACCTGGTAAAGGTCCATACCCGGCGTGTGTACGCGATTTGCTACCGGTTCACCGGATCGGATCATGAGGCTCAGGATCTGACCCAGGACGTTTTCCTGAGGGTATTCCGGTCGATCAAGAGCTTCCGGGCCGGGGAAGGCTCGTTTTCAGTGTGGCTTTCCAGGCTGACCCGAAACCTACTGATCGATCATTACCGCCGGAGTAAACTGGAACGGGCCAGCAGCTCGATCGAGGAGCAGATCCCCACGCTGGAAGAAAAGACCGCCTCGTTAGGCCGGACGGAAAGCCTGCTGGCCGGCCGGGAAGCGAGCGAGATGCTGCAGGCCGCGCTGCAGAAGCTTTCGCCGGATCTCCGTGAAACCGTGATCCTGCGGGATCTGGAAGAGTTGGAGTACCGCGAAATTGCACAGGTGCTGAATGTGCCAGAAGGCACAGTCAAGTCCCGGTTGAATCGCGGCCGCGCCGAGCTGGGGAGGATCCTGCGGCAGAACCAAGGTCTCCGGCAACAGAGAGGAACGTCGTGAACTGCGCGGATGTAGAAATTCTCCTCGCTGACTACGTGGACGGGACGCTCCGTCCCGAGGAGAAAGCCGCGCTCGAAATCCACCTCTCGGAATGCACCGCCTGTGCGGAGCTGGCGCGCGATTCCGCTGAAGCGGTTTCGTTTATGGAGCGCGCCGCGGTTACGGAAGCACCTCCCGAACTGGTCACGCGCATTCTGTTTGAGGTGACGGCGGGTCCGAGCCATGCGGTCATCAAGCCTTCGTGGGCTCGACGCCTGTTCGGCCGCTGGCTGGAATCCGTACTGCAGCCGCGGTTCGCCATGGGAATGGCGATGACGGTTTTGTCCTTGGCCATGGTCGGCCGCTTCACGCACGTGCGGCAGCTGACGCCCTCGGATCTGGATCCGGTGAAAGTCTGGACAGCAGCCGAGGATCGAGTGGTCCGCTGGTATAACCGGGGCGTGAAGTATTACGAGAGCCTCCGGGTGGTCTACGAAATCCAAACCCGGCTCAAGGAATGGGCCGAAGAACAGCCGGCTTCACAAGCCGCACCGCAACAAGCAACGCCGCAGACAGGCACATCCCAAACGGCGCCGAAAGCAATCCCGCCAGGAGAAACAAAATGAACCCGGAAGCCCCTCCATCGATTCCGCCAGAAACCCCGATTGTTGGCTACTGCCGGGCCTGCGGGAAGGCGCTTGACTCAACGAGCGTTCACACCGCTCAGGGAACGATCTATTGCGCGGAGCATGTGCCCGCCAGTCCGCCCCGTTCTCCGGAAACAGATTCTCCTTACACCAGCCCGTACACGTCCAGTCCCTACGCCGGTGGGACGCCTCCTCCCGTCCCCCGGCCCGAAGTATCGCCGGGTGTGGCCTTTGTTCTCGGGCTGATTCCGGGCGTAGGCGCCATCTATAACGGCCAGTACGCCAAAGGTCTGATTCACGTTTTTATCGTCGGAATGCTGATTACTCTGGTCAGCGGCAACGACGTCGGCGGATTCGAGCCGCTGTTCGGGCTCCTCATTCCGGGGTTCTGGGCGTACATGGCATTCGAGGCCTATCACACGGCTAAGCTTCGCCAGATGGGGCAACCCGTGGACGAATTCTCCAGTCTGATGCCTGGTCATGGCGGATCGCGCTTTCCCGTCGCGCCGATCCTGCTGATCGCCTTGGGCGTGGTGTTCCTGCTGAACAATCTCGAGATCCTGGAGCTTCGTCGAATGCTGCGTTACTGGCCGGTGATGCTGATCGCACTCGGCCTCTACATGCTCTACGTCCGGATGACCGGGAGTTCTTCGGGGCTGAACTCGGAGGGCAGGCATGAACGCCCATAGCTTTCTGTTGGCGATTCGAGGACCGGTGCTGCTGATCGCGCTCGGCCTGCTGATGGCGGCCGATCAGCTTGACCGGATGAGCTTCGCGCGGACCTGGCCGGTTCTGCTGATTCTGTTCGGACTGTTCAAGCTGGCCGAACACCTGGGAACGAAAGATTCGGGAGCACCAAACGCATGAGACGAGCTTCGTTGGTTGCGCCGCTGCTGCTGATCGGCATCGGACTGTTGTTTCTGGCCCGCAACGTGTTTCCGGACATGCAGCTGCTGGATTACCTGGCCAAGTACTGGCCGCTTCTGCTGGTGATATGGGGTGGATTGCGGCTGGTGGAAATCGTCGTATGGTCCGCCAGCGGGCGTCCCCTGCCGGCGCGCGGGATCAGCGGCGGAGAGTGGGTGCTGATTATCTTCCTCTGCTTTGTGGGCCTGAGCTTGCACGCGGTGCGAGGATTTTCGGAATGGCTTCCGGGAAGCCGCATCGCGCTGGGCGGCCTGGATATCTTCGGGGAGAGCTATGATTATCCGCTGGCAGCCGAACGAGCGGCGACTAAAGCTCCGCGCGTGATCCTCGAGAGCTTTCGTGGGAACGCGCGCATCACGGGCGCCGATGTCCAGACCGTCAAGGTTGCGGGGCATTCCACGATTCGCAGCCTGGATCGGGCTTCCGCGGAACGCGCCAATCAGCAGGCTCCGCTCGAGGTAGATGGGGACACCAACGAAATCCACATTCGGACCTGGCAAAATCGGGTTTCCGGGAACAATCGCCGCATCTCGGCGGACTTGGACATCGTGGTTCCGAGAGGATCCACCATCGAAGCCCACGGCCGCTCGGGCGATTTCGACATCAGCGGCATTACTGGCTCGATCAACGTGAATTCCGACAATGCCAGCGTGCGCCTGGAAGATATTGGAGGCGACGTGGTGGTGGAGGTACGCGGCAGCGATATCATGCGCGCGGTCAAGGTCAAAGGGTCCGTGGATCTGAAGGGGCGGGGTTCCGATATCGACCTGCAGGACATCGCCGGGCCGGTCACCATCAATGGCACATGGACCGGGAACTCCCAGTATCACAATCTCGCCAAGCCGCTGCGGATCTCCACCGGGTATACCGAATTCTCGGCCGAGAAGGTGACAGACATGCGGCTAACCCTGGGCAATCTGAATGCCTCGGATTTAACGGGTCCGGTGCGCATGACGTCATCGCGGTCGTGGGACGTGAGCCTGTCCAATTTCACGAATTCGCTGGATATCAACCTGAACGGCGGCGATGTTGATCTGCGCCCGGGCGTGCTCCCTCTGGCCAAGATGGACGTGCGCAGCCGGACTGGACACATCGAGCTGGCGCTGCCTCAGTCGGCCAAGTTCGATCTCACCGCCACCAGCACCCGCGGCTCGGTGGAGAACGAGTTCGGCGATCTGCTGAAGATGGAGCCTACGGGCCGCCGCGGAGCGACTCTGCGGGGATCGAACGGCGGACCCTCCGTGAACCTCTCGACCGATAACGGCCAGGTGGTGGTCCGCAGCGTATCCGCGGTGGACAGTACCACGGTGGAACGCGGCACTCCCAGGCTCCCGTCGCTGCCGCCTGTGCCGGCAAAGCCGCCGCTGCCGGTGGAGCAGTAGTTTCGTGGGGCAGGTCTCCAGACCTGCGGCGGACTTACAAGTCCGCCAGAACAAGAGCAGGGCTAACCCGAGCGGGGCTAGTAAGCCCGCGCAGGCGTGGACGCCTGCCCTACGTCACGGGATCAGCAGGATCCGCACGTCCATCACGTTGGTGCCGGTCGGGCCGGTTTTGACCAGCGCGTCCAGCTTCTCGAAAAAGTGATACGAGTCGTTGTTGTCCAGGTAACGGAGTGCGTCGGCTAATGGCGTCTGCTCGTCGGCGATTGCTCCCGCGGCGTCCGTGGGACCATCCAGACCATCGGTGCCCGCGCTAAAGATCGTGCATGGTTTTCCATTTAACGCGATCGCAGCCGCCAGGACGAACTCCTGATTCCGGCCGCCCTTCCCCTTGCCTCGGACTGTAACTGTCGTCTCGCCGCCCGAGAGCAGACACGCCGGCACCGAGCGAATTTCCCTGGCGATGGCCGCGTGCATGCGTGCGATATCGCGCGTCTCGCCGTCTATGGAACTGGAAAGCACCTGCGTTCGATAGCCCAGCTCCTTCGCCTTGCGAGCCGCGGCATCCATCGCCAGACGGTTGCTGCCGACGATCAGGTTCTGCCCTTCCGCGGCTTTGGGCGTTTCGTGCACGGCCCCCGAGGGAACGGACACACCGTACTTACGGAGCAGAGAGTCGGCTTGCGCAACCGTGGACGGATCGCCGACGGTCGGTCCCGACCCGATCACGTCCAGATCGTCGCCAATCACGTCGGAAAGAATCAGGGTGATCAGTGTAGCCGGATAGGCCGCGGCGGCAAGCTGTCCGCCTTTGATGAGGCTCAGGTGCTTGCGGACCGTATTCAGCTCATGGATCGTGGCGCCGGCGTTGAGCAGCTGGCGAGTGATCTCCTGCTTGGCAGCAAGCGTCAGCGGAGGCGCGGGAGCAGGCAGCAGCGCCGATGCGCCGCCGGAGATCACGGCGATCAGCAGGTCCCGCGGTCCGGCGGCCTGGGCGATCTCAAGAATGCGGAGCGCTCCCTGCTGCCCGCGTTCATCCGGAATCGGGTGGCCCGCCGGATTCAACTGGATGCGCCGCACGTTCGCCGCGATCCCGTCCGGGATATTAACCAGCCCGTCTGCGATCCGCCTGCCGAGGACGTGCTCCACGGCGCGAGCCATTGCCGCACCGGCCTTCCCCGCTCCGATCACCTGGATGCGATCGAAATTCTTTCCAGCACAGTGGGATCCGAAGCTTGGAATTCACGTGACTTGAAGTCGCGGC
>JADMIO010809416.1_pt1 | contig 12065 bp, 11 predicted proteins | sample 8958161 | NCBI WGS metagenome assembly JADMIO01 (sample SAMN16585339, study PRJNA669376) | soil metagenome | isolation source: Crop rotation soil | place: USA: Cullars Rotation, Alabama | collected 2011 | reverse complement strand
GGCGGCGGGGGAGGAGGCGGCGGCGGTGCCGCGACGGGCGCGGGATGCGCGGGGCCGGCGGCCGCCGGCGTGCCCGGGCGGGTGATGGTGCGCTTCTTCTCGACCACGACCGCCTTGGTGCGGCCGTGGCTGAAGCTCTGCTTGACGGTGCCGGTTTCCGAGCCGGGGCGCTTGGCCCCTAACTGCGGCCGCGGAGGTGTCCCCGCGCTCAGCGTCTTGCCCGTCTGTTCCTTCTGGTCCGTCATCAACCGCCTAATTTTGATCGCTACTCGTCACTCAACTCGTGCTGCCAGGAGGCGGGCGTCATGGCCCGGAACCCGGCTGTCCGCCCGATCTCCTGAAGAAAGCGCGCGTGGAGCCCGCCGGGGCCTGCCGACAGGAGGCAGGCGTGTATCACATTCGCGCCGCCCAAGGCCATGCTCAATTCCTCCGCGCTGAAGAGTCCGACAACCGGCCCTTCAAGGCCGATTCCCCGGGCCTTTGCCGTAATGGAACGGCGGCCATCCGCCGCACCGTCGCTCGCCTCCAGCAGGGCCTCTATGCGGGCGCGGCCTCTCTCATGCGCGTCCATCGCCTCCTTCACGCGGTCGAAGCCGGTCACGATCAGCCCGGCCTTCCGCGCGAAGCCGAGCAGTCCGAGCGCGCGCTGGAGCAGCAGTTTCTCGACCAGGAGATCGGTCCCGGCCGGGACCTCGGCCTCGAGCGCGCGCTTCAGCAGACCCTTGTCGAGCGCCTTCTTCAGCGCCCCGGCATCGGCCTTGACCCAGGCGCCGCGCCCGGGGAGCTCGTTGCCGACATCCGGAACGATGTTCCCGTCGGGACCGGCGACGAAGCGCACCAGCTCCCATTTGGGGAGGCTGACGCCGGTCGCAAGGCAGCGGCGCAGCGAGTCCGCTTCCTTGCCCGAATGATCGCCGCCGCGCTGCCGGTCGCGGCGGTCGTGCGCCGCTTTCCGGCTCATGCTTAAGCGTCTGCCTCCGCTTCCTCGGCCTCGCCGGCCTCGGCGCCGTCTTCTTCGGGCGCTTCGGCTTCGACCCAGCCCACCGCGACGCGGGCTGCCATGACCAGGGCCTCGGCCTCTTCCTTCGAGGTGCCGAGCGCCTCGAGGATGCCCTTCACGTGGAAGCGCTCGCCGCCCTTCTTCATGTCGTCATAGCCGGTGAGATCGTCGGCCGAGCAGCCGGCGAGGTCCTCGACCGACTTCACGTCGTTCTCGCCGAACGCGACCATCATCTGCGGCGTGACGCCGGGGATCTCGGCGACCTCGTCGAGCACGCCGAGCTCGCGGCGCTTGGCGTCGGCCTCGCGGTTGGCCGCCTCGATGATGTCGAGGGCGCGGCGCTGCAGCTCGGCCGCGGTGTCCTCGTCGATGCCGTCGATCGACGAGAGCTCGTGCGGCTCGACATAGGCGAGCTCTTCCAGATTGGAGAAGCCCTCCGAGGCGAGCAGCTGGGCCAGTGTCTCGTCGACGTCGAGCGCCGCCATGAAGGTCTCGGTGCGGGTGCGGAATTCCTTCTGCCTGCGCTCCGATTCCTCGGCCTCGGTCATGATCTTGATGTCCCAGCCGGTCAGCTGCGAGGCGAGGCGGACATTCTGTCCGCGCCGGCCGATGGCAAGCGAGAGCTGGTCTTCGGGCACCACGACGTCGATGCGGCCGGCATCCTCGTCGAGCACGACCTTGGCGACCTCGGCCGGCTGGAGCGCGTTGACGATGAAGGTCGCGGCGTCGGCCGACCAAGGAATGATGTCGATCTTCTCGCCCTGGAGCTCCTGCACCACGGCCTGGACGCGGCTGCCACGCATGCCGACGCAGGCGCCGACCGGATCGATCGACGAGTCCTTGCTGATCACCGCGATCTTGGCGCGGCTTCCGGGATCGCGCGCCACGGCGCGGATCTCGATGATGCCGTCATAGATCTCGGGGACTTCCTGCGCGAACAGCTTGGACATGAAGAGGGGATGGGTGCGGCTGAGGAAGAGCTGCGGCCCGCGCGCCTCGCGGCGCACGTCATAGAGATAGGCGCGGACGCGGTCATTGGGGCGGAAGACTTCGCGCGGCAGGCCCTCGTCGCGGCGGATGATCGCCTCGGCGCGGCCGAGATCGACGATGACGTTGCCGTATTCCACGCGCTTGACGATGCCGTGGATGATCTCGCCGATGCGGTCCTTGAATTCCTCGTACTGGCGCTCGCGCTGGGCGTCGCGCACCTTCTGCATGATGACCTGCTTGCCGGTCTGCGCGGCGATGCGGCCGAAATCGAGCGGCGGCAGCGGGTCGAGGATGGTGTCGCCGGCCTGGGCGGCGGGATTGCGCTTCTGCGCCGCCTCGACGGAGATCTCGATCGCGTCGTTCTCGACCGTGTCGACCACCAGCAGCACGCGGTGGAGGCGGGTCTCGCCGGTCTTCTGATCGAGCTCGGCGCGGATCTCGCTCGACGTGCCGTAGCGCGAGCGCGCGGCCTTGGCCATCGCGTCTTCCATCGCGGCGACGACGATGCCCTTGTCGATCAGGGCCTCGCGCGCGACCGCGTCGGCGATCTGCAGCAATTCGAGCTTGTTGGCGCTGACGGCCATGGGGGTAATCCTCTCTCTCTAATTCTTCAGGGCCGACTTCGCGGCCTGGGCTTCGGCGATCAGGCGGTCGGTGAGCACGAGCTTGGCCTCGCCGATCGCGGTGAAGGGGATGGTTATGGTCTGGTCCGGCGCGATCTGCAGCGTCACGGTGGCGGAATCGGCGGCGGCGATGTCGACGGCGTAGCGCTTGCGCCCTTCGGTGTCGGGCGAGACCAGCTCGATCTTCGCCTTGTGGCCGACATAGGCGGCGAAATCGCGCGGCCGGGTCAGCGGCCGGTCGATGCCGGGCGAGGAGACTTCGAGGTCGTAATCCTCGGCGATCGGGTCCTCGGCATCGAGCATCTCGGAGAGCGCGCGCGACAGCTCGGCGCAGTCGTCGACATTCATCCGCCCGTCGGGCCGCTCCGCCATCACCTGGAGCGTCTTGTGCGCCGCGCCGGTGAGACGCACGCGCACGAGGTCGAAGCCCAATCGCGTCGCGATGGGCTGGATCAGATTCGTCAGTCTCTCGTTCAGGGCCGCGGCCATGACTCCCGTCCGCCGGCCAACAAAAAAGGCGGCCCCTGCGGGACCACCTTCCTCTGATCTTTCGATCAGCAGACCGGTTTTGTTGGCGGCTATATGCGCCGGAAACGCGCCCGGTTCAAGGGGCGCGAAGGAAGGCCAGATAGGCCGGGTTCCGCCCCGCCTCGAGCGCCTTGGCCTCGTAGCGGGTGGGGGGCCAGTCGGCCGGACGGGTACGCCAGTCCGCGGCGCGGCTCGCAGCGAAGGCGAGGCGCCGGCCGTGCCGGCGGTTCAATCGGGCGATCTCGGCCAGCGACCAGGCGATGTAGTCCGGGATGTCGGAAGCGACGCGCAGCACGCCGCCCGGCTTCAGCACCCGCGCGATCTGGACGAGGTTTGGCTCGCTGACGAAGCGGCGCTTGGCATGGCGTGTCTTGGGCCAGGGATCGGGGAAGAGGACGAAGACCCGGTCGAGAGATGCGTCGGGCAGGGCGTCGAGCAGGTCGCGCGCATCGCCGTGATGGATGCGGACATTCGGAAGGTCGGCCGCGGCCTTGGAGAGCTTGGCGACGCCGTTGATGAAGGGCTCGGCGCCAATGAAGGCCGTCGCAGGATTGGCCCTGGCCTGGGCGATGAGATGCTCGCCGCCGCCAAAGCCGACTTCCAGGGCGAGCGAAGTCGCGCCGGGAAAGAGCGCGAGCGGACGCCCAAGCGCTTCCATTGGCAATGCGAGCCGGGGCAGGACCGAGGCCAGCGCCTCGCGGGCGCCCGTGTTGAGCGGGCGGCCCTGGCGGCGGCCGTAGAGCAGGCGGCGTGGAGCGGGCTCGCTCAGGCCAGTGCCGACTTCAGCTCGCTCGCCAGATCGGTCTTTTCCCATGAGAAGCCGCCATCGCTCTCCGCCTTGCGGCCGAAATGGCCATAGGCGGCGGTGCGCGCATAGATCGCCCGGTTGAGCTTCAGATGCTCGCGGATGGCGCGCGGGCTGGCGCCGCCGATCAGCTCGGGCAGCACCTTCTCCAGCTTCGCCGGATCGACATTCCCGGTGTCATGCAGGTCGACATAGAAGGAGAGCGGCTTGGAGACGCCGATCGCATAGCCGATCTGGATGGTGCACTTGTCGGCAAGCCCGGCCGCAACGACGTTCTTGGCGAGATAGCGGCAGGCATAAGCGGCCGAGCGGTCGACCTTGGTCGGGTCCTTGCCGGAGAAGGCGCCGCCGCCATGCGGGGCCGCGCCACCATAAGTGTCGACGATGATCTTGCGCCCGGTGAGGCCGCAATCGCCGTCCGGACCGCCAATGACGAAATTGCCGGTCGGGTTGATGTGCCACTCGGTCGCCGGGGTAATGAAGTCGTCCGGCAGGACCTTGAGGATATAGGGCTTCACGATGTCGGCGACGTCGGACGGCGTCAGGCCTTCCTTGTGCTGGGTCGAGAGCACGATCGAGGCGGCGCGGACCGGCTTGCCGTTCTCGTAGAGCAGCGTGACCTGGCTCTTGGCGTCGGGCTCGAGCCCCGACTCCTTGCCGGAATGGCGCGCGTCGGCGAGGACTTTGAGGATGTTGTGCGAGTATTGCAGAGTCGCCGGCATGAGCTCGGGCGTCTCGTTGGTCGCATAGCCGAACATGATGCCCTGGTCGCCGGCGCCCTCGTCCTTGTTGCCGGCCGCGTCGACGCCCATCGCGATGTCGGCCGACTGGGCGTGGAGATGGCACTCGTAATGCGCCGTCGCCCAGTGGAAGCCCTGCTGCTGGTAGCCGATCTCGCGCACCGCGGCGCGGATCTTGCCCTCCAGCCCGTCGATGATGTCCTTGATCCGGTCGTCGGGGGCGCGCACCTCGCCGGCGATGATGATGCGCTGCGTCGTGACCATGGTCTCGCAGGCGACGCGGGCATAGGGATCGGCGCCGATGAAGGCGTCGACCACGGTGTCGGAGATGCGGTCCGCCACCTTGTCGGGATGGCCCTCGGAGACGCTCTCGGAGGTGAACAGATAAGACGACCGTTGCATGAGGTCCCCGTCGCGCGCCGCTGCTGGAAATGTGTCTCGGGCCCGGCCGGTCCGGCGTGGGCCGCGACCTTCTGTCAAAGGCCGCCCACAGGGTCAAGGATGGCGGTAGGGCTCAGCGCCCGGCGCGGCGGCGGGCGAAATTGCCGATGGCGCGGATGAAGGCGAGCGTGTCGTCTTGGAACTTGCGGTCGCCGAGCTCGGAGAAGATGCCGCCGATGGTCTCCATCTGGACGACCAGGGCGGCCTCGTTGCCGTAGGACGCGCCCGACTCGCTGAAGCCGCGCGGCGTCTTGCCGCCTTCGGGCAGGTACTCGAAGAAGCGCGAGAAATAGCCGGACGGCGCCTTCAGCAGCTGCGAAATCTGCTGCAGCCGCGCAGCGCTGATCTGGTTGGTGCCCTTCTCGTATTTCTGAAGCTGCTGGTGCGAGAGCTTGAGCTGCCCGGCAAGCTCCTGAAGGGTCATGCCCCGTTCGACACGCAGTGCCCGCACCAGCTGTCCGAGCTGCTTGTTAGGCTCGACGAGATTTGTTTTTGGCACTTCTAACGCACGGCCTTTTTACACCTGCCGACAGCTTCCGTCATTTTGCCGGTGTCGAAAAGTGTGACAATTTCCGGATACGTCCGGTGTCAGTCTGCCGCTGCGTTTCAATCGCACACTGCAGGGATTTTCGACCCGAACGCCTTCATTAACCACCTTGGGACTTGCCCCGACGCCGTGGCGCCGACGACGCGGCGATGCCCGCCGCAGCCGCCAGTGCGATCAGCACCAGGAAGGGCGCGTGGGCGACGCCGGAGAAGACCGTCGGGGCATCGGCCGGCGGCAGGGCGACGTCGAAAAAGGCGGCTGTCTGCAGGGCGCTGCTGGCGACGATCCTGCCGCGCGCATCGACCATGGCCGAGATGCCGGTGGTGGCAGCGCGGGCCAGCGGCAGGCCCTCCTCGATGGCACGGAAGCGCGCCGTGGCGAGATGCTGGTGGGGGCCGATCTGGGTGCCGAACCAGGAATCGTCGGTGATGTTGACGAGCCAGCGCGGCCGCGTCCCGCCCGCCACGACCTCGCCCGGGAACAGGGCTTCGTAGCAGATCAGAGCGGAAAATGGCGGCACGCCTTGTGTCTCTATCGTACGGAGCCCCGGCCCGGCGCTGAAGGCGCCGCCGACCCGGGCGGTCAGGCTGGCGATGCCGAGGCTCTTGAAGAAGCCGGGCAGCGGCAGGAACTCGCCGAAGGGAACTAGATGAGCCTTGTCGTAGCCATCGACGATGGCGCCGGCCTCGTCGATGACGAAGAGCGAATTGTAGTAGCGCCGCCCGCCATCCTCGACGACCCGGCGGGACGATCCGGCGATCAGCATCTCGCCGGGATGGAGCATGTCGCCGATGGCGGAGAGCGCCTCGGGGGTCTCGTCGAGGAAGAAGGGGGTCACGCCCTCGGGCCACAGCACGATGTCGACCTGCTCGGCGCCCTCGGCCGCGGTCAGGCTCGCCAGGCGGCGCCACAGGCGGGCGGCGTAGTCGCGCTCGCCCTTCTCGCTTTGCGGGTTGTCGGGCTGGACGATCCGGATTTGGAACGCTTCCGTTGCGGGAAGGGGGTCCGGCCGAATCAGGCCATAGACAAAAAGCCCGATCAGCAGCGCGGCGCCGGCCGCCAGCGGGGCGAAGCGCAGCGGTCCGCGCAGCGTCGCGGCGCCGAGTCCGAAGCCGGCCAGCGCGATCACGAAGGTGAGGCCGTAGACGCCGATGAGGGCCGCGCCCTGGGCGGCGGAGCTGTCGATCAGCGCGCTGCCGAAGAGATTCCACGGGAAGCCGGTGAAGAGGAAGCCGCGCACGAATTCGAGGAGGCAGACGCTGGCGGTCAGGACCAAAGCGCCCGCCGCGCCGCGCGCGCCGGTGGCGCCGGCGAGCCAGCCGGCGGCGCCGAAATAGAGCGCCATGCCCGCCGGCAGAAGGGTGACGGCGAAGGGCATCATCCAGATCGTCGCCGGATCGACGAAGAAGGCCTCGCCGATCCAGTAGAGCCCGACCGCCATATAGCCGAAGCCGAAGGCCCAGCCGGTCCAGAAGGCGGCACGCAGCGGCTTCGGTCCCGCGATCGCGCCGTCCATCAGGCGGAAGAAGGTGGCGAGCGCGAGCAGCAGCAGCGGCCAGAGATTGAACGGTGCCATGCCGAGCACGCCCGCCGCGCCGGCACCGAAGGCCAGCGCCATGCGCGCCAGCAGGCGAAGCGGCCGCGCGGCGGCGGCGGACGAATCGACGCTCAAGCGCTCAGCCCGTTCTGACACCGGCCCCGCCGGTCTCGTCGAGGCTTTCGGCGACGCGGCGCACGCGCACCCGCTTGACGCGGCGCGGATCGGCATCGGCGATCTCGAATTCGAGGCCGGCCGGATGGCGCACGACCTCGCCCGTCTGCGGCACGCGGCCCGAGAGCGCCGTGATGAGGCCGCCGATCGTGTCCATCTCGGTTGGCTCGCCGTCTATGGTGAGCCTAAGTCCGGCCGCCTTCTCCAGATCCTCGATCGAGACGCGCGCATCGGCCTCGAAGCCGCCATCGGGCCTCAGCGCCAGCGCTGGCTCCTCGTCGGTGTCGTGCTCGTCCTCGATCTCGCCGACGATCTGCTCGACCAGGTCCTCGATCGAGATGAGGCCGTCCGTGCCGCCATACTCGTCGATGACGAGGGCGAGGTGGCTGCGCGTCGCCTGCATCTTCAGCAGCAGGTCGAGCGCCGGCATAGAGGGCGTCACGAACTGCATCTCGCGCTTCAGGGTCATCAGGTCGAAGGCGGCGCGCGCACTTTCGTCGACGACGGCGGGGATGACGTCCTTCAGGTGGATCATGCCGAGGGGCTGATCCAGCGTCTCGCGATAGACCGGCAGGCGCGAATGCTGCGCCTCGGCGAAGACGCGGATCACGGCGTCGAAATTCTGCGAGACCTCGACGCCGATGATGTCGGCGCGCGGCACCATCAAATCCTCGACCTTGAGGCTGCCGAACTTGAGGAGGTTGCGCAGCATCGCCCGCTCCTTGGGCGAGAGCTCCGCTTCCGCGTCCTCCTCCTCGAGAATGTCCTCGATCGATTCCTTGATGTCGGCATCGCGGCGGCCGCCACCGAGCAGCGCGCCGAGGCGCGAGAACAGCCCGCCGAAGAGCGGCCTCGCGCTCTCTCTACTCGGTGGCTCCTCGTCGACCGCCTTGAGGGGCGGTTGCGGCGTCGTCCCACGGGCGGCGTCGCTCATGGCTTCAGCTTGATCCTTCTCAGCACATACGGGTCGGCAATGCCGGACCGCGCAAGGATCGTGCGCTCCAGCCGCTCCATGCGGCGGGCCTCCCCCTGCGTGGCGTGATCATAGCCCATGAGGTGCAGAATCCCATGGACGATCAAATGAGCAGCATGGGCGGAAAGATCCTTGCCCTGGGCCGATGCTTCAGCGGACACGGTTTCCAGCGCCAGCATGATGTCGCCGCCGCCGTTTCGGTCCGGAAACGACAGAACATTGGTCGGCCCGTCCTTGCCGCGGAAGGTGGCGTTGAGTTCCCGGATCGCGGCATCGCCGGCAAAGGCGATGGTGACGTCACGCAGGGACGGCCGGCCGTCGGCCAGGGCGGCCGCGTGGGCGCCCTCCGCGAAGCCCTTGGCGAAGCGGGCGAGCGCCGGGATCCGCCGCCGCCACGCCGGGGCGACGACCCGCACGGCGCATCTAAGTCCGGCCGTTGCCGCCATGGGCCCGCTCATAGGCAGTGACGATCCGCCCGACCAGCGGATGGCGCACGATATCGCCCGCGGTGAAGCGGGCGATGGTGACGCCCTCGACGCCGTCGAGAATGCGCAGGGCCTCATCGAGGCCCGAGACCTGGCCGGCCGGAAGATCGCTCTGGGTCGGATCGCCGGTGATCGCCATGCGCGAGCCCTCGCCGAAGCGGGTGAGGAACATGCGCATCTGCATCGGCGTCGCGTTCTGCGCCTCGTCGAGCAGCACGTAGGAGTGCGCCAGGGTGCGGCCGCGCATGAAGGCGACCGGCGCGATCTCGATGTCGCCCGACTCGATGCGGCGCTGCACTTCCTTGCCGCTCATGCAGTCATGCAGCGCGTCGTAGAGCGGGCGGAGATAGGGATCGACCTTCTCCTTCATGTCGCCGGGCAGGAAGCCGATCTTCTCGCCGGCCTCGACCGCGGGACGCGACAGGATGATGCGCTCGACCTGGCCGGAGGCGAGGAAGGAGGCCGCGGCGGCGACGGCGAGATAGGTCTTGCCCGTACCGGCCGGTCCGGCGCCGAAGATCATGTCGTCGCGCAGCAGGGCGTCGATATAGTCCGCCTGGGCGCGGCCGCGCGCCGCGATGGTGCGGCGGGGTGTGCGGATGACGCCGGAGGGCAGCACGGCATCGCCGTCGATCCCGCCCTTGATCGCCGCATCGACATCGGCCATGGCGAGCTCGCCGGTCAGATCGAGCCGTGCCTCGAGCGCGCGCAGCGCCGCGACCGCGGCATCGGCATCGTGCGCCGCGCCGCTGACGGTGATCTGGTTGCCGCGCCGGCCGATATGGACGTCGAGCTTCTGCTCCAGCCGCACGGCGAAGCGGTCGAGCGGCCCGAGCAGGGCGCCGAGCTTGCGGTTGTCGTCGACGACGACGGCGCGCTGGGTCTCGGGCGGAGTGGCCTCAGGCTTCCTCTTCCTGGGCGTCATGCCGCCTCGGCCGCGATGCGGGCGAGGCGCCCGCTGAGGGAGTTCTGGCTGGCGCGCAAGATGGTCACCTCTGCCAAACGGCCGATCAGGCTTGCGGCTCCCTCGGCATGGACCGCCTGGAGGAAGGGCGAGCGGCCGGCGATCTGGCCTGGATGGCGGCCCGGCCGGTCGAAGAGCGCGGGCAGGGTGCGGCCGACGAGGCTCGCGTTGAAGGCGATCTGCTGGCGCATCAGCTCGGCGTTCAGCTCCGCCAGCCGCGCATCCTTGAGCGGCTCGGCGATCTGCTTCGGCATGGCGGCCCCCGGCGTGCCGGGGCGGCGCGAATATTTGAACGAGAAGGCCTGGGCGAAACTCACCTCGCGGACCAGCGCCATGGTGGCGGCGAAATCGGCATCGCTCTCGCCGGGGAAGCCGACGATGAAGTCCGACGACAAGGCGAGGTCCGGTCGCGCCGCGCGCAGGCGATCGACGATGCGGCGATAAGCATCGGAATCATGCTTGCGGTTCATCGCTGCGAGAATGCGGTCGGAGCCCGATTGCACAGGCAGGTGCAAGAACGGCATCAGCGCCGGCACGTCCCCGTGCGCGGCGACCAGCGCGTCGTCGACGTCGTTCGGATGGCTGGTCGTGTAGCGGATGCGCCAGACGCCATCGATCTCGGCAAGGGCGCGGATGAGGCGGCCGAGACCCCAGTCGCGCCCGTCCGGTCCTTCGCCGCGATAGGCGTTGACGTTCTGGCCGAGCAGGGTGATCTCGCGCGCGCCGCTCCCTGCCATGCGCCTGGCTTCGGCGAGGATGGCGGCGGCAGGGCGCGAATATTCCGCGCCGCGCGTATAGGGCACGACGCAGAAGGTGCAGAACTTGTCGCAGCCTTCCTGCACGGTGAGGAAGCGGGCGACGCCCTGCTGCCCGCTCTCGTCCGGCAGCGCGTCGAACTTGTCGAGGGCGGGGAAGTCGGTGTCGAGCGCGCGCCCGGCGCCGCGATGGATCTCGGCGATCATCTGCGGCAGGCGGTGATAGGCCTGCGGCCCGACCACAATGTCGACCTCGGGGGCGCGGCGGACGATCTCCTCGCCCTCGGCCTGGGCGACGCAGCCGGCGACGGCGATCATCATGCCGTCCTTGCCCGCTTTCAGCTTCTTCAACCGGCCGAGCTCGGAATAGACCTTCTCCGCCGCCTTCTCGCGGATATGGCAGGTGTTGAGGATGACGAGGTCGCAGTCCTCCGGCGCCGCGCTCGGGGCATAGCCGAGCGGCTTCAGAACGTCCGCCATGCGCTGGCTGTCATAGACGTTCATCTGGCAGCCATAGGTCTTGATATGGACCTTGCGGGTCACGCGCCTCATCCGGGGAATTCAGGGGCGGCTATATGCCCGAAAGGGCCCCGCAGGCGCAAACGGCGCCATTCGCCAGGACTAATGCGGGCGGCCGGTCAGCATCTGGGCGACGGTGTCGCCGATCAGGCGCTCGCATTGCTCGGCGAGCGCCTTGCGCGAGCCGGCGGCCTTCACCGTGGTCGGCTCGTGGATGGTGATCTCGACGATGGTCGGGCCGAGGCGCTGGCCCTCGATGAGATGCGGGATCAGATCCATGTCGCCATACCAGGCGAAGAAGGGATGGTACTGGCGTCCCATCGGCATGCCGCAGAGCCTGGTATAGGCGACGCTGACCGGCTGGACGCGGATCGGCTTCACCGTGCCGTCCTTCTGCGGCACGTCGCCCTCGGCGGCGCTCATCAGCGCGCTCTTGAACGGCAGCACGCGATTGCCGTCGCTCGAGGTGCCTTCCGGGAAGAGCACGATGTTGTCGCCCTTCGCCAGCCGCCCGATGATGGTGTCGCGATGCTCGGCCGTCTTGGTGCGCTTCTCGCGCACGACGAAGATCGTCTCCTGCAGTTTCGACAGCGTGGCGAAGACCGGCCAGGTGCCGACCTGCGACTTGGCGACGAAGCTGACCGGCCCGATGGTCGAGATCGCGACGATGTCGAGCCAGGAGGTGTGATTGGCGGCGATCAGCACGCCGCCGCCTTCGACGATCCTGCCCTTGACGATGACCTTCATGCCGAGCACGTGCGCCATCGCGCGATGGAAGCGCCACGGCATGACCTTGCCGGCGCCGAGCTTCAGCATCACCCACTGCACCGGCGTGCCGACCGCGATCAGGCCGACAAAGCCGGCGACACGCAGCAAGCCGCGCAGCTTCTGGAGCCGCGTCGGTGCGTTGAGCGGGACGGCCGGCTCGTCCTCCAGCCCGGCGCGCCGGCCGGCCTGCACGCTGGGCGGCGGCATCGGGGAAAG
>JADMIO010787691.1_pt1 | contig 12065 bp, 11 predicted proteins | sample 8958161 | NCBI WGS metagenome assembly JADMIO01 (sample SAMN16585339, study PRJNA669376) | soil metagenome | isolation source: Crop rotation soil | place: USA: Cullars Rotation, Alabama | collected 2011 | reverse complement strand
CGGCGTCGAATGCAGTGGCACCGCCTCCGCGTCGGGTGGCAACGGTGGCGGCACCGGCGGCGGCGGCGGCGCTGGCTCGTTCGGCTCGGTGGGCGCGATGGGCGGGAAGGCCGGCGCACTCGGCGCGGGCGGCGGTGGTGGCGGTGGCACGGGCCTCATCAAGACGACCGATCCGACACCGCCGGCAGACGGCCTGATCACGCCGCCATTCTCGGCGTTCTGAGCTACTGCCGCTTGCCTTCGGACCAGCGGTAGAAGCCCTCGCCGGACTTCTTGCCGAGCTTGCCGGCGGCGACCTTGTCTCGCAGGATCTGCGGCGGCGTGAACGCGGGGCCGATCGCGGTGGTCAGGTACTCGGCGATCCCGAGCCGGACGTCGAGCCCGACGAGATCGGTCAGCTCGAGCGGTCCCATCGGGTGGCCGTAGCCGAGCTTCATCGCGGTGTCGATGTCGGCGGGCGACGCGACGCCCTGCTCCACCATCCGCATCGCCTCGAGCCCGATCACGAGCCCGAGCCGGCTCGACGCGAAGCCCGGACTGTCGGTGACGACGATCGGCGTCTTGCCGAAGCGCTCCGCCAGCGCGACGGCGAGCGCGACCGCCGCCGGATCGGAGCCGGCGTGACGCACCACCTCCACGAGCTTCATCACGTGCACCGGATTGAAGAAGTGCATGCCGACGAGGCGGGCCGAGCGGCGGACGGCGGTGGCGATCTGGGCGATTGGTAGGGATGACGTGTTCGTCGCCAGCAGCGCGTGCTCGGGCGCGGCGCGATCGACGGCCGCGAACAGCTCGCGCTTGAGCTCGAGCTTCTCGGGCACGGCCTCGACGACGGCGTCGCTGCCGGCGCACGCCGCGGCGAGCTCGTCGACGGCGCGGATCCGGCCGAGCGCGGCGTCGCGATCGGCGGCCGCGAGCTTGCCGAGCTCGACGCCCTTCGCGAGGTTCTTCTCGATCTTGCCGATCCCGCCGGCGGCGCCGCCCGGGATCGCATCGTGGAGCCGGACCTCGATCCCGGCGAGCGCCGCGACGTGCGCGATGCCGTGCCCCATCGTGCCAGCGCCGATGACGGTGAGCGTGCGGAGATCGGTGGCCTGCATGGAGGCGGAGGCTAGCCGATCTCGGTAACAATCGCGCGGCACCATGATCGATAGCGATCGGTTGCTCCGCGACCTCGAGATGATCGTCGGCGCGCGTCGCGTGTCGATGCGTGCCGTCGATCTCGACACCTACTCGCGCGACATGTGGCCGCGCGTGCTGATCGGCTATCGCGATGGCGTGAAGCCACCGCATCGGCCACACGCGATCGTCTGGCCCGAACACGTCCGCGAGGTGGTCGCGCTCGTCAAGCTCGCCCGCGAGCAGCGGATCCCGATCGTGCCGTACGGCGGTGGGTCGGGCGTGTGTGGCGGCGCGATCCCGCTGCACGGCGGCATCACGATCGACACCAAGCGGATGCAGGCCGTGAAGGGCCTGCGCGGCGACGAGCTGATCTGTGACGTCGAGGCCGGGCTCAACGGCGAGCGGTTCGAGCGCGAGCTCGCGCGCCGCGGGTACACGTTCGGGCACTTCCCGTCGAGCATCTACTGCTCCACCGTCGGTGGCTGGCTCGCCACCCGCGCGGCCGGTCAGCTGTCGACGAAGTACGGCAAGGTCGAGGACCGCGTCGCCGGCCTCACGGTCGTCACCGGCCGCGGCGAGGTGATCGAGACCGACGGCCCGAACCGCGCGCTGCGCGGCCCGAACTGGACGCAGCTCGTCGTCGGCAGCGAGGGCACGCTCGGCATCATCACGTCGGCGCGGCTGCGGGTCTCGCCGGCGCCGCAGGTCCGCGTGTTCCGCGGCTTCGAGGTCGACAGCGTCGCGACCGGCCTCACGGCGATCCGCCGCATGCTGCAGAAGGGTCTGCGACCCGCGGTCGTCCGGCTCTACGACGAGCTGGACACGCTGATCAACGCGATGTCGCACGGCGACGACGAGGAGCCAGCAGCCGGGGACGAGCATCGCGCACCGGTGCCGGCGATCGCGAACGGCGCGTTGCCGACGATCCCGGGGCCGCCACCGCCGGCGGTGACGAGCGTCGTCGACCGCTTGATCCAGCTCGCGAAGGGCAAGACGCTGCGCCACGACGCGATGCACGCCGCGCTGGGGCGCAGCAACCTCGTCAACCGCGTGTTCGGCACCGTCGCCGAGAAGATCGTGCGCCGCGGCTGCCGGATGATCATCGGGCTCGAGGGCGCGCGCATCCGCACCGAGATCGAGGCGGCGCTCGCGTTCGCGGAGCTCGAGGCGGCCGGCGCACGTGACCACGGCGAGGATCCGGGCTGGGCGTGGCTCAAGAACCGCTATCACGTGTCGTACCGGATGTCGCCGGTGTTCCGCGACGGCGCGTTCGTCGACACGATGGAGGTCGCATCGAGCTGGGAGCAGCTGCCCGATCTGTATCGCGACGTCCGCGCCGCGATCGGGCGGCACGCGGTCGTGATGGCGCACTTCTCTCACGCGTACCCCGACGGCTGCTCGATCTACTTCACGTTCGCCGGCACCGCTGACGACGCGCGCGCCGCCGAGCGGCTCTACGACGCGATCTGGCGCGATGGGCTCGAGGCGACGACGCGCGTCGGCGGCACGATCAGTCACCATCACGGCGTCGGGCTGCTCAAGGGCCCGTACATGGCCGGCGAGCATCGCGAGGCGATGGCCATCTTCGAGGCCGCGAAGACGAGCCTCGATCCGGACGGCGTGTTCAACCCCGGCAAGATGGGCCTGCGCCGCGGCATCCAGAGGTCGCGATGACGCTGCACGACGCGCTCGCGTCCGCCGTCGGCGCGGATCACGTCGAGCAGATCGACGAGGTCAGCTGGCGGGTGTCGCCCGGCTCGGCCGCCGACGTCGCCGAGGTGATCCGGCGCGCGGGTGCGACGGGCGCCGCGGTCTATCCGGTCGGCGCCAGCAACCGCCGCCACGTCGTGTCTGCCGCCGAGACTCGACATGGCGTGTACATCTCGACGCGCCGGCTCGATCAGGTGCTGCAGCTCGACGAGACGTCGTTGCTGGTCCACGCGCAGGCCGGGATCACCGGGCTCGAGCTCGAGCGCATCCTCGCCCCGCGCGGGCTCTCGATCGGTGACTACCCGCCGGTCGTCTTGATGTCGTCGCTCGGCGGCATCATCGCGGTGCGCACGCCGGGCAAGAGCAGCGCGCGCCACGGCTTCTTCGAGGAGGCCGTCGTCGGCGTGTCGGCGGTGCTCGCCGACGGGCGCACGGTCCACACGCGGGTCGCGCCCCGTCGCGCGACCGGTCCCGACCTCGCGCGGGCGCTGTGCGGCAGCGAAGGTACGATCGGCTTCATCACGTCCGCCGTGCTCCGCATCCACGTGAGGCCGGAGGCTCGACTCGTCGCCGCCTACCTCTTGCCGTCGATCGACGCGGCGGTGTCGGCGGTGTACCTCTCGCTGCGCGAGGAGGCGGCGCCGGCGGGCATCCGCATCTACGATCACCTCGAGACGGCGCGCCACTTCGACGGCCACACGATCCCCGAGGGGTCCGCGCTGCTGGTCGCCGCGACCGCCGGACCGACCGATCTCGCGGCGTGCGATCGCGACCTCATCACGAGCGCCGTGATCGCGGAAGGCGGCAAGACGACGGACAGCGAGCTCGCGGAGCAGTGGTGGCGACGGATCCACGCCGGCGCGCCGACCCCCGGTCCGGTGCCGACGCTGCAGGTGATGGCCACGCCGGGCAAGCTGCGGCCCGTCTATCACGCGGTGATCGACAAGGTCGGCGGCTCCGCGCACATCTCGCGGTTCGACGCCGACGGTGCCGTGCTGTTTTTCACGTTCCTCGCCGAGCGGATCACCGAGGCCGAGCGCGCCGCCGAGGCCGCCGGTGGCTGGCTGCTCGGTGCCCGCGCGCCGAAGATGGATCCCTACCTGCGCGCATTGCGCGACGAGCTCGACCCGAAGCGCATCATGAATCCCGGCGCCCTGGTCTGACGATCGCGGCTCCGGCGCGCGAACCCCGACCGCATCACGGACCGCGCCGTCGTCGCAGCACGCTTCCATTCGAGCGCGCCGTCCTCGAGCCGCGCGTGGCGAAACAGCCCGAGGTCGCGGATGTAGTTCTGGTACAGCTTCCACGGCGGCCGATCGCCCTGCTTCGGCAGCGTCGCGAGCGCGCGCTGGATGTAGCCCGATTGCAGCGGCGCGAGCGGCTCGGAGCCGACACCGGCGGGTAGTCGTGGCGTCACCTGCGCGTAGCCCTTGCGATCCATGTGCGCGAGCAGGCGCGCGACGTACTCCGCCGTCAGATCGCACTTGAGCGTCCACGACGCGTTCGTGTAGCCGAGCGCGGTCGCGAGGTTCGGGACGTCGCTGTACATCGTGCCCTTGTACGTCGTGGTGTCCGCCAGCTCGATCGGCTTGCCGTCGACGACGAGCGCGAGCCCCGCGAGCAGCCGCATGTTCAAGCCCGTCGCGGTGACGATGATGTCGGCATCGAGCCGCGCGCCCGACGCGAGCACGATGCCGGTCTCGTCGAACGTCGCGATCGTGTCGGTCACGATCGAGGCGGTGCCGGCGCGCAGCGCGCGGAACAGATCGCCGTCGGGCACGACGCACAGCCGCTCGTCCCACGGCTGGTACCGCGGCGTGAAGTGCGTCCTGTCGTGGTCCTTGCCGAGCGCGACCTCGACGCCCTTCGCGAGCAGCTTCTTGAACAGCTCGGGATAGCGGCGCGCGAGCTCGTAGAACACGATCGCGCGCGCGACGTTCTTCCAGCGCACCGCCGCGTACGACAGCTTCTCGGGCAGGATGCGGCGCAGCGCCTCCGCGATCGGATCGACGCCGGGGATCGACGCGACGTACGACGGCGAGCGCTGCAGCATCGTGACGTGTGCCGCCTGCTCGGCCAGCGCCGGCACCAGCGTCACCGCCGTCGCGCCGCTACCGATCACGACGACGCGCTTGCCCGCGTAGTCGAGATCGGCCGGCCAGTGCTGCGGATGGAACATCCGGCCGCCGAACCGCGCGGTGCCCGGCCACTCGGGCGTGTAGCCGCGCTCGTAATCGTAGTAGCCCGTGCAGCAGTACAGAAACCGCGCCGTGAACGTCGCCGGCGTTCGATCCGGCCCGACCTCGGCGGTGACGGTCCAGCGCGCCTCGCTCGACGACCACTCGGCGCGAACGACGCGATGCTCGTACCGGATCTGGCGATCGATGCCGTACGCGCGCGCGGTGTCCTCGATGTACGCCTTGATCGACGGCCCGTCGGCGATCGCCTTGCGATCGGTCCACGGCCGGAACCGGTAGCCGAGCGTGAACATGTCGGAGTCGCTGCGGATCCCCGGATAGCGAAACAGATCCCAGGTGCCGCCCATCGCGGCGCGGCCCTCGAGGATCGCGTAGCGGCGATCGCGTACGTGATAGGCGGCGCTGATCCCCGACAAGCCCGCGCCGACGATCAGGACATCGAGCTGGTCACGTTCAGCCGGCATCCTTCGCCATGTCCGCGACGAGCTTGCGCATGAACAGCTCGATGTTGCGCCGTAGCGCCTGGTCCTCGCAGACCGGTAGCGCGCGGCGCCAGGTCTCGACCGCGCGCGCGTGCAGGCCCTGCCGGAAGTAGAGGTACGCGAGTCGCGTCAGCGCCGGGAAGTACGCCGGCGTCAGCTCGACGACCGCCTCGTACTCGTCGATCGCCTCGGCCCAGCGCGACGCGCGCTGCAGCATGTTCGCGAGCATGAAGTGCAGCTTCGGGCTCGCCGGATCGGTGACCAGCGCGCCGCGCAACTTGCCGATCGCGCCCTCGATGTCGCCCGCGTGGTACTTGCCGAGCGCCTCGCCGAGCAGCGCTTCGTGATCGGTCCGGTCCTCGGTCGTGAGATCGCGGAGCAGGCGGTGCAGGCGGCGCGAATCGAGCGGCTTCTCGAGGTAGCCGTCGACCGCGTGAGCGGCGAGCACCTCGTCGGGGATCTGGCCCGAGTCGACGACGCTCGTCGTCACGACGACCTTGCAGGTCGCGAGCCGGCGGCTCTTCTTGACCGCGCGGCAGAGGCGCAGACCGTCGAGCTCGGGTGTCGCGACGTCCGCGAAGATGACGTCGAACATCATCGACTGCATCAGCTCGACGGCCTGGGTGCCACTCGACGCGGCCTGGCACTCGTAGCCGAGCCGCTCGAGCTCGGCGACCATCTGGATCCGGCCGGGCGGATCGGGATCGACGATCAGCGCGCGAATGGCGCCGGTCCGCGCGGGCGCGGTGGTGGCGGCGAGCGGATCCTTGTCGAGCTCGGCGGCGATCAGCTCGGTGCGCTCCTCGAGCAGCGGATCCTGGTCGCGCTCGCTGGTCTCGGTGACGGACAGGCCCCACTGACCGGTGAGGCCACTGCGCTCGTACTCCTCCGGCGGCAGCTCCTCCTTGGACTCGATGCTGCGCGCGGCCTCCTCGGCGAGCGCGCGCTGGGCGCGCCGATGCTCGTCCTCGCCGCCGTCGGGATGGACGATCGCGAGCCGGCGCAGCTTCGGGTCGCTCTCGGCGCCGAGCAGATAGGTCTCGCCCGCCTTCCACATCCGGAACGCGACGCGGATCGTGCGGGCGAGCGTGATGTCGAGCGCGATCCGGAGCTCGCACGTCTTCTGGCGGGCGGCGCACAGCTCGCGCGCCGGGACGATCGCGTCCTCGGGCCGAGCCGCGGCGATCACGAGCGTCGTGTCGTCCTCGAAGATGACGAGCGCGTTGAAGATGCGCGCCCACTCGATCGAGACGTGCTCGAGCACGTCGAGCCGGATCGCGGACTCGTCGAGCACGACCGCGCTCCAGCCGGTCTGCGCCGCGAGTGCGGTGCACAGCTCGCGCTCGCTCGCGTAGCCGAGTGCGTAGAGCTCGCTCGCGACCGGATGCCGGCTGCTCTGGCGATTGAGCGCGTCCGCCAATCCAGTCGCGTCGATGACGCCCCGCTGGATGAGGATCTGCCCGATCGAACCCCGCACGCGCAGAGGATCGTATCAGACCTGCCTCGATGTCCCAGAAATCGGCGGCCCCAAGTAGCTGGAATCTCGAATGGTGGCCGGCAACTGGATCAGCCTCGTCGGCGTTTGCTGTGGCCGACTACCCGCAGGCTGTTATCCTCCACCCCCCACAACGAAACCGGCCGGCGCAGGTCCTTCGCGACTCTCGAGTTGCTGTGACAGGCTGGCGCAGTCGGAAGCTCCGACACAACACGTCATTCGCAGTTCAACCAGATACAATCATGCGCTTTTCGGAGACCGCTCCGACGGTGGCACCGACGTTGCTCTAGCGCCGTGCCTACGAAGCGCCTTCGCATAGGAGAATCAGCAGTGAATAACGACTTCCGGATCGGCGAAAAAGCCGTCTACCCAGCTCACGGCGTGGCGGAGGTGATCGGGATCGAGAAGAAGGAGATCAACACCTCCGTTTGCTCCTTCTACGTCCTCAAGGTCATCGCGACCGGAATGCAGATCCTGGTGCCGAAGGAGAAGGCCGATCAGGTGGGGCTGCGCCCCGTCGCGACGTCGGCCGAGATCGAGGAAGTGTTCGACATCCTTCGCGAGAAGGACGTCCATATCGACAAGCAGACGTGGAACCGCCGGTATCGCGGCTTCATGGAAAAGATCAAGACCGGCTCCTTGTTCGACGTCGCCGAGGTCTATCGCGACCTCTACCGCCTCAAGAGCAGCAAGGTGCTGTCGTTCGGCGAGCGCAAGATGCTCGACAACGCGAAGCAGCTCATCGTCAAGGAGCTGGCCGTTGCGAAGAAGTGGGCCGAGGACAAGGTCGAGGCCGAGCTCGAAAAAGCCTGCGCCTGACCGGCCTGACGACCGGCCGGGTCGCATGAACGGGGGCTCCGCGGTGCGGGGCCTCTTGTCGTTTCGGGCTCGTCTGTGCTACCGGAGCCGTGACCATGCAGGTGCACGTCTCCAAGGGCGAGCTGTGGAATCTCCCCGTCGACGCGGTCGTCAACCCGGCGAACTCGCTCGGCATCATGGGCGGTGGCATCGGCGGGATGCTGCGCCGCAACGGCGGCGACGTGATCCAGCAGGCGGCGATGGCCGTCGCGCCGATCGCCGTCGGTGCCGCGATCGTGACGACCGCAGGCAGCCTGCCGGCGAAGAACGTCATCCACGTCCCGACGATGGAAGAGCCCGGGATGAAGATCGGCGCCGAGAACGTGCGGCGCGCCGCCCGGGCCGCGCTGATCGCCGCCGACCGCAACAACTTCAAGGTCATCGCGATCCCGGGCATCGGCACCGACCTCGGCGACGTCCCGATCGAGGAGGCCGCCCGCGCGATCGTCGAGGAGATCCGCGCCCACCGGCGGCCGAACCCGGAGACGATCTGGCTCGTCGATCAGAACGACATGATGGTGTTCGCGCTCGAGGACGCGCTGCGCAACGCCCAGGCGAATCTGTAGCCCTGCTACATGCAACACGCGCGCGGGTGGCGAACTGCCCGATCTTGCTCGTGCCGTCGACGGCATCGCGCGTGCTGAGTAGCGCCCTTCATGATGAAGGGCACCCTCCTCCGCACGTTCCTCCTCGCCGTCACCGTCACCTCGTCCGTCAACTGCGCCGCGCTTTTGCGCGGTCGCGGCGGATCGTCCTCGTCGGGCGAGCCCGACCAGGGGATCACGAGCGAGACCCACAAGAGCCACGTCGGCGGCATGGTGTTCGCCGCCGCCGAGATCAACAAGGGCGAGGAGGATCCGGCGAGCTTCAAGGATGCGGTGACGCTCGGCGAGCCGCTGTACGGCCGGTTCTACCTCAAGGACTCGCTGCGGACGGTCGCGACGCAGCGCAAGCAGGACACCAAGAACGTCAACGGCTACCAGTTCGTGCTGCGTGCCTCCGTCGACGGTACCCAGGTCGGCGAGTCGACGTACGAGATGGAGCCACACTGGTCGACGTACAAGTTCACGTTCGTCCGCACCGAGAGCGACAGCACGCCGTGGGATCAGACCGGCTGGTTCCTCAACGACGTCGCGCCGAAGATCGAGGTCGGCGAGCACGAGCTCCAGCTCGCGGTGCTCGCGGTGCCGCCGGGCAAGGAGGCCGCCGAGGGCGAGCCCGTCGCGACGGGAACCGTCAAGCTCGTCGTCGACAAGGGGAGCCAGGCGAAGATCGCCGCCGCGCAGGCGCGCGAGAAGCAGCTCGGCGAGCAGCTCGCCGCGGCGCGAGCGGCGTCGGCGGCATCGTCGTCCTCGTCGGCGAGCGCGTCCTCGTCGTCGGGTGGCAGCGGCAAGATGAACCTCACCAGCACGTGTGACAATTCGCGGATCGGCAACGCCGGCTCGGTGCCGCTGCGCGTCGAGTACGACGGTGGCGCGCTGTCGACGTCGATCGGCACCGGCCACACGTCGACCGAGCTCTCGGTCGACAAGCTGCCCGCGAAGATCTGCGTCGTGAAGCAGCACGGCAGCTACGAGTGCACCGGCAACACCGTCGAGCTCTCCAGCGCGACCCGCCAGGTCACGATCGCCGAGGATTGCCTCACGATTACTGCCGAGTAGGACGCTCCCATCGTGCACGTGCACGTGCACGTGTCACGTGCACGTGCACGATCAGAACGCTCGAGCGATCGAAGGGTCGAGATCTTCGGAGCCCGCGCTCGAGCGTGTTTCGATGCCCGGCCGAGGCGATTCGTCGCACCCCTAAGCCTGCGATCGCCAAGCGCTTCATTGGCGACGCGGGCCGTTGACCGGGAGAGGGCGGGACATATACTCGCCTCGCTTTGCAGCTCCAGGCTTACATGCCGGCGGGAATCGCGATCGTGTTCGCGCTCGGCTTCTGCGGTCTGTTCACGGCGCTCGCGGTGTTGATCGGACCTCGCGCCACCAACCCCGAGAAGATGAAGCCGTTCGAGTGCGGTAGCGAGCCGATCGGCACGCCGCGCGGCCGCTACTCGGTCAAGTTCTACCAGGTCGCGATCCTGTTCCTGGTGTTCGATATCGAGGCCGCGTTCATGTATCCGTGGGCGGTCCTCTACAACCAGCTGTCGACGGCAACCGGGCCCGATGGCATGCCGCACGTGAGCTTCTTCGGCTTCGCGGAGATGCTCGTGTTCGTCGCGATCCTGGTCGTCGCGCTCGCGTACGTCTGGAGAAAGAAGGCGATCGGATGGGAGTAGAGCTCACCACCACGCGCCTCGAGGACGCCGCCAAGTGGGCGAAGCAGTCGCTCGTCGAGCGCGCAAGTAACTGGGGACGCAAGTTCTCGCTGTTCTCGTATCCATTCGTCACCGCGTGCTGCGGCATGGAGTTCATGTCCGTTGCCGGGCCGAAGTACGACATCGCCCGGTTCGGCGCGGAGTTCCCTCGGTTCTCACCGCGCCAGAGTGATTTGCTCATGGTCGTCGGTACGATCACCGAGAAGCAGGGCCCGGCGCTCAAGCGCGTGTTCGAACAGATGGCCGAGCCGAAGTGGGTGATCGCGTTCGGCGTCTGCGCGTCGACCGGCGGCTTCTACCAGAACTATCACACGATGCCGGGCGCCGATCAGGTCATCCCCGTCGACGTCTACATCCCCGGTTGCCCGCCGCGTCCCGAGCAGGTGCTCGACGGGCTCATCATGCTGATGGATCGCGTCCAGTCCGGACGCGGTCACAGCCAGCTGCGCACCAAGCGCGAGCAACTGATCGCCGAGGCGCAGGCCGCGGCCGACAACGAGTAGAGGCAGTCATGGCGCAGTTGGTCCTCGACGCGCTGAAGGCGCACTTTCCCCACGCGGTCGAAGCGACCGAGTCGCAGCATGGCGACGAGATCGCGTGGATCAAGCGCGACAACCTCCTCGAGGTCGCGACCTGGCTTCGCGACGACGCGAAGATGCGGTTCACGTTCCCGGTGTTCGTGACGTGCATCGATCGCGTCGACTGGCACCCGCTCGGGGTGCCGCCGAGCGCACACTGGACCGAGGACAAGCCGCGGTTCGAGGTGGTCTATCAGCTGCGCAGCGAACACCGGTATCGGCTGCGCCTCAAGATCGCCGTGCCCGAGAACGACGCACGCTGTCCGTCGCTCGCCGGCGTGTGGTCCGCGTTCAACTGGCAGGAGCGCGAGACGTTCGACATGTTCGGCATCCGCTTCGACAATCACCCGGACCTGCGCCGGATCTATCTGTACGAGGAGTTCATCGGGTACCCGCTCCGCAAGGACTACCCGAAGGAGAAGCGGCAGCCGCTGGCGCGCCGCGACGACCTGCCGATCAATCCGATCAAGGTCGCGAAGGAGCACGGCTGATGGCCACGACGACCGAGACCTCCGCGCTCAAGCAGCTCGTGCTCGGCCGCAAGGACGTGCAGGACCTGTCCGATACCGAGCAGGAGCTGCCGCCCGAGCTGATGACGATCAACATGGGGCCGTCGCATCCCGCGATGCACGGCACCGTCCGCATCGTGCTCACCGTCGACGGCGAGAAGATCGTCAAGAGCGACGTCCAGCCCGGCTACCTGCACCGCTGCTTCGAGAAGGAGAGCGAGTACGCGACGTACACGCAGGTGTTCCCGTACACCGATCGGCTGAACTACGTGTCGCCGATGATCAACAACGTCGGCTGGGCGATGGCGGTCGAGAAGCTGATGGGCCTGACCGACAAGCTGCCGAAGCGCGTCGAGTACATCCGCGTGATCGTCAGCGAGATGAGCCGGATCACCGACCACCTGACGTGCATCGGCGCGTCGGCGATGGAGCTCGGCGCGTTCACCGCCTTTCTGTACTTCCTGAAGGCGCGCGAGTGGCTGTACGAGCTGCTCGAGAAGATCAGCGGCGCGCGGCTGACCCACAGCTACGTCCGCATCGGCGGCGTCGCGAAGGATCTGCCGGAGGACTTCCACACCGATCTCACCCGCACGCTCGACCAGATCGAGGGCGTGATGGTCGAGGTCGAGGACATGCTGAACAACAACAAGATCTTTCGCGACCGCATGGCGAACGTCGGCGCGCTGTCGAAGGAAGATGCGATCGCGACCGGTTGCGCTGGACCGATCCTGCGCGCGGCCGGCCTTTCCAGCACAGTGGGATCCGAAGCTTGGAATTCACGTGACTTGAAGTCGCG
>JADMIO012713276.1_pt1 | contig 12066 bp, 7 predicted proteins | sample 8958161 | NCBI WGS metagenome assembly JADMIO01 (sample SAMN16585339, study PRJNA669376) | soil metagenome | isolation source: Crop rotation soil | place: USA: Cullars Rotation, Alabama | collected 2011 | reverse complement strand
GTTAGGGGTTAGGGGTTAGGGGTTAGGGGTTAGGGGTTAGGGGTTAGGGGTTAGGCATTGGGGTTGGGCTAGATCCGCGCTGAGCGGTCGGCCCATTGCCTAATCCCTAACCCCTAACCCCTAATCCCTACCCTCCGAAGAAGCCTTCGCTCGACTCGCCGCGTTCCGCGCCGCCAACCACGCCAATCATTAGTGTCGCATCGTCGCGCGATACGACAGCAGGAAGTTGCAGTCGCGCTGCTTGACTGACGCATCGCACTACAGGTCCGAATATCGCCGTCTTGACGAGGCGACCACAACGTCAAATGTTAGGCGCGTCACACCAACAATTCGCGCTCCACGCAGGTTGTCGGCTTGCCCCGACAGGGTCGCCTCCCCCTCAGCGACCGAGTGGAAATCCATCCATCGCACCGTCTCGACTTCGAGGTGCATCATGCGCTATTGGGCTTTTCTCGCCGCCAGTGGAGTATTTGCGTGTAGCGATCGCGTCGAACCTACCGCTCCAACTGAACCTGTCGCCGATGCCACCGCCGACGCCGCACCGAGCATCGAGCTCAACGTGGTCGACTATCGCCGGCGTCTCGCCAACTCCGCGCTCTCGGGCGGCGTGACGACGGTGTTCGATATTTCGGAGGACGCTTTCAGTCACGCTGCGCCCAACCTGAAGGGTTTGCGGTTAGCGAAGCACGAAGCCGGCGACGCCGGGTTCGAAGCCGAATTCGAAACCACCGCGGGAGCGATCAACTCTGGTCTCGGCCCCGTCTTCGACAACATCTCCTGCGAAGCGTGCCACGACGGTGATGGCCGCGGGCGGCCGCCAGTCGGCGCGGAGCCATTCGAGTCGATGTTGTTCCGGTCGAGCATCGCTGGAATCGGACCACACGGCGGGCCGCTGCCGGTGCCCGGAGGCATCGGTGGTCAGCTGCAGCTGCAAGCCGTCCCGGGGTTCTTGCCGGACGCCTATGCGTACATCGCCTACCATGATTCGACGAGCCGCTTCGCCGACGGCACGACGTACACCCTGCGGGTTCCCCAGTACTCGTTGATCGGCGCGCGAACGCCGCTTCCGGCGGGCGTGCTGTTCTCACCACGAACGGCGCCGGCAGTCTTCGGTCTGGGACTGCTCGAAGCAGTGCCCGACATCGAGATTCTGTCGCTCGCGGCGGCACAGGCGGTGGCCCGCGAAGTCTCCGGACGGCCGAACTATGTCTGGGACGCCGTGCGCCGGCAGTATGCGTTAGGCAGATTCGGGTGGAAGGCGAATACGCCGAACCTCGTGCAGCAAGCCGCGGGCGCTTACAACGGCGACATGGGCATCACCTCGTCGCTCTTCCCGTCCGAGTCGTGCGAGGGCGCCGCGCCCGAATGCGCGTTGCACGCAGCGGAAGTCCCGGACCAAACCGTCGCCAACGTCGCGTTTTATACCCGAACGCTCGGCGTCCCGGCACGCCGCGGCCTCAACGATCCGGCGGCGCTACGCGGCGAGCAGGTGTTCTACAACGTGGGCTGCGCGAACTGCCACGTGCCGACGCTCAGGACCGGCGTGCTTGCCGGAGTACCCGAAGTTTCCGGACAAGTGATCCACCCGTACACGGATCTGCTGGTCCACGACATGGGCCGAGAGCTTGCGGACAATCGCCCCGACTTTCAAGCGTCCGGCCACGAATGGCGAACGGCTCCGCTCTGGGGCGTTGGTCTGATCCAGACGGTAAGCGGGCATAGCAATCTTCTTCACGACGGCCGCGCTCGGTCGCTGCTTGAAGCCGTCCTGTGGCACAGTGGAGAGGCAACGACTGCTCGAGACCGCGTGCGGCGCTTGTCCGGGACGGATCGAGCCGCGCTGGTTGTGTTCCTCTCGTCGCTCTAGGACGCGGCGACGCCCGGCTCTCCGAGGGGGAGCGCCGGGCAAGGAGGGAAGTGCCGCCGGGAGCGGGGGCGGGGGATCGGCGCGAGGCTCTAGCCTCGAGCCGACCCTGCGGGACGCAGGGGCGTCCGGTGTGTCGGGTCCGTCATGAGGCGAGCGCGACACCTCCTTTCTCGATGCCGAGCTTGAGCATTCGGGAGCGGAGGGTGCTTGGGTTGATGCCTAACATGCTCGCCGCGCCGCGAGGACCGTGGATCCGTCCACCCGCCACGCGCATTGCGCGGCGGATATGGGCGCGTTCGTTCTCGTCCAGTGTCATCAGCTGATTGCCGCGGTCGGAGCTGACGCTGCCCACGATCCGGCCGGGTACCGCGTTCGCGCTCGCGAACCGGGCGTGCTGCTGCGGGGCCGGCGCCCGCTCGCTTGCCAGATCGACGGCCGCGACTCCACCAACATCCTCGGCGCTGATCTCGACCATCGAGCCCGGCGCGAGCACGCAGGTCCGCTCCATCACGTTCTGCAGCTCGCGGATGTTACCCGGCCAGGCATAGGACTCGAGGAGCGCCATGCTCTCTTCGGTCACGCCGGCGAGGGGCTTTGCCAGCTTCCGCTGAAACTGAGCGAGGAAGTGTTTCACCAGAAGCGGGATGTCGCTCCGTCGCTCGCGCAACGACGGAACCCGGATCGGGAACACATTCAACCGATAGTAGAGGTCCGCGCGGAACCGGCCGGCCGCGACTTCGGCCTCGAGGTCCCGGTTGGTCGCAGCGATGATCCGGACGTCGACCTTCTGGGAGACGGTGCTGCCCACCCGCTCGAACTCCTGCTCCTGTAGCACTCGAAGCAGCTTCACCTGAACGTCGAGCGGCAGCTCACCGACCTCATCCATGAAGAGGGTGCCGCCATTGGCCATCTCGAACCGGCCGATCCGGCGCTGGAGGGCCCCGGTGAAGGCGCCCTTCTCATGCCCGAAGAGCTCGCTCTCGACCACGCCCTGCGGAATCGCGCCGCAGTTGATCTTGACGAGTGGCCGATTCCTGCGCCCACTGGACTCGTGAATCGCCCGAGCGATCAGCTCTTTACCGGTGCCGGTCTCGCCGGTCAGGAGGACCGTCGTCTCTACCGGAGCAACCTGACCGACTTCGCGAAGGACTCCACGCAAGGCACGCGAATCACCGACGATTCCATCAAACCTCTTCGCGGCCGTCGACTCGAGCTGCAGCATACCGCTCTCTCCTTGGCTAGTCGCTGATCGCCGACTTCTCGTCACCCACATCGCGTCGGACGGGTGACATGCTAGCGGCGGGGCGCGCAAATGCCGTCAAGGCCTCCGTCAAAGCGGGTTGGCGACCCCCGAGAAGACCGGGAAACCACCGGGAATAACCGGTCGAATTGTGGGCGCAAATGGGGGCCACACAAGCATTTGACGCGAGTCTTGACGGTGAATGGCAGGCCGATCCCTAGCTTGTCCGCCATGATCGACGCGGTCGCCAGAGCCACCTCCTCCTCCCCCTGCCAAAGCCGATGACGACGGCGACTATGTCGATCTCGGCGCTGCCGCTCTTCGAAGGTCTTGCGTTGGTGCTGGTCGTGGTCGTCCTCTTCCTGGGGTCGTGGCGCTCAGCCGCCATCGTGGGGGTGGTCCTCCCGATCCCCGCCCTGGTGGGGATGGTTGCGATCGCTGGGCTCCGCTGGACGACCAATCCGCTCGTCCCGCTCGGGTTCCTCCTGGCGATCGGCGTCCTGATCGACGACGCGGTGGCGGTGCAGGAGAACATTTGGCGGCACGTGGAGCTGGGCGGCGACCGGCGACGGGCGGCACGGATCGGCACTTTGGAAGCTCGCGGGACGCTGGTCGCCGCCGCGCTGGGGATCCTTCCTCTATTTGGAGTTACGGCGGCCCCTGGGGGCTTGAGTCCACAGTGGGTTGTGCCCGTGCTCGCGACGATGGCAGTGGCATTCGTCGTTTCCTGGATCGTCTCGATCACAGTGCATCCGGCGCTATCGGCCCGCGCGCTTACAGCACACCCGGCTGCCGGAGGATGGCCCGCACGAGTCCTTCAGCGGTTTAACGTGTGGTTTGATGAGCTCGCCGACCGATATCACGATTCACTCGCCTGGGGAATGAACCGACCGCGGACGGTGATCGCCGGCGCGGCCGGCTCGCTCCTCGTCGCGGTCGCGATCCACGCTTCGGTTGGTAGGGCGCTGCTGCTTCCGCCGGCCCTCGCGGCCCGAAAGCCGGTGATGCTCGAGCTCCGTGGCGACGATGCCAGCACGCTCGCCGGGATCGGTCACCGCATCGCGGATGAGCTTCGTCTCGTACCCGGAGTCACGAACGTTGCCGTCACCCGCCCGGCCGCCGCGGCACCACACCGGGTCGACGTGACGACGATCGAAGCCGACCTCACTGATCCATCGGGCGATCCGAGCACCGAGATCGGCGACCGGCTCGCGCGAATTCCTCTCGCGCCGGGTTATCAGCTTGCCCACATCGGGGCGGCAGCTCAGCAAGCCGCGGCGTGGAATCGAATATGGATCGCACTCGGGGTCGCCGTCACGCTGATGTATCTCGTGCTAGTAGCTCATCTTCGATCGTGGGTCCACCCGGTGGGGATCGTGCTCGTGGTCCCTCTCGTTGGGGCGGTTGGAGCGCTGGTGGTGAGCGGCAGTCCGCTCACGCTGGCCGGCCTCGCCGGTTTGATCCTCGCGGCGGGGATCGCCGTTCGGCACGCCATCGTCGTGGTCCGGTGCGCCGGCCGGCGGAGGCACCGAGGCACGCCGGTGCGGGTCGCGCTGATCGAGGCGGCTCGGCTGCGCCTGCGGCCGATCGTCGTGACCGCCACCGCGATCACCGCCGGATCAATGCCGCTCGTTGCGAACGGCGGCGCGCTGACTGCGTTCGGGATCGCGGCGATCGGGGGAGTGATCACCGGCGCGGTGGTAGTGCTCTTCGTGGTGCCGGTGTTCCACGAGGTGATCGTCCGGAGGTAACTGCTTTCACCGCGAAGAACGCAAGGGAGGTAGAGAGACGCGAAGGTTCCGAGCCGCTGGTGAATGCTGCTTCTTTGTGGTTAAGGCCATCGATACAGCAATTTACTCTGGAGTTCTTCGCGTTCTTTGCCGTGAAGTAGTCCTAAACTGCCTCGTAACCGGCTGCGCCGGACCATCGCAAGGCCGAGGGCCAACTCGCCGCGGACGCGATCAACGGATAGCCAGCACCGCCAGCCGCGCCTGGACCCGCTTGAGCCGCTCCGCGAAACCTGGATCCGAGCGGACCCACGCCCGCTCGACGATCCGGAAATGCGCGATCGCGCTGTCCCGAGCGGCTGCTCCGGGTACGGCGTCCCACGCGTAGCCCAGCTGCTCGTGTACGTCCGTGCGGGTCACGTAGTAATTGGATGCCTCGAGCCACCCGCGGAGCACCGGTTGGAGGATTGCGATCGCCTCTTGGGGCCGACGTAACCGCATGAGGGCTGCCGCATGCGCGAGGTTGATCTGCGTGTACCCCATGTTCCGCGACTGAGTCGCCGCCCCGAACTCACGCACCGCGCCGTCGTCCTGGCCCCGCGCGGCCAGCATCAGTCCGCGCACATAACGATGGAGGAGTCGATCCCGCCCGCTGCCGCTCGCCGCGCCGAGTTGTTCGAGGGTATCGACCCGGGCCGCAAGACCGCCCGTATCGCCGGCGGCCACCATGGCGCGGGTCGCGTGGGTGAGCGTCCAGACCCGATGATGTGCATTTTGGGACGGCGATTCGTCACCGACAGCCCAGCGGGCAATCGAGTCGAACACGGCGGCGGAGGCCCGATAGCGACCCGCCTCATACAGCACTTGTCCGAGCGCGAACGCCTCCTCCGGTAGCGCCCGGCGCGAGGCGACGATCCCCTTCGGGTAGTTCACCATCGTCGCGGCGAGCATCCGTCGGGCGTCGACGAGGGCCTCGTCCAGCCGGCCCTGGTACCGCAAGCTGATCACCCGATACCAGAGCGCCTCTTTGACCCGATACGGCGAGCGACTCTCGAGCTCACTCGCGAACAGCTGATCCGCTTGCGCAAACTCGCCGGCGTAGACTCGCATGACAGCCAGCTGCAGCAGCCGGTCCGCTTCGCGTCGGCCGGGATCGAGAGCAGCCTGTCGTTCGAGCGCGTCGTTGGCCTCTTGGTAGCGCCCCAGCTGGGACAGCACCGCAGTCATCGTCTCCCAGGGGAATGGAGACTTGGGCTGCAACCGGATCCAGCGCCGGTTCTCCCGCTCGGCCGCGGGAAGCGAGTCGGCGAGCTGATACACCGAAACGATTTGGCGGAGGGCATCACACGCCTCGCAGCTGGCGGCCCCGCTCGTCAGGGCCAGCGAGTCCATGGCCACCGCTCGATTGAGCGGCGCGAGTGCCTGCAGGAATTCCCCGTCCTGCATGAGCCCCAACCCGGCGAAATAGTAACCCTCGACTTCGTCCGGGTACCGCACCACCAACGTGTCGGCGAGGGCGCCAAGTGCCGGGGAGGACGACAGAAAGGCCTGCCGGGCGAGAATCGTTAGGCGCTCGCGATCCGTAGTGCGGGAGGCCAGCTGGACGGCGAGCCGGAACCGCTGCAGGACCAGGCGCCGGTTCTCGGTTTCAGAGAGTGCCGCGTAATAGACCGCCATCGCAAACGTGCTGTCCTCCGCCATGGCCGCCTCGAACAACGGCTTTGCGGCTCGAAGATCGTTCGCGTAGTAGGCCCTGAGCCCCTGCTCGTAAAGGCGATACGCCGACATCGATCGAGTCATCACGTCAGCCACCGAACCAACCGGCGAGCGCTCCCCGAAATCCGCGGCCAAGCGGGCAGTGCCGCTGTCGGCAAGCTCGAAGACCGTGCCGCCGGCGACGGAATGCGTCTGCTTGATACTGCCGGTCGCGAGATCGACGCGCCGCAGATCGAGCCGAAAACCACCGTCATCGCGGGCGTATACCGCGCCGTCGACCAGCTCATTCGCGCCCGCACGCCGCGCCGCCGCGACGAACGCCACCGCCGACGTATCATGGCCGCTCGGATCGGCTTGGCTCACCAGCTCGTACATTCGGGCCGTGCTGACGACCCGAAGCCGGCTCACTCGACCGAGATTGGTCGCGAGCATGTCGGTGAGCGGCTTGGTGAGATCCACGGCGCCTTTCTCGCGATAATCCGAAATCCGGCCGAGGGCCACGATCGGAACGCCACGAGCCTCGCTCGCGCTCGACTCCGAGCGGACCCCACGTCGCCAGGCCAATACGGCAAGCGCGCCGGCGATCACCACGCCAATGGCGCCGGCGGCGAGCCGCAGCGTTCGCTTTGGCGCCGCCGCCGGCGGAGCAGCTGCCCCAGCGGGACGCCCGGCCCGCGCCAGATGATAGGGGAGGAGACTTCGTTCGGCCGTCGTTGCCAAATCGTGCTCGGCCAGCGCCTGCGCGGCCCGACCGTGGAACCCCTGCCGTCGGGTAGGAGGCGTGAGCGCTGCGACCGATCGCGCCATGAGAGGCGTCTCGAGCAGGTATCGCCCCGGATGCGCTTGGTCCTCCCGCGCAATCCGGCGGGCGACCAGCTCGCCTAACGCGCGATGGGCGTTGTCGAGACTCTGCTCGGTGACCTCCGCGACGATCGGGGCCTCGGTAAGCTCGCCGAGGACCGCCATGGCTTCGGCCGCTGCTCGCGCGTTGGCTGACACCCGCTCGAGGCGGAGCTCGACTCGATCGCGAATGGCGGTCGGAACCGGCAGATCCCGCCCGGCGAGCGCCGGAGAGACAACCCAGGTCCCACCCGGATCGAGAACGAGCAGATGCTGGTCCACCAGCGCGTTGATCTGCTCGACCACCGCGAGCGGCAGTCCACGCGAGTCCTGATGGAGTCGCTCCGCCAGCGCCCGCCGCTCGACCGGATCCATCGCGACCATCGCATCCAACGTTGCTTCCACTTCGGCGACCGAGAAGTCTTCGATGCGAAGCCGCCGCAGACCCCGGATGCCGCGAAGTGCCTCGACGTCAGCCGGCGCTCGCGCATCGGTTTCATCATCAGTCAGCAGCATCAGGACCCGGCCGGTCAGCAGCGGCGCCACCGCCGCGACCGCGCGGCGAGAGGGCCCGTCGGCCGAGTCCATATGATCGACGATGAGCAGCACCGGCTGCTCTTCGGCGATCGCGGCGATTACCTGGCCGATTGCGTCGTGGAGGGCGGCCTCGGTTCCGGCGGGCGCCGGCAGATGATGAAAGCGCGACGTCAGGGACGGCACTATCCGGGCAATCTCCGCCAAGGCTTCCGGCGCGGCGCCGGCGCTTCCGGATGCCATCCGGATCGGCTCGAGCAGACCTGCCAGCGCGGAGTAATCGCCGCTCGCCGACTCCCCGCGCACCCGCATGACGAACGCCTCGGACCGCAGCCGGTCGGCGACTTCCCGGCTAACCCGGCTCAAACCGGTGCCGCCGTTGCCGCGCAGGAGCACGACCGCGGCCGCTCCGTCGAGGGCCTGCTTCCAGGCGTCGAGCAGCTCACCCAGCACCGCCGCCCGCCCCACCACGCCGGGAGCACGAACGGCCGCCGATCCGCGGCCCGCCCCGCGTCGGGCGAGATCGGAGCGCGCGGTCTCCGCGAGTCCGCCGCCTAACCGCAGAAACTCGGGTGACGGCTCGACGTCGAGGGCGGTCCGCAACCGGCTGACGAAGCCGGCGTGGGTCTTGAGCGCGTCGCTGCCTCGGCCGTTCATCCGGTACCCTTCGATGAGGCGAAGGTGCGCTTTCTCATCGAACGGCAACGCGCCGGCCCAGCGCTCGGCCCATGCGGAGGCGCCGTTCCAGTCGCCCCGCAGCTCGGCGTCCCCGATCAGCTTCTCCATCGCGAGTCCGAGCTGCTGGTGCAGGCCTTCCCGCTCGGTCTCGATCCACCGCCGGAAACCATCACCCCCGATGTCCTCGGCACCCTCGAAGAAGTCGCCGGTCCACCGCTCTGCCGCTTCTCGAATCCGTCCGTCCGCCAGGTCGCGCTCGAACCGCACGATGTCGAGCTCGACGGCGTCGGCGGCTAGGCGGACGTTTTCCGCATCGACGTCGACTGAATCGCCGAGGGCCTGTTTCAGCTCGAGGAGCGCTTGTCTGAGAGATTGGCGTGCCCGGTCTTCGCCGCGCTCGCCCCAGAAGAGGGTGGCAAGCTCAATTCGCGAGACGGAGCGAGGCGCGCGCCGGGCAAGGTAGGCGACCAGCGCCAGCGGCTTTCGGCGAAGAGTGCGAGCGTTCCCCTCGCCACTAGCCTGGCGCAGCTCCCCCAGCGTTTTCACGTGGAGCAAGTCGACACCTCACCACTTGTCATCGAATCGTATCGAAGAATGACCGCCGCCCGGGAGACGGGCAAGCGCGGCGGCGAGATCGTGACGCCCGCCGCCGAGCGGCTAGTGCCGAGTGCCGAGCGGCTATCGGCCGGCCCGGTAGCTCGGAGCCAGATGCGGCCACGGCGCGGCTTGCTCGAGAATCCGAGCCAGCCTGAGGACGACCTCGTCCCGCCCGGCCCGCGCCATGATCTGCAGGCCGATCGGAAGACCGGAGCGACTCTGCCCCGCCGGCACCGAAATGGCAGGCTGCCACGTGAGGTTGGCGAGGGTCAGGTGCGCCTCGGCCCCCGTTAGGCGGGCATCGCGTCCCGCGATCATCTCCGGAATCGGCCCTTCCGCCGGCAGCGAGACGACCGCGGTCACCGGTGTGAACAGAACGTCGACCTTCTCGAAGAACGCTTGCGTCGTCCGCTCCACCTCGGCTCGGAGCCGCGTGGCCTTGGCGAGATCACCCGAGCTCAACGCCCCGGCCGCCTCGAGGCGCAGCCGCGCTCGCGGCGAAAGCTCGTCGATACGGCTCGGCCAGAAGCCGTCCAGCTCGAGGTCGCGGCGGATCGGAACCACGAAGGCCGCGACCCACGCAGGCCCCGGATTGGGAATGACCAGCTGATCGTCCACCCACGCGAGTTTGGCTGCCGCGGCCAGCGTGTCCGCGGCGCCGCGCGCGACCGTGAGGCACTCCGGGTCGGTGGGGATGAAGCCGAGGTCGTCGGACCACGCCGCCCGTAACCCAGTGACGCCGAGCTCCTCGATCGCCCGTTCGTACGGGAACATCGACGGCGGCGGCGCCCCACGATCGGCGCCGTTGGAACGTCCCGTGACGTCGAGAAAGCGGGCGGTATCCACGACCGTTAGGCTGAGGCAGCCTTTCACCATCAGATCGGTCGCAACATCCTGCGGAATTCGCCCTTGCGTCGGTTTGAGCCCGACCAACCCGGTGAACGCAGCCGGCGACCGGGTGCTCCCGCCCGCGTCGGTCGCGGTCGCCAGCGGCACCAGCCCGGCAGCGACCGCTGAAGCTGCTCCTCCGCTCGAGCCTCCGGGCGTCACGTCCGGATCCCACGGGTTCCGCGTCGTCCCGTGTGCTCTCGACCAGGTGATCGAATGCAGCGCGAGCTCGGGCACGGCCGTCTTGCCCACCGGCACCGCGCCGGCTTGCCGAGCCAGAGCGACCATCATGGAATCGGTCGCGGCGGGCGGGCGGCCGCGATACCAGAGCGAGCCGTGCGCCGTCGGCATCCCGGCGCAATCCTCGGTGTCTTTGACGCCGAGCGGAACGCCGGCAAGCGGGCCGGGGTCGACTCCTCGGGCGACGGCATCGTCAACCGCGGCGGCCGCTCCACGGGCACCCTCGTAGTCGACGTGAACAAAGGCGTTGAGCTCGGGATTCACTGCGTCGATCCGAGCAAGAAAGTGCTCGAGTATCTCCGCGGCCGAGACGCGCCGGTTTCGAACCGCGCCGGCGATATCGCTCGCGGTTCTCAGCTCACTTCCGATGATGGCGGTCACGGCGATCAAAGTAGCCGAACGCGGCGTTCCCCGGAATCAGTGCTCGAGCTTGGCAGCCTTGGCCGCGAGGTAGTCTCGCTCCGGGATGCTCAGCGTTCGCTCGGCCGCCGCGCGGTAGTGGACAACCGCTCGATCGATGTCGCCGGCCCGCTCATAGAGGTGGGCACGTACCGCATCGAGCCGGTGATTACCGCGTAGACGGCCGGACGCCTCCAGCGCGGCGACGAGCTCGAGCCCGGCCTGTGGTCCATGGACCATCGCCGTAGCAATCGCGTGACTAAGCTCGACCATCGGGTTCTTCGACGTTCCCTTGAGCAGGCCGTAGAGCGCCAGAATCTGCGCCCAGTCGGTGTCTTCCGCTCTCGGCGCCTCGTCGTGCACCGCGGCGATCATCGCTTGCAGCTGGTACGCACCCACTTCGCCCGACGAAAAGGCGTCCGACACGAGCGCGACTCCCTCTGCAATGAGCCCGCGATTCCAGAGCGTTCGGTCCTGCTCGTCGAGTGGAATCAGCTCGCCATGTGGTCCGGTGCGCGCGCCGCGCCGGGCGTCGGTGAGGAGCATGAGCGCGAGGAGTCCGGTCACCTCCCGGTCGTCCGGAAGCACCTCGTGGAGAACGCGAGTGAGCCGGATCGCCTCGTTCGAGAGATCGGCTCGAGACAAGCTCGGTCCACTCGTGCTCACGTACCCCTCGTTGAAGATCAGGTACAGCACCTGCATGACTGCCGCGAGTCGCTCGGAGCGCTCCCAGGCCGCGGGCAGCGTGAAGGGAATGTTGGAAGCTTTGATGCTCTGTTTCGCGCGACTGATCCGCTGTGCCATCGTCGCCTCAGGAACCAGAAACGCGCTGGCGATCTCGGCGGTCGTGAGACCGCCGACCGCGCGGAGCGTGAGCGCGATCGCCGAAGCCGGCGTCAACGACGGGTGGCAGCACATGAAGAGGAGGACTAGTGTGTCGTCCTGCTGAGCGTCGAGCTCCTCGCCCGGCGGAGGGACGAACGCCCATTCCGCCCACAGGCCCGTCGCCATGGCGTCCTCCCGGCGACGGCGCGAAAGCTCGCTGCGTAGGTGATCAGTCATCCGCCGAACGGCGACGTGGTACAGCCACCCGCGCGGGTTATCAGGGATGCCCCCCTCTGGCCACTGGTTCGCCGCCGCGATCAACGCTTCTTGCACCGCGTCTTCGGCGGCCGCGAAGTCGCCGTGTCGCCGGGCCACCGCGCCGAGCACCTGCGGGGCGAGGTCTTTGAGCAGGTGCCCGACGTGGTCGGCCGAAGCTTCCGTCACGGATCAGATCGGTGGGCTTTCCAGCACAGTGGGATCCGAAGCTTGGAATTCACGTGACTTGAAGTCGCGGC
>JADMIO011000862.1_pt1 | contig 12066 bp, 7 predicted proteins | sample 8958161 | NCBI WGS metagenome assembly JADMIO01 (sample SAMN16585339, study PRJNA669376) | soil metagenome | isolation source: Crop rotation soil | place: USA: Cullars Rotation, Alabama | collected 2011 | reverse complement strand
GGCCGACCGCGCCGCGCAGCACCTCGACACGACTGTGTCCGACGTCGACCCCTCCAACGCAGGCTGACTGCGCCGACCGCGCCGTCACGACTCGACGGCGCCCTACGCCCTCGCTCAGACGCGATCCGGCAGGTCGACGTGGAACGACCCGGCGCCCTCGTCGGGCATCTGCTGGCCCCTGTTGTCGAACACCCAGCCCGTCCAATACACCTCGCCCTGCGTGCCGGCGATCGTCGACGGGAGCTGGAGGCGGGCCATCGTCGTCGACCCGGCGGTCACGGTGACCTCCTCGACCGAGTGATCTTGTCCGGCCGGGCTTCGGAACTGCATGACGACGCGCGCGAACGTGTCGGAGGCCTGCTGGTTGAGCAACCGCAACTGCACGACGAGCTCGTCCCCCGGATGCCAGACGTCGAGCGTCGGCCACGTCGCCTCCATGGTGACGTCGATGCTGCCGCCGCTGTCCATGTCGAGCAACTCGAAGACCTGCGGTCCTGCGACGGCATCGATGTCCAGTCCGTGCGTCGACTGCAGGTAGGCCACTGCGGCGGCCGTCTTCGGCCCGTACTCGCCGTCGACGTTGCCGACGAAGTATCCGAGTCCGACCAACTTCTGTTGGAGCTCGGTCACCTCCGCCCCACTGCTCCCCATCGCAAGAAGTGTCATCGCCGATACACAGACAGATGACGGGTGATCCCGACGGTCCGTTCGGGCAGACGATCGGACATTCGACGCCTGCGTACGATGCCGGGCGTGCGCATCGGCATCCTGACCCGCGAGTATCCGCCCGACGTCTACGGCGGCGCCGGGGTGCACGTCGACTTCCTGGTGCGCGAGCTGGTCAAGCTCGCCGATGTCGACGTCCATTGCATGGGCGAGCCGCGACCGGGTGCGACCGCTCATTCCGAGCACGACCCGCTGCTCGCAGACGCCAACGCCGCGTTGCGAACGCTGGCCGCCGATCTGTCGATGGCGAACATGACGAGCGCGTGCGACATCGTCCACTCGCACACGTGGTACGCCAACATGGGCGGGCACTGGGCGAAGTTGCTGTACGACATCCCGCATGTCGTGACGTCGCATTCGTTGGAGCCGCAGCGACCTTGGAAGGCGGAGCAACTCGGAGGCGGTTACCGCGTCTCGTCGTGGGCGGAACGCACCGCATACGAGGCGGCCGAGGCGGTGATCGCGGTCAGCCACGGGTCGCGTCGCGACGTGCTGCAGTCGTATCCGAACCTCGACGAAGACAAGGTCCACGTCGTCCACAACGGGATCGACACCGAGTTCTACCAACCCGATCCGGACACCGACGTGCTCGATCGGCTCGGCGTCGATCAGAACCGGCCGTCGGTGGTTTTCGTCGGGCGCATCACCCGCCAGAAAGGCGTGCCGCACCTCTTGCGAGCCGCACTCCAGTTCGACCCGTCGGCACAGCTCGTGCTGCTCGCCGGCGCTGCCGACACACCGGAGCTGGCGGCCGAGACCGACGACGCCGTGGCGACGCTGCGGGCGAATCGCGACGCGGTGATCCTCGTGTCCGAGATGCTGCCGCGCGAGCAGGTCCGCCAGGTGCTGACGCATGGCACGGTGTTCGTGTGCCCGTCGGTGTACGAACCGTTGGGCATCGTCAATCTCGAGGCGATGGCATGCGAGACGGCGGTCGTCGCCAGCGATGTGGGCGGGATCCCCGAGGTCGTCGATGACGGCCAGACCGGGTTGCTCGTGCACTACCAGGCGGACGACCCGGCAGGCTTCGAAGCCGACCTGGCGGCGAGCGTCAACGAGTTGTTGCGCGATCCGGCGCGGGCCAAGGCGATGGGCCTCGCCGGTCGCCGGCGCGCAGTCGAAGAGTTCGGCTGGGACGCCGCCGCCAGAAAGACAATGGCCATCTACGAATCGGTGATGTAGCGGTTCTGACCCGGTGCAATCAGTGCGGGTCGTAGCGGCAGACTCTGCCGGTCACGATCGAGTCACGGAGGTGGTTGGCGAGCTTGGGCTCGACCTCTTCGATGGCGTCGATCGCCCGCTTCACCGCCTTGGCGACCGCCGTGCGGGCACGCTCGGAGGCGTCGGTGAACGTGCGCTGCGAACCCGCCAGACCGAGCACCCGACTCAGCTCGTCGCGGAGCTCCTCACGCTCGAGCCGCAGACCTTCGGCGCGAGCGAGATCGGCGTCGTCGTCGGCCTCGGCGATCTCGGCATCCAACTCGCGGACGCGCTGCCGGTACTGGTCGAGCGTCTGCCGGTCGACCATCTCGTGACGGGCGCCGTCAACGAGCCCGGCACCGGTCAGCTCCGACGCCGGAACATCCTCGCCAGGGCGGTCGACGAGTGCCTTGACGTACTGCATGCCAACCAGGTTCGGAACCTCCGCCCGCGCCGTGCCGGCGGTGATGATCCAACGGTTCCCGACGCGCTCCACCGTGCATCGCGGCGCGGCCGCTTGTGCGCGTGCGTTCATGTCGGCCAGCCAGTCGAGCCATTCGGCGCGTCGCACCGTCATGCCCATCGACTCGGCCTCCTCGATCGCGACCGAGAGCAGCAATTCGGCCCGCGCGCGCGCCCCACCCGACATCGCCAGAGCACGCGCCAGCTCGGCCTTGGCGATCGCCGCCATCGGGCGGTTGCCGATCCGTTCGTCGGCGACGAGCGCCCGCTCGAAGTGTTCGAGCGCCAGCGCTGAATCGCCGAACGCGGTTGCCGCCAGAGCCAGTGGGCGTTCGACCGATCCCAGGCACGTCACCGCCAACGACGGCACGAGCGGCAACGCTGCGAACGGTTCCAGCTCGGCATAGACCTCACGCGCCAAGACCGGGTCGTGGAGCGCGACGGCAACGTCGGCGAGCGAGGCGAGCGCCACGAGCGACGTGCTCGACGGGACGATGTCGGCGGGACGCATCCCGCCCAGGATCGAACGCGCCCGTTCGGCTTCTCCGGCGCGGGCGGTCACACCCGCGATCGACGCCCGCAGTGCACGCTCGCGAGCCATCATCAGCGGGGATTCGACGACCACGGGAACGAGGTCGAGCAGCTCGGCTTCGCGCCCCTGCAACGAGCGCAGGCGCATCACGTGCGCGGCGTAGTACCCGGTGGCATCGGCGTCGCCGACGGCAGTCCCCAACTCGTACGCCGCCCGCGCCGCCTCCTCGGCCTCGTCGATTCGGCCTTCGCGCGTCATCCGCATGACGTCGATCAACGCCACGACGTAGGCGATGCTCATGCACCCGAGCGCGTCGACGCGCTGCCGGAGCTCTCCCAGCGACCGCTCCGCGCCCGGGAGGTCGAGTTGGTACAGGTCGACCGTCCGCCACATCAGCCCCATCACGGCGAGCAGTCCCTCGCCTGCTGCCGACGCCACGGCCACCAGCTCCTCGGCGAGCGGCAGCAGTTCGGTGGCGGAGCCGGGCGCCATCAATGCGTGATGGGCGAGGGACAGCGCCTCGGCCAACACGGCGCCATCCCCGCACTCGCGCGCGCCAGCAAGTGCCACGCGCACGGGCTCGACGGGAGCGTCGTCGTACACGGCCTCCGCCGCCAGCCGCATCTCGAGCCTCCGCCGCAGCGGGAGCTGGTCGTCGCCAAGTTCGGCGAGTGCTCGTCGCTGGCTCGCCAGCATGCGCTGCTGCTCGATCGGATCGCGATGCTCGTTGAGCCACACCCCGCCCAGCCCGGCGGCCGCGCGGGCGAGCGTGATCGTGTCGCGGTCGTCCTCGGCGACGTCGACGGCATGGCGGAAGAGGCGCCGTGCCTCCGCCAGCCGGCCGCACGCCAGCACCGCCTCGGCGTGCTCCACGGGTAGCGAGGCCCACGTTGCGCGTCGCGGCAGCCGCTCGCTGGTCGTGATCGCGTCGGCGAACAGCGCCGCCGCCCGCTCGTAGGCGAACCCGCGTCGCATCGCCCGGGCCGCTGCCGCCGAGGCCTCGACCGCGATCGCGGCGCGGTCGGCTGACAGCGGAGCAGCAGCGAGCGCGTGGTGGGCGCGCCGCGTGAGTTGCTCAACGCGATCGTCGCCGGCGAGGAGATCGGCCATCGCCGCGTGGACCGCGAGCCGTTCCGCTTCCTCGACCGTGTCGAGCACGGCGTCGCGGATGAGGTCGTGCTCGAAGCGCACCTCGTCGCGCTCGACGTGGAGCAGCGCCCGCTCGCCGGCGGCGTGCAACGCGCCGACGACCGATGCCGTCGACGCGTCCGACACTGACGCGATCTCGGCGACCGTGACGCCGTTGCCGATGACGGAGGCAACGCCGACCAGCGCGCGGTCGCCGGCCGCGAGCGTCGCCACCGCGTCCGAAATCGCCGAGGTCACCGCGGCGTCGGTGGCCCCGGATGCTCCGGCCGCGATCGCCCGCGTGAGCAGCAACGGATTGCCTCCCGTCACGCGGGTCAGCGTGATCACCGTCGACGGGTCGGGCTCCTCGGTGGACGCCGACAGCAGCGCGATCGTCTCGCGGAGATCGAAGGGAGCGAGCGGCAGCACGGTCGCGTCGCGCTCGACCGAGTCGACGATCTCGGCGATCGCGGCGTCGTCGGGCACCACATCGCGCCGCAACAACAGCATCAACAGCCGCGCCCGGTCGAGCGTGCGGGCGACGAACCGCACGAGCAGCAGCGTTCCGGCATCGGCGGCATGGACATCGTCGATGACGAGCATGACCGGTTGCTCGGCGGCAGCTTCGCGGAGCCGGTCGGCGACTGCCGAGAAGCGCGCGAATCGTTCCGGGTCGACGCGCTCGTCGCCGGGATCGTCGGCGAGCAGCGCGTCGCCGCGCTTGCCGAGCAGCTCGGACAGCATCGGTTGCCACGGCCACAAGGGGGGCGCCCCGCCGTACGGCCAGCAGCGACCCCACACGGCTCGGAAGCCGTTGGCCTCGGCGTCAGCGACGGCGCGCTCGGCGAGGAAGGTCTTGCCGAGACCCGGGTCGCCGCGCACGACGAGCAGGCGACGCCGGCCGGCCGCGGCCTCGACGCTCGCCTGGCTCAGCGTGTCGAGCTCACGCCGGCGCCCGACGAACGGGGTAGCCATGGCGATCACAGTAACGAGTGGGCACGTTCGATCAAGGTGCCGGATCGGGCGGGTTGTCCCACGACCAGCGGCCGGCCTCGCCGGCGATCTGGATTTTGATATCGGTCCAATACTCGATCAGGACCGTGTCGTCGGCGGCGAGGTTCCCGGCCGTTGGAAAAAAGGCGTTGAACGTGGCCTCGGTCCACTCGCACAGGACCTCCTCTCGGATTTGCAACCATGCCGGTTCGTCTGCCTCGCCCGAGACGTCAGGATCGTTCTCGTCGGTGTGCGATAACCAGTACCGGCGATGTGTTTCCGTGTGGAGTTGGTCAGGTGTCGGCAAGGTCATGGTTTCACTCTCCGTCGATGCGAGCGAGCGAGCGCCAGCGAGCGAGGGTCCAGCCGCGGCCTGCGTGGCCGGGGAACGCAATGAGAGGCGTGACGCCCTCGTGCCACAACGTGTCACGCTGCCGGATTCCACCGGTTCTGCCAGGCAGGCGATCCCGTAGCCTGGGCCAACCATGGCGAACATTCCGGACCGGCCGACGTTGGACGGCATCGACGAGCGCTGGGCCGACCAGTGGGCCGCCGACGACCTGTACCGCTTCGACCGGACGGCTGTACGTGATCATGTGTTCGCGATCGACACGCCGCCGCCCACCGTCTCGGGTTCGCTCCACGTCGGGCACGTGTTCAGCTACACCCATACCGACACCGTGGCGCGCTTCCAGCGCATGCGCGGCAAGCGCGTCTTCTACCCAATGGGCTGGGACGACAACGGGCTCCCGACCGAGCGCCGCGTCCAGAACTACTTCGGCGTGCGCTGCGATCCGAGCCAGCAGTACGTACCCGGCTTCGCGCCGCCGTTCCGGGGCGACCCGCCGAAGGGCCACCAGGCGGTGCCGATCTCACGGCCGAACTTCCTCGAGCTGTGCGACGAGCTGGTCGCGATCGACGAGAAGATGTTCGAGGCGCTGTTCCGGCGACTCGGCCTGAGCGTCGACTGGTCGCTGCTGTACGCGACGATCGACGCCCGCAGCCGGCGCGCCAGTCAGCGGGCGTTCCTCCGTAACCTCGCCCGCGGCGAGGCGTACAGCCAGGAGGCGCCGACGCTCTGGGACATCGACTTCCAGACCGCCGTCGCCCAGGCCGAGATGGAAGACCGCCAACGCCCCGGCGCCTACCACCAGATCGCGTTCGCTCGCGACGATGGGGCCGGTGCGGTCGTCATCGACACGACGCGGCCGGAGCTGATCGCGGCATGTGTCGCCTTGGTCGCCCACCCCGATGACGATCGGTACAAGCCGCTGTTCGGCACGACCGTGGTCACTCCGCTGTACGGCGTGCGCGTCCCGATCGTCGCTCACGAGCTCGCTCAGCCCGACAAGGGCACGGGCATCGCCATGATCTGCACGTTCGGCGATGTCACCGACGTGATCTGGTGGCGCGAGCTCGACCTGCCGACGCGGGCGATCATCGGCCGCAACGGACGCGTCGTCGCCGACGCCCCCGACGCCGTCGACGGCGCGGCGTTCGCGGCGATCGCCGGCGAGACCATCAAGCAGGCGCAGCGGATCGTCGTCGAGCAGCTTCGCGAGTCGGGCGCGTTGATCGGCGACCCGCGCCCGATCGAGCATCCGGTGAAGTTCTACGAGAGAGGTGAACGACCGCTCGAGATCGTCGCCAGCCGGCAGTGGTACATCCGCAACGGCGGACGCTCGAGGCAGCTGCAGCTCGAACTCATCGGACGCGGCCGCGAGATGGCGTGGCATCCGGCCTACATGCGGCACCGCTACGAGAACTGGGTCGAGGGGCTCAACGGCGACTGGCTCGTCAGCCGGCAACGTTTCTTCGGCGTGCCGGTTCCGGTGTGGTACCGGCTCGACGAGCACGGCGAGCCCGACTACGACCATCCGTTGCTTCCGCTCGAGGCGGCGCTGCCGATCGACCCGTCGACCGACGTGCCCGACGGCTACGCCGCCGACCAACGCAACCAGCCGAACGGTTTCTCCGGCGACCCCGACATCTTCGACACATGGGCCACCTCGTCGCTCACGCCGCAGATCGCCGGCTGCTGGGAGGAGGACGGCAGCGACCTGTTCCCGCGCGTGTTCCCGATGGACATGCGCCCGCAGGCCCACGACATCATCCGCACGTGGCTGTTCGCGACCGTCGTTCGCAGCCACTACGAGCACGACGCCGCCCCGTGGTCGAACTGCGCGCTGTCGGGCTGGATCCTCGATCCCGACCGCAAGAAGATGTCGAAGTCGAAAGGCAACGTCGTCACCCCGATGGACCTGTTCGACACGTACGGCAGCGACGCCGTGCGCTACTGGGCGGCGTGCGCCCGCCCCGGCACCGACGCCGCGTTCAGCGAAGACCAGATGAAGGTCGGCCGCAAGCTGGCGACGAAGCTGCTCAACGTCAGCAAGTTCGCGCTCGGCATCGGTGAGCCGCCGGACGGCGCGACCGCCACCGATCCCGTTGACCTCTCGATGCTCGCCAAGCTCGACGCCGTCATCGCCGAGACCACCGAGGCATTCGAGGGGTTCGACTACGCGCGGGCGCTCGAGCGCACCGAGTCGTTCTTCTGGTGGTTCTGCGACGACTACGTCGAGCTCGTCAAGGGCCGCGGCTACGGATCGCGCGGCGACGCTGCTGCCAGCTCGGCGCAGGCCGCGCTCCGCCTCGCGCTGAGCGCACTCCAACGACTGCTGGCGCCGATCCTGCCGTTCGCGACCGAGGAGACGTGGAGCTGGTGGCAGACCGGCAGCATCCACGCCCAGCCGTGGCCGGCGGCGATCGCTGCCGGTGGTGATGCCAGCGTCATCGATCCGGCGCTCGAGGCGTTGGCGCGCGTGCGGCGCACGAAGACCGAGGCCAAGGTCAGCCAGCGGGCCGAGGTCGACAAGCTGACGATCACCCTGCCGGCCGCGTTGCACGAGTCGTTCCGCGTCGGCACCGCCGACCTGTTGGAAGCCGGTTCAATCGCAACCGTCGAAGTCGTGGAGGGCGAGCAGTTCGAGTGCGCGGTCGAGTTGGCGACCGCGTCGTGACCGACCGGTCGGGTACGATGCCCCTGATGCGCACGAAGTTGGGACGTGTTGCAGCGCTGGTGATGATCGGTAGCGCGGCCTTCGTGACGTTCGCGACCGCCGCCGACGCCTCGACACCGCCACCTGTCGCCGACGACGTCGAGACCACGACGACCACCGTGGCGCCCACGACCACCGTCGTTCCGCTCGTCATCGATCAGCCTGGTGTCACTCCTCGACGCGGAACCCAGGCGCAGGTGACCCCGACCGAGCCGCCTCCGTCGACGACCACGTTGCCCCCGCCCGACCAACTGCCCGCCAACTCCGGCAGCGGCCGCCGCGTCGTGTACTCCAAGCCCCGGCAACGGGTCTGGACGGTCGAGGCCGACGGCACCGTCTCCAAGACGCACCTCGTCTCGGGACGGCTGAAGTACAACCAGCCCTCACCGGGGACGTACAGCGTGTTCTCGCGGTCGATGTACACGTGCAACATCAAGAAGCCGTCGATCTGCTGGCGCTACATGGTGCGCTTCGCATACGGCGGTGATGACGGCGACAACATCGGCTTCCACGAGATCCCGAAGAACAACGGTGTGCCCGTGCAGACAGTGGCGCAACTCGGTCAACCGCTGTCCGGCGGCTGCGTGCGTCAAGCCACGCCGGATGCGATCTACATGTGGGACTGGGCACCGGTCGGCACCAAGGTCGTCGTCCTCGGATAGCGCCGCGCTCGCCGGCGCGCCAGAAGGCGTGTGAATTCGGCCGGTACGCTGGCGGACTTCCATGGCCTCGCCCAGCCCCGAGAAACAACGCAAGCAACGCCGCACGTGGCCGCAACGGCTCACGATCTTCGCCATCGTGGTCGGTGCCTTCGCGTGCTTCACCGCCGCCGGTGCACTCGCCGGCGGTCAATGGGTGCTGTCCCAGCGCAAGCTCGCTCCGCTCGCCGACACCGCGACCCAACACGTCGGCGCCAACAGCCCCGGCGTCGTCGTCCCCGACCCATCGACCAGTGCCGCATCCGACGACTCCACGACGGCGACGTTGCCGACGTTGCCGGCGACCACCGCGCCCGACCAGCCGGTCGTGCTGGCCGAGCCCGACGCCGCCAACTTCCTCGTCGTCGGCGCCGACAACGGCGACTGCGGCGACGATCCCCTGATCGAAGACCGCAGCGACCTCGGCGAGCGCAGTGACACGATCATGGTCTGGCGGGCCAACCCGAAGACCAACGAACTGGCGGTGCTCTCGTTCCCGCGCGACCTCTACGTCGAATTCCCGAGTGGACGCAAGAACCGGATCAACGCCGCCTTCAAGCGCGACGACCCGAGCGAGTTGCAAGAGGTGCTCAACCTCAACTTCGGGGTGCAGGTCGACCACTACATCCAGATCGACTTCTGTGCGTTCCGTCGGCTGGTGCAGGCGGTGGGCGGGGTCGAGATCCCGTTCCAGTACCCGGCCCGCGACAAGCCGAGCAACGGCAACCCACCGCTGTTCCTCGTCGAGCAGACCGGATGCGTCAACCTCGACGGCGACACGGCGCTGGCGTACGTCCGCAGCCGGCACTACCAGTACGAAGACCCGCCCGGCAGCGGCAAATGGAAGTCCGACCCGACGTCCGACTTCGGGCGCATCAGCCGCCAACAGGACTTCCTCCGCCGCGTGCTCGCCAAGGTGATCGACGACGGTCTCTACGACCCCGACGTGGCACGGGCGCTGATCAACGCCAACCGCAACTACATCGTCACCGACCCTGACCTGACCGTGCGGCGGATGCTCGAGTTCGCCAACGCTCTCAAGAACTTCGATCCGGCGGCGATCACGACCTACCGGATCGACTCCTCCTCCAAGACCCTGTCCGACGGCGCACAGGTCGAGATCCCGCAGATCAAGAACGACAACATGCAGGCGATCCTCAAGGTCTTCCGTGGCGAGGCGACGTTGGCCAGCGCACCCGAGCAGGTGTTGGCGACGACCACCACGAACGCCCCGGAGACGACGCCGTCGTCGACCGCAGCTCCCGCGACCGACGACAGTTCGTCCGCCGAATCGAGTGACAACGCGACGCCCGGCACCACGTTGCCGGTGGTTTCCGCAGAGGAGAACAACGTCGGGATCGCGCCCGACCGGTCCGTTACATGTGACTGATCGGGGGTCCGGCGGGTATCGTGTCGCCGCTCGCACCGGTCGGTCAGAACGCAGGCGAGCCGCGGCACGTCCCGCGACCGTCGACCCGGCACCGGTGCCGGGCCCCCAAGCAGGAGACCCATGAACGCATCAATCCTTCTCGCCGAAGGTGGATGGCAGGAGTTCGAGCTCGGTTCTGCCGAGTGGACCGTGCTGATCCTTTCCGCGCTGGCAGCGTTGCTCGCCATCGGCGTCGGCTTGTTCCTCGTCCGATCGGTGCTCGCCGCCGATCAAGGGACACCCAAGATGCAGGACATCGCCCGCGCGATCCAAGAAGGCGCGTGGGCCTACCTGAAGCGCCAGTTCCGCACGATCGGTCTGATCCTGATCCCGGTCGCGGCGGTGGTGTTCTTCACCTCGACCAAGATCACCCGACCCGACGGCTCCGTGGCACTGTCGTTCGCAGCATCGGGCACGGCGCGCACGATCGCCTTCTTGATGGGCTGTCTGGCATCGGGCTTCACCGGCTACATCGGCATGACACTCGCGACGCGAGGCAATGTCCGCACCGCCGCCGCCGCCAAGAACGGCTCGATGGCCGACGCCCTGACGGTCGCCTTCCGCACCGGTGGCGTGGCCGGCATGTTCACGGTCGGCCTGGGCCTGTTCGGGGCCACCGTCATCATCATGCTCGCCCAGAACACGGCGTCGGCGATCCTCGTCGGCTTCGGATTCGGCGGGTCGCTGCTCGCCCTCTTCTTGCGCGTTGGCGGTGGCATCTTCACCAAGGCCGCCGACGTCGGCGCCGACCTCGTCGGCAAGGTCGAGGCAGGCATCCCCGAAGACGATCCGCGCAACCCGGCGACGATCGCCGACAACGTCGGCGACAACGTCGGTGACTGCGCCGGCATGGCGGCCGACCTGTTCGAGAGCTACGAGGTCACGCTCGTCGCCTCGATCATCCTCGGCGTCACCGCCTTCAACTCGATCGGGATGAACCCGGCGCTCGGCCTGATCTTCCCGCTTGCCGCTCGCGCGATCGGCGTCGTCGCTTCGATCGTGGGCATCTTCTTCGTGAAGGCCAAGCCGGGCGAGACCAACGCCCTGAAGCCGATCAACCGCGGCTTCTTCGTGGCCGGCATCCTCACCCTGGTCGGCACGCTGATCGTCGCCCTGACCTACGTCGGCAACGAGGCAGAGCATGCCGGATGGAAGTGTTTCGCCGCCGTCGCCATCGGCCTCGTCCTCGCTCAGGGCGTCAGCCGCCTCACCGAGTACTACACCGCCACGCACTACGCGCCGGTGAAGGAGATCGCCGAGTCGGCGGAGACCGGGCCCGCCACCGTGGTGCTGTCGGGGACGTCAACCGGCCTGTCCTCGTCGGTGTACGCCGTCGTCGCCATCGCCATCGCCATCGGTGTCGCCCTGGCGATCGGTAACGGCAACCTGCAGTTCTCGCTCTACCTGGTCGCCCTGTGCGGCATGGGCATGCTCGCCACGACGGGCGTGATCGTGTCCGAGGACACGTTCGGCCCGGTCTCCGACAACGCCGCCGGCATCGCCGAGATGTCTGGTGAGTTCCACGGCGAGCCCGAGAAGATCATGGTCAGCCTCGACGCCGTCGGCAACACCACCAAGGCCGTCACGAAGGGCTTCGCGATCGGCTCGGCGGTGATCGCCGCCGTCGCCCTGTTCGCCAGCTTCATCGAGACCGCCGGCCGCGAGTTGCTCGACGCCGACACGTTCGAACAGCTCGAGAAGACCGCCCGCGGCATCTTCGATGCCCCCGAACTGCAGATCAACGTCGCCGACCCGAAGATCTTCATCGGATTGCTGATCGGCGGCGCGGTGCCGTTCCTGTTCTCGGCGCTCGCCATCCGCGCCGTCGGTCGCACCGCC
>JADMIO011762021.1_pt1 | contig 12067 bp, 7 predicted proteins | sample 8958161 | NCBI WGS metagenome assembly JADMIO01 (sample SAMN16585339, study PRJNA669376) | soil metagenome | isolation source: Crop rotation soil | place: USA: Cullars Rotation, Alabama | collected 2011 | reverse complement strand
CGTCGCTCAACGGGGCGAACGCCGTCGCCCCCGGCGGGTCCGCCGCCGCCGCCGACTCGGGCACGACGCGCGAGCCGCCGATCCACCCCGGGCCGGCGTCGGGCAACGCTTTCATGATTCGCAACGGTTCCGGAGCCGGCTTCGCGACCGTCCCAAGGTCGTCCTCGAACAAGTGGGACGAACAGACGGCCAGGTTGCTCACTTTGATCCGGGGGTCGTGCCTACAGCGTGCCGCGAGCGTGCGGTAGTACTCGGGTACGGCTTCGACCGCGTAGACCGTCGAACCCGGGAAATACTGGCGCATCAGCAGGCTGACCGTCCCGACGTTCGCGCCGACGTCGATGACGGTCTTGACGGGTTTCCCGCCCGTCCTCGCGAGGTAGTTATTGACCGTGGTGAACTTGTAACAATCGTTCCCTTCCACGCGTTTCTCCCTTCGGCAGTCTAAGAGTTCACGGGGCGGCACCGGACGGGCCGAGTGGTCGACGAACGGCCGAGGACGAACACCCCCGCCAGACCGAGTTCATCATTATCCTGTTGTCTACGCCGGCGTGCGGGACGTCGACGACCCGTTTCTGAAGGGCGTCGTTACGCCTCGTGCGCGCCGTGATCCTGATAGCGAAGGACGCCGCCCTCGTAATAGCTCTCGATCGCGCGGATGACGTCCCGTGGCCGGATCAGCTCCATGCACCGCGGGATCATCAAGCCCGTCGCGAGTGGTACCGGCTTCTCACACAGGTTCGAGCGATCCTTCGGGTCGCCGTCGCCCACGGGCTGGCACCGGCTCTTCCAGCACCCACCGCCGAGGCAACAGGCCAGCGAGCCGTTGTTCGACAAGAACCGGTGGTGAGGATACGCCTCCCACTGGGCCGGCTCTCGGCCGCCGGCGATGACAACGCAAGGGCGGTTGGGCGGACGGCCGGGCGGCGTGGGGACGGCGGCCGCGGCGTGCATGGCGAACGTCACGGGACACACGACCCCTGCCGCGTGGTACACGAGGCGGACGAATTGCCGCAGGTCCGTCTTCCCCACGAGGTTGAGCACGCCCGTCAGCGGCGGGTGCCAGTGGCTCTTCTCCCCGCACTGGACGAACAGGATCTTCCCCCGGAAGTGGTCGACCACGGCTTGGTAGGCGGCGGGGTCCCACCACTTGGCGGTGAAGTCGTACTTGCCGCCGGCCATCATGATCCAAAAATCGTGCGTGACCCCGGCCTCGGCGACCTGGGACATCCAGGCCGTCTCCTGCGCCGACAGGTGGATGTCGCCCTTGAACTCGGTCACCGGTATTCTCACGCCGAGCTTCGCTTCCAAGTCCTGTACGAACCCGTGTATGAAGTGGTACGGCGCCTTGTTGCTCCGGTGGATCAACGGGTACTCGCACCGGACCACCTCGTACTCGCCCTGGCGGCGGCGGAGCCTCGTGAGGTAAGGGTTGTTATCCCACAATGCCGAGCACGACGTTTCGACCGCGATCTCGAAGCGGTCACCGTGGGCCTTGTGTAGATCGCGGACTGCGGCGGTGAGCATGACGATGTCACCGGGAGACAAGTGGTTGCGCAGTAGGAGCCGGCGGCGTGGAACAGCACGCGGGCCGGGGATTCGAAAGTTCCTCGGACGAGCGGCCGTCGCCGGTTTTGGCTGATCGGCGTCGCGCGACGCAGTCGCGGACGCCTGCCTGTGCCGACACGCGTCGCACATCGCGACGTTCGCGCGGCCCCCGTAGAGTCCCAACCCGCACCGCACCACGGTCGACTCGTCCGTCGTCGTCGCGTGAACACAGTCCACGGGACAATGCGAGCGATCGTCGACGAGGGTCGATAACGTATCCATTGGAAAGTCTTTCCCCTACAGCGTGGGCCTTTGTTCGTCGACCGCGTCTGACGCGGGCTTGCCGTGACGGCGGGCCCGACTCGAGCACGAGCTTATCCGGCCTAGACGCCTCGGCTTCATCTCTATCCTCGGCACGACAAGCTGTGGGCATCAGGCGTTCGACCGTACCGGGCCCCACGTACATGTCAGCGGTTTGCCGCGACGATCGGATCGCCCCGGCTATTGTGTCATTACCGCCGGCACGCCCCCTTCCTGCCTGAGCGAAATCGCCCGATCCAAGAGTTCGTGCGTCGCGGCCGACCGAGGCCGGAGGCGGAGCGACTCGCGGTAAGCCGTGATCGCCTCGTCGTAGGAACGTTGCCGGAATTTCAGGGTCCCCAAGTTATGCCATGCGGAAGGATCGGTCGGGTCCACGCGAGTCAGGCGGCTGATAAGAGAAGTCGCCTCGTCCACGTCCCCCGAATCGAAGCAGAGCCGGCATAACTCCCGGAGCGCGCGCGGGTCCGCGTCGCCGCCTTGTGCGTCGGCGGCCCGCAATAGTTCGATCGCCCGCGGAGGGCTTCCTTCGTGCCGGGCGAGCTTGGCCTCCGCGAGGAGCGTGTCCACCGAAAGGCCGGGCACCTGCCTCATTCGGTCGATCGTCTGCCGCACCGCTTCGGTCCTGCCCTGGGAGAGGAGGCATTCACACAGGTTTTGCCAGGCGGCGGAACAAACGGGATCGGCGTCGAGCAGCCGTCGCCACTCGCGCTCCGCCTCCGAAAGCCGACCCATGTCCGTGTAGACGACCGCGAGGTTGTGCCGCGACTTGGCGCCGGTGATGCCGCGGTCGAAGCTCGCGAAGTAACGTTCGCTCCTGCCCGACAGGATCGTCCGATACGCGTCGGCGGCTTCATCCAACCGCCCGAGGCGGTGGGACAGGATCCCTTTGTAGAACAGCAACTCCGCGTCCCGCGAGTAAAGCGTCAGGCCCGACCGGCACGTCTCCCACGCGTCGGTCTCACGTCCTTGTTGATGATAGGCGGCGGCGAGTAAGGCGTAGACCTTACGCACGTGGGATTCGCCAGGGCTACTGGATCGTAGGCTCTGTTCCAGATAATCCGCCGCCCGCGAGTGATCGCCCATGTCGGCATAGGTCATGCCCAAGTTGAACAGCACGAACGTGTGGTCCGGCCGGTCTCGAAGTTCCAGTTCCAGCAGGCGGAGGTCGCGTTCCCACTTGCGCCGGCGTCCGTCGGGACTCTGGTCGGACCCGGAATGCGTGACGAACAGTTCGGTCCAAGCGACCTCGCCGCCCGCGTGGCGGACGGCGGGCAGGATCTGCTCGTGGATACGTCCCTCGAAGCGTAGGTCCGGCCGGTTGCGGAACAGCTTCACGTGGTCGACCACCGTCACTTGATCGATCGCGGCGGCGGCGGTCTCGCGGCCCGGGTCGGACTGTACGGGACAGTGCACCTGCATCACGTACGCGAGCACGCGGTCGTCGTGCGGCCCGTCGACCAACTCGCGCAGCTTCCGCCCGTTCGCGGCGTCGATCGTGTCGTCGGAGTCCATCCAGAACACCCAATCACCCGCGGCGTGGCGGAGCGACTCGTTGCGGGCGGCGGAGAAGTCGTCGCACCACGCGAAGCGAAAGACCTTGGCCCCCGCCGATTCGGCCACTTGAGCCGTGTGGTCACCCGAGCCGGTGTCGACGACGATCATTTCATCGACCCAAGGACGGACGCTTCGCAGCGCCGCGCCGATCGTCCGTGACGAATCCCGCGCGATCATGCACATCGACGCCGTTGTCGGGCCCCGTCGACCGTCCGACTCGTCGTCCTCGGGAAGGTTCGTCCGCCCCCACTTCTCGTCGAACAACCGCCGGTTGCGCGCCATCAGGGCGGCGTAATCGACGCCCGCGGCGTGGAACGTGGCCGAGCCGTGGTGGTGGACGAACGCGTCGCGGGCGATGACGCACCTCAGCCCCGCCGCCCTGACCCGACGGCAGTAGTCGTCGTCCTCGAAGTTGCCGATGCCGAACCGCTCGTCGAGGAGTCCGATCCGGTCGACCACGTCGCGACGGACCAGTAGGCAGAAGCCTACGAGCCGCTCGACGTCGTCGGTACGACCCGCGTGGCGGGACGCCCATTCCTGCGCGAAATGGTCCAACGCGTCCCCGACGTTCGCATCCGCGTAGTCCACCGTGACCTGTTGTGGCCCGCTCACGCGGTCGGAACACGGGCCTACGAGGCCGACCTCGACGGATGCGTCCATCGCCCGCGTCAATCGGGTTAACCATCCCGGCGTCACGACGACGTCGTTATTCAGCAAGAGGACGTGGCCGCCACCGGTGGAGCGGATGCCCTGATTGGCGGCGGCGGAGAAGCCGCGGTTGTCTTCGTTCTGCACCATCCGGACGTCCGGCTGGGCCGACAGGTATTCCCGCGTGCCGTCGGTCGAACCGTTGTCCACAACTACGAGGTCGTAGCTGTCGCATTGCGTGCACCGCCGAACGCTGTCGATGCACCGCCTCGTGTGTTCGATTTGGTCGAACGTGACGATGACGATCGTCGTTCGTCTCGTCCGGCCGGCGATTATCGCGGCGGGTCTCTCGCTCCATCGACCGCGAAACACCTCGCCGTTGCGGTCCAGTAGCGGGGCGGGGTCGATCCCGCACCCGCGAAACGTCGCCGAACCCACGTGGTGCACGAACGCGTCGACCGCGATGACGCTGCGGTATCCGGTGGCCGCGGCGCGGCGGCACAGGTCGTAGTCCTCGAAGGTGCCGATGCCGAACGCCTCGTCGAGCAAGCCCACTTTGGAAAACACGTCCCGCCGCACGAGCAGGCAGAAGCCCACCAAGACGTCCGCATCCTCGACGCGGGCGGCGTGTCGCCGCGCGTGCGCGACCGCGAACTCGTCGAGACCATGAGATCCATCGGCCCCGGTCGGATCGGGGTAGTTCGTGCTCACCCGCTGCGGCCCGGGGACGTTGTTCGAGCACGGTCCCACCAGGCCGACGTCGTCCGACGACGACAGAGCCGAAGCGAGCCGTTCGAACCAGCCGTGGGTGACGATCGTGTCGTTGTTGAGCAGAACGACCTCGTTCCCGCGTGACGCGACGATCCCTTGGTTGGCGGCGGCAGGGAAGCCTCGATTCACCTCGTTTTCGATCAACCGCAGGTCCGATAGCGATCGGAGGTACTCCACGGTGCCGTCACTCGAACCGTTGTCGACGACCACGAGTTCGAACGGACGGGCCGTGTGCCGGCGGACGCTCTCCAAGCATCGTCGCGTATGGGGCAGTTCATTAAAGGTCAGGATGACGATTGAGGTGAGCCCACTTCCGTCACCGACGTCGGATCTGGCGATGGCATCGGCATTCTCCACGCTCGATTCCGAACGCACGGCGGGCGTTGCGAGCCGGTGGGAGAGGTGGTCCAACAGCACCGCCATTCGATGCCGGTAGGTGTGCCGGGCTAACGCTTCCTCGCGGCCCGCGGCCGCGATCCGCTCTCGCTCCAGATCGTTCTCCAAGTAAAACTCGGCCTTGCGAATCAAATCCTCAAAACCAACGTACGTCACCAGGTGAGTTCCGTCGATAAAAAGTCGATCCAGGCCGTGCCCGGTCAAATCGTCGGTGATCAGGAGCGATCCACTGGCCATCGCTTCGAACACGCGCATGTTGACGTCGTGCGCCACGCTCAAATTCAGAACGAGCTTGCTGGCCGAGTACGTTCGAGCCATGTCGTCGAAGTACCGCTGCCCGACGAAGCTCCGCGGGAACCGACGACCCACGAGCGACGCCAGTTCTCGTCTGCCGGGCGTGACCATGTGGGCGACGAAACAGACGTCATGCTCTTTGACCGTGTCGTGGGGCCGGTGAAGGAGCGGGTCGCAGGCCAGCGGCAGCCACCCCGCGCAGTCGACGCCGTGGCGTTGGAGCAGTTGTACCCCGTCGTGCTGGGCCGCGAAGATAACGCCAACATGGCCTATACGTCTAAGGAGTCGCTCGGGGCGGATGTGAAGGTCGATCGCCCAGAGCGCGGACGGTCGCAGGTCCGCGAGTAACGGATATTCCAAGCCGTCGTCGATGTAGAGGTACGCGTCGAACGCGTCCCGTGGCACCTTCGCCAAGTCCTTCGGTCGAAAGTGCTCCACCTCCACGAGTTCGCGCAGGGCGCGTAAACAATAGACGCCCGTCGTATCCGGACGGACCTCGTCGTCGAAGATCACCGCCACGCGCTTGATCCGGGACGGCGAGTCCGACAGTTCGTCAGGCCCGGGTGCACCGCATCCGGTCGGGCTGCCGTTCGGCGTTTCCCCCTCAACAGCGTCGGAACTGGCACGGCTTGCACTCAATACGACCATCGAGGTGGCGGACGATTCCGCCACAGGAGACGTACCGAGTTCAGGCAATTCAACGCGTTCGTCCCAACCGTACGTCGCATTCTCGCGACGGAAAACGCAGTTGGGCGCCGGCGGGAAGGTTTCCTGCAGGGTGCGTACCTTCAGTCCTTCGGCGACCGCGTAGGGCGCGCTCTGATTGCCGACGAACAGCTCGCAGCCGGCGATGACCTCGGCCAGTTCGAGAAAGTTGGCCGTCGGCTCGAAAGGCACCAGACCGAATACTTTGCAGAACGCCTCGTGCTCTTGGCGCGTCCCCACGAATACCGCGTCGTCATGGTACTTCTGGCAAACGCGATCCCACGGGAAGCATCGGTTCTGGTAACGCGCGCTGCGGTTGATCACCACCCGTGCAACATGGCGCGGGCTTGGTACCGTGAGCCATGCCCTGTCGCGCTCGGCGAGGGGCAAGCCGAGGTATAGGAGGTGGGCGTCGGCGAGGGCGATGTCCCCGACGAAAAATCCACGAAAGTGATTGAGGTCGATCCCTGACGGACCTTCGGCGTATTCGACCCCGCCGACGTATAGTTGGAGGCGCGCCAGGCTGCCGAAGGACTCGACGTCCTCGGGGGTCATGCTCATGCCGCAGCCGTCCCAAGGATGGAGGCGTAGAATCCCACCTCCCATGGCTCGAATTGCCGGCATGGCATACAAGACGTTGCCAAATTTACCGGCGTGTGAAAAGGTTCTGGAATGCTTCATTCGTTGGTCCCTTGTGACACAGATGGTGGGTGTCTAGGTCCGAGTCAGCGCTTGCCGCGAATCATGTTGACAGTGCGTCCTGCGATGACGTGCAGTTCCCGGACGGCTATTGAGAGTCAGATAAGTAATGTCCGCTTTGGGATTCGTCGAAATCGCAAATCCCTCGAAAAATCCGAGGGATTCTCGAACCGTGAAGGTTTTGGAGAGGACAGGACTTATCTGACTCTCAATAAGAGCCGTCGGCCGGGTGCTAACTTGTAAGACGCGTGTGCGCGTGTGGGATTGCGGTCGCGGCTAAGTGGCTCATGAGTGCCGAAAGTAAACGTCTACTTGCTCTGGCAGGACCATGTGTCCGGTCGCGGCGTCGACATCGGCGCGAGCCGTCGGCTCGGAAAAAGTCAGGCAGACCGAATCACAACGCTTATATTGATCCGGGTTTGCCGCGATCGCGGATTGGATCCGCGATTCCAGCACGTCGGCCAAGAGCTTGCGAACGATGCGCCCGCCTTCCTTCCCCTGCGACTTCTGATCGAGGTGGTAAGCGCGGCGGCCGATGGCTTCGACGAGTTCGGGCGCGATCGTCAGCTTCTTCTGCCGCTTAGCCTGCCAGTCGTCCTGCATCTTCGCCACGAGTCGCTGGCAGATGCCACGCATGGCCGGTTCGTCGAGCGAGCGGAACACGATCACGCGTTTGACCCGCGCGAGGAACTCGGCGGTGAAGACGGGGCGGTTGCTCTTGGGGTGGCGGATGCGGGCGAGCGTCGCCTTCATCGTGGACGTGATCTCCTCGTCGCCCTTGCCCTGCTTGCAAAGGTCGGCGATCTGGCGTTGGCCGACGTTGGTGGTCAGGATGAAGATCGCGCGGTCTGCGTAGGCCTTGTTGCCCTTCTGGTCGCAGACCCACCCCTCGTCGAAGAGGTTGAGGAACGGCTGCATCACGTCGGGGTGGGCCTTGTCCGCCTCGTCGAGGAGGAAGACGCTGTAGGGGTCGGCGTTCAGCTCGTTCACCAGCCGCCCGCCCTGGTCATGTCCGACGTACCCGGCGGGCACACCGATGATGCCCGAGACGCTGTGGGGCTCGGAGTAATTACCGAGCGTGAAGGTCTTGAGCTTGCGAGAAGGGGAGTAGAGCTTGGCCAGCACCTTGGCCAGTTCCGTCTTGCCGGTGCCGGTCTGTCCGATGAACATCATCACCGACGCGGGTTTGCCGGCGTCGACGAGGCCGGCCTTGATCAGGCTTAGTTCGGTCGCCACCTCGCGTACGGCGTGGTCTTGGCCGACGATGGACTCGCCGAGGCTGTGGGCGTAGTCGATCCCCTCGCCGACGCCGGCCAGCGTCGCCTCGGGCACGCCGGTGAACTCGGCCACCTTCCGTACGACGTCGTGCTCGTCGATCGCGAAATAGACGATGCCGCGTTGCGTGCGGTCGTAGGCGTTGTCGTCGCACAGCGACCGCAGCACCTTGACGGCCTTGTGCGGCAGCCGCTCGTGGAGGATGCAGTTGCTGGTCAGCGTGATCGCGCGTCGGATGGCCTCGTCTTCGATCCGCACGCCGTACTGGAACTGCAGCCCGTCGGCGAACTGACGCACGAGCCGCTCGGCCACCTCGCCCTGCGGTTCGGGCAGGTGAACGACCGAGAAAAGGTCTTGGCAGTCGGCTTTGCCGGAGACGTGTTCCTCATATTCGTGCGGCGTGACGATGCCGATCACACGGCCACGACATCGAGTCAGCAGCGACAGCACCATCGGGCGATGGTCCGATGCACCTTGCGAATGCAAAATTCCCGGAAAACATTCTAGGCATAGGACAAGGTCATCATTGGCGGCCAGACGATCGAAGAGGTCGTGAATTGCCGGTCGAACTTCTTCAACGGCAAGATGACGGCAGTCAACTGTGACGAACTGCTTTGAATGGAGAAACGCCGGATTGCTTGCGATGCCGCGCCGTACTAGCTCCATCAGTACAGCCTGTTCACCGACGCCGCGCTCCCGGACCAGCAGCACGTGCCGTGGTAGGTGTCGATGCAATGCCCTGAATAAATCGTTGAAGAGTCGCTCGTAAATCGGATCGCCAGCGAAAGGTGAAGATCCCGTGTGTTCCAAAATCTGCAGCTGTTCCGTCAGGTTCACGCAGGGAAGCAAGTCGGGAAGGTCTGCCGCCTCCGTAGTCGTCCGATCCTTGTGGTTGGATGAGGTGGGTGTCCGCGCTTTCGGTGGAAAGATTGTGGTCAAGGTGGAGTGCTCCGGCGTAGTGACGTCCGAGTGAGTAATCAAGACGGATGGAATTTACGAGACCCCGCGCGAAGATCGCGGGGCTTCCTATTGGCATGGCGGCAGACTGTGGCTATGCAAGAAGTATTCTTGGAATGCGAAAGGCCGTGGCCGTATGCCAAGTCGAAAGGTTCGTCTAAACGTCTCGTGGCGCACCAGAACGCACAATTCGGAGCGAAACTTAAGCAACAATGGATCGGCCACGTGGGAGCGAAACAAGAGAGATGTGCTGGACGGGTTTCATGACGAGCGGTGTAGAAATGGCATTCCCGAATCGGCCGGGTTCACCGCGGCGGGTGAGCCAGCGGGCGGTGAGCAGGACGACGTCGCCGTGGTTGCGGAGCGGGGGCTCGAGTCGGATCAGGGTTTGCGTGAACAGTCCGATGAACCGACAGGTGCCGGCGGTGATTGGATCGGTGGCATCTCTACTGGGTCGGGGATGCTGGTCAGAATTGGCCGGTTGGATCAACTCGTATATCTCCATCCCGATTGCCGCCTTCGGGCATGCCCGGCCGCTCGTCTGCGAGTCTCTCACCCTCATGTCAATTACGCCGGCGCCCGTCTTAGCGACGACAACATCGACACGCTCTCCGATGGAGCGATTCGCCGGCGACGTTTCTTCGCCGTCTTCAGACCGATTGCAATCTTTGACTCCGCATCGATGCGCAGATCGACCCGAATCCGCTGCACCATCGGACGGATGACCCGCTCGGCGGACTTGCGTGCATTGTTCTTCGCGCTCACCGCACCGCGCGTGCGGATTCCGATCGGCCACGTTCGCCTCACGGCCTGCCGATAGCTCCGCACCGCCTCGTCGGTCAGCAGCGCCTCTTCCGCCGTGATGAGGTACGTGTCGGCGTGATTCACCAGTCCACGTGCAAAGAATTCATTCAACAACCGGCCCGCGGTGATCACGTTCGGGAATGTAATCCGCACCCATGAAGTCGCTCCCACTATCGCGGCCCTCCCGCGACGCCTATTATCCCGCTCGCGCCGTCGACATCATCGGCAAAAATACGTCAGACATGAGTCAAAACAATCCGGATCGACATTCGTGGACGTCGGCAAAAGTGGAGAACATCATCTTCAGAGACACACGAACTTCTGCCGATACCCAAAACAAGCCGCTTAAGCCGCCGCGGACCCCCGCTAACCTCGGAAACAGAAAGTTTAAACCTGCGCGGACGTCCGCAGATACCAAAACCTCGAAGTGCGAAGGTCTGCGGACATCCGCGAACGGTCGATTCGTCAACCAACTGCTTCAGCTGATGCTAGCGAGGACCAACATGAGTGTGGCTCAATTTGCTCAATGAGGCCGTCCTCGCCCCGATGACGCTCGCCTGCCGCGTTTCCTTGTCGGCTTCCGGCCGATCGCGATTCCGGGCTCGCCGCTGGACCGCTCGATCACGTTGCGGTGCTTGTACCCGCCACGGTCGTACCGCACCCTCTGCTTGTAGATCGACACCCGAATCCGTTACGCCATCGGACGGAACACGCGTCCGGCGATCTTGCGTGCATCGTTCCTCGCACACACCACCCTGCGCTGCAGTTCCTCACCGGCAAAGTTTGACCGACTACCGCCACTTCAACACCGCGCCATCCGACCATCACCACCGAGTCGCCGCGGTAAAAAATCGCGGGAGTTTTCAGCTGGTTAGGAGGAACGGTACGTGGACCATTAGCAACAAGGCGGGACCTTTTCAGTGAAACTGTGGCGCGTTCGCTGGAAGCCGTTCGGCAACCCACGTTCAAAATCGCATAAAAAGGCTCAATGATAGGCTATAGGGACCCTTTGCTTTGTCTTCGCAAATCTTCGGTACTTTTCCAAAGAGCAATTGATCGCTGGATTTCGGAATTCATGAAATCGGAGAATGTCGCCCACAGCATTTCAGGTTGGACCCTTCCTTCCTCACAGAAGTAAACGGGCGGATCGTCGCCCGTGCCGGCAACGAAGAACAAGAACTGATAACCTTGGTGAACAAAGAACGCTACTGCATTGGGCGGAAGGGGGAATCCGGCCTCCCAACGAGTGAGGAGGGCCTTCGCTTGATGACAACGACTCGATAGTGTAGACGGACCATCAATGAAGAACTCACTGCCGACCAGGAATCGCCCCGCTGATCGGCCAAATACTGCTAAGGCTTCCTTATATTTTCCTGGCAATGGAACGCCAGTTCCTATTTCAAGTTTATCAATTTCAGCTGAACTTAAAGGAACCAGCTCCTCTGAAGCAACATAGCCAGATGACACTAGCTCGGCAACAATTCGCTGTATGGACATCATCCCGTGTTCCTATTTGGGGGGCCAGTTTGATGCATCGATTTCAAGAAAGAAATTAGGAAATTTGGATTTGAATTGCGCGATTACGTTCTCGCAAGATTCACAAGTCGGATACTCCGAAGCTAATATTCCTTTGCCTCTTATAAGCGCCGGGTCCGAAGAAAGTTTGTCAAGCTGCGCTGCCAGCTCTTCCAATAGGATCCGTTCCGTGTCGACGTCCGCGGGGCGGAACCGCGTTGGAGTTTCAGCCTCGATCGTCTTGAACTGTGGCTTCTCAACCATTTTCACGAACCCGGCTCGGGGCTTTCTCCCACTCATACCAACGAGTCTAGGCTGCGGTATACCCGAAATCTCAAAGTCGATAAAGGCAAGATTGGGCCCGCTTCCAGCCGCAGAACGGAGCTCTCGGAATGTCTTCATTGCGGTCAGGCGGCGCGCGTACACAGCCGTCGCAGCAGCATCCACTTTTGTCGAGGTGTTGGCCGTGGGTACACGATTCCCGCCGCCGGATGACGGCCTGGGGGCAAAGACCGGCTCCGGCATTCCCATTGCCGCCCCGCCAAGGATCTCGCGGTCTTGATCGGTTAGGACGGGAAAG
>JADMIO011718084.1_pt1 | contig 12067 bp, 10 predicted proteins | sample 8958161 | NCBI WGS metagenome assembly JADMIO01 (sample SAMN16585339, study PRJNA669376) | soil metagenome | isolation source: Crop rotation soil | place: USA: Cullars Rotation, Alabama | collected 2011 | reverse complement strand
GGCGCACCGCCGATGTGGTCTCGCTGAGGATGAGTGAGGACGATCGCGTTCAGCGAGCGGAGACCCAGCCGCCGCAGCTGGCCGGCGACGTCCGCCTCCGGCGGGCCTTCGTCCACGAGGACTGCGGCTCCCGGCGCCTCGACGAGCGCGGAGTCTCCCTGACCGACGTCGAGAAACGTGACGCGGAGCCCGGCCGGCGACGTCCAGGACGGCGTCGGGCGCAGCGCGCACGCGACCGTCGTGAGCGTCAGCGCGAGCGACACGAGCGCAGCGACGGCCTCGCGGCGCCGGTACCGCGGCATCCGTCGCACGAGGACGACGGCCCCGACGAGCGCGGCGGCGATCAGGATGACCACGGGCGACGAGATCTGTGCGGGAGGCCAGCTCGAGACGGTCCGTGCGACGAAGGCGAGCCACCAGGCGCACCAACCGGCGAGCCAGGCAAGCGAGGTCGCCACGCCGGGTAGCACGGGCTCGACGGCCGCCGCCGCGAGAGACAACGAGATGAGCGGCGGCATCGCCGGCTCGGCCGCCATGTTCGCGGGCACCGTCCAGAGCGCGACGCGCCCGAAGTGCAGCCACACGATCGGCGCAGTGACGAGCCCGCACGCGCCCGCGACGACGAGCACGTCCCAGAGCCCGCGAGGGACGGGGTAGGCGTCGGGGACGCCGGACATGCGCGGCAGCACCACGAAGATCGCCGCGACCGCTGCGAATGAGAGCTGGAAGCCGGGCTCGAGCGCCGACCGTGGCATCCAGACCAGGAGGACGAGCGCACCGAGCGCGAGCGCGTGCCACCGGTCGCGCGGGCGCGCGACGATCCACGCGAGCGACGCCAGCGTTCCGGCCACGGCGGCTCTGACGACCGATGGCTGCCACCCGACGGCGAGCGCATACGACAGGACGACGAGGATCGCGAGTGCCTCCCCCACGAGCCGGCCGAGCCCGACGATGCGTGCCGCCAACACGACACCGAAGGCCACGATGGCGACGTTCTGCCCGGAGACCGCGAGTAGGTGCTGAAGGCCGCTCGCCTGGAAGGCGTCGCGCAACTCGCTGTCAATGCCCGAGTCCTCGCCGAGGACGATGCCCGCGAGCAGGCGGCGGCGCTCCCCCGTGGTTCCACGGGCGAGCGTCGCCTCGACGTGCGCGCGCAACCGGTCGCCGACGCCACCGATCCCGCCCCGCCGGCCGACGATGCGCCAGCCGTCGTCGCCGCGCAGCACCACGTGCACGCCGCGACGCGCGAGCCAACCGCGCTCGTCGAAGCCGGTCTCGGGCCCACGCGGCGCGACCGGCCGCGCGCGCAGCTCCAGCACGGCGCCCTGGGGCGGAGCCCGCTCGGGCGGAAGCTCGAGCAGCACCCGCTCGCGGATGCTGGTCTCGCCGAACCGCACGGCCTCAGCCGGAGTGCGGATCGCGAACGGCGAACGGCTGACGGGCCCGGTCACGACGACGCGCGCGGACGCCGGCCGGCCGAGCTGTTGCGCCAGGACGCTCCGCTCCAGCGCGTCGTTTCTCAGCGTTCCCCACCAGAGCCCCAGAAGCGCGAGCGCGACCGCCGTGAGCGCGAGCCTGCGCGTGTCGCGCGACAGGAGCGCGCAGGCAACCGCGATTACCCCGATGCCCGCATCGACGGCGAGCGGGGGCCGAACCCAGGTCGAAGCCACGATCCCGACGCAGGTCGACCAGACGAGCAGCGCGGGCCAGCCGGTCTCCAGCCGCTGCCCGCGTGCGGCTCGCTCGATCCACGACGGAGTCACTCCGGCAACCTCACGGCGTCACCAGATCGCGAAGCTGCTCGATCCGTGCCGGCCCGATTCCGGGCACGTCGTCGAGGTCGTCGACCGATCTGAACGGCCCGTGCGTCGTTCGCCAGTCGACGATCTTCTCGGCCGTGACCGGACCGATCCCGGGCAGCTCGTCGAGCTGATCGACCGTCGCCGTGGCGAGGCTGACCTTCGCCCCCGGCGCGGTGGCGCCGGCCAGCGCCGCCGGCACGCCGCCAGGCCCACGGCGCGGCACGATCACCTGCTGACCGTCGACGAGGGGCGCGGCGAGGTTCACCGCCGACAGGTCGGCGCGGCGCGTCGGCCCACCGGCGCGCGCGACCGCATCCGCGACGCGCGTGCCGTCCTTCAGGCGGAAGAGGCCGGGACGGCGGACCGCGCCGACGACGTGGACGAAGAGCTTCGGGACCGTGTCCTCCGCACCGATCGAGCGTCCCACACCCGCCGCGACCGGTGGGGCCGCCCGACCCGGCCCTTCACTCGCGCCGACGCCGGCGAGTCGCGAGCCGGCGACTGCGAGCAGCGCCAGGAGCGGCACGGCGACCATCGCGAGCTGCGCGCGCGTGAGGGTGATCACCTCTCAAGCGTCGCGCCGAACGTGTGACGAGAGTGTGCCGCCTCTGTGACAAATGTGTGCCGTGCGCGGCGAGCCGCGCGGGTCCTCGGCGCAACCCTGCGGTTACGCGACGACGTTCACGAGCCGGTCCGGCACGACGATCGTACGCCGGGGCGAAACGCCGCCGAGGTGAGCCCGAACCCGCTCCGATCCGAGCGCCAATGCAATGAGCTCGTCCTCGGCCGTCCCGGCGGGGACCTGCAGCCGATCTCGCAGCTTGCCGTTCACCTGCACGGCGATCTCCACCACGTCGGACGCGACGAGCGCCTCGTCGGCCACCGGCCACGCGGTCTCCCACAGCCGGCCGCCGCCCAGCCGCTCCCACAGCTCCTCGGCAACGTGCGGCGCGTACGGCTGGATCAGCGACAGGACGGTCTCGGTCGCGAACCGCACCTCGCCGGCTCGTGACGGATCGTCCTTCACCCGATAAGTCTCGTTGACGAGCTCGAAGAGCGCCGCGATCGGCGTGTGGAACTGGAAGCGGCGGAGGATGTCGTCCGAGACGCGGTCGATCGTCCGGTGCGCCGCGCGCACCAACTCCCCGTCTGCTGGAGCCTCGACCGGCCCGCGCGCCGCCACCTCGAGCACGAGCCGCCAGACCCGGTCGACGAGGCGTGCCGTGCCCTCGATGCCGGCGTCGCTCCACTCCTTGTCCTGCTCGGCAGGCCCCATGTAGAGGATGTAGAGGCGCAGCGCGTCGGCGCCGTAGCGCTCGACCGCCTCGTCGGGCGAGACGACGTTGCCCTTCGACTTCGACATCTTCGCGCCGTGCCGGTAGATCATCCCCTGGGTGAAGAGGCGCGAGAACGGCTCGCGGAAGCCGAGCAGCTCCATGTCGTTGAGCGCCTTCGTGAAGAACCGGGCGTAGAGCAGGTGCAGCACGGCGTGCTCGACGCCGCCGATGTACTGCTTGACGGGCAGCCAGAAGTCGACGATCTGCTGGTTCCACGCGGCATCGTCGTTCCGGGCGTCCGCGTAGCGCAGGAAGTACCACGAGGAGTCGACGAACGTGTCCATCGTGTCGGTCTCACGCCGTCCCTCGCCGCCGCAGCTCGGGCACGCGACGACCACCCACTCCTCGGCGGAGGCGAGCGGCGAGCGTCCCTTCGGCAGGTAGTCGTCGATCTCCGGCAGCAGTACCGGCAGGTGGTCGTCGGGGACGGGTACCACGCCGCAGGCATCGCAGTGGACGATCGGGATGGGGCAGCCCCAGTAGCGCTGCCGCGAGAGCAGCCAGTCCCGCAGCCGGTAACCGATCGTCGCCTCGCCGAGGCCGCGCTCGTCCAGCCACGCGGTGATCGCGCGCTTCCCCTCCGGCGCGGTGAGCCCGGTGAACTCGCCCGAGTTGACGAGCACCTCGTCCTCGGTGTGCGCGACGTACGCCCCCGCCTCGGCCGGATCCGCCCCCGATGCGGACGCGACGACCTGGCGGATCTCGAGGCCGTACTTCTCGGCGAACTGATGGTCGCGCTCGTCGTGCGCGGGAACCGCCATGATCGCGCCGGTGCCGTACTCCATCAGCACGTAGTCGGCGACCCAGATCGGGATCGGCTCGCCGTTCACGGGGTTGACCGCGAAGCGGCCCGTGAACACGCCGTCCTTCTCCTTGGTCTCCCGCTCGACGGTGGAGCGGGCGGCCGTGTGCCGGACGTACTCGGCGACCGCCTGCGCATGCTCGGTGCCCGCGGTCAGCTCGGCGATGAGCGGATGCTCGGGCGCCAGCGCGAAGAACGTCGCGCCGAACAGCGTGTCGGGCCGCGTCGTGAAGACGGGCAGCTCCTCCCCGCTCGCCTCGACCGTGAAGATCACGCGGGCTCCTTCGGAGCGCCCGATCCAGTTGCGCTGCATGGTCAGGACGCGCTCGGGCCACGACTCGAGGGCATCCATCTCGTCGAGCAGCTGGTCGGCGTACTCGGTGATCTTGAAGAACCACTGCGTGAGGCTCTTCGACTCGACCTCCGTCCCGCAGCGTTCGCACCGCCCGTCGATCACCTGCTCGTTCGCGAGCACGGTCTGGTCCTTCGGGCACCACTTGACATGCGCCTCGCGTCGGTACGAGAGCCCTCGTTCGAAGAAGCGGAGGAAGAGCCACTGCGTCCAGCGGTAGTACTCGGGCTCGGCGGTGGAGACCTCGCGCGACCAGTCGATCGCCCACCCCATCCGCCTCATCTGGCGGCGGATCGCCTCGATGTTGCGATTCGTGATGTCGCGCGGGTGGCCGCCCTCCTTGATCGCCGCGTTCTCGGAGTTCAGGCCGAACGCGTCGTAGCCCATCGGCCGGAGGACGGTGAAGCCCTGGCGCCGACGCACGTGCGTGAAGACGTCGCCGAGCGTGTAGTTGAAGACGTGCCCCATGTGGAGCTCGCCGGACGGGTACGGGAGCATCTCGAGGACGTACGTCGAGGGCGTGTCGCTCGTCGCGTCGGGCTCCGGGTTCGGGACCGTGAAGGAGCCCTCGGCCGCCCACACGGCCTGCCACTTGGCCTCGATCGCCTCGGGGTCGTACCGGTCCGTGTCGGTCGGCTCCATCTCCATCTCTTCCGAAAACACTCCTTGGAACGAAAAAGCCTCTCGATCGAGAGGCTCACGGGAGTCCGCGCGGCGGTTGCCGCGTTCTCTCCCTGGACTACGTGAGAAGCTGCTGCACGACTCCCATGCTAACAGGCACGATCGGCCGATGCTAGCGCTGTTCCCGGATTCCGCGGCCCTCGACGGCGCCTCTCTCTCGATCGGCGGGCTCAGCGCCGGCGCGCTCGCCGAAGAGCACGGGACGCCGCTCGTCGTCCTCTGCGAGCAGACGGTGCGCGCGAACGCGCGTGCGCTGCGCGCCGCGCTCGGACGCGACGGCCGGGTGTTCTTCGGCACGAAAGCGTTCCCGAACGTCGCGCTGCTCCGGGTGCTGGCCGAGGAGGGCATCGGCGCAGACGTCGCGTCCGAGGGCGAGCTGGCGTTCGCGCGCCGGGCGGGGCTCGACGGCAGCCGGCTCGTCGTCCACGGCAACAACAAGGACCACGCGTTCCTGCGCGCGGCTGCCGCGACCGGGGCACCGGTCGTCCTCGACGCGCCCGACGAGGCAGCATTGGCGGCTGCCGCAGGCGTCGCGCACGTGCTCGTGCGGGTCACGCTCGGGGTCGATGCCGACACGCACGAGGCAATCCGCACCGGCCACCACGGGTCGAAGTTCGGCTTGCCGCCCGCGCAGGCGCGGAGGGTGGTCGCGGAGGCGCTGGATCTCGGCCTCGCCGTGCTCGGCGTCCACGTCCACGTCGGCTCGCAGCTCGCAGACTTCGACGCGCAGGCCGAGACGATCGTGCGCCTCGCCGGGTTCGTCGCGAGCTGCCGCGACGAGGTCGGGTGGACGGCGCAGGTCGCCGACCTCGGGGGCGGTTTCGGAATCCGCCACCACCCGGCCGACGAGGTACCGGAGGCCGCCGACCTCGCCGCGAGCGCTACGTCGACGGCACGGCTCGCGTTCGTCGAGGCCGGCCTGCCGAAGCCCGAGATCTGGCTGGAGCCCGGTCGCTCCCTGGTCGGCAGGGCGGGCGTCACGCTCTATCGCGTCGGCAGCGTCAAGCGCCTGCCGGAGCGGACGTGGGTCGCGATCGACGGTGGGATGTCGGACAACCCGCGCCCGCAGCTCTACGACGCGCGGTACACCGCGCTCTCGGCCTCGCGGGTGGACGAGCCGGTCGACGAGGTGGTCAGCGTCGCCGGAATGCACTGCGAGTCGGGCGACGTGCTGATCGACGACGTCGCGCTTCCGTCGCCGCACCGCGGCGACCTCCTCGCCGTGCCGGCGACGGGTGCGTACACCCTTGCGATGGCGTCGAACTACAACGGTGTGCCGAGACCGGCGGCCGTGCTGGTCGGGGACGGCTCGGCCCGGCTGATCCGAGCGAGAGAGACGGTGGAGGACCTGCTCGCGCACGAGGCGCCGTGAGCGGCGGATTGCGGACGGCCGCGGTGCTCCTGCCCGTCTTCCGGGACGCCGAGGACGAGCTCCGGATCGTCCTCGTCGTCCGCGCGGACGACGGCGGGCAGCACGGCGGCCAGCTCGGGCTGCCGGGCGGCAAGCCCGAGCCGGGCGATGCCGACCTGCTCGCGACGGCGCTACGTGAGGCGGAGGAGGAGGTAGGACTGACGCGCGACGCCGTCGAGCTCGTGGCTGCGCTCGAGCCGCTCGCGACCCGGGCAACTGGGTGGCTCGTCCATCCGTTCCTCGGCCGCGTCTCGCCGGACACCCGCTGGCGGCTCCAGGAGACGGAGATCGTCGGGATCCTCACGCCCGCGGCGCGCGTGCTCGCCGATCCGGCCTCGCGGACGACGCTGCCGTTCTCGTCGCTGTGGTTCCCTGAGCCGCTCCTCGTGGACGGGATCGACGTCGAGGGGCACGTGCTCTGGGGCATGACGCTGAGACTGCTCGACGACGTCCTCCCGCCCCTTCTCGCCGGCGCGTGGGACGTCTGACGCTCCCGGGATAGGGTCGCGCGCATGGAGATGAACCTGCTGGACGACGAGGGCTGGCTCGAGCGGACGTGGCCGCCCGAACGACCCGGATACGTGTGGCGGCGCAAGCGCGTCGCGGGCGAGCATCTCGGCGCCGGCCTGATCGAGCTGCCGCCAGGCGAGAGCACCTTCCCATACCACTACGAGCTCGTGAACGACGAGCTGCTCGTTGTCGTCGTCGGCACGCCGACGCTGCGTGCGCCCGAGAGGGATCGGCAGCTCGCTCCCGGCGACTGCATCCTCTTCCCGAGCGGGCCCGAGGGTGCTCACAAGGTCACGAACCTGTCCGACGACGTCGTTCGCGTGCTGCTCGTGTCGAACTTCGCTCTCCCGCGGGCCGCCGTGCAGGCCGACAGCGGGAAGATGATGGTTCGCTGGGGGTCGGCGCCGGACGAGCGGCGGTGGTTCTTCCTCGGCGAGGAGGCGGGTTACTGGGACGGCGAGGTGGACGGCTGAGCCGCCGCCCCCGTGCTGCTCTCGGGCGCCCCTCCGGCACTATCGAGGGCGAGCGCCGGAGGGCACGTTTCGGCGCAGAGTCGACACAGAGTCGCGACGGTTTCCTCGATAGCGTTCGTGTAGGGACACCGGGGTGCCCCTGGGGGCAGTTGGGGGCTGGTTGGCCGACGCGTGACCGTCGGGAGACGACGCCCCGACCGAGACGACCCGTGCAGGAGCGGCCCGACAGGCGGCCGGTCGACGCCGGTCAGCGCATCAGGATCTCCACGACGTCGCCGTCGGAGAGGACGTGCCCACGCCCGACCTGCTGGCCGTCGAAGCGCGCCGACGGTCCGCGGATTCGGGCCCCGGTCGCGCGGGCACCGAGGTCGTGGTGCACCCGGTCGGCGAGGTCTGCGACCGTCGCTCCCGACTGCAAGGCGAAGGGCTCGTCGTCGCTCCGACCGTCGCGCTCCGGATACACGCGGATCAGGCCGGTCAACCGCCAGATCGCCTCGCGGAGACGGTCGAGGCTCGCGTCGTCGAGCACCGAGACGCGAAGGTCGTCCGATGGAGCATCGAGCGGCCCTTCGAGCTCGTCGGCCCTGGTGCGTATCACGATCGAGGGCATCTCGATCCCGGCCGCGGCGACCTCCCGCACGACGACGTCGAGCGCGGCTGCGGGGTCGTTCGCCGCGTGACAGAAGAGGATCGCGTCCGCGTTGCGAAGCACGCCGAGCAGCGCGCGGCCCCCTCCCCGGTCCTCGTGCGAGCCCTCGATCAGCCCGGGGATCTCGACGAGCTGCACGAGCACGCCGCCGATCCGCGTCAACGCGGGCACCGGGCGAAGCGTCGTGAACGCATAGTCGCCGGTCCTGATCTGGATGTCGGAGAGCGCCTGCAGGAGCGACGACTTGCCCGCGTTCGGCGGGCCGACGAGGGCAATCTGCGCGACACCCTCGCGACGCACCTGCAGCGAGTCGCGGTGGGTGACCTTCGCGCGGACGCGCGTTCGGTCGAGCTCCCCCTCGAGCCACTTCCGCAGGTCGGCGTACGGCCCGTTGCGGTATCGCGGCAACTCCACGAGCAGCGCGCGGATCGTCGCGATCCGTGCGCTTCCTTCCTTCCCGACGAGGCGGCGCTTGGCGACCTCGGCAAACGTGCGATGCGGCATGGGCATCGCGTTCCTCCTTCCGACTCGGGCGGGAGGAGCATGCGCACGGCCCGCCCGGAGGGCGAGGTGCGCGTCACCGACCCGCTTCCCCAGACGCACGATCGGGAAGCGGGCGATCAGCCGTTCTGTCGCAGCACGTGAGCGCGCCAAGCGTCCATCGTGGCGACAGCGTACCCCGTCAGAGCGGCAGCGTGAGCGACTCGATGTCGCTCGGGTAGTCCGTGAGGATCTCGATCCCGTCGGCCCGGACGACGACCGTGTCCGAGTGGCGGAAGCCTCCGAGGCCCTCGACGTAGACGCCCGGCTCGATCGTGAAGACCATCCCCGGCTCGACGACGGTCGCGTCGCCGACGTCGAGGAACGGGGCCTCGTGGTTGCGCAGTCCGATCGCGTGGCCGGTGTGCTGGCTCCACGTCTCGAGGATCCCCTGCTCCTCGAAGTACCCGAGCACGGCGCGATCGACGTCGGCGCACGTGACGCCCGGCCGCAACGCGGCGAAGGCGACCCGCTGCGCGCCGCACATGTGGTCGAAATGGCGCCGCATCTCGTCGGTCGGCGGGCCGACGACCATGGCGCGCTCGAGCTCGGCGTTGTAGCCCCACACCGGCGCGGCCGTCTCGCTGACGAGCACGTCCCCGGGGCGGAACTCGATGTTGTGGCCGACCGCGTGTGCCCACGCGCTGCGTGCACCGATCTGCCCCCGGTACCCGGCCGAGGCCCCGTCGGTCGAGGACAGACCACCGTCGTACGACGGCCCGAGCGCGTCGAGCATCGCGAGGCTTGCCTCGTACCCCGCCCGGAGACCGGCCTGGGCCTCGGTCACGCCCGGCCGCGTGTACTCCTGGAGGAGGCGGTGGGCGTGCTCGCACCAGCGGGCGCTCTCCCGGACGAGCTCGATCTCGGCCTCGCTCTTGCGCGCCATGAGACGTTCGAGAGCCGGCGCGGCCGAGACGACCTCCGCGCCTGTGACCTCCGAAAGCGACGGTCCCTGGTAGCCGAGGATGCCCGGGTAGCCGTCCTGGTCGGCGGCGATCGTCCCCCTGATGCCCATGTCCTCGAGGACGCGCGCGAGAATCCGCATGGGGTGCTCGTTGCCCGGGTACTCGGCATACGGCTCGACCCGGTCGAAGCCGGTTTCGGCGCGGACCCGTGCGACCTCGAAGGCGGGCACGAACGCCGCCGTCTCGCCGCCGAAGCGCTCGACGTAGGCGACGGGCCGCTCGGTTGCGAGAAACGAGAATCGCGTCAGATACTGGACGTAGCTCTGGTCGAAGACGACGAGCCCCGTCGGCCGGTGCTCGGCGACGAGCGCGTGCAGACGATCCCGCCGCTCGCGGAGCTCGTCGGAGCCGATGCCGGTGGCGACGGAGATGGCGCGACGATAGTCGGACGGGACGGTCAGGCGCCCGAGTGCCGTCGCCGAAGCTCGTCCTCGACCGCCGACGGCTGCAGCCCGCGCGCCGCGAGGAGCACGTAGCTGTGGAACCAGAGGTCGGCCAGCTCCTCCACGAGCCGCTCGTCGGACTCGGTGACGGCGGCCAGGGCCGCCTCGACTCCCTCCTCACCGACCTTGCGCGCAGCGGCGGCGGGCCCCGCATCGAGGATCCCGGCCACGTACGAGCCCTCCGGACGCGTCGAGGCACGCTCGGCGACGACGCGCCAGAGCCACGGCGCGAAGCAGGACTCGGCGCCGGTGTGGCACGCCGGCCCGCTCGGTCGCACGCGATAGAGCAGCGCGTCCCCGTCGCAGTCGTCCGCGATCTCCTCCACGGCCATCGTGTTTCCCGACGTCGCGCCCTTGCGCCAGAGCTCCTGACGCGAGCGGCTCCAGAACCACGCCTCGCCGGTCTCGCGCGTCCGGCGGAGGGCCTCGTCGTTCGCGTAGGCGAGCATGAGGACGCGGTTCGTCTCCACGTTCTGGACGATCACGGGGGTCAGCGTCTCATCGGCCATCCTGCCTCCTCCAGCTCGGCCTTCAGCTCGGGAAGCCGCTCGGGCCGCTCGTGGACGATGGACGCGACGAGCGCAGCCTCCGCGCCCGCAGCGAATGCCTCTGCCATGTGTCGCGCCTCACCCGCTCCACCCGACGCGATCACGGGCACCTCGACCGCCGCGGCGACGCTCCGCGTGAGCTCGAGGTCGTATCCGGCGCGCGTCCCGTCGGCGTCGATCGACGTGAGAAGGATCTCGCCGGCTCCTCGCTCCACGGCCTCCCGGGCCCAGGCGACGGCGTCCACGGCACGCGGTGTCCGGCCCGCGTGGGTCACGACCTCGCCCCCGCGCGCGTCGATCGCGCAGACGACCGCCTGCGAGCCGAACTCGGCGGCGAGCGCGGTGAGGATGCCCGGGTCGTCGAATGCCGCCCGGTTGATCGCCACCTTGTCGGCGCCGGCGAGCAGCAGATCGCGGGCGTCGTCGACGCCGGCCACTCCACCGCCCGCGGTGAACGGGATCGTCAGCTCGTCCGCGGCGCGGCCGATCACGTCGAGGATCGGCCCACGCGCCTCGAGGGTGGCGGTGATGTCGAGGAACACGAGCTCGTCTGCGCCCAGTTCGGAGTAGCGGCGCGCGAGCTCGACGGGCTCGCCGATCTCCCGGAGGTTCTCGAAGTTCACACCCTTGACGACGCGCCCCTCGGCGACGTCGAGACACGGGATCACGCGTTTCTTGACCATCGAAGGAGGTTCTGGAGGACGCGGGCGCCGGCCGCTGCGCTGCGCTCCGGATGGAACTGGACACCTGCGAGTGAGCCGCACTCGACCGCGGCGACGACCGACCCGCCATGCTCGACCGTTCCCGTGACGGTGTCGGGATCCTCCGGATGGACGGCGTAGCTGTGGGCGAAGTAGACGTCCGAGCCGTCCAATCCCCGGAGGAGGGCGGACGGACCGGCAGCCAGTGTGTTCCAGCCCATGTGCGGGACGCGATCGGCGGCGAGCCTGCGAACCGGGCCGTCGAGCAGGCCGAGCCCGGCGCCTCCCTCCTCGCTCTCGCCGAAGAGCAGCTGGAGGCCGACGCAGATGCCGGCGACCGTTCGGCCGGCTGCGACCCGCTCGCGGAGCGCCTCGTCGAGGCCGTGCCGTGCGAGCCCGGCCGCCGCGCTCTCGACGTGGCCGACACCGGCGATCAGCGCGAGCGGCGACTCCCGGACGACGGACGGCTCGGTCGTGACGACGGGGTCGGCGCCGGCCCGGACGAGCGCCGACGACAGCGAGCGAAGATTGCCCGCGCCGTAGTCCGCGATCGCCACCTTCACGCCGCGCCCTTCGTCGACCTGATGCCCGCACCGCCGGCGGCGACGGCTTGCCGCAACGACTGGCCGAGCGCCTTGTAGGCGGCCTCCGCGACATGGTGGTCGTCGGCGCCCGCGGCCACGACGTGCACGGTGCAGCCCGCCTCGATGGCGAGCCGCTCGAGGGCGTGCCGGAGCAGCGAGGTCGCGAGCGCGCCGACCCGCTCCCCGGTGAACGCCAATTCGACCTCGGCGTGCGGCCGGCGGACGAGGTCGACGGCCGCCGTCGCCCGTGCCTCGTCCATCGGCAGGAC
>JADMIO010830285.1_pt1 | contig 12067 bp, 11 predicted proteins | sample 8958161 | NCBI WGS metagenome assembly JADMIO01 (sample SAMN16585339, study PRJNA669376) | soil metagenome | isolation source: Crop rotation soil | place: USA: Cullars Rotation, Alabama | collected 2011 | reverse complement strand
CGCCCCGGCCTGCAGCTCCGCCCGCACAGCCGGCTGCTCCGGCTGCTCCCGGTGTTCCGAGCATGCCGACTCTCCGCGCGCCAGTGCGTCCCGGGGCTCCCGCCGCTCCTCCAGCGCAGCCGGCCGCGCACACGGTCGGAAGCGGAGGGCCGCTGCGCCCGCCCGCCAGACCGAACTTAGCCGGCCAGCCGCAAGCACGGCCCACTGTTCCCCCGCGTCCCGATCTTGCTGAGAAGCTTACCCGCCCGCAGGCCGCTCCGGGTATGCCGCGTGTGCCCGCGATGCCGCGCCCAGGTGTTCCGGCCAATCGGCCGCCCAGCCCCGTGCCCGGCAGGCCCATATATCAAGGACCAGTTCGTCCAGGCCAGCCGCTTGGCCGCGGACCCGGTGGTCCGGGAGGGCCAGGCGGTCCTGGCGGACCTGGAGGCTTGCGTGGCCGTGGACGTCCGATGCATCCGACCTCGCCCATGCGGGCGGAGCCGGCCATCGTCACCACCGAAACCGGACGCCGCCATGCGACGAAACCGGGCGCAGCGCGCACTGCCGCCGATCGGCGCCGGGATGAAGAAGAGGGTCGTATACGGCCGATGGCGCGCCGGCAGGAATCGTTCCAGCCGCCGCCGATCGATCGCGAAGTGACCGTCTCTGAGGGAATCACCGTAAAAGAGCTGTCTGAGAAGCTGGGCGTCAAGGCGAACCTTGTCGTAAAGCGCCTGGTGGAACGCAAGATCTTTGCGACCATAAACCAGACGTTGGATGTGAAGCTGGCGGAAGAGCTGGCTCGCGATTTCGGCGCTTCTACGAACAAGATCAGCTACGAAGAAGAAACCACGCACGAGATCCAGCAGACCGAAGTCGATACCGATCGCGAACGGCGTCCGCCGGTGGTTACGATCATGGGCCACGTCGATCATGGAAAAACCTCGCTGCTCGATGCGATTCGCGAAGCGAACGTCGCGGGCGGGGAAGCCGGCGGGATCACGCAGCATATCGGCGCCTATCACGTGGAGAAGAACGGTAAGAACATCGTCTTCATCGATACGCCCGGTCACGAAGCGTTCACCCGCATGCGTGCTCGCGGAGCCAAGGTTACGGACATCGTAATTCTGGTTGTCGCGGCGGACGACGGCGTAATGCCGCAGACCATCGAAGCGATTGACCACGCCAAGGCGGCGAAGGTTCCGATCATCGTCGCGATTAATAAGATCGATAAACCGGATGCGACTCCGGATCGAATTAAACAGCAGCTCGCCGATCGCGGCTTGCTCGCCGAAGACTGGGGCGGCGAAACGGTCACAGTGCCGGTTTCCGCGAAGGCGAAAACCAACCTGGATCTGCTGCTCGAAATGATTCTGCTGGTGGCTGACCTGCAGGATTTGAAGGCGAACCCCGCGCGGCCCGCGATGGGCAATGTGCTCGAAGCGAAGCTCGACCGTTCGCGCGGTCCGGTCGCTACTGTGCTTGTGCGGAACGGCACTTTAAAGGTCGGCGATTATTTCATCGTTGGATCGGTCTTTGGAAAGGTGCGCGCATTGTTCGACGATCGCGGCGCGCCGACCAGGGAAGCCGGGCCGTCGATGCCGGTCGAGGTCCTGGGTCTCGATTCGGTGCCCGAGGTCGGCGACACATTCCAGGTCGTAACCGATACGGCCAAGGCCAAGCAGATCGTGCTGTATCGCGAAGTCAAAGTTCGCGAACAAAACATGGCGCGCTCTTCGCGGCTGACGCTTGATCAGCTTCACGATCAGCTCAAGGAAGGCGAGGTCAAGGATCTCAATATCATCCTGAAGGCTGACGTCGGCGGTACGGCCGAAGTGCTGACCGATACGCTGCAGAAGCTCTCCAACGACAAGGTTCGGATTCGCGTACTGCGCGCCGCTGTCGGTGCCATCACCGAAAGCGATGTTCTACTGGCGACCACGTCGGAAGCAATCATTATAGGCTTCAACGTGCGGCCGGAACGAAATGCGGACGCGCTCGCGGAGCAAGAAAAAGTCGATGTCCGGCTGCATACGATCATCTATGAGCTGGTCGACGAGATCAAGAAGGCCATGACGGGCCTGCTCGACCCGGTGTTCAAGGAAGTCTACAAGGGCCGCGCTCATGTGCGCGAAGCGTTCCGCATCAGCAAAGTGGGGACGGTCGCGGGCTGCATGGTGGACGATGGCGTCCTCACCCGCAACAGTGAAGTACGGCTGCTGCGCGACAACATCGTGATTCACACCGGTAAGATCGAGGGGCTCAAACGCTTCAAGAACGACGCGAGCGAGGTGAAGGCCGGCTTCGAATGCGGCGTTTCTCTTGCGAATTACAACGACATCAAGCCGGGCGACGTAATCGAAGCCTTCGCCACCGAACGCGTCGCAACCGAAGCGTTCGCCTAAACGCGTAACATTCCGTGCCCGCAGTAGGCGTAATCACCTTCGAGTTGCGACTGGACGACGCACACTCGCTCAAAGACAAGCGGCATTGGGTCAAAGGCCTGAAGGATCGGCTGCGAAGCAAGCTGAACGTAGCGGTCGCCGAGATTGCGTACCAGGATTCGTGGCAGCACGGGCTGGTCGCTGCTGTTACGGTGTCGCCTGACAAGCCCTATGCCGAACAGGTGCTGCAGCATGCCGAACACGAGGCAGCGTCGCTGCTGGGGCCACTGTTGGTGGACGTAACGGTCGAGTGGCTGGCGTAGCTTAGCTCTTCGCGACGGGCAAAGCGGCAGGTAGTTCCTGAATCCATCGGCGCTGTTCAGCGGTCTCGGGAGTCGCGATTCCACGGGCAGCGCTGACAAGTTGAATTGCCTGTTGCGGACTCGTCGCGGAAGTCATGAGAACTCCGGCCGCGATCAGTCCGGAACGCCCAATCCCCTGACGGCAATGTAAGGCAACGTTCTTTCCCGCATCCAACGCAATCGCGATCTTCCCCACGAGCGAAGCCGTATCTTGCATTGAGGCCGGTACGCCCCGATCAGGGATTGGAAAGGAAATAAAAGTCATGCGATTCGCCAACGTCGCGCCGCGCTCATCGCCGAGATCGAGCTGCGACGCTTCCTCGTCTTCCAGCAATGAGACGACCACGTCGACGCCAGATTGCCGCCAACTGCTCATTTCATCATCAAGCCAGTCCCCGCCGCGAGGGCGGGCTGCGATCGCCAAGCGTCCGAGCCAAGGACCCGGCACCCAGAAGAGATCAGCTTTCATGACTTTCCTTCCTGATTATCTCGCGGGGAAGGCCTTGAATATCCTCGTCTCGCTCCAGCAGCACGAACAGCCGATGGTGGCCATCGAGGACGGTTCCATCCGGTCTAACTTTCAGTGAGCCTTGCTGACCCGGTTCGAGCGTTGCCTTCAACTGATCGCTGGTGAGACGACGAAATTGGGTCAACTTGACATGTTCAGCGAGTTCAAGGAATGCAGGAATTGGAGCTTGGTCGTTGGAGGATTAGCCATCCTTGGTTTGTGTTCTTAGCGTGCAGTTCCTCTCAGCGCGCGGACACACTTGGGCCGCGAACGTTGCGGCGGCCGGGGCTCTCGGACTTTTCGCCGTGCGTTTCCGGCCGCCAGTGAATTGAGCGGGATCTAACGAGCATTTGTCCGGGGACGCTGGTTGGCTCCCCCTGCGTTGTTTTCGCGTTTCGAATCCTCGCTCTCTGAAATCGGCGCGGGGCGGGTCCTGCTGCCGGCGCCAATATTATGGAATCCGATTCCAAGGTCCTCCCGTCGGCGCCATGCTACGAGCTGGCTCCGCAAGATTTTTCTCAAACCTCCGGGAGTTCAGTATCACCTCAACTGCAACCCTTCGCGGCCGCGAAGAAACAACTACTTTGATTCCAGGTTAGCAATCGTCCGCAAGCCGATCCTTGGAAGTCTTTGAAAGCGCTAGAAAAAAGCGGCGTGACTGGAATCGCTAATCTGGCGGTCGAGATCACGCCGAAGGTGATTTAGGAGAATTGATCGAATGCTCAGCAGATTCATTCCGGCAGGTTTGATTCTATTTGCTCCGCTCGCGGCGTTTGCGGATATTCATGACGAGATGCACACCTGCATTCATGAACGCCTCCCACAACTGAAGAAAGCCGGATTTCAGGCTACGCTCGCCGCCGATCAGTTCTGCATCGGGTATGGGTATTGGCAGGCACGCGCGGGGCTGCCCCACGATCCGGCGAAGTCGGCACAGTGGATTGGGAAGGCGGCGGCGCAAGGGCATCCTGGGGCGCAAACCGTGCTCGCCTATCACTACGAGCAAGGGCACGGCGTTCCTCGCAATTACAATGAGGCGCTTCGCTGGCTGCGGATGGCGGTTGCGCAGAACTATCCGGACGCGATGTTTCACATGGGCCGGCTCCACACTACGGGGAAGGGCGTCCCGCGGAATTCGGCTCTGGCGATGCAATATTTCCAGAAGGCCGCGGCCGCCGGAAGCGCCGACGGGATTATCGCGATTCGCAAGGAGCGCGATTGGGATCTGACTGCGCCCGGCCGCGCAAGCGCTGAGTCTGGGTTCAAAGCTTACCAGGCTCGCGACTACGTACGGGCGGCGGCGCTATACAAGACCGCGGCGGACGCCGGAAATCCGCAGGCGCTGACCAATCTGGGAACGATGCTGCGTCTTGGGCAGGGCGTCCCCAAGGACGAGGCGGCGGCGATCGCTTTCTATCGCAAGGCTGCGGCGAAGGGTTGGGCATCGGCACAGGCGCAGTTGGGATTCGCTTACGAGATGGGCGAGGGCGTGCCTCAGGATTGGAAGCAGGCGTACCAGTGGTGCAACCAGAGCGCCCGGCAATTCGACAAACTCGGCCTGTTTTGTTTGGGGCGCATGTATCAATTCGGGGTCGGCGTGGCGCAGGACCGCGATCGCGCGATTCGGATCTACGATCGCGCTGAAGACGCGGGCGATGGGATGTCGAAATTCTTCGCCTCATGGCTGCGGGTCAAGCAAAACTGCGTGGGTATGCGGAGCGAAGAAGAACGCAAGCACCACGCCGATGTGTGCCAGGATCCGGCGGGCATTGCGTTCGCGAACGAGCAGCAGCGCTCGAAGTGGCTCGATCAGCAGCAGGCCGCGGCCGACAAGGCTGCGATGGCCGCATGGAGTTCGAGCGGCTTCGGATCGGGAGCGTGCGGAGCCGCCGGTGGAAGCTGGGGAGGCGGCGGGTGCAGAGGCGAGGGTGGGCATACGTTCGACCCGATGCAGCAGGATCGCTACGGGCGGAACCTATGGTGATCTGCTGCCGACCATTATTTTGGGCCGCAGATGAACACAGATGAACACAGATGAACGCAGATAGAACGAAGGTGCCTGATCGGAGCGACTGTTTAGCGGGCTAGAATACAAGACAATGCAACGCCGCCAATTTCTTTACACTGCTGCCGCAGCGTTTCCTGCGGTGCTCGCTTCCCGCCGAGGATTGTCCGCCGCCGAATTCGATCTCGTCATTCGCGGAGGGCGGGTAATCGACCCCTCGCAGAAAATAGACCGCATGGCGGACGTTGCGGTTCGCGCAGGCAAGATCGCCGCTGTGCGGCCCGAGATCTCTTCTTCGGCGGCTGCGGAAACAATCGATGCGCAGGGGAAGATTGTGGTGCCGGGATTGATCGACATTCATCTTCACCAGGGCGATCCGAAGCTGCCACCTTCTGAGGTGCTGAAAACGGGCGTCACGTCCATGGTGGATGGCGGCTCGCGCGGCGCCGATAATATCGATGAACTGATTACGATCGCGCGCAACGCTCCCAATCGCATGCGCATCATGCTCAACATTGCGCGCACAGGAAACAATCCCGGTGGACGCGGGGAATTCCTGGACGGCATTGCGCCTGCCGATGTTGCGAAGTGCCGCGCGGCGGCGGAAAAGAATCGCGACTTCATCATCGGACTCAAAGCACGTCTATCCAGAAATGTTTCCGGAACGCTGGACCTGGAAGTCTTGCGGCGAGCTCGCCAGGTAGCCGACGCGGTGAAGATTCCGATCATGATCCACGTAGGCGATACCGCGTCTCCTCTGCCCAAGATTCTCGAATTGCTGCGGCCCGGCGATATCGTTACTCACCTTTACGCACCGCCGCCGAACGGGATCATGGACGACAAAGGGCGTGTGCTCGAGGAAGTTCGACAGGCGAGGCGGAGGGGCATCCTGTTCGATTTCGGCAACGGGCGCGTGGAGCATTGGACGTGGGAGGTCGCGCAAAGCGCGCTCCAACAGGGCTTTGCGCCGGACACGATTTCGACAGACCTGAATCTTGCTTCGCGGACGGATCAAGTAATTGACTTTCCGAATGTGCTCTCGAAGTTCCTGCTGATGGGAATGCCGCTGAACGATGTGATCGCCCGGGCAACCATCAACGCCGCGCGCTCGCACAAAGTTCTGAAACCGTATGGAACGCTTCGCGTTGGCGCGGTGGCGGATATCGCGGTGCTGGAACCCACGCAAGGGAACTTTGAATTCGTCGATAATTACATGGGCAAGAAGACAGGTCCGCAGAGACTCGTCACGCGCGCGGTAGTTTCGGGCGGAAAAAAGATCGTCTGATCCCGGGGCTGCAACGGTACAATGATGGCGTCATGCCGGACTGCACCCATGTTCGCGAGACCCACACAGTCAAGCCTCGAACGAAAGGTTGCGAAGAGTGCCTGAAAACAGGCGACTCCTGGCTCCATTTGCGGCTTTGCCTTTCCTGCGGCCATGTCGGATGTTGCGATTCGTCAAAGAACAAACATGCGACGAAGCACTTCCACGCGACGCAGCACCCTATGATTCGCTCGTTAGAGCCTGGCGAGGACTGGATGTGGTGCTATGTGGACGAAATCATCTTTGAATAACGGCGCCGGTCTATGACACTCAGCTACGACGCGATTATTATCGGCACGGGCCAAGCGGGACCACCGCTTGCGGGGCGTCTTACGGCGGCCGGAATGAAGATCGCGGTGATTGAACGCGGCAAGTTCGGCGGCACGTGCGTGAACACCGGCTGTATCCCAACCAAGACCATGGTGGCGAGCGCGTACGCGGCTCACCTTGCTCGCCGCGCTTCCGAATACGGCGTCAATATTAACGGCGCTGTAACGGTCGACATGAAAAAAGTGAAGGCGCGCAAGGACGCGGTGTCGGGGAAATCCAATTCCGGAGTCGAAAACTGGCTGAAGGGCATGACCAACTGTACGGTTTACCAGGGTCATGGCCGCTTCGAGGCCCCGCATGAAATCAGCGTCGGCGATGCGAGACTCAGCGCGGAGAAGATCTTCATAAACGTGGGCGGACGGGCTGTGGTTCCAGACATTTCGGGGCGCGAAAACATTTCCTTCTACACAAACAGCTCCATGATGGAAATGGATTTCCTTCCTCGGCATCTCATGATTATCGGCGGTAGTTACATCGGCCTGGAATTCGGTCAGATGTTTCGCCGATTCGGCAGTGAGGTCACGATTCTTGAGAATGGACCGCGCATCATCGGGCGCGAGGACCAAGACGTCTCGGATACGATTCGCGACATTCTACTTGGCGAGGGCATAAACATTCGTTTGAACACGAAATGCACCCATCTGGCCAAAGATGGCGACGATATTGTTGCAACGTTGGAGTCGCAAGGTGAATCAGATAAGCTGCGGGGCTCACATCTCTTGTTTGCGATAGGACGACGACCCAACACGGACGACCTCGGCTTGGACAAGGCGGGGGTGGCCACAGACGAGCGCGGTTACATCGTTGTGGACGATCAGCTTCGGACGAATGTCGACGGGATTTGGGCCTTGGGCGATTGCAACGGGAAAGGTGCGTTCACGCACACGTCCTACAACGATTTCGAGATTGTCGCGGCGAACCTGCTGGATAATGACTCCCGCCGTATCAGCGATCGGATTCAAACGTACGCGTTGTTTGTCGACCCGCCGCTTGGACGCGCGGGAATGACGGACGCCGAGGTGCGGAAATCCGGGCGAAAAGCGCTGGTGGGGATGCGGCCCATGACGCGCGTCGCACGAGCTGTGGAGAAAGGCGAATCGCAGGGCTTCATGAAGATCGTGGTCAGCGCCGACACGAAAGAAATCCTGGGGGCCGCGATACTGGGACCGGGAGGCGATGAAGTGATTCACTCGGTGCTCGACCTGATGTACGCGAAGCAACCCTATACCGTGATGCAGCGCGCGATGCACATTCATCCCACGGTTTCGGAACTTTTGCCGACCATTCTCGGCGAGTTGAAGCCGCTGGAGCCGGGAGACTGAGTTGCTCACGGCGAGTCGCGACATCGAGGTCCGCGAAGGTCTGCTGAAGCGGCTCTCCGCCGCGCGCGAACAAACGGACAAGCTCTTCAGGCTGCTCGATCCTGGCGCGCTGTACGATCGGCCGATTCCGGAGAGGCATCGGATCATTTTCTATCGCGGGCACCTGGAAGCGTTCGACTGGAATCTTCTGCAGCCGCGGATTCCTGAGCTGAACGTCTCGGACGGCGATTTGGACCGGCTGTTTGCGTTCGGCATCGACCCGGTGGACGGAGGGTTGCCATCGGACCAGCCGTCGGATTGGCCGGCGGCAACGGCGGTGGAGCGCTATGCTTGCGGCGTTCGCGCGACGCTCGATAAGGCGCTGGCACGGACGAGTTTCGCCGATTGGGGCGGGGAAGAATCGCCCTCGCAGATCTTGAACGTCGCGATTGAGCATCGTCTGATGCACGCGGAAACACTGGCGTACATGCTGCACCAGTTGCCTGCAGGGAAGATGAGCCGTGATCCGCAGGTTTCCGTTACGGCATCGGATGCGTTTCTCCCAGGTTTGGTGGAAATTCCTCGCGGCGCGGTAATTCTGGGGCTTTCGCGGAATACCCAGGACTTCGGTTGGGATAACGAGTACGATGCTCATTCCGTGGACGTGCCTGCATTTTTCATGGATCGGTACAAGGTCACGAACGGCCAGTATCTGGAATTCCTGCGCGCGGGAGGATATCAGGAGCCGAGCCTTTGGGCTGAAGCTGACTGGAACTGGATCAGGCAACAACAAATTCATCATCCGGTGTTTTGGCGGCCGGACGGCAGCGCGTGGCGGTACCGGGGCATGTTCGAGGAGATCGATTTGCCGCTGGATTGGCCGGTATACGTGAGTCATGCGGAAGCGAGTGCGTACGCCCGCTGGGCGGGCAAGCGACTGCCGACCGAGGCGGAATGGCAGCGCGCCGCGTATGGAAGATCCGAGCGAAAGTTCCCCTGGGGTGATGAGAACCCCGCGGCTGAGCACGGTTATTTCGACTTTCGGCGATGGGACCCGTGGCCCGTGCACGCTGTTCCACGCAAGGCCAGCGCCTTTGGAGTGGAGGGATTGCTGGCGAACGGCTGGGAGTGGACTTCCAGTTTGTTCGAACCTTTCGAAGGATTTCGGCCGTTTCCGTTCTACGAGGGATACTCGGCGAACTTTTTCGACGGGAAACATTTTGTGCTGTTGGGCGGGTCACCGCGCACGGACAAGAGCATGTTGCGGCGCTCATTTCGAAATTGGTTCCAGCCGCACTACCAATACGTTTACTCGGGATTTCGCTGCGTCCAGGAGTGACGAGTCCCAGGAGGGCTTATGCCAACTGGTGCTATTGCTACCAGCCCGCTAACTGAATTCGCCGCCGATGTTCGCTGCGGCCTCACGAAACGCGGGCAGAAAGAACTACCTTCGAAGTACTTGTACGATACGCTCGGCTCGAAGCTGTTCGAAGCCATCTGCGAACTTTCGGAGTATGGGGTAACACGAGCGGACGAGCGGGTTCTGCGGGCACACTCCCGTGAAATCGCGCGGCGAATTTCGGGCGACCTTGTGGTGTGTGAGCTTGGGAGCGGAAGCGGTCGAAAGACCCGATACGTTCTGGAGGCGCTTTCGCGCCGGAGGCGGTTTACGTATTTCCCTATCGAGATTTCCCGATCGGCGCTAGCTGTTTGCGAGCGGGAACTCGGCGATATCGAGGCGGTCGGAATCGTCGGCCTGGAGCGCGAATATCTCGACGGCCTGTTGGAAGTCGCTGCGCGAAGGGAACGCGGGCAGAAGATCGTGGTGCTGTTTCTGGGCAGCACGATCGGGAATTTCAGCCCGCCTGCCGACCTCAACTTTCTTCGTGAGATTCGCCACATTCTGGACGCCGGGGACTGGCTATTGCTCGGCTCGGATATGCTGAAGCCAGCGTCGCAGCTTATCGAAGCTTATGACGATCCTCTCGGCGTCACTGCCGCTTTCAATTTGAATCTGCTGGCACGCATCAATCGAGAGCTGCACGGGGACTTCGATCTTCGGCAGTTCGAGCACGTAGCGCGATTCAACTGCGAGACACGCAGCGTGGAGATGCACCTTCGGTCCAGACAGAAACAAATCGTCACCATTCTGGATGCGGATCTCACAGTGACTTTTCAGGCGGGAGAGACGATCTGGACCGAGAATAGTCACAAATACGCAGTCGAGGAACTGGCGTTTATCGCGGAGGCCGCGGGCTTTAAGACGGACGCGCAGTGGATGGATCAGGAGTGGCCGTTCGCGGAAACGCTGCTCCGAGTGTGAAACGCAGAGAGACACGAATGCAATAATGCAGGTTCATGTCTCTCATCGAGTTTCGGGACGTCTCCTACGAAATCGGCGCGCGACAGATTCTTTCTCACGTGAGCTTCGCGGTCGAGCGCGGTGAGACGCTCGTACTGCTGGGGCGCAGCGGGTCGGGCAAGAGCACGGCTTTGAAGTTGACGAACGGGATGCTGTTTCCGACGAAGGGACAGGTATTGGTTGAAGGCCGCTCGACGCGCGAGTGGGATCCGATCCGTTTAAAACGCGGGATCGGTTACGTGATTCAGGACGTGGGATTGTTCCCGCACTTCACTGTCGCGCGGAATGTCGGCCTGGTTCCGAGGCTCGAAGGATGGAAAGAAGCGGACATCGAGCAGCGCGTTCAGCAGCTTCTGGGACGCGTAGGAATGCCTGCGAAGGAATTCGAAGCGCGTTATCCGCGGCAGCTTTCGGGCGGCCAGCGGCAAAGAGTGGGTGTCGCGCGGGCGCTGGCGGCCGATCCGCCGATTCTACTTTTCGATGAGCCGTTCGGCGCGCTGGACCCAGTGACGCGGCTGGAGCTTCAACGGCAGTTTCTGGATCTGCAGCGGGATTTGAAGAAGACGTCGATTTTCGTGACCCACGATGTGCGGGAGGCGCTGCGGCTCGGCACCAGGATCGTGCTCTTGTCTCATGGCACCGTGGATGTGGTCGCGGCGCCGCAGGACTTTCAATGCGCGCAGTCGGAGGAGGCTCGCGCGTTCCTCGCTTGCCTCTGATATGCGTCCCGATCTTGCGAACGATATCGCGCGGTTGTCGGCGGAGCACCTTTCTCTTGTCGGAAGCGCCATGATCGCTGCGATTCTGTTGGGCGTGCCGGCGGGCATTCTGCTGTCCCGTTATCCAGGGGCGCGGAACTGGCTGCTGGGGACGGCCGGAGTTGTCCAAACGATTCCCAGCTTGGCGCTGTTTGGGTTCTTGATTCCGGTTCCGCTGATCGGGGGAATCGGAAAGACGCCGGTGATTGTCGCTCTGGTGCTCTACGCTCTGCTGCCGATTTTGCGGAATACGTTCGTTGGTATTTCGAGCGTCGATCCAGCGGTCTGCGATTCGGCGATCGCGATGGGGATGACGGACGCACAGCTTCTGCGGCAGGTGCAACTTCCGTTAGCGGCGCGAACGATTATGGCGGGGGTTCGCGTGGCGACGGTGACGACGATCGGAACAGCGACGATCGCGGCGGCAATAGGCGGGGGTGGGTTGGGCGTTTTTATTTTTCGCGGTGTCAATTCGGTTGACACCACGCAGATCCTGGCGGGCGCGATTCCCGCGGCGGCGATGGCGCTGCTGGCCGATGGAGGATTAGGGTGGATCGAACGAAAACTGTCGGCAGCCTGATACTGCTCTCCGTCCTTTGGGATGCTCCACTTCTGGCACGAAAGGAGCGATTCGCGTCGGTTCCAAGAATTTTACGGAACAGGTCTTGCTGGGCGAGATCATCGCGCAACATCTCCAGCGCCGGTTGCCACAGACGATCGAGCGCAGACTGAACCTTGGCGGCACGCTGGTCGC
>JADMIO011222261.1_pt1 | contig 12069 bp, 5 predicted proteins | sample 8958161 | NCBI WGS metagenome assembly JADMIO01 (sample SAMN16585339, study PRJNA669376) | soil metagenome | isolation source: Crop rotation soil | place: USA: Cullars Rotation, Alabama | collected 2011 | reverse complement strand
GTCCGATGTGCCTCTCCAACACTTGTTTACGCGCAGCGTGTGGTCCAATTTTACCGGCGCCTTTGGAAACCACACCCTCATGCCCGCCGTGGGCAACGCGCTTTACGCTCTCACCGATCGTTTTAAGGTTCGCTGGCTGGATCCGCTTGTGCCGATGATGGGTGGACTCGTCGAGACATTCCCATTTTTGAAATACGCGGTTCCTTTGGCTGGGCTCGTCGGGCTAACACAGTTCTACGCCCCGATATATTTCCCGTCGGCCCTCCCCGCGCTATTCGTTCAGGCCGCCGCGTTTGTTCTCTTGATTTACGTCGCCTACCGCTTCGCGTGGATTGATCACGAACAGGTGTTCCACGGCACCTCACGCAAACCACGCGACGCGACGCTCGTTGATCGCATCCGGTTGTTTGTATGGGGAATTATTTTCTTCCTGCCATTTGTTCTGCCCGCCTTTGGCCTTTCCGTTTCCTTAACCGACGCTTTTGAACTTTCCGCTTATACCCACATGATCCGAAACGGCATCAGCACCATCGCCGGCGGGCTCCACGCTATGACGGGAAAAGACCAGAGTCCGTATGGCCTGGTCGGCGGACGGTTGAAAGCGGAGACGCTTGAAATGAAAAAGAGACTGGCGTTCTACTTCGGTGAACAGGGAATGGCTGCCGCAACCGCTGACCGAATTGCCGAAACGCTCGTCCGCATGAAACCCGATTCAATTGACTATCTTAAGAAGGACAATATTTTAAACGCGGCTGAGGCGGAGGCCTTTATCGAACGCAACTGGACCGCGTTGACCGTTGAACTTCGTAATCGAGACCTCGCGGCACGGATCGGGGCATTGGTGGATAGCTACGCGGAATTCACAAGCGGTGAAAAGGACATCCTTTATATCCGGTTGGTTCCTGTCCAAAAAGTAAACAACGTTATGGACGAGGTTTCCCGTTCACTGGCGTTCCACATTCTGCTTCATCGATTTAACTCCTTTTTGAACTTCGACCAGGCAAAGGCGGCGGTGAAAAAGATTAAGGCCAAAGGAATCGCTGAGACCGACGCGTGGCACATGGTGGTAAACCAGGGCCACGAGCATATCGACGAATGGATACCATTGGCCGAACCAGTCGTAACAAGAGTTCAGAAAACCGCTCCTGGGTTGGCTGATGCATGGCGAATTGTGATTCGAAATGGGCTGAATGGCATTCCCCTTTGTCTCATCTACAACGTCATCCTGTTTGTGGGTCATGTCTTTGGATATCACGACTTGCGTACGCGGCGCGATCTCAAAATCCTCGGAACCGCAGCGGTGGTGCTTGAGACCTACATCTTGTTCCGCCTGATTGGGCTAATTAACCCCAACAGCGAGTGGACACTGTTTCTCAGTTATCTCGCAGTATTTGGATATTTCGTTGTTGATTACTGGTTTGGGCGCATGGCCAATCGCGAGTGGATGAGATTGCCGGGCAACGGCATCGGCAATTTGGCGTTCCGTCTTATCCTTGCCGCCATGTACGTCGGCACCTACGTGCAGCACGTTCATGGGGGCGCGAGTTTCCTTTGGATGTTTGCCAGCGTGGCGATTTTCCATCTTGCGATGGACCTCCCGCTCATTTGGTTGGAGATCGTGTTTAAATTCGTTCGTCCTCGCGATACCGCCGAAGACACGTACGTTCTGGAAGGGTTGCTCCGACGGGTCGACAAAATGATCATCAGCGGACCCACGTACCCTGTGTCGGGCGACGAGGTACCGCCGATGTCGCAGAACCAGGTTGAACAAGAAATCCGCGACCTGAAGCGGCGATCCCCAAAAGGTATCAAGGCGTTGGCGGCTATATTAAGACGGCTTCAGGCCGACGGTACTAGTGGAAGCCAGTTGATTCCCGCAGACTATCAGGAAGGGTCTTACGCGGTTTTCGAACCCGGCACCTCCGTTGAGCAGGCAGCAATTCTTCTGACCAATCTCGCCGCGCTCAGAAATCCGGAACGTCTGAGGATTCTGGAGTACACGTTTCGACTGCACCTGCGACTGAACCACAAACCAGACGACCCGATGATCACCCCCGAAAAATGCAGGGCCCGCATTGAGGCCTTGACCGCTTTGGCTGCAACGACGCCCCTCAGCGTCGACCAAAAAACACAGTTAAAAAACTTACGGAAACTGCTGCGCTGGTACGCCGATCCACGGGCGGTGTTCGAAGGTTCGCTCACTCGCGACGACGCTGAAGAAGAAATTCAAAGATGGAAGCCCAACCCCAAACGGCTGCGCTACCTCACTCGCGTGTTGAAGGCCTACATCAAAGCCAAAAAACGTTTTGAGGAAGTGATGGCTATTTTGCCGGCACTCTACAAAGAGGCGATGCAAACCGACCCTACCATGCCCATCAGCGATGAGGAAGCAAACGCCGCCGTGGAAAATATCCGGAAAAATATCTCGGTGGTGGGCGCCGTCACGGGTACCGACCTGTTGATCCAACAGCCCTTCTCCGACCATTACCGTTACGGACAACTGCGAAACAGCCGCAACCGTCCGGTCTCCTGGACCTCTCTGGTGGGTTTTGGCCGCGGCTCGACTCACAGAGACACCATAATGAAAGGTCTGGCGCTCCTCTACGGGCTGGATTGGCGAATAAATTGGGAAGACATGACCCAAAAGGGCGACGTGGGCGTCGAGGAAGAAGTCCACAAGAACATTCTCGCGTTTTGGCAGAAATGGTCGGAAATTGAGCGGCCGTATGTGACCACCGCCTATCGGCTGAACCATTTCTGGAAGTGCATCAAAGGCATGGTCACCCGCTTCATCCAGCGACGAATTGTGAGAATCCAATTTATTCTCCTCCAAGACAAAATGCTCCCCCTTGAAAGGCGCATACACTCCATTCTCCGGGATCCGGAATTTGTGGACCAGGAGACCGGCGAGGTTGATCGCGACAAAACCAAGATCGCGCTCTGCGCTTTTAAAGGTGACTATGGCCGGGTCCAGCAAAAGGTCATTGATCTCACCTATCGCTCCATGGCAATCGGTGATTACGGGCAGGCTTTGAGAATCACACGTTGGGGCGACTACATTTGTATCGTCGATTCAGGTATCTACCCATCGGTTCGTTTGAATCTCATGCTCCGGGCTCTGGCGCGATCGCGCCGCTACAAGGAATTGGAATCGGAACTGGAAGCGCTTAAGAACCAGAAGTTTCGATTGGTAAATCACGTCTGGCATCTGCCGAAAATAGCCCCTGGAAACCGAACGTTATGGGGATGGCTCCAGGTTTGGCAGTGGCTCCAGGTCCGAACCGAGCAGGTGCGATACGTGCGCATCGACGAGGGAGAATTTGGCATGTTCCATATGAACCGCAGAGAACTGCATGCATGGATGTACAACACACTCACACGGCATGCCCAGATCACCAACGATGACAACAGACGGGAATCCATCATTCGGACGCGAACTCACGTCCTCTCCCTGTTAAATGAGATTTCGGCCCAGCGCTCAATCTCCCTATCCCTTCTGCCCGATCATATACGGTTCGGGGAGCTACCCACCGAAAACGTCCTCGAAGAAATAGAAGCCGCGAAACGGGACCTGCGGGTGTGGCCGCACCAGGGCTATTATGTGATGAAGGAACGAAAAGACTCGCCGGCACTGTATTTTAAGAACGATGGTGAAATCACCCCGGACAAACCCATTGGACCGCAGCTAAAACCGTCGGCGTACGCCACCGTCTTCGTGCACGAGAAAGACCAAAAGGAACTGGAGATTTATGTGGGAGAGGCCTTCCAGGAATTTTTGGTCTACATCGGGCGGACCGACGTCTTGACGACGCTGCTAAAGCGGATCCGCAAGCGCAGCCGTTACACCAACGCACCCGATGACCAACTGGAACTGATTCAGCTGCTCACCTTCATGCAGTACTCCGTGGCTTTCCGGTGGCACGACATTCTCGTTGCCGGCCCGCTTCGTCAAACTTACCTTCACGACCGCAACCGTTTTGTGCCGCTGCAATATCCCGTCGGCACCGACGAAAACGGGAATTGGAAATTGGACTGGCTGCGGGACGGGCGAGGACACCTAGTGGAGTTGCCCCTCGATATGGTCCACAACTCAAATCGGATGACGCTCCTTCAAGACCAGAGCGTCGAGCTCGTCGTGATGGTGGACGGGAGAATGGAGAGCCGGGTGACGGATGTGCCGGGTCGTAAACCGGAAGTGATCGGATTTAGCAGCCATACCATGCCGCTGGACAGGAACACCGTCGAGACGCCCCACGATGTCGCCGTGAGAACGATTCAGGAGGACTATCTGAACGATCACGGACGCCGGCTGGATCCGGAAATTGGTTTCCATCAGATTGGCGAGCAAAACGAATTTGGTTTCCGCCGGGAAATCCTCGTTCGTTCCGACGGAGCGATCCTCCCCGTCCCTTTTGGGGACGGCCCCCTGGCGGACTTGAGGGAGCGAGGAACCCTGCTGCATGTGCCATTTGAGCCTTCTTCTTTGTGTGTTGTTCAAATGCCCGCCGAAATCTCAACGCGTGCAAAAGAACAGGAATCGGCTCCTAGCACGCGGCGTGAATTACGCCTGCTGACCGAATGGAACGAAGCTTACTACAGGAAGATGATGGTTCCGGACAGCGTGGGTGTGAAACTGGCAAACATGCTTCCGATCCTGAACTCAGGCCTTCTCGAAAAAACAGAGGAGTATTTAAACACAATCGATCCACTTCAAAAGCTCGCCAATTTTCTTGCTCAACAAGACTCACTTCCCACTCGAGCGGACTTGTTGCTGCTTCTGGGCAACGATGATTTGCAGACCTTCAAACAAGCGGCCAACCTGGCTCGTCTGAATCGTGTGGCCCGCATCCTGGTGTCCGGCGGACGGAGCACACTGTTCGAATCACTGACAGAACTTGTCGGCCAGTACAAAAACGAAGAAGACATCAACAAACCGTTTATCAAAGCCGAGGAGCGGGCGACCATTACCGAGGCGGAAATAATCAAACGGATCCTCGAACATCTTGGGGTCCGGGCCGACAAAATATCCCTCGAGAAAGACGGAGACAACACCGCAAACAAAATCCGGGGATCTCTGCTTGTCATGAAAAAGCTGGGAGGACACCGCAAACGCCGTCACTCCAAAATAAAATCGGTGATCGTCATGGATGAAGCGCGCCGCATGCGGCGCACCGCCGCCACGGCCAAAAAATTAATTCCGTCGCACTACACCGTCTACCACTACTCCCCCGCGGCGACGGATGTCAGCACCATGGACCGAACGGAGCGGGAAACGTTTCAACGCGAGCTTGTGGCGGAGTTTGAAAAATTGGGCGGCGAATATCTGAGGAAAGGGGACATCGCCGAAACCTACGTGCCCATCGAGGTATTGGCCGCTTATCACAGCTTGAAATTCGGCGGCCTTTTGCCCGGCGTCACGCGGCTTGTGCTTCCTCGGTTTGTGAAGATCATGCACGCGCTTCAAATGTCGCCGGCCCGGAGCATCGCGGTTTACCGGAAAATCGTGGGCGGCCTGACCGAGGAAATTGCATATTCGGTTGTCCCACTCCTCATGGGCATCGGTCTCATGACGCTCTCTTCGGGCTTCGTGACTTACGTTGCCGGGTTCGTCTGGGTTGTGGTGCTGGCGTTGTCTCGCGCCCATTTCATTTTTGGACACCCCAAGGGCAGTCGCGCGGCGCCTATTGGCATTACGATCATCGCTGTCACGGTCGTTCTGTTCAGCCTGCCGTGGCAACCCAATCTCTTGTCAGTGATGGTGACCACAGCCGTTTCGTTTGTCGTCTCACACGTTGGGACAAACCTCGTGACCGACATCGCCCGGTCCAAAGAAGACCGAATGGCGGAACGAATCACCATGGCGCTCCTTCTCGGACACTCCGGTCAACAGAAATATTCCCGGTCTGCGATCATCAATCTCTTAAGGAATTCTCCGCTCAAACTACAAATCGATCAGATCGACGGCCGCGATGTGTACGGTCCCCTGGCCGTCGCACTGGAAACGCACAGCAACGAATGGGATGGCCAGCGGTTCCAGGAGGCGTTCCGACGCGAACTCAAACGAATGTTCCAATGGGAATCGATCAACCCGGAAGATTTGAGCGACCTTTTGCTGGAATCGGAATTCAAAACTTTCCAGACACCCAACGAAGCTTTGCACGACTCCGTTGTTAAAGAACCTCAGCTGACCGTTTTTGTGCTGGATCACCATTTCAACGGCAACAAGGAAGCCGTCTTGACCCGTCTTCTTCAAGAGCACAAATCGGGAGATCCTTTGTTGATTGTAACTTCAACGTCCGAATGGGTAAGGATGCGCCATCGTGACTTTCATAACGGGACCGTTCGAGTGGTGCCGTGCTCATCTCTCGATAATAGGGTTCTGCCCATGTCCTTTGTGCAGGAAAAATCGACTGGCCTTTCTTTCTCACGAATACGGGCCGTCATGCCCAACGACATTGAGCTCAAGCTCGATTCCTCGCTGCCCAATCCCTTGGTGATCCTCCTCGACAGCAACCTAAGGGCCACCGTTGTGCCGGCCGAATCTCTACGCGACCTGAACAAAGTCATTCGGCTCGTCGCCGATCAGGTATAAGACATATAATCCCGGTTCCTTATGAAATCAGTTTCCATCATCACGCTGGGTTGTGCAAAAAACACCAATGACACCGAGAACCTCTCAGGCGTCCTAACGAAAGACGGCTACAGGCTGGAGAAAGATCCGGCCAAGGCCGACGCCATCGTGGTCCACACCTGCTCGTTCATCGACGCCGCCAAAAAGGAATCGGTTAACACCATTCTCGAGGCCGCCAAGCTAAAGGGCGCGGACAAAAAGCTTTATGTGACCGGATGCATGGTGCAGCAGCACGGAAAAGAAATGATGGAGGAATTGCCCGAGGTGGACGCTTTTCTTGGCACCGGCCAGTTGATGCAGGTGCCGGACCTGATGAAGAACCCTCGTCAGCGCTTCATGGACCGCCGAAACCCTGGCGGCCTCACCGATCCCGACGCGCCGCGGCTTTTGTCCGAGAAAGGACCCAGCGCCAATATCCGGTTGTCCGAAGGATGCAGCCATCCCTGTTCGTTTTGCGTGATTCCCCGTCTGCGCGGCGGGCTTCAAAGCCGGCCGGAAGAGGTCATTCTCAGGGAAGCCCGGCACCTGGCTGCCAACGGAATCGAAGAGCTGGTGATTATCGGCCAGGACACCGGCGACTGGGGCCGGGACCTATATAAAGAGCACCGTCTTCCTCAACTTCTTCGGTCCCTAAGAGATCTAAACTCCTTCCGCTGGATCCGGCTCATGTACATGCACCCGCATTCATTTTCGGACGAGATGCTGAACGTATTTGCGGAGTCGCCGGAGGTTTTCCCCTATCTCGACATGCCGCTCCAGCACATTGACGATACGCTTCTCTCCGATATGAAACGGAAGCTGGGCGAGAAGGATTTGCGCGCGCTCATCAACAAGATCCGCGCGCGTTTGCCGGACTTGAGTCTGCGCACGACATTCATTGTGGGTTACCCCGGCGAGTCCGATGAGCAATTCAACAAGCTGAATGATTTTGTCAACGAGGGGCAGTTCAACTATCTGGGGGCTTTCGCGTATTCGCAGGAAGAAGGAACGCCGGCGGGATTAAAATCCGACCAGGTGCCGCCAGAGGTCCGGAAGGAACGGCAGGAAGCGATCATGGCCACGCATTTCAACACGGCGCATCTTCAATCCATCAAACGAATTGGCTCGGTTGAGACGCTGATGCTGGAGGAATCGGAAGGAGACGCGGTGCTGGCTCGGTCCGCCAAGGAAGCGCCGGAGATCGATGCGATATTCCGTTTGCCGCGGAGCGCCGCCCGGCAGGGGCGATTCGTTCAGGCGAAAATCACCGGCTACGACTCGTACGAATTTACCGCCGACTTAGTCCGCTAAGCGGCAGAGATCTTTCGCCTTCGGCAAATTTCCCGACACCACGTTGGCCACCGAGCCATTCTCCCCGAAGTAGGACGCCACTTTCAGTGTGCCCAGTTCCGTCTCTTCCTGGCCCAGCACCAATCCCGTGGTTGGATCAACAATGTCTTCGCCCTGCGAAAAAACCTTGAGCTTCTGTCCCACTTCGAGCCCGGCTTCCAATCCGGCGTTTAAATAAATCGTGCCGTTCTTCACGGCGGCCACGCGGCACGACCAGGGCTTCTTGTTCACCTGCGAGATGATGTTGTCCACAAACTTCACGATGGCGGCGCGAAGCGCCTCTCCTTCCAGCGTCTCGTCGTATTTGGAGGCGTTGCCCATACCGAGAAATTTGCCGCTGGCTTTCCGGACCACGCCTTTTCCGGAATCCGCGAGCAGAACCTGGCCGGTTTCAACATCCACCACGCGCACGTCCACGGTGCATTCCACAATCTGCTGCTTGCTCTGGGACACGATAAAGTCTTTCCCTTCTTTCTTCACACCGAACTGGGAGATACTGCCGGTCACGATGGCGTTCAAGCCCAGTACTTTGCCCACTTTGGCGGCGGTGTTGGGGTCCACCACGCCGGACTGATGAAACTTCTGCTCTTCCAGGATTTTGTCCAGCTTCTGACGTTCCACCACGATAAATTTTCCGGATTTGGTGAGTTCGGTGATCATAATGTCGGTGGCCACGTCGCCGATCCGTTCCTGCGCGTACGGCGCCTTGTTGTCAAACGACACCACGCCGATTCTTCGCCGCGGGCCGGTGTATTTCGACACCACTTTTTCGGTGACATCCACGGTGGTGGCATCTTTCTTCCGGACTTTTGTGCCCGGCGCGCAGGCGGAAAGCGAAAGAGTGAGAGAAAGCAGAACGGCATTAAATCGGAATAGGTTCACGGTGTCCTCCTCGGAATTTTCGGGATTAAAACATTTTTTAGTGACGGCGGATCGATTGTTTAATCGAGTCTTTGATCACGTCTTTGCCGTCGCGGGTGAAGCCGCAAAATTTGAATCCGGGCAGCGTGTAGAGGGCGTTCTGCGCCGCCTGCTTGGCTTCGGCCTCGAGCGGAGTCTTAAAAAGCTTGTCGACCAGTTGCGCGGCGAGCCCCTCGCCGAACCGCTGCTGCGCCTGTTTGGAGTCCAGCGTGAAGGCGCGGGTGGCGCCCAGGCCGGTGTTCTCCCATAGTGTGTTTCCGGTGGCCACGTCCACCAATCTCAGATTAAGCGCCACCTTTTGCGCCTGATAGTAGCCGACATTGGTGTAGCCAAATTCTTCCACTGAGCCAAACATGATCGCCTGCACTTTTAAGTCCGCCCCGAGTTTTTTGGGGCTTGCGATGTTGAGTTGGCCGCCGTCCACGATCCCTTTTGATTTGAGGAAATCGTTCACCTCATGCATGTCGGACACCTTGTAGGGCCCAGGTTTAAGGGCCAGATACACAAGCTCCTGCATGATGTCGGCGGCGTCCATCTCGTTGGTTTCGTTATCGAACATGACCACCGCAACGGTTTCCACCAGGGGATCTTTTGGAATGTTGATTTTGGTGCAGGAGGACAGCCCAAAGCATGCAAGGATGGCGAATTTGGCGAAGGTCAGCGGTCGTCCGGCGAAGTGACTTGCTTTAGCGTGGATCGGAGCCGAATGACCCGGGCCCCCTGGGAGCCGACAGTTACGAAAGGTGTTCACTTGAGAACCGGTACCGCTATTCCAGCTTGAGCCGGATGGATTGGGTGGAGGCTTCGACAACTTTGAGGCGGAGCGTGGAGCTGCGCTCCAGGTGGGAGGCCAGCTCCGAGGGATAAATCGTATCAAGTTGCAATTCAAATTGGGCCATCTCTTCGTCGTACAGACGCAGGATCAGGTCGGCCACGCCGGGCTCTGACGTCAAATGTTTCCTCACGCGTTCCACGTCGGCAAATGATTTGACGCCCTCCACAAACACCAGGACGTTCTTTCCTTTCTTAAGCGCCTCCGGCAGCTGGGTGGCAATGTCTTTTCCCGCCATGTCGCCGATGGTTTCAAACGATTTGAGCGAGGCGAGTTCGGCGTTGCCTCCCAAACCGCTGGCTTCCTTGGTGTACGACAAAACCACATCTTTGGTACCGGCCCGAAGCGCCTGGACCGAGAGACGGGCGCGGTAGGAAACAAACCCGCCAAGCCCGTCCGACTGAAACGGAAAGGACGACGCCTTCCCCTTCAATAATATCTCCGCCTCTTTGGCCCGCTCTTCGGTAACCACCACAAACCCCTGCGCCATCAGGCTCTTCTGAAGACTGTTCTGAAGCGTGTCATCGTCCAGGATCTGCTTGTCGACTTCTTCCTTTACATCGATGAGCACGCGCGGTCGCTGAAGTTCCGGGGTGTTCAGAAGGGACATGTCCTTGAGGTCTTTCTCCAGGTCTTTGAGGGCCACCAGCGCGCGGATCTTCGTCTTGTAGAAACTGCCTTCCACTCCTTCCGAGAGGATGTCGTATTTCTTGATGTAGCCGTCGGTGCGGGCGAGGATGTTGTTTTCGATGGCCACCGCTTTTTCCACGAGAGTTTTGGCCGAAACGAAAACGCCCACCGCTTTTTCGATGGCGTTCCGCTGAGCATCCACCAGGGAGGCGCGCTTGATAAGGATCAGGTCTTTGCCCTCGTTGGGGGCCAGGCCTTCAGCTTCCACCACCTCGCCCTGAGCGTTCTTCCCGACCTTCAGCCGGGTGTGCGCGCAGGCGCAAAGCAAGGCAAGCGCCAAAGAGACAAGTAGATAAGTGTGGGATTTACGGGCCGTCATGGCCCCTTCCTATTTATTTGAACTTCACGCCCATCTGGTCGGCAAGGCGTTTCTTGTCCAAGCGAATGGTCACGAGACAGCCGTCATCGTTGGTCCACTCATTTTTGATGATCTCCGCCCCTTTGATGGCGGCGTCGATTTTGGTTTGCAGGACGGAATCGGTTTCCATGGCCTTCTCCACCCGGATACCACCTTCCAGTTCCACTCCTTTGACCATCGAGAGCATTTCGTACTGGGCGGCGACAATGGCGGCGTTTCGGGAGGTGGCGCGGCGTTGCGTGGTGTTGGTGAGGGTTGAATCAGCGGCGCCGATGCCGATGGCTTCCAAATATTTTTTCTGGACTGCTTCCTGCTCAAGGGTCTTCTCGATTTCCCCTTTTTTCACATAAGTCTTGCTGCCGCCGCATCCGGCAAACATCAAGGCCGTGAGTCCGAAAAGGACGTATCTCATTGAGTGGTTCCTCCCGTGGGTTTAGGTAAGACGTTGGGCCAAAAATAGCATGAGTCCCATACAGCTTCAAGGAGTATTTTGGCTTTATTTTTCGCTATGAATTGCGAGGGCGTCTTCGAATTGAGAGACGCTGATATTCGCCGCGACTTTACCGGCAATTTCGTTAAACAATTTCCCGGTGAACGAATCCGGGTGGGACACCGCGACCGGCCGGCCGGTGTCTCCGCCCTCCACAATCGCTGGATCGATGGGAATCGCCCCCAAAAATGGGATTTCGAGACGTTTGGCCTCTGCCTCCCCCCCACCCTTTGAAAAGATGTTGGTGACTTTTTGGCAATGCGGGCACTGAAAACCGGACATGTTTTCCACAAGGCCCAGCGCCGGGACTTTGAGTTTCTGAAACATGCCCACGCCCTTCACGCCGTCCAGGAGGCTCACCGCCTGGGGCGTCGAAACAAACACCACCCCGGAAAGCGGGACCGTTTGGATGACAGTCAACTGGGCGTCGCCGGTACCCGGGGGCAGGTCAATAATAAGGTAATCCAGTTCACCCCACAGGGTGTCCCGCAAAAGCTGTTGGATGGCGCCATGGACCATGGGCCCTCGCCAGATTCGAGGCGTTTCGTCGTCCATCAGAAATGCCAGCGACATCACTTTGACCCCATGCGCCAGCACCGGCGTGATTTTGTTGTTCTCCGCCACGTACGCGGGACCTTTGGCGCCCATCATCAGCGGAATATTGGGTCCGTGAATGTCGGCATCCAAAAGACCGACAGCGGCGCCCTTCTTAGCGAGCGCGGTCGCCAGGTTTGTGGAAACGGTCGATTTCCCCACGCCCCCTTTGCAGGCGTACACGGCGACCACGTGCTTGACGCCGGGAATTTCGGCTTTGGCGG
>JADMIO011070381.1_pt1 | contig 12069 bp, 11 predicted proteins | sample 8958161 | NCBI WGS metagenome assembly JADMIO01 (sample SAMN16585339, study PRJNA669376) | soil metagenome | isolation source: Crop rotation soil | place: USA: Cullars Rotation, Alabama | collected 2011 | reverse complement strand
GCGGCGCAGTTCTGGCCAGGTCCGCTGACGCTGCTCGTGCCCGCAGTCCCGACGCTCGCGGCCGCCGTCAGCTCGGACGCGGGGCGTGTGGGGGTCCGCGTGCCCGCCCATGCCGTCGCGCGCGAGTTGTGCCGCGCGTGCGGAACGCCGTTGACCGCGACCAGCGCCAATGTGAGCGGCGAGCCGGCGACGAGCGATCCCGATGACGTCGCCAGCGGCCTCACCGACCTCGACCTGCTGATTGATGCTGGGCGGACCGCGGGCGGCGCCCCCTCGACCATCGTCGACGTCGACGGAGACCGCGTGACGCTCGTCCGTGCCGGCGCCATTTCCTGGGACAAGGTGCAGGCGTGCCTCGAGTAGCGCGAGAGCGCGCCGCGCTCGTGGGGCTCATTGCCGGGCGCGAGCGGCGGCTCGACGCCGAGCGGTCGCTCGACGAGCTGGCCGGACTCACGGAGGCGGCGGGCGGTGAGGTCGTCCTGCGCGTTCTGCAGGAACGTCCAAGAGCCGATCCGGCCACGTTTCTGGGATCGGGCAAGGTCGCGTCGCTCGCCGTGTCGTGCGCCGAGACGAAGACGTCGATCGTGATCGTCGACCACGAGCTGACGCCGGCCCAGCTCCGTCACCTCGAAGCAGGCATCGATCGCAAGGTGATCGATCGCACGCAGCTCATCCTCGATATCTTCGCGCGCCGGGCGCGGACGCGTGAAGGCAAGCTGCAGGTGGAGCTCGCGCAGCTCAAATATCTGCTGCCTCGCCTCGCTGGCGCCGGAGACGCACTGTCGCGGCTTGGCGGCGGGATCGGTACGCGGGGACCCGGCGAGACGAAGCTCGAAACCGATCGCCGCCGCATCCGCTCGCGCATTCACGCGGTCACCGAGCAGATCGAATCGGTGCGTCACCGGCGTGCCCAGCTCCGTGAGCGTCGGCAGAAGGCAGCCGTGCCGACCATCGCACTCGTCGGGTACACCAACGCGGGAAAAACGACGCTGTTCAACGTGCTGACGCGGGCCGACGCTGAAGCGTCGGACGCGCTGTTTGTGACCCTCGACCCGCTCGTGCGGCAGGTCCACCTGCCTGACAAGCGCGAGCTGCTGGTATCGGACACCGTCGGGTTCATCGATCGCCTGCCGCACGCGCTGGTCGCCGCCTTTCGGGCGACCCTCGAGGAGGTGGCCGAGGCGGATCTGGCGGTGCACGTGATCGATGCCGCTGCGCCGGACCGCGAGCGCCGGATGGCTGCCGTGCGACGGGTTTTGGAGGAGGTCGGTGCGGCCGACGTGCCGGTGCTCGAGGTCTACAACAAGGCAGACCTGTTGAGCGTCGACGAGCGCCGCCGCCTCCACCAGTCCGACCCGGACGCGCTCATTGTCTCGGCCCGGTCGCGCGACGGCATCGACGAGCTCGTCGAAACCGTGGCCTCGCGGCTGGCGCTCGACGTGCGGCGCGTGACGTTGACATTCGACGCATCGAACGAGGAGGAGCGGCGGACGATCGAGCGGCTGTACCGCCACGCCCGGGTGCTCCAGCACGAGTTGCGCGACGGCCGCCTGATCCTGGTCGCCGACGTACCCAGACGCCTCCTCGACCAGTTCGTCGGCGCGGCGGAGCCGTGACGGGCGGGTCCACACGCCACGGCAGGGGAGCACGTTTCAGCCGGATGATGCGAGGCGGTAAAATTTCAAATACGATGCGCAGGCTCCTCGCAGCCGCGGCGGTGTGCGTGGCGGTGTTGGCTGCTGTCTCGTGCGGCCCGAAGGTGGTTCCGGTCCCGACGGTCACTGCGCCGAAATATCCCGATTTCATCAAACCAGCCGTGCCTCCGGCGCTGGCGGGCAGCCCGGCGGCGCTCAGCTTCGATCGTGGGTGGCTGTTCCTGCAGGCGGGAGACTTCCGGTCTGCCGACGCCGAGTTCGGCCAGGCGCTGAAGCAGTCGCCTGAGTTCTATCCAGCTGAGGCGGCCGAAGGCTACCTGAACCTCGCACGAAAACAGCCGAAGGATGCGGTGACGCACTTCGACCGCGCGCTGCAGCGGAATGCCGCCGACGTATCGTCGCTCGTCGGCCGCGGTGAAGCGCTCGTGGCGCTCGATCGCGCCGCCGACGCGATCCCCTCGTTCGAGGCAGCGCTTGCTGCCGACGCCTCGATGACCGACCTGCGCCGCCGTGTCGACGTGATGAAGTTCAGGCTGGCCGAGACGGACGTCGCTGCGGCCCGGCAGGCGGCGCGCGCCGGCCGGCTCGACGAGGCGATCGCCGGCTACCGCGTGGCGGTGGAGCACTCGCCCGACAGCGCCTTTCTCTATCGCGAGCTCGCCGGCGTCGAACGGCAGAAAGGAGACGTCGATCTGGCGCTCGAGCATTTCCGGAAGGCGGTCTCGCTCGATCCGGGCGACGCCTCGTCGCTCGCGCAGATTGGCGAGCTCCTGGAGCAGCGGAACGAGATCGACGCGGCCGCCGAGTCCTACGCCGCCTCGCTCGCGATCGAACCGAACGACGCCGTCGAGGCGAAGCTGAACGCCATCCGCACGAAGGCGGCGCTCGACAAGCTCCCGCAGGAATATCGTGCGATCGATTCGGCGCCCCAGATCACGCGCGCCGATCTGGCCGCGCTCGTCGGCATCCGGCTCGCCCCGGTGCTCCAGAACATCCGCGGGCGCGACGCCGTGCTCATCACCGACGTGCGAAACAGCTGGGCCGAAACGTGGATTATGGCCGTCGCGAAAGCGGGCATCATCGACGCGTACGCCAACCATGCGTTCCAGCCGCGCGCCGTCGTCCGCCGCGTCGACCTGGCGCAGACGGTGAGCCGTCTGCTCTCGAAGGTTGTGCCTCCCGCGCAGTACAAAATGTGGCAGGCCGCGCGCCCGAAGCTCGCCGACGTGCCGCCCACGCATCTCGCGTATCCGGCGGTGTCGGTCGCCGTGGCGTCCGGCATGCTCCCGCCGACCGAGACCGGCGCGTTCCAGATGGCGCGTCCGGTGACCGGCCAGGAAGCGATTGACGTCATCAACCGGATTCGCCAGCTGGCGAACCTTCCGCAACAAGCCGACCTCGCGCGATGAACGCGCTGACGCCCGCCAACCAGCTCACCCTGCTCCGGATGCTGCTCATTCCGGCGTTCGTCATCCTCGTGGTCTATGGCCATCTGGGATGGGCGCTCGGTCTCTTCGCCATCGCCGGCGCCACCGACGCGCTGGACGGGCTCATCGCAAGGTGGTCGGGCCAGCAGAGTACGCTCGGCGCGTGGCTGGATCCGATGGCTGACAAGCTGCTGGCCGTCAGCACGTTCGTCGTGCTCACCTGGCCCGGCCTCGGCCTCGCCAACCGGCTCCCGATCTGGCTCACGGTCCTCATCATCAGCCGCGACGTCGGCATCGTCCTCACCGTGGCGATCGTCAACCTCGCCATAGGCCGCCGCACATTCCGTCCGTCAATCTTCGGCAAGGCGGCGACCGCCACCTACATGCTGACCGCCGTGTCGGCGATGTTCTTCAATTACCGCGGCTACCATTCGGTCATCGTCGACCTCTTCATCTACGCGTCGCTGTTGATCACGCTTGTCTCAGGATTGCACTACGTGTGGCATGCCGCGAGGATCATCGAGGTCTGAGATCGAGGACGCGGAGGCATTTACCACGGAGGACACGGAGGTCCAACCACGGAGAACGCGGAGGGATCTCCGAAAGGCTAGCCAATGAAGGAACGCGCGGCTCGATACGCTACTGCGATTTCGCTGGTTGTGCTGGCGTCAGCCGGGGCGCCGCTGCGTGCCGCCGGCCAGCCGCCTCCGCGCCAGGCCGTCGTCGAAACGTCGGCCGGGCCGTTCATCATCGATCTCGCGCCTGACGCGGCTCCCAATCAGACCGCGTACTTCATCAAGACGGCCCAGGACGGTGGATACGACGGCACGAGCTTCCACCGTGTGATCAAGAACGGAATGGTGCAGGGAGGCGATCCGCTCTCAAAGGACCCCGCGAAACGCGAGCAATACGGCACCGGCGGTTTGAACGCGGTGAAAGCGGAAGCGCGGGCGCCGAAGATGACGCGCGGATCGGTGGCAGCGGTCATGGTGCCGGGGAAGCCAGACAGCGCCGGCGCGCAGTTCTTCATCGTGCTGGCGGACCAGCCGGCGCTCGACAATCAATACACGGTGTTCGGCCACGTTTCAGAGGGCATGGAAGTGCTGCAGAAAATCTCCGAGACGCCGGTCGACACATCAGGCGTCGCGACGGAGCGCATCGAGATCCGGCACGTGACCATCCGCGACACGCCGCCGGAGCCGTTCGTCACCGATTCGGCGCAGCAGCTGGCGGACTATCGGGCGGTACTCGACACGGCAGCCGGTCCGATCGCCCTCGAGTTCTTTCCGGACAAGGCGCCGGAAACGGTTCGCCAGTTCCTGCGACTTTCGGCCGCCGGCGTGTACAACGGCATGGCGTTCCATCGTGTCGCGCCGGGGTTCGTCATCCAGACGGGCGCGCTCGCGTCGCGCACGGCGCCCCTCAGCGAAAAGCAGCAGAAGCTGGTGCACAACCTCGCGCCCGAGGACAACGATACGAAGCACGTGAAGGGCATCGCTTCCATGGCCCGCGGAGACGATCCGGGCAGCGCGAGCACGTCGTTCTTCATCGTGACGGGAGATGCTCCGGCCGGCCTGGACGGGCACTACACGGCGTTCGCCCACGTTGTTTCAGGGATGGAGGTGGTGTCGAAGATCGAAGCGGCGCCCCGGACGGGCGAGACGCCCAACGATCGAATCGAGCTCCGGACGGTGCGGGTCGAACACAGGTAGGACGGGAGGGGCAGGAAGGGCAGGAAGGGCAGGAAAGGCAGGAAGGGCGGGAAAGGCAGGAAGGGCGGGAAAGGCAGGAAGGGCAGGAAGGGCAGGAAAGGCAGGAAAGGCAGGAAGGGCAGGAAGGGCGGGAAAGGCAGGAAAGGCAGGAAAGGCAGGAAGGGCGGGAAGGGCAGGAAGGGCCCTCACCGTGCGTCGTGTCGAACCGAACCGAATTACGTGGGGATGACGCGGGTCACGCGCACCGGCACGCCGACGAGATACTCCACCTCGATCCGATCACCCTGCTCGAGATTCGTCGCAACCGCTTCGGGTCCGAGCCGGGCGACGTGAATCTGGCCGTCCGGATCCTCAGGGCTCGTGAAGAACACGTCCCACGAGATCTGGCCGTGGATGCTGACCGGCTGCACGCGCTTCAAGATGCCGTCGCGGGTTCCCTTGAGCATGGTTGAGAATATTGTCCCGCCCGATGCGCGGGCGCGCCAGTGTCACACGGCCGCATCGGTGGCGGCCCGATCACGCACCGTCGAACGGCAGCCAATTATGGCCGATCGGGGCGGCTTCGTCGCAGAAGTTGTGGACGCTCACGCCGAGCAGCCGCACCGGCCGACGTCCCGCCTCGGTCTTGTCGAGCAATTGTACTGCGCGCCCGACGAGCGCGGGCTCATCGCGGGTCGGCGGCGCGGTGTGGCTGCGGGTCACGGTCGTGAAATCGGAGTAGCGGACCTTGATCGTGACGGTCCGCGCGAGCAGCGCCTTCCGTACCAGCCAGGCGGCGGCGTGCGCCGCCATGTCCCCGACTTCGCGGCGGATGGTGGTCAGGTCGGTCAGATCCTCGGCGAAGGTATTTTCCGACCCTGACGATTTCGACTCGCGATTCGGCGTCACCGGCCGTTCGTCGATGCCACTGGCGAGCTGCTGCAGCCACTCAGCCAGGCTGCCCACCGCCTCCCGGAGGCGTGCGGCATCGGCCGCGCGCACGTCGACAAGCCGTTCGATGCCGTGCGCGCGGAGCTTCCCGGCGGTGACCGGCCCGACCCCCCACAGGGCGTCGACCGGAAGCTTCTGCAGGAACGGCTCGATGCGGTCCGGGCTGATCACCGTCAGCCCGTCGGGTTTCTGCCAGCCGGACGCGATCTTCGCGAGGAACTTGTTCGGCGCGACGCCGGCCGATGCGGTGAGGCCTGTCCGTTCGCGGATGCGGCCCTTCAGTCGACGAGCCACGCGTGTCGCGAGCGGCTCGTTCCAGGCGTTCTCGGTCACGTCGAGATACGCTTCGTCGAGCGACAGCGGCTCGACGAGCGGCGTCACATCGCGGAAGATGGAAAACACGGCGTTCGACGCCGCTTTGTAGCGTGCGAAATCGGGCGGCACGATGACGAGCGACGGGCAGAGCCGCACCGCTTTCGCCATCGACATCGCGGAGTGCACGCCGAACGCGCGTGCTTCGTAGCTGGCGGCGGCGACGACGCCGCGGCGATTCGGCTGACCGCCGACGGCAAGCGGCCGTCCGCGAAGCGCGGGGTCGTCGCGCTGCTCGACCGACGCGTAGAACGCGTCCATGTCGATGTGAACGATTCGCCGCATGGTGGGTCCGGTGCGCGAGAGGCAACTTATTGTAAGCTGTGATCTTCCCGGCCGCAGCGGACGCGCCACGACTCAGCTTTTCAGCACTGACAAGGGTCAGTCCCAAGTACATGCCCCAGTTCATCTACACCATGAAAGGACTCGGGAAGGTCCATCCTCCCGATGTCAGAGTTCTCGACGACATCTGGCTCTCGTTCTACTTCGGCGCCAAAATCGGCGTGCTCGGCGCGAACGGCGCCGGCAAGAGCTCGCTGCTGCGGATCATGTCGGGCGAGGACACGTCGTTTCTCGGCGAAGCGTTCCCGGCCGCCGGCATTTCCATCGGCTTCCTCACGCAGGAGCCGCGGCTCGATCCCGCGAAGACCGTCCTCGGCAACGTCGAGGAGGGCGTCGCGGCCACCAAGGCGCTGCTCGCGCGGTACGACGAGCTGAACGCGAAGCTCGGCGAAGACCTCTCGCCCGACGAGATGGACAAGGTCCTCGAGGAACAGTCGCGGATCCAGGACAAAATCGACGCCTCGAACGCGTGGGACCTCGACTCGCAGCTCGAGCACGCGATGGACGCCCTGCGCCTGCCGCCTGCCGACGCTGACGTCACACGTCTGTCGGGCGGGGAACGCCGGCGGGTCGCGCTATGCCGGCTGCTCCTGCAGTCGCCGGACCTGCTGCTGCTCGACGAGCCGACCAACCACCTGGACGCGGAATCGGTCGCCTGGCTCGAACGGTTTCTCAAGGACTACAAAGGCACGGTCGTCGCCGTCACCCACGACCGCTACTTCCTCGACAACGTCGCCGGCTGGATTCTCGAGCTCGATCGCGGCCGCGGCATCCCGTGGGAGGGCAACTATTCGTCGTGGCTGTCGCAGAAGCAGCAGCGGCTGCTGCTCGAGGAGAAGGCCGAAACGCGGCGCCAGCGGACGCTCGATCGCGAGCTCGAATGGATCCGCATGTCGCCGCGCGCGAGGCAGGCGAAAGGGAAGGCGCGCCTCAACGCATATGAAGATCTCCTGCGCGAGGATGCAGCCCAGAAGATTGAGACCGCCGAGATTTATATCGCGCCCGGGCCACGCCTCGGCGACGTCGTCGTCGAGGCCCGCCACGTCCGCAAGGGTTTCGGCGACAACCTGCTGATGGAAGATTTGAATTTCACCCTGCCGCGCGGCGGCATCGTCGGCGTCATCGGCCCGAACGGCGCCGGCAAGACGACGCTCTTCCAGATGATCACCGGGGAGCAGAAGCCGGACGGGGGGACGCTGAAGATCGGCGAAACGGTGCAGATCGGCTACGTGGATCAGAGCCGGGACGCGCTCGATCCCGGCAAGACGGTCTGGGAAGTGATTTCAGGCGGGCACGACGAAATCGAGCTCGGCAAACGCAAGGTCGCGTCGCGCGCGTACGTGTCGTGGTTCAACTTCAAGGGGAACGCCCAGCAGCGGAAGGTCGGCACGCTGTCGGGCGGCGAGCGCAACCGCGTGCACCTGGCGAAGCTGCTGCGGCGAGGCAGCAATCTGCTGCTGCTCGACGAGCCGACCAACGATCTTGACGTCGACACGCTGCGGGCGCTCGAGGAAGCGCTGCTGGGGTTCGCCGGCTGCGCCGTCGTCATCAGCCACGACCGCTGGTTCCTCGATCGCATTGCCACGCACATGCTCGCGTTCGAAGGGGACAGCGAGGTGGTCTGGTTCGAGGGGAACTACCAGGACTACGAAGCCGACCGCAAGCGCCGGCTGGGGGCCGAAGCGGACCAGCCGCACCGCATCAAGTACCGCAAGCTAACGCGCTGACGGGCAGGAGGGGCAGGGCGGGCAGGAGGGGCGGGCGCGGTTACGCGTCGGGCTTGTGGAGCGTCGGCCGCGGATGCGCCGTGGTGTCGAGAATCTCGGAGGCTCGCTCGGCGTCGGGTTCCGCGACGAGCAGCTGCACGCCGGTGCCGAGCCACAGGCTCGGCCTGAATCCCCCCGCATCATCGGCGCGCACCAGCGCATCGATGCCCGCCGCCTCGAGCGCGCTCTTCGCGACGTCCGCCTCGAACCGGCTGACGTAGGTGCGGACGACCACCAGACCCGATCCAGCCATCAACGGGTTTCGCTTCTTACTTCACCTTCGTGCGGAAGTACTCGATCGTCTTGACGAGCCCTTCCTCGAGCTGCACCTTCGGCTCCCAGCCAAGCAGCGTGCGGGCGCGCGTGATGTCCGGCTGACGCACTTTCGGATCGTCGGTCGGCAGCGGCCGGTACACGATGGTGCTTTTCGCAGCGGTCATGCGGATGATTGTCCGGGCGATCTCCTCGATCGTCATCTCGCGCGGGTTGCCGATGTTGATCGGGTCGTTTTCGTTCGACAGCATCAGCTTGATGATCCCGTCCACCAGGTCGCTGATGTAGGTGAAGCTGCGGGTCTGCGATCCGTCGCCGAACACCGTCACGTCTTCATTGCGGAGCGCCTGCGACATGAAGGCGGGGACCGCGCGTCCGTCGTTCACGCGCATACGCGGGCCGTAGGTGTTGAAGATCCGCACGATTTTCGTATTCACCTTGTGATAGCGGTGATAGGCCATCGTCATGGCCTCGGCGAACCGCTTGGCTTCGTCGTAGACGCCGCGCGGCCCGACCGGGTTCACGTTGCCCCAGTACGTCTCCTTCTGCGGGTGCTCGAGCGGATCGCCGTACACCTCTGAGGTGGATGCGAGCACGAAGGTCGCGCCTTTCTCCTTCGCCAGGCCGAGCGCCTTGTGCGTGCCGAGCGCACCGACCTTCAGCGTCGGGATCGGCAGCTCGAGGTAGTCGATCGGGCTGGCCGGACTCGCCCAATGCAGGACGAAATCGACGGGGCCGTCGACGTAGATGTAGTTGGTGACGTCGTGTTTGATGAAGGTGAAGGGACGATTCACCAGGTGCGAGATGTTGGCCGTGTCGCCGGTCAGCAGGTTGTCGATCCCGATCACCTCGTAGCCTTGATCGAGCAGCGCCTCGGAGAGATGCGATCCGATAAAGCCGGCGGCGCCGGTGATGACGATGCGTTTTGCGGACATATGAGGACGCGGCGGTCAGTAGGCGTGCTTGTGGAAGAACCCTTTGACGAGGGTAAGCCAGATGATCTTCAGATCGAGCCTTACGGACCAGTTCTCGATGTAATAGAGGTCATATTCGATGCGCTTTTCGAGCGGCGTGTTGCCGCGCCAGCCGTTCACCTGCGCCCATCCGGTCAGCCCGGCCTTTACTTTGTGGCGCAGCATGTACTGGGGAATCTTGTGCTTGAACTGCTCCACGAAGTGCGGGCGCTCGGGCCGCGGGCCGACGATCGACATGTCGCCGCGCAGCACGTTCCACAGCTGCGGCAGCTCGTCGAGGTTCGATCGCCTGAGGAACCGGCCGACGGGCGTTACCCGCGGATCATCGGGGCGGGTCCACACCGGTCCGGTCTCGCGCTCCGCGTTGTCGTACATCGAGCGGAACTTCACGATCGTGAACGACTTGCCGTCGAGGCCCATTCGCTCCTGGCGGTAAAAGACCGGCCCGCGCGACGAGAACCTCACCAGGGCGGCGATGATCGCGAGCGGAATCGAGAGCGCGATGAGCGCCGCCGCGGAAATGGCGATGTCGAGCGCGCGCTTGACGATGCTGTTGAATCCCTGGAGTGGAACGTCGTTGATGTTGATGACCGGCACGCCGTCGAGATCGTCGAGGCGGGCGCGCAGCGCGATGACCTGCAGCAGATCCGGAACGACCTTGACGTCGACCATCTCGCGGCTGGTGCTGTCGAGCAGCTCGAGCATGCGCACATGCTGCTCCGGCGGCAGCGCGACGTAGAGATGATCGATGCCCTCACGCGCGGTGATCTCCGCCGCCTCGTCCAGGGTGCCCAGCAGCGGGAGGCCGCGATAACCGAGGTGATCGCCCGACGCCCGATCGTCCACGAAGCCGATGATCTGGTAACCGAGCTCGCGGTGTTCGAGGATCTTGTCCGCGATCAACCGTCCCAGCTCGCTCGAGCCGGCGATGAGAATCCGCTTCAGGCCGATGCCGGCGCGCCAGCGCCGCTCGAGCACCTCGCGCATCAGCTCGCGTGTCGAGTAGGCAAGCGCGACGTTCAGCACGAGAAAGAGGGCCCAGACGCCCTGTGAGACTTCGAACGCACCCGTTGTCTTCGCTGACGCCGGGGCGAAGTACGTCTGCGTGTACAACGTGGTGACGATCCCGAACACCACGGCGAGGATGGTGCCCACGAACACCGCGAAGAAGTCGTCGACGCGTGAACGGCCGCGCCGCAGGCGATACAGACCCTGGAGCTGGAACCCCAGCAGTACCGAACCGGCGACGAACGGCAGGACGTTGACGTACTGGCGCAGCGGCGGAATCCCTTTGGTGATCGGGATCAGACCGGTCTGGAACCGCAGGATGTAGCCGATGATGAACGCCGAAATGCCGAGCAGCGCGTCTGCGATGACGTGGAACGTGACGAGCAGACGGTTATGCCGGATCATGTGTGAGGGGACGGTCGACGATTATATTATCGGCCCTTGGTAGCCGCAACAGCATGACCCGACGCGAGATAGGGCTGTTCTTCCGGGTCCTGCAGCGTAGCGACGGCCGCCCGGATCCGCTCGAGGAACACGGCGCGCCTGAATTGCTCCGCGTGCGCCCGGATTCGATGTGAATCCCAGGGGCGGTCGAGCGCCTGCCGCACCGCGTCGGCGAACGCGGCTGGCTCGGCGTCGTTGACGAGGATGCCCGTGTCGTTCGGGACGACGCTTTCGAGCGCCCCGCCGGCGGCGAGAGCCACCACCGGCCGCCCGCACGCCTGCGCTTCGAGGGGGACGATGCCGAAATCCTCTTCGCCCGGCAGCAACACGACGCCCGCCTCGCAGTACAGGTCCCGCAGTTCGTCATTGGACACCCGGCCGATGAACTGCACGTCGCCGCCGACTTCCGCCGCCCGGCGCTCGAGCGCGCGGCGCTCGGGGCCGATGCCGACGATCCGCAGCGGCACGCCCGCGAGATGGCACGCGTCGATCGCAATCTCGATGCGCTTGTACGGCACCAGTGCCGAGACAATCAGCGCCGACCGCCGCGGCACCACCGGCCGCGGCTGAAAGAAGTCGGTGTCGACGGGCGGATACACCACGCTGGCCTCGCGATGGTAGTACTGCGAAATCCGCTTCGCGACGAACCTCGAATTGGTCAGGAAGTGCGTCACGCGCGCGGCGGTCCTGCGGTCCCATTCCGCCATCCGGTCCATCAGCCGCCGCATGATGCGGCTGCGAATCGCGCCAAGACGGGCACGTCCGAAGTAGGCGTCGAACTGATCCCAGGCATACCGCATCGGCGTGTGGCAGTAACAGAGATGGAGCGCGCCGCGGGGCGGCACTGCCGCCTTCGCCACACAATGGCTGCTGCTGATGATCAGATCGAAATTGTCGAGCTCGAAGCGCTCGATGAGAAGCGGGAATAACAGCAGCGCCTGACGGTAGCAGCGCTTCGCCTGGGGCAGGTACTGAAGCAGCGAGGTGTGAATCCGGTGGCGCTCGATGGTGGCCGACACCGAGCCGGGCACGTGCAGCAGGGTGAAGATTTCTGCCTGCGGGAACAGCTCGCACAGGCCTTCGAGCACCTTCTCGCCGCCACGCATGCCGGCTTTCCAGCACAGTGGGATCCGAAGCTTGGAATTCACGTGACTTGAAGTCGCGGC
>JADMIO010854531.1_pt1 | contig 12069 bp, 14 predicted proteins | sample 8958161 | NCBI WGS metagenome assembly JADMIO01 (sample SAMN16585339, study PRJNA669376) | soil metagenome | isolation source: Crop rotation soil | place: USA: Cullars Rotation, Alabama | collected 2011 | reverse complement strand
GCGTCTGGCCCGCACGTCGGTGGCGACCGTGTCCGCCATCGTCAACGGGAGCGCACGCGTCAGTCCGGCGCTGGCGGCGCGCGTTCGGGCGGCGATCGCCGAGGTGGGTTACCGGCCGGACGGCATCGCGCGCAGTCTCAAGAAGGGGTCGACGCAGACCATCGGCCTGCTCGTCACCGATATCACCAATCCGTTCTTCACGGCGGTCGTGCACAGCGTCGAGGATGCGGCGCAGGCGCGCGGCTACAGCGTGTTCCTGTGCAATTCCGACGAGGATGTCGCGGAAGAGCGCACATATCTCGATCTGCTGCTGACGCGCCGGGTGGATGGTCTCATTCTCGTGCCGACGGGCAGGGCGGCCGACTATGCCGGCTTCGCGCTCGCTTCGCGGGCGCCCGTCGTGTTCATCGATCGCGTCATTCCCGGCGTGGCGGTGGATACCGTGACCGTCGACAATCTGCGGGCGTCGCAGGCGGCCGTCGACTATCTGCTGCGGCTAGGCCATCGGCGCATCGGCATCGTCACGGGACTGCCGCATCTCTCGACCAGCGCCGAACGGCTCAAGGGCTATCGGCGAGCGCTGCGCAAGGCCGGCATCGCGGTCGATCCCGAGCTGGTGCGCCAGGGTGATTTCCGGCAGGAGGGCGCGTTCCAGGCGGCGCAGTCGCTGCTGGCGCTGCGCGCGCGGCCGACGGCCATCTTCGCCTCCAACAACCTGATGGCGATCGGCACCATGCTCGCCGTGCGGGCGGCCGGCCTCAGCTGCCCCGAGGATGTGTCGCTCGCCTGCTTCGACGATTTCGACTGGGCCGGGGTGTTCCATCCGCGGCTGACCGTGCTGCGCCAGCCGACCGCCGAGATCGGGCAGCGGGCGATGGCGCTTCTGCTGGAGCGACTGGGCGGCGCCAAGAATGGCGCAGCACCCCATCACATCGCGCTGAAGGCGGAGCTGGTGGTGCGCGATTCCTGTGCGCCGCCGCGGGCGGCGCGGCGGGCCGAGCGGAGGGCGTCGTGAGCGACGGCACGTCCATGGGCGCGCGACCCGAGCTGCTGGTCATGCAGCGCATCGCCAAGGAATTCTCTGGCGTGCGCGTGCTGCACGACGTGACCCTGCGGGTGCGGCGCGGCGAGGTGCATGCGCTGCTCGGCGAGAACGGCGCCGGCAAGTCGACCCTGGTGAAGGTGCTGAGTGGCGCCATCGGCGAGTATGAGGGCGAAATCTTCATCGATGGCGAGCCTGTCGCGATCCGTTCGCCGCGTGAGGCCGAGCGGCACGGCATCGCCATCATCCACCAGGAACTCAATCTGGTGCCGGAGCTGACGGTGGCCGAGAACATCTTTCTCGGCCGCGAGCCGCAGCGCCTGCCCGGCTTGATCGACGGTGCCCGCATGGTGAGGGAGGCGGCGGCGATCCTGGCGACCCTGAATTTCCCGGCCACGCCGACGAGCGTGGTGGCGCGCTTGCGCGTCGGCGAGCAGCAGCTGGTGGAGATCGCCAAGGCGCTCTCGCTGCGGGCGAGCATCCTCATCATGGACGAGCCGACCTCGGCGCTGGCGGGCAACGAGGCGCAGACGCTCTTCGCCGTCATCCGCAAGCTGGCCGCGCAGGGCACCACGATCATCTATATCTCGCATCGGCTGGAGGAGGTGTTCGAGCTGGCCGACAGCGTCACCGTGCTGCGCGACGGCCGCCATGTGGCGACCCTGGCGGCGGCGCAGACCGACCGGCGCGAGCTGATCCGCCTGATGGTCGGGCGCGACGTCACCGAGTTCTTCGCCCAGCACCGGCGGCCGCAGGAGCGCGTGGTGCTGGGCGTGCGCGGGCTGTGGCTGGAGCCGCCGCGCGGACGGGGCGGACGGCGGCGGGCGATCGCCGGCGTGAGCTTCGATGTACGTGCGGGGGAGATCCTCGGCATTGGCGGATTGCTCGGCGCGGGACGCACGGAAATTCTCCAGACGATGTTCGGCGCCGCCGACGGGCGCTGGGGCGGAGAGATCCGGCTCGATGGGCGCCCGATCGCGATCTCCTCGCCGATGGACGCCAAGCGTGCCGGCCTCTCGCTGGTGACGGAGGACCGCAAGTTCGACGGGCTCGTGCTCGGGGCCGGCCTCGATCTCAACTTGGCGCTGCCGTCATTCGAGCGGCTGTCGCGCGGCGGTTTCGTCTCGGTGGCGGCCGAACTGGCGCTCGTGCGCGACTACATGCAGCGGCTTTCCGTGCGGGCGCGCGATTCCCGCCAGCCCGCGGGCACGCTCAGCGGCGGCAACCAGCAGAAGGTCGTGATGGGCAAGTGGCTGGCGACGGCGCCGCGCGTGCTGCTGCTCGACGAGCCGACGCGCGGCATCGACGTCGGCGCCAAGGCGGAGATCTATGAGCTGCTGGCGCAATTGGCGCAGGACGGCCTCGCCATCGTGATCGTGAGCTCGGAGATGCCCGAGCTGCTGTCGCTCAGCGACCGCATCCTGGTGATGCGCGAGGGCCGGCCGACGGCACTTCTGGAGCGCGCGGAATTCTCGGCCGAGCGCGTGATGGAATACGCCTCGCCTGGTGGGGCGGTGCAGGAGGGATTCGGGGAGGCGGCTTGATGGAGGAAGGGAGACTCACCGCAGAGACGCAGAGGCGCAGAGAAGAAAGAAGGGAAGGGAGCCGCAGATGAACGCGGATATCCGCAGATGGACGCAGATGGTTTTCGCGCGCCTCCGGCGCGCAATGTCACTATCTGCGTTCATCCCTTCTGATCTGCGTTCATCTGCGGCCCAATCTTCTTCTCTGCGTCTCTGCGTCTCTGCGGTTCAACTTCCTACCGGACCACGAAGGGCGCGCTGATGGGGAAGGTCGGCCAGTTTTTCCTGCGGACGAAGCTCTATTGGGGGCTGATCGTGCTGTTCGTGGCCGGCGTCGTCAGTTCCCCCGTCAGCTCGAAGGGCGTGAACATCTTTCTGACGCCGGGAAATCTCGCCGACGTGCTCCGGCAGGTGTCGAACAATGGCATCGTCGCGGTCGGCATGACCTTGGTGATTCTGACCGGCGGAATCGATCTCTCGGTTGGCTCGGTGCTGGCGCTGGGCACGGTAGTCTGTGCGATGCTGCTAACCGATCCCGGCTGGACGAGCGGGTCGGTCATCGCCGTGCCCATGCTGATCGGCGTGACGTTTCTGCTCGTCGCCTGGTTCGTCGGCGCGGCGGCGCGGACGATGGCGCCGCCGACGATTTCGCCGCCGCTGCGGCGCGTGGCGTCGCTCGGCGCCGGCGCGGTTGCCGCGGCGCTCGTCGGCGCCTGGGCGCTCGTGCAGGTGCCGGCGACGTTCGGCGTGGTCGGCGTGCTCGTCGCCGTTCCGGCGGTGGGCCTCTGCGTCGGCGCGCTCTCCGGCGTCATCATCGCCAAGACTCGCATGCAGCCCTTCATCGTGACGCTGGCGATGATGGTCGGCATCCTCGGCGTGGCGCGGCTGGTGGCGGGGCAGGACACGGCGGTGCACCCCGTCTACACCGGCGAGAACGCCACCGCCGATTTCGAGGGGCTGCGCGCGCTCATCTATCGCATCCTGCCGGTGCCCGGTCTCTTCTTCCTGGCCGCGGTGGCGATCTTCCACGTCGTGCTGAAGCGATCGACCTTCGGCCGCTACGTCTATGCCATCGGCGGCAACGAGCAGGCGGCGCGGCTCTCCGGCATCAATGTCGACCGCGTGAAGATCGCGGTCTACGCGCTCTCGGGCATGCTCACCTGTTTGGCCGGCGTGCTCTATGTCGCGCAGTACCGCCAGGGCAAACCGGACGCCGGGCTGGGGCTCGAGCTCGATGCCATCGCCGCCGTCGTCATCGGCGGCACCAACCTGATGGGCGGCAGGGGCAGCATGGTCGGCACGCTGGTGGGCGTGCTGATCTTCGGCTTCCTCGGCAACATCCTCCAGCTCAACAACATCGACAGCAACACGCAGCTCGTGCTGAAGGGCCTGATCATCCTGGCCGCGGTGCTGCTGCAGGAGGGGAACATGCGCGTGCTCGTCTGGCGCGCAGCCAGCCGCGTGAAGCGCTGGCTGCCGGCCTCGGCGCGCTGGGGCGAGCGGCCGCGCGAGAAGCCGTCGACCCGATCGGGATAGGCCCGGATTTTTGCGAGCGGCGGCCGGGCCACGGGAGATGCCGGCGCTCGCGAGCCTTAGTCGACAAACACAACGCAACGAAAGTGGAGGATCCCATGAAGAGACGTACCGTGCTGAAGCTGAGCGCCGGCGTCGCCGTGACGGGCTTGTTCGCGCCGACTCGCCATCTGTTCGCCGCCGCCAAATATCGTTTCGGATTTTCCCAGGTGACGACGGTGGAGCCCTGGCGGGTGCAGTTCAACGCCGCCATGAAGCGCGAGGCCGAGAAATATCCGGAGGTCGAGCTGATCATTTCCGACGGCCAGGACCGCACGGAGAAGCAGGTGGCGGACGTCGAGAACTTCATCACCCAGCAGGTCGACGTGCTGCTGATCTCGCCCAAGGAATCGGCCGGCCTCACCGGCGTGGTCGAGAAGGCGATCGACGCCAAGATCCCGGTCATCGTGCTCGACCGCAACGTCGACACCGACCGCTACAACCAGTTCATCGGCGGCGACAACGTGGTGATCGGCAAGGCAGCGGGCGAATATGCGGTGAAGCTGCTGGGCGGCCCCGGCAAGGCGGCCGGCAACGTGGTGGAGATCTGGGGCGGCATGGGCACGCAGCCGGCGCATGACCGGCATGACGGCTTCCACGACTTCACCGACAAGGAGGCGGGGATCAAGAACCTGCTCGACAAGCAGTCGGCCGACTGGAAGCAGCAGAAGGCCTATGACGTCATGGCCACCGCGCTCAAGGCCAACGAGAAGATCGATCTCGTCTACGGCCACAACGACCCGATGGCCTACGGCGCCTATCTCGCCGCCAAGGACGCGGGCCGCGAGAAGGAGATGAAGTTCCTCGGCGTCGACGGCATCCCGAATGAGGGCGTCGCCTGGGTGAACAAGGGCGAGCTCACGGCCACCTTCCTCTACCCGACCCCGGGCGAGGAGGGCGTTCGGCAGGCTCTCAAGATCGTGAAGGGCGAGACGGTCGAGAAGAAGATCACCCTCCCGACCATGACCATCGACGCCAGCAATGCGGCGCAGATCATGAAGGAGAACGGGCTGCTGTAGAGTGTTGCAGAGCGCTCTCTGAGGACCAGGGGCGACCTCCCGGTCGCCCCTTTTTGGTTGAACAATCAACTGATCGATTGACAATCAATCGATCAGTTGATAATATCCGTACCATGACGAAAGGCGCGGCCACGGTCCAGTTCATCGAGGACGTCGAAGATCCCGGCGAGGAGCTGCTCGACCGGGTGTTCTTCGCGCTCTCCGATCCGGTGCGGCGGGCGATCCTGGGGCGGCTGGGCGAGGAGGCGCTGCTGGTCTCCGAGCTGGCGGCGCCGTTCGAGATCTCGCTGCAGGCGGTGTCGCGGCACATCCAGGTGCTCGTGCGCGCTGGTCTGATTCGGCAGGAGCGCAGCGGCCGCATCAGCCGCTGCAGCCTGGTGGCGGGGCCGGTGTTCGCGGCGGCGGTGTGGATCAACCGCTACAGCAAATACTGGCAGGAGCAGTTCGATCTGCTGGCTGTCACGCTCGAGGACATCGACCGGCGACAGGCGCGCAAGCGGCAGCCCGCCGCCCGCACGCGGCGAGGCCGGACCGCACCGCGCCGCTGACGACAAACCATGGCATTTCGCTAGAGGAGGAGTCTCATGTGTCCTGCTTGCTTCACGACCGTAGCGCTGATCGCCGCCGGCGCCTCGTCGAGCGGTGGGCTCACCGCCCTCGTCATCGGAGCGCTCCGCGCCAAGAGCGGCGCGGAGAATGCCGACCGGCAATCCAAGCCGGAGATCGAACCATGCAGCGCAACCCAATCGCACAATTAGGAGGTCTCGTGATGGAAAAGCACAAGGTGGTGGCGAAAGACGAGTGGATCGCGGCGCGCAAGCAGCTGCTGGCGAAGGAGAAGGAGTTCACGCGGCTGCGCGATGAGCTGAGCGCGCAGCGGCGCGCCCTGCCGTGGGAGCGCGTGGAGAAGGACTATGTCTTCGAGGGACCGAAGGGGAAGGAGACTCTGGCGCAGGTCTTCGACGGCCGCAGCCAGCTGGTGGTCTACCATTTCATGTTCGCGCCGGAGGCGGAGGTTCCCTGCAAGAGCTGCTCGTTCTGGGCCGACAATTTCAACGGCATCATCGCGCACCTGAACCAGCGCGACGTGACCTTCGTCGCCATTTCGCGAGCGCCGCTGCCGAAGCTGCAGGCCTTCGCGAAGCGGCTGGGCTGGAGCTTCAAGTGGCTGTCGTCGGGCGGCACCGACTTCAACTACGACTACAACGTCTCGTTCAGGCCGGAGGATCTGGCCAGCGGCAAGGCCGTCTACAACTTCGGGCCCAACAAGATGACCATAGCGGACCTCCCGGGGATCAGCGTGTTCTTCAAGGACGAAAGCGGCGCCGTGTTCCATAGCTATTCGTGCTACGCCCGCGGCGTGGACATGCTGAACAACGCCTATCACTATCTCGATCTCGTGCCGAAGGGTCGCGACGAGGACGGCCTGCCCCATACGATGTCCTGGGTGAAGTTTCGCGATCTCTACGGCCGCTGATATCCCGGGAGGGTCCCCGCGATGAGCTACAAGAGCACGGCCAGGAAACTTGAGACCTATCGCAACCAGATCGCCAGTCTGCGCAAGAAGATGCGCACGCTGCAGGCGGCGGTCGAGCCCGAGCCGGTCGAGGACTACGATTTCGCCACGCCGGGGGGAACGGTGCGGCTCTCCAGGCTGTTCGGCCGCAAGGACGATCTGGTCGTGATCCACAACATGGGAGCGTCCTGCCCGTACTGCACGCTGTGGGCCGACGGGTTCAATGGGCTCTACGATCACCTCGCCAACCGGGCGGCGTTCGCGGTGTCCAGCCCCGATGCGCCCGCGACTCAGAAGCGCTTCGCCGAGGGCCGCGGCTGGCGCTTCCCCATGGTGAGCCACAAGGGGACCAGCTTCGCGGCGGACATGGGCTATCGCTCCGAGGAGGGCGGCTGGATACCCGGCGTTTCCGTGTTCAAGCGCGACGACGGCCGGATCCTCCGCGTTGCCGACACCAGCTTCAGCCCCGGCGACGATTTCTGCGCGCTCTGGCATTTCCTCGACCTCTTCCCCGAGGGTGCGGGCGAGTGGTCGCCGCGGTTCCGCTACCGCTGAGCGGCTCGGTTTCCAAGACGCGTCGTCCGCGCTAAAGCTCCCGGCCGGAGTTCACAGCCGGGAGCCGATGCCATGCCGATGGTGAAGATGATCGACTATGCCGAGGCCGCGCCCGCGGTGCGCGCCGTCTATGACGACATCATGGCGACGCGCAAGATCGACTGGATCAACAATTTCTGGAAGGTGATCGCCCACCATCCGCCGACCCTGAAGCGCACCTGGGAGAGCGTGAAGGAGGTGATGGCGCCGGGCGCGCTCGATCCGCTGGTGAAGGAGATGCTCTACATCGCCGTCAGCGCCACCAACAACTGCGAGTACTGCATCGCCTCGCACACGGCCTCGGCCCGCAAGCAGGGCATGACCGACGCCCAGCTGGCCGAGCTGCTGGCGGTCGTCGGCATGGCCAACGAGACCAACCGGCTCGCCAACGGCTACCGCGTGGAAGTGGACGAGCGCTTCAATCCGAAGTTCGGTTGAGCGTTCAGCCGCCGGTCTCCTTGCGGTGGAGGTCGGCGAGCTCGGCGAGGGTCGTCACCTGCCAGTCTGGCTTCACCGGCTGGTCCGGGGCGCGGGTGGCGCCGAAGTTGCCCTTGGCGGCGCGGCGATAGATCCAGGCGGTGGCGAGGCCGCAGCGCTTGGCGGGGACGTGGTCGTGGTAGAGGCTCTCGGCCGTGTGCAGTAGGCGCTCCTTCGCCACGCCGAGGGCGGCCAGGCGCTCCAGCAGGACCTCGAGGTTGCGCGGCGTCGGCTTGTAGGAGCCGACATCTTCGGCGGTGACGATCAGGTCGAAGTCCACGCCGAGCTTGCGGTTGCTGTGGGCGAAGGAGGCGCGGTCGATGTTCGAGAGGATGGCCAGCTTGTAGTGGCGCTTCAGATAGGCGAGGGCGGCGGCGCTGTCGGGAAAGGCCGGCCAGTCCTTCACCGACTGACCGAACGCGCTCGCCTCGGCGTCGCTCACGCTGCGGCCGAAATGCCGGCCGAGCCCGCGGAAGGCGTCGGCGAGGATGTCGGGATAGAGCGTGGCTGGGGCGGCCGCCTGCAGCTGAGGTTCGATCCGGCTGAACTCGGCCAGCAGGGCGTCGTCGCCGACGGCGAGGCCGTGGCGCGCGGCCCAGGGCCGCAGCGTCGCCAGGATGCCGGCCTCCCAATCGATCAGCGTGCCGTAGCAATCGAAGCTGAGGGCGGTGAAATCGGTGAGGCGCATGGGTTCCTCCGGCCGTCGGGCGAGAATGGTCGGGGAATAGACTACGCGCCCGGGCCGGCGGCCGTCTTGGCCGGGACTCCCCTGTCTTTGGCCGCCGCTACGCTCGAGCAGGGGCGGGCCGCAGGCGCCGCCGGTACTCGGCCGGGGTGACGCCGCGCCGCCGCTTCATGCTGCGGGTCAGCACGCTCTGGTCGGCATGGCCGGTGTCCAGCGCGATCGCGCTGATGGGTTCGTCGCCGGCGCTCAGCAGTGCCATAGCCTGGTCCAGCCGGCTCTCCGCCGCGTAGTCCATCGGCGAGACGCCGAGCTGGCGCTGGAACAACGCGTGCAGATGGCTGGCGCTGCAGACGGCCGCGCGCGCGATCTCGTCGATGCTCAGGCGCCGGCGATGGTTGGCATGGATGTAGGCGATGGCGCGAGCGACATGCCGGGAAGGGGTGGGGCGGGCGGCGTCGCTGCGGGCGGCCAGCGCCGACAGCAGCAGCGCGCCCCAGCCGCGCCCCGCCGCCGGGCGGTCGCGCAGCTCGCAGCCGAGAAAGCTCACGAGGTGCTGCAGGCCCGGATCATAGGCAAGAAACGGTCGGCGCTCGGCCCGGTCCGAGAGGCGCGCGAACTCGTCGTCGCCGTCTTCGGCCGTCCAGTCCAGGACCACGAAGCGATTCTCGCCCGATGCCTCGCAGCTATGGTCGCGGCCGGCGCCGATCAGCGCGGCCTGGCAGCCCGCGACCTGCCCGCCCTTGCCGGCGACCTCCATCTCCAGCACGCCCGCGACCGGCAGCACGACCTGGTGATGGGCGTGGCTGTGGCGGAGCGTCTGCGGCGCGTAGGAGCGCAACGAAAGTTCGAGGGCGTGCGCCATGCGATGTCTCCCTTTCCGATCGTCAGCCCGGCTGCCAGCCCGGCGGCGCCATCTCGAAGCTGGCGAATTCGAAGGCCGGCGCCACGATGCAGGACACCAGCGTCCAGTCGCCCAGGCTGTGCGCCGTCTGCCAACAGCCGGCGGGCACCACGACCTGCGGCCGCTCGCCGCCGGCGATGGCCGGCCCGAGGCGGTGGGGCGCGATATGAAGTCCATCGGCGGACAGAGTCAATGCCAGCGGCGCGCCAGCGTGGTAGGCCCAGATCTCCGCCGCATCGGTCACGCGGTGCCAGCGCGACTCCTCGCCCGATCGCAGGAGGTAGTAGATCGCGGTGGCGTCGCCGCGGCCTCCCTGCGCCGGCGCGTGGCGATAGGTCTCGACGAAATGGCCGCCCTCGGGATGCGGTTGCAGGCCGAGCCGCGCGATGAGCGCGGCCGCGTCACCGCTCAAGTCTGGTCCTTCGGCACCGTCGCCGCCATCGACGGGCGCTTGGCATAGGCCTCGTACCAGGCGGCCAGCTTCGGACGGCCATTGCGCCAGTTCTCGGCGGCGAAGCGGAAATCGAGATAGCCGAGGGCGCAGCCGATGGCGATGTGGCCGAGCGTCGTGTTCTTGGCGTTGGGCTTGCCGAGGTCCTTGACCTCCTTCTCGAGAACGTCGAGGGCGCGCGTGACCACGCCCCTCTGCTTGTCGTCCCAGGTCGGCGAGCGCTCGTTGGCCGGCCGCAAGGACTCGTAGCGGCGCAGCAGCGAGGCGTCAAGAATGCCGTCGGCCAGCGCATGGCGCCGAAGGGTCGTCCAGCGCGCCTTGCCGCGGGCCGGGATCAGCTTGGGGCGGCGATGCAGGCTGTCGAGATATTCGCAGATGACTGGCGAATCGAAGAGCACCTGGCCGTCCTTGACGATGAGGGCCGGAATCTTGCCGAGCGGGTTGTCCTTGGCGAGGCCGCTGGCCGGATCGGCGGTGACGGTCGGCACGGTCTCGATGCGGCCGGCGAGACCGGCCTCATGGGCGAGCACTAGGCACTTCCGCACATACGGGCTGGCCGGCGAATAACGCAGTTTCATCGATCGTCGCTCCGTTCTTGTTTGTTGCTCACTCATCATCCCCTCGTTGTCATTCCCGCGAAAGCGGGAATCCAGGGCGACTGCAGGTCACTTGCCCTCGACCCCCGCTTTCGCGGGGGTGACACTCTGTGGGGTTAGAGGAATGACCGCAGTTCAGATGTCCTTCTCAGAAGCTGTCCTTGCGCCGGCGGACCTCGGCGAAAACGGTCACCGGGTCGGCGCCGGCCAGGCCGACCGCGGCGGCCACCGCCGGCTCGTCGGCGCGCAGGAAAGGGTTCGTGGCGCACTCTTCGCCCATGGTCGAGGGAATGGTGGCGCGGCCGGCGGCGCGCGCCTCGTCGACGCGGCGCTGCTTCATGACGAGCGCGGGATTGAGCGGTTCGATGGTCATGGCGAAGCGGGCATTGGCCTGCGTGTATTCGTGGCCGCAAAAGACGCGCGTCTCCGCCGGCAACCGCCGCAGCTTGCCGAGCGAGGTCCACATCTGCTCCGGCGTCCCCTCGAACAGCCGGCCGCAGCCGAGCGAGAACAGGGTATCGCCGCACAGCACGGCGGCCGCCTCGGGAAACCAGTAGGCGATGTGGCCGCGGGTGTGGCCGGGGATGAACAGGATCTCGGCGATGGCGCCGCCGAGCATGAAGCGGTCGCCCTCCTGGACGCCGGCGTCGATGCCGGGAATGCGTTCCTGGTCGTAGCCCGGGCCGATCACCATGCAGTTGGTGGACTGCTTGATCTCGAGATTGCCGCCGGTGTGGTCCCAGTGATGGTGCGTGCTCAGCACATGGGTGATGCGCCAGCCGCGCGCGCGCGCCACCGCCAGTACCGGCCGCGCCTCCGACGGATCGACGACCGCCGTCGTCCCGGTGGCGCTGTCATGCAGCAGGTAGGCGTAGTTGTCCTTGAGCAGGGGAACGAGCTCGATCTCGAGGGATGCCATGATGAGCCGTGAGCAATGAGCAGTGGGCCGTGAGCCGTGAGCCGTGAGCATTCATGCATTGTTAACGACCCGTCAAGCGCGCGCTTTTCTCAAAAAGCTCATTGCTCACTGCTCACGGCTCTCTGCTATGCTGAAGCTATGTGGAACGACGTCGTCGATCTCCGCGATTTCTACGACACCCGGCTGGGGCAGGTGACCCGGCATCTGATCCGCCGCCGCGTCCGCGCCCTGTGGCCCGACCTGCGCGGCCAGTCGCTGCTCGGCCTCGGCTATGCCACGCCCTATCTGCGCCAATATCGCGACGAGGCCGAGCGGGTGCTAGCGATCATGCCGGCCGGGCAGGGGGTGCTGCCCTGGCCGCCGGAAGGGCCTAACGCCGTGGCGCTGGCCGAGGAGACCGAGCTGCCGCTGCCGGACATGTCCGTCGATCGGGTGCTGCTGGTCCACGGCCTCGAATGCGGGGAGCATATACGGGACATGCTGCGCGAGGTCTGGCGCGTGATGTCCGGGAGCGGGCGGCTGTTGATCGTCGTGCCCAACCGGCGCGGCATCTGGGCGCGCACCGACCGCACACCCTTCGGCCAGGGCCTGCCCTATTCGCCGCCCCAGCTGTCCCGACTCTTGCGCGACAACCTCTTCACGCCGATCCAGTCGAGCCCGGCGCTGTTCATCCCCCCGGTCCGCTCGACCACGCTGCTGCGGACGGCGCCGGCCTGGGAGCGCCTTTCCAGCACATTGGGATCCTAAGCTTAGAATTCCACGTGGACAAGTTGT
>JADMIO010991100.1_pt1 | contig 12070 bp, 8 predicted proteins | sample 8958161 | NCBI WGS metagenome assembly JADMIO01 (sample SAMN16585339, study PRJNA669376) | soil metagenome | isolation source: Crop rotation soil | place: USA: Cullars Rotation, Alabama | collected 2011 | reverse complement strand
GATAGCCCCAAGCCGTATCCGGCAGCACCGCCGCGCGGCCGGCCAGGAGATTGGCCAGCAAATTGGCCTCTCCATCCTCGGCGGTGGCCTCGATCATTTCATCGTCGTTGCGGCCGGCCGCTTCCAATGCTTCGGCGAGGGCAGCAACCGCGCTGTCCAGGGACGCTTCCGCCATGTCGCGGGCCGCGACGGAATTGGCGGCGGCGGCCAGATCGCCTCGATCCGCGCCGGCCTGGTCGGCGAGTGCGGCGGCGACGGCAAAGGTCAGGCTCGCAGCCTCGCGCGGCGGCAGGTCGCTAGGCTCGATTCGCGGCTGACCGAAGGCGTCGCGGCGGCGGCCACGAGAGACGATCAGGGTCATGGCCGCGGCAGCAACGGCGGCGGCGTGATCGCCCACCAGACTCGGCAGCAGCGGAAGCTTGCGCGGGCCGGCGCGGCCGGCGAAAGCGGTGGCGATGCGATGCTCGTCGGCGCGGCGGAGTAGCAAAGACACGAGCTCCTCGCGGTCGAGCAGGCCGGAGGATGACAGTTGCAATGCGAGGATGGCGGAATCCGGCGCCTTGACGCCGTTGCCCGGCATGGCCGCCAGCACATCACCGGCCACGGTGCCGACCAGGTCGTGCAACATCGCGGTCATCAGCGCCCGTTCCTGCTCGGTCAGGCGGTAGGTTGGATCCAGGAAGAAATCGCGGCGAACGCTGGCCAAGCGCCGGCTTCCGCGCGTGCGCGCGGATTCGACCGGGCGGTCGGCTGCTGGAGCAGCGAGCGGCCATTCCTCGGGCACCATCGGGAAAAGCGTTAGACGATTGAGGTTAACGCGTCGTCAATCGCGAGCCAGCTTGTGGCGGAAATGCTGCACAATGAAGAAGGACGTGGCGGCATAGCCAGCGAGGACCGCAAGATAGGGCACCCACCAGCCGGCGGCGGCAAAGGGCAAGGCCAGGAAAATGGCGTTACGCCGCGAGAACATCCACGGTTGCGGCGGCAGGTCCGAACCCGCCTTTTCGATGCGGGTCGCCTCGGCGAAGGCGCAAGTCGCCCAGGCGGCGAAAAACGCCCCCCAGCTGCTACCGTGGTTGGTGCTCCACCAGCCCAGCGCCAACACCGCGAGGCCTGCCGCCGGCCACAGCATCCGCCGGCCCAGGTGTTTCGGCGACAGGGGCTGAAGCCGGAGGCTGGCCAGTCGTGCGCCGATCAGGTCGAGCGGCGTCGAGACGAGGAGCAGGCCGAGAGCCGGCCACAACCAACCGCGCGAAAAGCAGAAGGCCGCGCCAACGGTCAGGGCCAGGGCCGCGGCGACCAGCCAATCGGGCCGGACGCGACTGTCCATCAGCCGTTCCGTGCCAAATTCCTCGACGATCGGCAGGATGTAGCGGCTGGACCAATCCGTACGCTCGCCCCGGGTGGCGACCAGCAGGCGCCGCTCGAAATCCGCAAGGTCTTCGGGGCGATGAGCAAGCAGCACGCCGGTTTCGCCGGCCGAGACATGGCGCGCGCCGGCCTGCACCGTTCGCCGGAGCAGGGTCGACTGGAGGTCCCAGTCGCCGAGCATGGCTGCGGTCGAGCCAAGCGTATGTCCGTCGACAAGCGCTGCTCCGGCCCAGCGGCTGGCACCATCGATCCGCTCGTAATCCTGATGGGCCGGATCGTCCGGGACCGTCGCGATGGCGGGTTCAGCATGCTCGGTCAGTTTCCCCAACAACGGCACGTCGGGAGCCAGGCCGTCGGCAATCTGCAGGATCAGCGATCCGGCTTCGAACCGGCTCGCGGCCTCGCTGCCGTCGCTGACAGGGATGATCATGATCCCTTCGGCGCGCAGGCGCTCCAAGGCTTCGTTCAGCGCAGCGGGTATGCGCTCGACCATGACGACGATCGGCGCCGCGCCTACAGCGGCGACGCAGCGCGCCTGATATTCGAGCAACGTGCGGCCGGCGAGCGGAAACAGGGCGCGAAGTCCCCCCTGCTCATCTTCCTGATATGCAGAAATCAAGGCGCCGAGCGCCATTTTCCCCCCGTTTTTTCCATCGTCGCGGCCCATTTGTAGGCTAGTCGGCGGCACGCTTACCAGCCCGGCGCCAAACATGCTTTCACGCTTTGATAAAACTGGTAAATTGGCCTTTATGACCGCCACCTCTCCCCGCGCCGAACATATCCCGCCACATCCGCAGGATGGGCAGTACGACGTTCCACGTGAGGAGTCGGCGGCGCCGATCGACGAAGCCGAATGGGTCATGCCGGAGGCCGAGCCGGCCCCTAGTGGAGTCGGCGGACGAGCCGTGCTCGGCTGGGCGCTATCACTGCTGGCAGTTGCGTGGGTCGCCTACACAGCCTGGTCGGCCGGGCGAGTCCTTGCGAACCAGCCGCTTACGTCGCCGGGTGTCGCGCAGTGGGTCGCGGTGGCCACCGGTCCGCTCGCCCTGCTGGGCCTGCTGTGGCTGATCTTCGGTCGGACCCGGCGCAAGGAAGCTGAGGCATTCACCCGCTCGGTCGTGACCATGCGGCACGAAGCGCGGTCGCTGGAAGCGCTGCTCGGCGTCCTGTCACACCGGATCGACGAGAATCATGCGTCGCTCAACACAATCACCAGCCAGTTGATGGGCCTTGGCGACGAGGCCGCGGCCCGGCTCGGGACAGTGACGCGCGACCTCGAGCAGGGCTCGCAACGCCTGGCCCAGCATGGCGAAGCGCTCGACCGCGCCGCCAGCGCCGCCCGCGTCGACATTGGAGTCTTGCTCGAGGACCTGCCGCGCGCCGAAGCGACGGCACGCGCCATGGCGGAAACCCTTCGATCGTCCGGAAGCGAAGCGATCGACAAGGCGGCAAGGTTCGAAGCGCAGGTGGCATCGCTGACCGAGCGGACGCGCGAGGCCGACAACGTGGTTTCCGAGGCCACTCAGCGGCTGCAGGCGCAGCTTGCGGAGATCGAATCGGCAGGTACTTCGGCCAGTACCAGGCTTGCGGAGACCGCCGGCCAGTCGACGTCGACAATCGATTCCCTGCTGCAGCGCGCTGCCGAGGCACTTGAAGAAATCCGCAGCGGCATCGACATCCAGGCTGCGGCCGTCGCCGCGCTGTTGGAACAGGCCAATGCCGGGCTGGGTCGCGCCGGCATGGAATCCGCTCAGGCATTGGGCACGCGCCTCGAGAGCGCGGGCAACTCGCTCGACACGCTCACTGCCCGGTTGGCGGAGCAGGAACGCGTGTCGCAGCGCATGATTGCCGACATCGGGATGGGCGTTGCAACACTCGACGAACGCTTCGCGCAGCTGGCCACGGACGGAGATCAACGCGCCGTATCGATCACCAACGCTCTCAATCGCATGCGCGGAGAACTTGAGGCGATGTCCGAACAATCGGGCGTCCACGACGGCGCCATCGGCGGCCTTGCCGAACGCACCGCGGCGCTTCGCCAATCGGTCGAGCAGCTGTCCGGCGAGATCGGCGAGGCCCAGGCCGGCGCCGAGCGCGTGCTCGCCGTGACGCAATCCGCGAGGCCCGAGATCGAATGGGCGCACCAGGCTTCGCTCGAGGCCGGCACGAGGCTGGAAAGCGGCGCCGGTGCGATCGAAGCGCAGCATGACCGGCTCGCGGCCCTGCTCGCCGCCGTCGACACCGGCGTTGGCGGAGCAGAGAAACGTCTTGCCGAGCTCGCCGATGCGGTTCGCAATGCCGACGCCGAGGCGTCGCGTCTCTCCGGCGAAACGGGCCCGGCCCTGGTCGCCGCGCTCCTGCAGGTGAAGGAAGCAGCGGCGCATGCCGCCGAGCGCGCCCGGGAATCGATCAATGCCGTCATACCTGCCAGCGCGGGACAATTGTCCGAGGCGACGCGCGAAGCCCTGGAGCAGGTCGTCCGTGACACGGTGGCCCGCCAGCTTGCCGAGGTGGAAACAACGGCGGCCCGGGCGCTGGAAGCCGCTCGCGGCGTGTCCGAGCGCTTGACGCAGCAAATGATCAACATCGGCCAGAGCGCCGCCGCGCTCGACGCTCATTTGCAGGAGACGACCGAAGCGCAGCGTGAGTCCGACAGTGAACAGTTCGCCAAGCGGGTCTCGTTGCTGATCGATTCGATGCACTCGGCTTCGATCGATGTCGGCAAGATCCTTTCCGATGAGGTCGATGACCGCGCCTGGGCCGCCTATCTCAAGGGCGACCGTGGCGTCTTCACCCGCCGCGCTTCACGCCTGATCGGCGGCAGCGAGGCCAAGGGCATCGCCGCACATTACGAAACCGACCGCGAATTCCACGAGTCGGTGAATCGATACGTCCACGACTTCGAAGCGATGCTTCGCCGCGTTCATTCGGAACGAGACGGCGGGCCGCTGGCGGTGACGCTCATGTCCTCCGACATGGGCAAACTGTATGCTGCGCTGTCGCAGGCGATCCCGCGCTAGGACGACGCCGAAGCCGGTCAGTTATAGAAGTCGAGGTCTTCGGTGGTGATCCATCCGAAGTGCCAGTTGGCGTAGTAAAGCGCGAACAGTGCCGTCGCCAGGATAGTGGCGCGCAATACATGCGCCGGAATGTCGAATTTGTGCGGCGCGCTGTCGGCTTGCCCCGGGATCTTTTCCGTTCCCATTTCCTCGTCGGTACGAACACCGAACGGCAGGAGGAGGAAGGCGCTGCCGACCCAGAAAAGGAAGTAGATCGCCAGGATCGATCCGGGCTTCACGCTCCCGTCCTGGCCAGCATCACCTCGACGATCGGCTTCTTCCCCGTCCAGAGCGTCGCGCAGCGGCGCACCGCCAGCCGAACGGCTTCACGCATCTTCTCTTCATCGACGCCTTCGCTGAAGGCGCGGCGGCCGGCATCGGCCGCGTCGGCGATGAAGTCGTCACGGTCCTGCTCGATCGGCACGCCGAAGGGCCTGATCAACAGATCGCCCGCGAGCCGTCCGCGCTCGTCGAGCGGGACGACGACAGCGATCAGCCCGTTGATCGAAATCTTGCGGCGCTCGTTGACGGTCGCGCCGTCCGAGGGAAGGATGACGTCACCGTCGAGAACCAGGCGGCCGGTGCGTTCGTCGCCGATCTTCACCGGCCCGTCGGGCGCGAGCCGGATGACGTCGCCATTCTTCTGGTAGATGGCGGACGGCACGCCCTGCTGAAGCGCGAAGCGGGCCTGCTCCGCCATGTGCCGCGCCTCGCCATGAACCGGCACCACGATCTGCGGCCGTATCCACTTGTACATTTCTGCGAGCTCCGGCCGCCCGGGGTGGCCGGAGACGTGGATGTGGACCTGCCGGTCGGTAACGATGACGACGCCGGCATCGCTTAGCGCATTCATGATCCGGCCGATGGACATCTCATTGCCGGGAATGATCTTCGACGAGAAGATGACCGTGTCGCCCTCGCTGACCTTCAGCTCGTGCTGGCCGAAAGCGATGCGGGCCAGCGCCGCGCGCGGCTCGCCCTGGCCGCCGGTGGCGATGACCAGCAGCTCTTCGCGCGGCAGGCGCATGGCGTCCTCGAAGCGGACCGGCTCTGGGAAATCGAGAAGATAGCCGTTCGCCTTGGCGACACGCAGGATGCGGTCAAGCGATCGGCCGGCAACGCAGACCTTGCGGCCGGTTTCGTTGGCAACGCGGCCAATCGTTTCCAGCCGGGCGGCATTGGACGCAAATGTCGTGACGATGACGCGGCCGCGAGCAGCCTGAACCGCGCCGAGCAGCCCGTCATGGACGCCCATCTCCGACCCTGACGGCTGATCCTGGAAGACGTTGGTGGAATCGCAGACCAGCGCAAGCACGCCCTCGTCGCCGATCTTCGTCAGCGTTTCGACGCTCGACGGCTCGCCGAGCACCGGCGTCTCGTCGATTTTCCAGTCACCGGTGTGGAAGATGCGGCCGTGCGGTGTTTCGATCAGCAGGCCGTTACCTTCGGGGATGGAATGGGCGAGCGCAGCGAACTGGACCCGGAACGGGTCGAGATCGATCGACCCGTCCCGTTCGATGACATTGAGCTCGACCTGGCCGGTCAGCCCCTCCTCTTCCAGCTTGCCGGCGATCAGCCCGGCGGTGAACGGCGTTGCGTAAAGGGGCACTTTGAGGTCGGCCGCGAGGTAGGGAATGGCGCCGATATGGTCTTCATGGCCGTGGGTGAGGACGATGCCGACGAGGTCGCCGCGGCGTTCCTCGATGAATTCGAGTTCGGGGAGGATGAGGTCGATACCGGGGTAATCGGAGTCGGCGAACGTCAGCCCAAGGTCCGCCATCAGCCATTTGCCGCGGCAACCGTAGAGATTGACGTTCATGCCGATCTCGCCCGAACCGCCAAGGGCCAGGAAAAGGAGTTCGTCGCCCGGAGTCATTAGTCTGTCATCGGGTCAGTGCGCCGCCGCCTGCTTGTACAGCAAGCTCAACCCCTGGATCGTCAGGTCGGGTTCCACGGCGTCGAACAATTTGCCGTGCCGCTCGAACAGGGGAGCGAGCCCGCCGGTGGCGATGACGGTGACAGGCCGCCCGATCTCCGCCTTCAGCCGTGCGACTAACCCCTCGATCATTGCCACATATCCCCAATAGACGCCGGTCAGCATCTGGCTCTGGGTCGTGCGGCCGATGACGCTGGTTTCTTCGGGCGCCTCGATGGCGATCCGCGGAAGCTTGGCCGCTGCCGAGACCAAGGCATCGAGCGACAGGTTGATGCCGGGCGCGATGATACCGCCCTTGTAGGCGCCGCTGTAATCGACGACGTCGAAAGTCGTGGCCGTGCCAAAGTCGATGACGATGAGGTCGCCCTTGTGGTTCGCATGGCCGGCGATGGCGTTGAGGGCCCGATCGGCACCGACGGCCTGCGGCTCGTCGACGTCGAGCGCGATAGGCCATTCGGCCTTACCCTGCCCCGCTACCAAAGGCTCTACACGGAAGTACTTCGTCGCGAGGACGCTGAGGTTATGAAGCGCGCGCGGGACGACCGTGCCGATGATGACGGCGGTCACCGCATCGCGCTCCAGTCCCTCGAGTTCCAGTAACTGGTTCAGCCAGACCACATATTCGTCGGCGGTGCGGCGCGGATCGGTCGCGATCCGCCAGCGCGCGCGAATGTCGCCGCCATCGACGAGCGCGAAGACGACATTGGTGTTGCCGGCGTCGATGGCGAGAAGCATGGCGCGGCCCTAACGCTTCGCAGGCGGATTGGCGAGAGACACGTCACCGGCGCGGATGGTCTGGATTTCTCCGCCGACGTCGAGCCGCAGGGCGCCGTCGGGCTCGATGCCGCCGAATGTGCCGGAAACGAGCTCGTCCTGCCCGGCGTGAACGGTCAATGGCGTGCCAAACGGGTGGGCGCGTGCCAGCCAGGCACGGGCGAAGGACGCAGGATCGGCTGAACGCCAGGCACCCAGCAATCGTGCGAATCTGGCCGCGATCAGGGGCGCGAAGGCCTTGGGTTGGATTGCGCCGCCGAGGTCGGCCGTCACCCTGCCCTCAATCTGTGGCGCCGACGCCAAGTTGACGCCGAAACCCGCGACCACGCGGTCCCCGGAGCGCTCGAGCAGGATGCCCGCCACTTTGGCGCCGCCAAGCATCAGGTCGTTCGGCCATTTCAGCATCAGGTCGCGGCCAGGCGCCGCCGTGTCGATCGCCTCGATCGTCGCCAAGCCTGCAGCCAAAGCGAGTGACGGCGCCGCAGGATCACCGGGGGCAAGTTGGACCAAAGTAGAGCCGAGGAAATTGCCTTCAATCGACTGCCAATGGCGGCCTTGCCTGCCCTTGCCCGCGTCCTGGGCCAGCGCGACCAGCCAATCGCCTTCGACGGCATTCGGGTCGGCCAGCAAATCACTATTGGTCGATCCGGTGCGCTCGACGATGCGGATGCGGCTCAGAGCAGGCTTCCGGCGGCGTTGTCGGCCAGACGGCCAAGCGGCCCGATCAGGAAATAGCCGATTGGACTGATGATCAGCGCCGAAAGGAAGATCAGGGCGGATTCAACCGGGGCACGGACCTTGCCATAGGGCTCGGCCGGCGCGTCGAAGAACATGATCTTGACGATCTTCAGATAATAATAAGCGCCGATGACCGCGCCGAGGATACCGACGACCGCCAGCGGATAGAGGCCCGCATTCACCGCCGCCCAGAATACCAGCAGCTTCGGCCAGAAACCGAAGAAGGGCGGGATGCCCGCCAGGCTGAACATGAAGAAGGCGATCGCCCAGGCGAGCGCCGGGCGGGTCTGCGACAGGCCGGACAGCGAAGCCAGGGTCTCGACAGGCTCGCCGTCGGCGTTGCGCATGCGCAGGACGCACAGGAAGGCACCGAGCGTCATCACGACGTAAATCGCCATGTAGAACAGCACCGACGAGGCGCCGGTATGGGTCCCGGCGGCCAAGCCGATCAGCGCGAAGCCGACATTGTTGATCGACGAATAAGCCAGCAGCCGCTTGATGTTGGTCTGGCCATAGGCCGCAATGGCGCCGAGGAAGACCGAGGCGAGGGCCGCGAAAATGACGATCTGCCGCCAGGCATCGGTCGCCGGAGCCATTGCATCGAGGCAGACACGGACGGACAGCAGCACCGCCGCGACCTTTGGTGCCGAGGCGAAGAAGGCGGTTACCGGCGTCGGTGCGCCCTCGTAGACATCCGGCGTCCACATATGGAAAGGCACGGCGCTAATCTTGAAGGCGAGGCCGGCAAGCGTGAAAACCAGCCCGAACAGCAGGCCGATGGATGGCGTCGCATCGCGCGCGAAGGCGGCGGCGACGCCCGTAAAGCCGGTGGTGCCGGTGAAGCCGTAGAGCAAGGATATGCCGTAGAGCAGGATGCCCGAGGCGAGCGCGCCCAGGACGAAGTATTTGAGGCCCGCTTCGGCCGAGCGTTCGTCGGTGCGCCGATAGGAAGCGAGGACATAGCTCGCGAGGCTCGATAGCTCGAGGCCGACATAGAGCGTCATCAGGCTGGTCGCCGAGACCATTACCGACATGCCGACCGAGGCGAAGAGGATCAGCACAGGATATTCGGCGCCGTGCTCCGAACCGCGCTCGAACCAGCCATGGGCGGCGACGATGGCGACCGCGGCGGATACGAAGCAAATCAGCTTGCCGAAAGCGCCGAAGCCGTCCGCGACGATCAGCCCGCCGAACAACGGTCCCGCGGTTTGCGGCTCTCCGAGCAGGGCGAAACACGCCGCGATCAACGCCGCGACCGCTGCCCAGGTCGTGAATACTGTCGTGCGGCGGCCAATGGCCGCAACCATCATCAACACAATGGCACTGAGCGTCAGGATCAGTTCGGGAAGGATGGCGGCGAGGTTCATCAGTGGGCCGCCTCTTCATGATGGGCTACGGCGGCTGGCTTGCCGGCGGTCAAGAGGGCATCGCCCGGTGGCGTCGCCCGCTCGACGCGTTCCAGCAGTCGACCGATATCGGCGCGCATCGGCTTCAGGAAGCTCTCCGGATAGATGCCCATCCAGAATACGGACGCCGCGATCGGGCCGAGCAGCCACCACTCGCGTGCGCTCAGGTCGGGCATGGCCGCCGCATCGGCATGGACCAGCTTGCCGTAACAGATGCGCCAATAGAGGTAGAGCATGTAGGCGGCGCCGAGGATGATGCCGGTCGTGGCGACGATCGCCGCCCAGCTGGACACCTTGTACGTGCCAACCAGCGCCAGGAACTCGCCGACGAAATTGCTGGTGCCCGGCAAGCCGACGCTGGCCATGGTGAAGACCATGAACAGCAAGGCATAGGCCGGCATATTGTCCGAGAGGCCGCCGTAGCGATCGATCTCACGGGTATGGAGGCGGTCATAGATGACGCCGACGCAAAGGAAGAGCGCGCCCGAGACCAGGCCGTGGCCGAGCATGACCATCATCGCGCCTTCAAGGCCCTGCCGGTTGAAGGCGAACAGGCCGAAGGTTACGAACGCCATGTGCGCGACCGACGAGTAAGCGATCAGCTTCTTCATGTCGCGCTGCGCGAGGGCGACGAGCGACGTGTAGACGACGGCGACGCCGCTGAGGATGAAGACGAGCGGGATGTAATATTCTGACGCTTCCGGGAACATCGGCAGCGAGAATCGGATGAATCCGTAGCCGCCCATTTTCAGCAGGACGCCGGCGAGGATAACGGAACCTGCGGTCGGCGCCTGGACGTGCGCATCGGGAAGCCAGGTGTGGACCGGCCACATCGGCATTTTCACCGCGAAGCTGGCGAAGAAGGCGAGCCACAGCCATTTCTGCGCGTCGAACGGGAAATCGGTGGCCATCAGCACCGGGATGGAGGTCGTCCCCGCCTTGCTGACCATGTATATCATGGCGACCAGCATCAGCACCGAGCCGAAGAAGGTGTAGAGAAAGAACTTGTAGCTGGCCTTGATGCGCTCGGCGCCGCCCCAGATACCGATGATCAGGAACATCGGGATCAGGCCGCCTTCGAAGAAGATGTAGAACAGCATCAAATCCTGCGCGCAGAAGACGCCGAGCATCAGCGCCTCCATCAGCAGGAAGGCGGCCATATATTCCGGCACGCGCTTTTCGATGGCGACCCAGCTGGCACCGATGCAGATCGGCATCAGGAACACCGAAAGCACGATGAGCATCAGGGCGATGCCATCGATACCGAGCGCCCAGGACGGCGTGATGCCCGTGCCGAACTGCACGAGCTCGGTGAATTGCCACTGCGCGCCGGCGGGATCGAAAGCGGCCCACAGATAGATACCGATGGCGAGGTCGATGAGGGTCGCGATGAGCGCGATCCAGCGAGCACTGTTCGCATTGACGAACATGCACAAGGCACCGGCGATCAGCGGCACCGCGATCAGGATGGTCAGGATCGGCAGGCCCATCAACTCACCCACCAGAAGACCCAGCTGGCGGCGCCGATCAGGCCGAGCAGCATGACCAGCGCGTAGCTGGTGACATAGCCCGACTGCAGCCGCGCGGTGAGCTTGTTGCCGACGCCGACGGCAAAAGCCGCGCCATGCGGTCCGAAGCGGTCGATCGTGCCCTCATCGCCCTTCTTCCACAGCAGGGTACCGAGCCACATGGCCGGGCGAACGAAGATGAGGTCGTAGATCTCGTCGAAATACCATTTGTGCATCAGGAACCGGTGCAGGTGCGGGAATTGTGCGACGAAGGCCGCCGGCGCGTCCGGCTTGGAGATGTAATTGCGGTACGCGATAGCGAGGCCGATCAGCATCACCGCCAGCGGTGTGTACTTCACCCATGCCGGCACTTCGTGGCTGGCATGCGCGAGATGTTCGCTGAAGGCGATGCTGGCGCGCCAGAATTCCGCCCCGTGCTCAGCGCCAACGAAGGATTCGTGGAAGACCTGGCCGGCGAAAACCGCGCCGACCGACAGCAGGACCAGCGGCACGAGGATCGACCACGGGCTTTCGTGCGGATGATAGCCGGCCGTGCCGGTCCTGGCGTGCACGTCATGATCGTGTGCGCTGTCATGGTCCGACGCCATTTCACTCTGTTCTTCGTGCACGTGATGAACGGCGTGCTGGATATGTTCGCTGCCGGCCCAGCGCGGCTTGCCGAAGAAGGTCAGGAAGATCAGCCGCCAGCTGTAGAAGCTGGTCAGCAGCGCGGCGAAAGCGCCGAGGCCGAAGGCGACATGCCCGGCGACCGAACCGCTGGCAAAGCTGGATTCGAGAATCGCATCCTTCGACCAGAAGCCAGCGAAGCCGATGCCGAAGATACCGACACCGGTGATCGCCAAAGTGCCGGCGACCATCGCCCAGAAAGTGATCGGAATCTCCTTCCTGAGCGCGCCGTAGAACCGCATATCCTGCTCATGGTGCATGGCATGAATGACCGAGCCTGCGCCCAGGAACAGCAGTGCCTTGAAGAAGGCGTGCGTGAACAAGTGGAACATGGCGGCGCCGTAGGCGCCGACGCCTGCCGCAAAGAACATGTAGCCGAGCTGCGAGCAGGTTGAATAAGCGATGACGCGCTTGATGTCGTTCTGCACCGTGCCGACGGTGGCCGCGAACAGGCAGGTGGCCGCACCGACGTAGGTGACGACGGTCAGCGCCGTCTGCGACGTTTCGAACATCGGCGACAGGCGGCAGACCATGAAGACGCCGGCGGTGACCATGGTAGCGGCGTGGATGAGCGCGCTGACCGGGGTCGGT
>JADMIO011081545.1_pt1 | contig 12072 bp, 8 predicted proteins | sample 8958161 | NCBI WGS metagenome assembly JADMIO01 (sample SAMN16585339, study PRJNA669376) | soil metagenome | isolation source: Crop rotation soil | place: USA: Cullars Rotation, Alabama | collected 2011 | reverse complement strand
GGCGGCGTTCGTCCCCAGCTCGAGGAGCGCGGCGATCCGTTCGAGAAGGCGCAGGACGCGCGTGCTGCCATCGACGGTGTTCGCCGCCAGATCGACGACCTCGAGCAGGCCCGTGCGACCGCCGACAAGATCGCGCCGCTCCGCAAGGAGCTCGCGGAGCTCGAGACGCGTCTCGGTGCCGGCTCACCTGCGGCGAGCGAGGCGGCTGCTGCGCAGGCGGGCGGCGGCGTGGATCTGCCCGACCTCCTGCGAAACGACACGACCTACGCGTCGTCGCTCGGTCGTGAGCTCGAAGGTGTGCGCACCGAGCTCGGCGCGGCCGAGACCGCGCTCGCCAAGGACGCCCTCCGCCGACTCGACCTTCGTCTCTCGCGGCTGCTTCGCCGTGCGCGGCTCGGTCGCATCGAGTCGGTCCTCGGAAAGAAGCGCGCCCTCGAGGTCGAGATCGACGCCATCAGCGCCGGGTACCTGCCGAAGGACGCGCTCGATTCGCTCGATGCGGCCCGCTACCTGCGAGACAACGAGGAGTACTGGCCGTTCGAGGGCGACGACTGGCCGGACGAGTTCGTGGGCAGCGAAGGGCTGAAGTAGCCACCCTCAGGGCGACTTCGCGAGGGTAAACTCTCCCGGCTGTTCGACCGTCTCGCCGCCGATGGAATCGGTGCGCTCGGTGAGGTGGAGGGCGCCGTTTGGCAGGACCGTGTAGGTGAAGTTGTAGATCTCGCTCGGCGGAGGCTCCGCCTGGCCCGAGAGATGGGTGAGCCGCATGACCCCCGACGTCTTGTTCTTGGGAACGAACGTGCACGTTCCAACGTCGACGGCCTCGAACGCGAGGATCTCCTTCACCGGCGCGTCGTGCGACGTGTGCATCCACTCGACGTCGACGATCGCCGCCTGGCACTTGCTCTTGCTGAAGTGGATCCAGATCGGTTCGTACGCCTCGGCGCGCACGGCGACGGTCTTGTAGCTCCCGTAGAGGCCCGCCTTGGCAGCGGTGAGCTCGGAGCTCTCCACTCCGACGTCAGAAGGAGGGTCAGCCTCCGACGTGGGGGCAGCACAGCCGCTCACGATGAGCGCGAGCGAAACGATAGGAACAAGCATGGTGCGCATGGAAGACTCCGGTGACTTGCAGACGACGGTCGGGAAGAGGTAGCGGTAGCGGTGCAGGCCCACGTACTTGCCGGGCCGCGTCGGCGTTCAGGGCTGACCGAGCTGGGCGTTGATCGCAGCGACCGTCTCCTCGGGCGTCTCGACGATGGTGAGGAGGGCGATGTCCGCGGCGGAGACCGTGCCCTTTGCGATCATGAAGTCGAGGTACGGCTTGAGGGCGTCCGTCCAGTCCTTGCCGACCAGGATGATCGGGATCTTCTTGAGGCGCTTCGTCTGCACGTCGGAGATCGTCATGAAGAGCTCCCAGGCGGTGCCGACGCCGCCCCAGTAGATGACGGCGGCCGAGGCGTAGCGGAGCATCGCGCGCTCGCGCGTCTCGAAGTCCGAGAACATGTAGCCATCGGTCACGAACGTGTTGAGCGTGTCGGTCGGTCCCTTGAAGTACGTCGAGAGTCCGATGCTCGGGCCGTTCGCTTCCTTCGCGCCTCGGTTGGCGGCCTCCATGATGCCGGGGCCGCCGCCGCTCATGATCGGGTGCGTCGACTTCTGCTGCGTCCAGAGGGAACCGAACGCCTGCGCGTTCGCATACTCGGGGGTGGTCGCCGCCAGCCGCGAGGAGCCAAAGACCGCGACCCAGCCCTGTGGCGCGACCCGCTTCGCGAGGCGCTCACCGCAGTAGGCGTCCAGCGCGACCTGGGCGGGCGTCGCCGTCTCGAAGCTCGCCACGTAGGCGCCGGGCGTCTTGCACTTGTGCTCCGAGAGATAGACGGTCGTGTGCTCGCCGACGATTGCTTGGTCGGCCGACTCCGCGGGTGCACGATTCTCATCCTCGGCGGAGGGCTGCGCGACGCACGCGACGAGGAGGGCACCGAGAGCGAGGGGAAAGAGCTTGGGGTTCACAGGGATCCGTCAAGCAACCGCTGTACCACCTCCGCCCACAATGGTTTGCGGGGGATTCGACTCGCACGCCGGCGCACCCGTCGTTCCCACGCACGCGAGACGGCGATGTCTCGAGCGGCGCCGGCCCGCCGCATCTCGGCGCCATCACTCGCGTTCTGGGCTTCTGTCACCCCGGGTTCCCAGGGAGGAACGCGAGTACTCACTCGCGTCCGCGTCCGCGTCCGCGTCCGCGCTCGCGTCCGCGCTCACTCGCGTCCGCGTCCGCGTTGTCAGACGTGCGTGTATCATCCTGAGGTGCGTGCACGTGGTCGAGCGTTGGCTTCGGCGTGGGCGGCGGCGCTCCTCTGCGCGGCCGTGCACGCCGGCGCTGCTCCCGGCGACAAGAAGCCGCTGGAGCCGGCGAAGGACGCGCCGCCCGGCGCGAGCGCTCCCACGTCGAGCGTGCGCGCCGCTGCCGAGACCGCGATCGTCGCGGCCCCCGTCGTCAAGCCAGGGGCCAAGCGCGGGCAGGGCGCTGGTGGCTCCGGGTTGAACGGCCCCGGTGGCCGGCCGAGCACGAACGGCCCCAAGATCCCCGATGCCCTCCGCAAGCAGCTCGAGAAGCAGCTCGAGGCGCGGGTCGAGCGCGACATCACGCAGATCAAGGCGCTGCGCGGCGAGGCGATCGGCCTGCTCACCACCTTCATCGGCGAGACACCGCGTGGGGCCCGCGAGATGCCCGAGGCGCTGCTTCGCCTTGGCGAGCTGAAGTGGGAGCTCGAGCGGGAGCAGTTCGTCGAGCGCTTCAAGGCGTGGGAGGCGAAGCCTGTCGACCAGCGCGGACCGTCGATCGATCCGAACTTCCAGCCTTCGCGCGATCTCTTCGCGCGCGTCCTCAAGGACTATCCGTGGTTCAGCCAGTACGACCTGGCGCTCTACGTCGATGGCTTCCTCGCGTACGAGCAGGGCAAGCAGGACGAGGCCATCGATCGGTTCAACCGGATCCTGAAGGAGTACCCGCGCTCCCGGTTCGTCGCTGATGCCCACATGGCGCGCGCCGAGTCGCTCTTCAATGGCAAGTACGATTACCAAAATGCGCTCGTCGAATACGAAGAAGTCCTGAAATACAAGAACAGCGAGCTCTACGGGCTCGCGCTGTTCAAGAGCGCCTGGTGCATGTGGCGCCTCGGCCGCAGCGAGGAGGCGGCCAAGCGCTTCGTGAGTGTCTTCGAGGTCACCGATGCGTCCTCGGGTGGCGCGAAGGCGAATGCCGCCCAGCGCAAGCAGCTCGATGAGCTCCAGGCCGAGGCGCTCAAGTACCTCGTCGAGGTCTTCACCGAGGACGACAAGAACACAGCCCAGGACGTCTATGGCTTCCTCACGAAGATCGGCGGCGACCGCTTCGCCGGAAAGGTGGTCCGCGCGCTCGCGGTGCAGTTCTACGATCAGGCCCATTACGACCGCGGAATCGAGGCGTACGAGCTCCTCTTGAAGCTCGAGCCGGCGAGCTCCGACGCGGGCGGCTGGGTCCTGCAGATCGCGCAGGGCTACAACGCCGTCGAGGACTGGCCGAGGCTACGCGCCAGCTACGACCGCGCGGTCGCCGGCTACACGACCGGCTCCGCCTGGGCGAAGACGCAAGGTGATCCGGCGGTGGTGGCGCGGACGACCGCAGACGCCGAGAAGCAGCTCAAGGAGCACGCTCTCCAGCTCCATGCGAAGGCGCAGAAGGACAAGACGAGCCGCGCCGAGTTCGAGGGCGCCGCCGGCCTCTATGGCGTCTATCTCTCCAAGTTCGAGGGCGAGAAGGGCTCGTTCCAGATTCACTACTATCTCGGCGAGATCTACTTTCACCACCTCGACAAGGGCAACGACGCCGCGACCCAGTACATGGCGGCGGCGCGGGGCATGCCCAAGGACGACGCGCTCAAGGAGCCGCTCAAGACCCAGCGTCACGACGCCATCTACAACGCGATCGCGGCGCTCGAGCGCGTGCGGTTCGGCGAGCTCGAGGCACGCAAGAAGCAGCCCCAGGGCAGCGCGTTCCAGGAGACCGAGGCCGACAAGAAGTTCGCCGAGGCCCTCGAGCTCTACGCGCAGCTCTATCCGACCGACCCCGCATTGCCCGAGCTCTTCTTCCGGCAGGGGCGGCAGTACTACGACTACGGCGTCTACGACTCGGCGGTGAAGATCTGGGGTTCGCTCCTCGAGAAGTTTCCGCGCAGCCAGTACGCGCTCGCCGCAGGTGAGCTGATCCTCGACTCGTTCAATCGCGCGAAGAACTACGAGAACATCGAGACCTGGGCCCGTCGCCTCAAGGGTGCACCGGCGTTCGCCAGCGAAACGAACCAGAAGAAGCTCGACACGCTCATCGTCCAGGCGGTCTTCAAGCAAGGCGAACAGAAGGGGGCGGCCGGCGAGCACGGAGACGCGGCCCGCGCGTACCTCCGCGCAGCGAGGGAGTTCCCGAACGACCCGCGTGCCGCGCAGGCCTGCGTCAACGCGGAGCTCGAGGCGCAGAAGGCTGGCGACACGGTCACGCTGAAGGAAGGAGCGAAGCTCGTCACCGGCCGGGCCTACGCCACGAAGCCCGAGTCGCCGCACGGCGCCTGGATCGCGGCGGCCACGTTCCAGTCGATGGGCCTCTTCGCCGAGTCCGCGGAGTTCCACGAGGCCATCGCCGGCCTCGCGGATCGCGATCACCCGAACTACCAGAAGTACGAGCACGCGAAGGACGCCGCGTACAACGCGGTCGTCCTGCGCGTCGCGACGGGCGAGCATGACAAGGCGATCGCGAACGGCAATCGCTTCCTCGGGCAGTACGGGACGACCGCCGACGCCGACGAGGTCGTCTTCCAGATGGGGAAGGCGCACCAGAACGCCGGGCGGAACAAGGAGGCGGCAGACCTCTACCGTCGCTACCTCGCTCGCTCGAAGAACCAGGACCACCGCGTGCAGGGCTGGGTGCTGCTCGCGACAGCCCTCGCGAAGAACGGCGACGACCGCGGCGCCGACGACGCGCTCAAGGCGGCCGTGGATATCGGCAAGCATCGAAGGAACGACCTCGGACCCGAGGGCAAGTTTGCCGCTGCACACGCGCGCTACATGGAGGGCGAGCGCGTCCTCGAGAGGTTCGACAAGATCCAGATCTCGGGCGATGTGAAGCAGCTGTCGGGGCGACTGAAGCAGAAGGCGGAGCTCCTCAAGCAGGCCTCGGCGCTCTTCCTCGATGTCGTGTCGCTGGGCGTCGCCGAGTGGACGACCGCGGCGCTCTACCAGATTGGCCGCACCTACGAGACGTTCTCCAAGTCGCTCAAGGAGGCTCCGCCGCCCTCGGGCCTGTCGGACGCCGACAAGGAGACCTACCAGACGCAGATCGACGAGTTCGTCGTGCCGATCGAGGAGCGAAGCCTCGACGCGTACGAGAACGGCTGGAAGAAGGCCATCGAGCTCGGGATCTACAACCAGTGGACGGCCAAGATGCGCGACGCGCTCGGCCGCCTGAACGCCGAGCTCTATCCCGCGTTCAAGGAGACGGGCTTCGAGATCCGCTCGCAGGGGCCCATGCCGCTGCCGCCACTGCTCGACTCGCCGCGCCGGGGCGGCGAGAAGGCGTCGCTCGCAACGACCCCCGCCGCGGCAAAGCCTCCGTCCTCGAGCTCCAAGCCTCCGCCTCCGGAGGACCGGAAGCCAGCGCCCGCCCCGCCTCCTGCCCCTGCGAAGCCCGCCAGCAAGCCGGCCGCCAGCAGCGCGGGGGCGCTCGTGCCTGACGACGACGCCGCGACCGCTGCCGCGCTCGAAGCGCCGCCGCCCGCCGTGAAACCTGCGCCCAAGAAGAAGGGCGCCCGATGAACACCCGCGACGTCTGCGTCGGTCTCGTGCTCTCTCTCTCGCTCGCGGCGTGTGGCGGCGGCGCAAAGGCACCCACCGCGAAGGCGCCGGAGAAGGGACTCGCGCCCGCGAATCCGCTGGCCGTGCAGCGCATGGTCGAGGGCGTCACCGCCGCGAAGGACCCGCGCTCTCAGCCGCGGGCCATCGCGCTGCTCCGCGAGGCGACGACCATCGATCCCAACCTCTGGGAGGCGCGCTTCGACCTCGGCGTCGTGCTCGCGAACGCCGGAGACCTCGCGAACGCAGAGGAGCAGCTTCGGATGGCGGCGCGGGTCGCGCCGGATCGCGAGGAGGTCGCGGTCGCGCTCGCCGAGGTCCGGCGACGTCGTGGCTCCAACAAGGACGCCGCGTCCGGCCTCGAGGACTTCGTGAAGGATCACCCTTCCGCAATCGAAGCGCGCACGCTGCTGGTCACTGCGCTGCGCGACTCCGGACAGCACGAGCGCGCCATCTTGCAGGCACGCGACGTCCTCGTGCGAAAGCCCGGCGACGCGACCGCGCTTGCGGAGCTCGCGCTCTGTCATCTCGGCAAGGGCGAGCGCGACACGGCGCAGCTCCTCGTGAAGCAGGCGCTCGACGTCAACGCGAAGAGTGCCGTTGCCCATCGCGTGCAGGGCCTCGTCTTCCTCGGCGGGGGTGACGACGCTGCTGCGTTTCAGGCCTTCGCGAAGGCGGCGCAGGAAGATCCACGAGACACGACCTCGCGCCTCAACATGGGCGCGGTGCTCCTTCGCGCGGGCGCGTATTCGAAAGCGGCCGACCAGTACAAGAGCGCGCTCCTTGCCACTCCGGACGAGCCCGCCGCGCAGGTCGGGCTGGCAGCGGCCCTCCGCGGCGAGTCCGAGGGCAAGAATGCGAAACAGCTCGACGAGGCGCGCGCGCTCCTCGAGAAGGTGCTCGATCGCGACTCGCACAACGTCGCCGCGAACTTCAACCTCGGCGTCCTCTTTGCGGACTCGCTGAAGAAGCCTGCCGAAGCGAAGCCGTACTTCGAGCGGTTCCTCGATGACGCGCCGAAGGATCATCCATCCCGGGCGGAGGCCGAGCGCCAGCTCGCAGGAGGGAAGTCGTCGTCGCCCGCCGCGCCCCCGGCCTCCGCGAGCCCGCCGCCGGCCCCGAAGCCCCCAGGACCGAAGAAATGAGACCCGCCCGCCGTGCTCTTGCGTTCGTGATCATCGCGTCGGTCAGCGCCGTCTCCTTGCTCGCCGCGGCCCAGCCGAAGAAGCCAGCGGCGGCCGCGCCCGCGAAGAAGCCTGCACCAAAGCCCGCCCGACCGCTGGCGCCCGATTCCGACGACGCCGGCACGCTCGCCACGAAGGACGAGCGAGCGCCCGCCGGAACACCGAGGGACGCCGGCGGCTCCGTGAACATCGGCGAGTCGAGGACCCTCGACGGCGGCACGCGCGTGATGCGCTTCGGGGAGGTCGAGGTCGAGGGTCGCCTGAAGAGCCCGCAGATCGTGTATTTCCTCCGTCGCGTGCGGGCCGAGTTTGCGGCCGGAGATCTCGGACATCGCAGCTTCGTGCGCGAGCTCAGCGAGACGCGGAACGAGCCCGGGTTCTGATGCGCCTCGGGCTCGTGGCGGCGGCCGTGGCGGGCGCGTTCGCCTCGATGGCGATGGCTCCGCGCGTCGGTCGCGCCGACCCCAGGGACATCGCGTACTCGTACGAGATCGAGAACCTCGACGCCTACCCAGACAAGGTGTTCGTCGCGTGGCCGCGAACGTGCGGGAGCACCGGGGATCCACTCGGCGCGGTGTCGCTACAGCTCAATCCGGACTGGGTCTCACGCCTGCACGACGTCGACTACGAGGTCCTCGTGAAGGGGGCCCGCCACGAGGTCCTCTCCTACTGTCGGCGCAAGATGCGCATCTTTGCGCTCCCTGCGGCGGCGTTTCAGCGTGTCAGCCGCACCGCGACGGCCGACGACGCGGCGCTCGGCAAGAAGCCCGGCGAGAGCTACTTCGTCCTGCCGGCGCTCGACAAGATCGACCTCCAGCAGCGAATGGCGTTCTTCGAGAGCGATGCGCGGGTCGTGGCGTCGCCGTTCCGCTTCGATGAGGTGGTGCACGCCACGCGTCCATTCCGGGCGGTGCATGACGTGCTCCGGCTCGAAGGGGCGAAGTTCTCCGTGGTGCCGGTACGTGCGGTCTACACGAATGACGACGGCACGTCGGACACGGTCGAGGCCGCCGGGGATGCGGGCGCGGCCGGAGATGCGGGCACGGACGCCGGCGCGAGCGCTTCGACCGTGCCCGGCCCGCCTGCTCACGACCTCGGGACACGCTGGGTCTTTGCGGCGGCGATCGCGGGGATCCTGGCGGGCGGGCTCATCGCCCACTACCGCAAGAAGCGCGCGTTGATGTAAGGCGGGGCCGCACCCGCGCCGGCCGCTCGCCGCGGTCTGCTGCGCTCCGGGCGCGCGGTGTTACCCTGAACACAATGGGACAGGCTCAGCCACAGCCGCCGAATGCGCTTCGAGTCGCCGCCGTCTGGGGCACGACGGTCGTCGCGCTCCGCACGCTCCAGCGCGGCGAGACGTTCATGCTGGGCGACGCGGACGGGAGCGATCTCCCGATCCCCGATGGCATCGAGATGTCCGAGACTCCGCTGAGGGGCGGGCAGGGCGGATGGGAGCTCGACACGCGCGGCTGCGTCGGCGGTCTGCTGACGTTGCGCGGTCGCGCCGAGGATCCCGTCGCGATCTCGCGTGCGGGCGCCCCCGTGCCGGTCATGCCCGGAGACTACGGGCTCATCCAGTACGGGCAGTTCGCGATCTTCTTCCAGTACACCACGCAGCCGATCACGATGACCTCGATCAAGGGCCCCGAGCTCCTGACGATGCTCGCGATCTTCTGCAGTGCCATTCTCCATCTCGGGATGCTCGGGCTCGTTCGCACGTTGATGACGCCGCCTCCGCTCGCGAAGCCGCTCGAGCTGACGAACCCCGAGGAATACGCCGCACGCTTCGGCCTCAAGCGCGCCGTGCTCGAGACCGCGCCCCCCGAGCCGGTCGCGGCCGGACCGGACAAGGGCGGCGCTGGCGTGAAGGATCCCGGCGCGCAGGACAAGAAGCCGCAAGGCGGCGGAAAGAAGATCAAGGGCGACGAAGGCAAGCTCGGGATGAACGACAAGGCCGACCGCACGCAGCTGCCTGGCGAGATCAAGCCGACCACGCACTACGGCGGCCTCAGCGAGGTCCTCGACGGCGATACCGGCAAGGAGATCCAGAACACGCTGAAGTCGATCAACACCGTCTCGGCGGCGCTCTCCGGCCTCAACTCCAGCACCCTCGTCCTCGGCAGCGGACCGGGCACCGGCCTCAAGGGCGCCGGCTCGGGCGGCGGCGGCACGGGCGCGGGCGTGGCCTTCGGGTCGGGCACGCTCGACACCGGCTTCGGCGCGGGCAACGGCGGAGGCTTCGGCGCCGGAGGGGGCGGACCTGGCGGCCGGGGAACCGGCGGCAACGGGCGCGGCGGCGCGGGCGGCGGGACGGGCACCGGCACGGGCGCGGGCGGAGCTGGTGGCCCCGGCGAGGCGAAGGTCGCTGTGGGCGCGGGCCAGGGCGCGTCGAAGGGCGGACTGTCCCAGGATCAGGTGAGGCGCGTGGTGATGGCGCACCTCGGGGCGGTGCGTGCTTGTTACGAGAGCGAGGCACAACGCAACCCCTCGCTGAAGGGCGGCGTCACCGTGATGTGGACGATCGATCCGGGCGGCACCGTCACCGGCGCGTCGCTTGCGGGGTCCACGCTTGGCAATCCGCGCGTCGAGGGCTGTGTCGTCCGGCAGGTGAAGGGCTGGCACTTCCCATCCAGCGAGACGCCGACGAACGTCGCGGGATTCCCTTTCAAATTCGGGGTCGGCGGGTAGGACGTCAGCCGGCGTCACGTCCGCGAATGGGCACCTCGATGCGTTAGACTGGCGCCTCGATGACCCACCGCACTTGCCCCCTCACCACGTTGCTGCTGCGGGTCGCGCAGCCGCTGCTCGTCGCCCTCCTCTTCCTGGCCGCGGACCATCCCGCGCACGCGCAGCAACGCGCCGAGTTTCCGACGCTGGAGCGGGCGATCCAGCATGCTCGGGCCCGGGCGATCGTCGTCAGCGACGCGCAGGCCGACCTGGGCGTCGCGCACGCCCAGATGGCCGGTGTACGGGTGAGCCCCTTCGGCAACCCGTACGTCGACGTCCAGGCCGAGCAAGGCCTCTCGCGCACGCCGACGCAGCAGCTCCAGGTCATCGCGTATGCCTACTTCCCCGTCGATCTCACGGGTCAGCGAGGCGCGCGCGTCGACGAGGCCGATCGCCTGATCAAGTGGCGCGAGGTCGGCGTGAACGACGCGCGCGGCATCGCGACCGGTGAGGCCGTGGCAGCGTACGGCGAGCTCGTGGTCGGGGCCGCGCGCATCGCCGAGGTCACGACGGGTGAGCAGACGGCCCGGGACGAGGCGAAGTACTTCACCGGGCGACTCGAGGCGAAGGACACGACCGTCTACGAGAAGTCGCTCGCGGACGCCGAGGTCGCGCGCTGGGTGCAGTCGCGAGCGGAGGCGGAGCTGCGATTCTCGGCCGCGCGTGCGCGGTTCTCCCAGGTCACCGGCACGCTGGACTACGAGAGTCCACCCGCCAACGTCACCGTCGCGCCGCCACGCCTTCGCGGCGCCTGGGATGATGCGTTCGTCGCGCGCATCGTCGATCGCGCGCCGATCGTGACCCGCCTCACGGCGGAGCGCGGCTTCTGGGACGCCTCGGTCGATCGGTACAAGACCGAACGCATGCCCCCCGTCGCCTTCGAGCTGATCGGCGGTCGGGGCGATCTCGGCGAGGCACGCGTTGGTGGAGGAGTGACCGTGTCGTTCCCCGTCACCCGCCGCTATCAGGGCGAGATCGCTCGTGCGGAGCAGGGCCGAACGTCCGCCGTGAACCGTCTCGCGCTCTATCGTGGCATCGTCGAGGCGCGCCTCCGCGCGGCGCGTGACGCGACGGTGACCGTCGACAAGGCCCTTGGAGATCTCGATCAAGCGGGGATGCCGGCGCTCGAGCGGGCGGTCTCCGCATCGCTGGAAGGCTTCAAGACGGGCAAGATCGAGATCACGCGCGTGCTCCTCGCGCGTCGGGATCTCGCGGTCGCGCGTGGGCGCAGGCTCGATCTCATCGAGGCTGGCTGGCGCGCCTACGCCGATCTGACCGTGCTCTCCGGCGAGCTCCCGTGAGCGCCGGCGAGCGATCGAGTTGTAAAAAGAGACAACGTTGCACATCGCAACGATGCGCAGAAGCCGCGAGGAAAGAAGGTGATTTGTCGCGGTGCTGAGGCACAAAGGCGCCTCACACCCACCCGACAAATCGAGGACTGCCGTGGCATCATGATCACCCATGCTCTCGCGTGTCGCCCATGGAGGAAAAGCGCTTCCTCGTGCCATCGCCCGCATGGCGATGGCGGCGGCCGTCGTCGTCGGAGCAACCAGCGCGGCACGCGCGGAGCCCGCGGGGCCGCTCGCCCTGTCGTTGAAGGAGGCGATTCAACGCGCCGAGCAGCGAGCGCCGGACGTGGTTCTCGCGGGCCACGCGATTCGCGAGGCGAAGGCACAGCGTGTGGGCGCGGGCGTGGTCTTTCCCGTGAATCCCCGGGTCTCGGCCGATGCGCGACCACCGATCACGGGCGGGACCCTCCACGACATCGGCTACTCGGCGAACCTCGAGATGTTCTTCGATGTCGGCGGCGCGCCGAGCGCTCGCGTTCGGGAGGCCGATCGCGCCGGTGACCTCGCCACGGCCGACTACTCGCTCGAACGTCTTCGTGGTCGTATGGCCGCATGGAGCGCGTACCTGCAGGTGCGCGTCGCCGAGACGAGGATCGAGGAGACGAGGTCGCTCGTCGCGATCGGAGAGCGCATTCTCCGGGCGTCGCGACAGCGTGGCGCAGCCGGCGCGACAGGCGATATCGAGGAGACGCTGGCCACGGCCGATCTCGGTCAGCTCCGTGCGGCGATCGAGTCCGCGGGGCGCCAGCGTGAAGAGCACGTCGCGACCCTGCGCGAGCTGCTCGATCTGCCGCCCACCCAGGCGGTCCTCCTCACCACGCCCCTCGAGGAGCCACCTGCGCCTCCGGAGAAGGACGCGCTCGTCGCTCGCGCGATCGAGTCGCGGCCCGAGCTTGCGCAGATCCGCGCGCGTCTCGCTCTCCTCGACGCGCGTC
>JADMIO010928708.1_pt1 | contig 12072 bp, 10 predicted proteins | sample 8958161 | NCBI WGS metagenome assembly JADMIO01 (sample SAMN16585339, study PRJNA669376) | soil metagenome | isolation source: Crop rotation soil | place: USA: Cullars Rotation, Alabama | collected 2011 | reverse complement strand
AATTATTCGCGACCGTCTTTTCCGCGAGTTTAAAGTCAGTGCCAGTGCTGGCGCGCCTCAAATTGCCTACCGCGAAACCGTCACTAAATCGGCTGAAGGTGAAGGCAAATTCATCCGCCAGTCCGGTGGTCGTGGTCAGTATGGTCACGCTTGTGTTACGCTTGAACCCAACGAGCGCGGTAAGGGTGTGGAAATCCTGAACAAGATCGTCGGCGGTGCCATTCCCAAGGAATTTATCTCTCCGGTCATCGATGGTATCGAAGAGGCCGTCAAAGGCGGCGTGCTCGCGAACTATCCCATGGTGGACCTCAAAGTCGCCATCGTGGACGGAACGTTCCACGAAGTCGATTCCAGCGAATTAGCCTTCAAAATGGCCGGTATTTTCGCCCTCAAAGATGCCGTCAAAAAAGCCAGTCCGATCCTGCTCGAGCCTATCATGAAGGTCGAAGTAACCACGCCGGATGAATACCAGGGCGACCTGCTTGGTGACTTGAACCGACGTCGTGGGACAATTATTAGCATCGAAGCCCGAGACGGCTCGACCGTGCTGAATGCAAAGGTGCCGCTGGCCGAAATGTTTGGTTACGCCACCGCCATTCGCTCCCTCTCCAAGGGCCGCGCAGCTTACTCTATGGAGCCGTTCTCCTTCGAGACCGTTCCGAATAGTATTCTCGCAACCATCCTTGATGCCGCGAAGGGCAAACCGGCGGCGCGTAGTTAGCGCATTTCTTTTATCGAAGTCACCAACCCGCACACGTACGTGTGCGGGTTTTTTCTTTCCAGCACACGTCTTCTCCATCGAAACCCGTGCCCAAAACGCCATCCTTTTAAACCTGCCCTCAAGTGGCTCCGTCTCGAATCTGGCTCTTGCCACATCCGGGTTCTCTGTTACTCTCTTAAAGCGGACGTACCTTTTTCCCCGCTGCGTTGCTGAAGTCACTTTTTCTTCAAAAACCTGTTGCGCGGGAATTTTGGTTTGGTATATTCCGCGCTCCGTTTCTCCGGAAGGGGATCGGAAAGTTTTAACCATTAACAGACAATTGTTCTTTCTATGGCTGGACAACGCATTCGCATTCGCCTCAAGGCTTTTGACCACCGTGTCATTGACCAATCTGCCCGTGATATTGCCGATACTGTAAAGCGCACGGGTGCTCGTGTCGCCGGGCCCATTCCTCTTCCTACCCGTGTCGAGCGCTTCACGGTTCTGCGTTCCCCGCATTCTGACAAAAAGTCTCAGGAAACTTTCGAGCAGCGCACCCACAAGCGCCTCATCGATATAATCGAACCCACTGCGAAGACCGTCGACGAGCTCAAGAAGCTCAATCTGCCTGCGGGTGTGGATATCACGATCAAAATCTAATGCCTGGCACTCCTGTCACTGATCTAAATCTTTAACTTATTCGAGCCCCATGCCACTAGGACTTCTTGGAAAAAAACTGGGCCAAACGCGGATCTACGACGCGAACGGTGTGATCACCCCGGTCACGATTGTTCTCGCTGGCCCCAACCGCGTTTTGCAATGCAAAACCCAGCAGAGCGACGGCTATAATGCTGTCCAGCTCGGCTTCAATGATCAAAAAGAGCAACGCCTCACCAAGCCGCTGCTCGGCCACATTAAAAAATTCAGTGGTGCCGCGGTAAAACGCATTCGCGAGTTCCGTGATTTCTCCAAGGAAGTGAAACCGGGAGATGTCCTCGGGGCCACTCTCTTCGCCCCGGGCGATTATATTGATGCCATTGGTGTCACCAAGGGCCGTGGCTTCGAAGGTGTGGTTGCTCGCCACTCGTTTCGCGGTGGTGATTCCACCCACGGCGCCAAAGGCTGGCATCGCCGCTCTGGCGCGATCGGCCAGCGTTTGTTTCCCGGCACCGTCATGCGTGGTATGAAAATGCCGGGTCACCTCGGCCAGGTTCAGCGCACCACTCAAAATCTTGAAGTCGTTCAGGTTCGTGAGGCGGACAACCTCCTCCTGATTCGTGGGGCCATCCCCGGCTCAAATGGCGACTACGTCGTAATCCGCGAATCCAAAAAGCGCCCCAAGGGTTGGAAGCCGCATGCCCAGCGCGAAACCGAAGGCAAAGCAGCCAAAAAGACTGAAGCCAAAAAGAAATAGCGGAATCTTGTTCCTCTAATCCGCGTTCAGCGCGGTCTACTGTTATGAAGCTTACCATTAAAGATACCAAAGGAAACAACCAGGGCGAACTGGAAGTGAAATTGTCGCTCATCGAGGACGGCAAAGGAACCCAGGCTGTTCACGATACTGTGGTTGCCTATCAGGCCGCCCAGCGCATGGGCACCGCCTGCACTAAAACCATGGGTGACGTGGCCGGCAGCGGTAAAAAACCCTGGCGTCAAAAAGGCACCGGCCGCGCTCGCGCCGGCTCCTTCGCTTCTCCCTTGTGGCGGGGCGGCGGCGTTGTCTTCGGACCGAAGCCCCGCGATTTCGCCAAAAAGGTTTCGCGCAAAACCAGGCAGCTTGCCTTGCGCAAGGCCTTGTCCGAGCGGCTCCGCTCCGGCGATGTCGTTCTGATCGATGACTTGAAGCTCGCCTCCGGAAAAACCAAAGAATTCGTCGGCCTCCTCTCCGCGTTGAATCTTACCGGCACCGCCCTCATTGTGGCTCAGGGCGGCGACAAGAACTTGTCTTTGGCCTCCCGCAATGTCCCTAATGTGGTTGTCGCCACCAGCGATTCCTTAAGCACATACGACGTCCTGCGCTCCGATAAACTGGTCTTCACCCGTGGCGCTTTCGAGCAAATTGAAGCCCGCTTGGCCAAGGATTAATTATGAACAATTTTCAGATTATCAAAACCGTTCGCCTCACCGAAAAGGGCACGCGTCAGGGAGATAACTACAACCAATACACCATCGTCGCTGACCCACGCGCCAACAAGACTCAAATCCGTCACGCGGTTCAGGAACTGTTTAAGGTCAAAGTCACGAAAGTGAATACCCTCAACGTCCGCGGCAAATACCGCCGTCAACGCACCGCCCAGGCTGGCCAGACCTCCAATTGGAAAAAGGCCATTGTCACCTTGAAAGAAGGCGACAAAATCGTCCTCACCTAAGCCCTCTCGGTTGATCTTTAATCGTCCTCGGCGTGCCTGATAATGAGCGCCCGAGGACGTCTTGTTTTCGGGCCCGGCTAACTTTCGCTCAGCCGCTTCGCCGGCTTTTCGAACAGCATTCGATGCGCTTCCTTGAGAATTCCCGGAATCTTCTCTGCAAAGGGGCTCCGCTGGAATGTCCCGTCCAGCTTCACCTCTCTGAGCCCGGCTGCATTCTCCCCCGGAAACCAATGATCGGCTTGCCCTAGCAGGTTATAACGCATCTTTCCCCATGCCACCAGATCGAGCGATTTCGCGTACGTCCACAGCCGCAGAATCTCAATCACATTCACCTCGCCCGGTACGTCTACGTACTGCGGTAAGCCTTCAAACCAGCGCGCGCACCATTCTGCTCCCAGCACCCGCTGCATCTCCTCCCGCAGCCGCTGTTCGATCGGGCCGATCGTTTCTGCAATATTCTCGTAATGCTCCAGCGCCCGCACATGCTCGTCAAAATCACTCGGTCGGCTCGCTCCGCAACTCAAAGTGTGTACCTCCGGCCGAGCCAGGCAGTAAAGATCGTTAAATTGAATCGGTGAAAGTGGGGCGCAAAGGTCCACTAACTTTTTTGGCGGCTCGTAAAGTTTTCCGCCTTTGTCATTCGGGCTGATGATAAAAATGCCCATGTCTCGTTTCCGCGCCGCTTCTATTGCTGCCCAGTTCAAATCATTTACGAAATACCAATGCACGTTGATATAATCGAATTCGCCGCTCTCGATTGCCTCCAGGATAATGTCCGTCGTCGCGTGCGTGGAAAACCCAATGAACTTCGCCCGGCCTTCCCTTTGCAGTTGCCTGGCTGCGGCCACACAACCGTTCTTCCTCAGTGCCTGGTGCAGCAGTTCACGATTATTAATCCCGTGCAACGCGAGCAAATCCACATGCTCCAGCCGCAAATAATTCATCGAGGTTTCAAAAGTTTGCTGAAACTCCTCCGGTGTCGGCTTCGGCGCCACCTTCGTTTGCACGATCATTTTGTCGCGCCGCAGCCGCGGCAGAATGTTTCCTAATTGCATTTCGGATGAGCCGTACCCGCGAGCGGTTTCGATATGGTTGATTCCCAGTTCCAGCGCCCGGTGGATCGTGGCCTCCAAATTGTCCTGATTCTCGCGTGGGATTTCTGTCGGCTTTACATCCTCCCATTTGAATTGGTAGCGCATCCCGCCGCAGGAAATTACCGGCATCGCTAACTCCGTCCTCCCAAAACGTCGATATTTCATCGGCGAAAGGATAGGGGAATGCCCGTGAGTGAAGCAAGGTGCGCACGCGGCTTTCCTGCCGCCTTAAAATAGACCGGGTGCTGGGGCGTCAGCGTAAACACCCCTGCGGAGTGTTGCGCCGGGCCCCTCGTTTTACCGGTGCAAACGGTCATTGACAGGATTTCGCGCCCCCATTAGGATTCGGGATACAATACATCAATTTTAGAATCTAGCCATGTTGATTCGAATAAGTTTAGTCATCGCGATCATCGCCGGCTTGGCCGTCGGTGGCCTCAACTTCTCGCTCATCAAAGACAAAGTCACCACGCTTCAGTCGAACCTCAAGGAGCAAACTGAGGGCCGCCAAAAGGCTGAGACCGAATTGGCTTCGACCAAGAAGGATTTGACGCAAACCACCGCTGAGCTCAAGCAAACCAAAACCACCTTGGAAGCCACCACTGCTGAAAAGGATAAGGCCGTTCAAGAAGCTTCCGCTCAAACCAAACGCGCCGATAAGCTGAATGAGGACCTCACCAAGACCCGTTCGGAACGTGATGACGCCCAAAGCGAACTCGCTCGCTACACCGCTACCGGTTCCAAACCTGAGGAAATTATCGCTTTCAATAAACAAATCAAAGGCCTTCAGGATAATGTCAGTGGTCTCCAGGCTGAAAATCATGTGATTGGCCAAAAACTCAAACGCACTGAAAACGAACTTGAGAAATACACCGATCCGGACCGGCCCGTATTGCTGCCTGCCAGTTTGCGCGGCAAGATTATGGTGGCTGACCCGAAATGGAATTTTGTGGTTTTGAACGTGGGTGAAGACCAGCGTGTAATGCCTCGCGCCGAGTTTCTGGTGCACCGCGATGGCAAGCTGGTTGCCAAAATCCGAGTTAGCAGCGTGCAAAAAGATCGCTGCGTCGCCAATGTCATGCCGGGATCGCGGCTCGGCGAAGTCATGGAGGGCGACCAGGTTATCCCCGCCAATCCGGAGTCATGAAACTCTCGTCAGCCAACCCGCGCTCATGGTTCTTCCTCATTCTGACCGTGTTCGTTGTGGCGCTGGGGGGTTGTGCTACCACCGATTCTGAGAACCTTTCCGAGCGGCCTTGGAATAGCCCCAAAAGCTGGGAAAATGGTCTCCCCAGTGCGATGACCGAAGGTAGGTAAGCAGCCTCTCCCTCAGCCGTTCAACCCTTCTCTTGGAATCCCAGTCTTCGCCTGGCTTTGGTTTTGTTTAGTTGCCAAACCGCGCGAAAGCTGCCTCTACTTCGCCACCTCCACACAGCGGGTCTCCCGAATCACCGTTATCTTGATCTGCCCGGGATACTGCAAGTCGTTCTCGATTTTCGAAGCAATTCCGCGTGCTAAACTGAAGGCTCCTCCGTCGTCAACTGCCCCGGGTTGTACAAATACCCGCAGCTCGCGCCCGGCCTGCACCGCGTAAGCCTTTTCCACGCCTTCGAAGGCCGAGGCCAGCTTTTCGAGATCCTCTACCCGCTTCAAATACGTCGTCATGCTTTCGGACCGGGCACCCGGCCGGGAGGCACTGATCGCATCCGCGGCACTCACCAGGATCCCTAAGGGACCGACCGGTGGAACGTCATTGTGATGCGAGGCCACGCCGTTCACCACGGCTTCCGATTCTCCGTGGCGCTTGATCAGCTCCGCGCCGACCACCGCATGGGGTCCCTCCACTTCATGGTTCACCGCTTTGCCAATATCATGCAGCAGCCCGGCGCGTTTCGCTTGCGCGATGTCCAGGCCCAGCTCCGCGGCCATGATCGCCATTAAATGGGCCACTTCCACTGAATGATCCAAAATGTTTTGCGAGTAGCTTTGGCGGAAATGCAGCCGTCCCAGCACCTTCACGATTTCCTGGTGCATGGGTGGCAGCCCCGTTTTCAAAACGGCTTCTTCCCCTAATCGTGTGATCGTTTCGTCCATCTCCGCGCTCACCTTGGCCACTACCTCTTCAATGCGTGAGGGATGGATCCGGCCGTCTGCTATCAATCGGACCATTGACTCGCGGGCAATTTCCCGCCGCACCGGGTCGAAACCCGAAAGTAACACCGCTCCCGGCGTGTCATCGATCAGCACCGTGACCCCGGTCGCCGCTTCGAATGCTCGAATGTTGCGTCCCTCGCGCCCAATAATGCGCCCTTTAATATCGTCCCCTTGCAGTGCGATCGTCGCGGTCGTGTTTTCAAACGTATGTTCCCCTGCATATCGTTGGATGGCCACGCTGATAATCCGGCGTGCTTTCTCCTCTGCTTTGCTCTTGGCCTCCTCCAGGATTTGGCGGGTGATATTGTTTCCTTCGGTGCTTGCCTGCCGCTCGATGTTTTTTAGAAATTCCGCGCGCGCCTCCTCTTCGCTGATGCCTGCCAGTCGCTGTAGTTGCTCCTGCGCTCGCCGTGTCAGTTCTGCCAATTCACGCTCCCGGCTGTCCAGCGCTTCTGCCCGTTGGCGCAACGCCGCTTTGTGTTCGGTGATCGTCCCCTCCGCTTCCACCATCCGCGTCAATTGCGAGTTGATGAGCGCTTCACGCTCGCCCAGTCGCTTCTCCAGTTCCGTTCGCTCCAGCCGCCGGGCGGCAAAGGATTCCTCCACCTGCTCCCGTAATTTCTTGGCTTCCTCGTTCGCTGCCAGCCGTGCATCCCGCAACACCAAATCCGCTTCGTTCCGGGCTTTGTTGAGGATTGCTTCGCCTTCCAGGGTTTTTGCCGCCTTGAGGCTTTGCTCTTTCCACCACATTAGGAAATAGCAAAGCAGGCCCCCGGCGACCAGCAGCAGGGCGCCTTCAAGAATATTATCGAACGAACTCATTCCAGGACCGGGCGCCGGTTACAACTCGATCCAACGCGTCGGCGTCAAGATGCAATTCACAAATGCGTCATGCGGTTCGACCGGCACTTCTTCCACGATTTGTTGATCATAAACCACTCCACAGGTCGTTCCACGCACGTCCGCCAGCAGGTGGTCATAAAATCCTTGGCCACGACCCAGCCGGCGACCATGCAAATCGAAGGCTATACCAGGCACGAGGGTAAAGTCTAGCCGGTTTAACGCTATTTGTGTGCATTCTTCGGCCGGTTCTCGAATCCCAAACTTGCCCGGCTTTAAATCGTTCCCCGGATCTCGAATCTCGCAGGCCACATATCTCCGCGTCCTCGCGTCGAAGCGGGGCAGGGCGACCATTTTCCCTGCTGCCAGTGCGTCTGCCAGCAATGGCCACACATCCAGCTCCTCCGCTAACGGTGCAAAGAAAAAAATCGCGCGGCTCTTTTTCCATCGCGGTTGCCGCTCCAGCAGGAAGCGGGCAAGTTGTGACCCCGTTGCGCGCTCCTCCGCCGTAACTGCCGCCAGTCGCTCCCGTACCTCTTTGCGCAGCCGGGCCTTGCATTGCTGGCTGTTCTTGTCCCCTGATTCCTGCGCCTCGATTTTCTTCATCCGCTCGCCGTTCATGGAGCGTCACTGTTGGGTTTTCCTGGTCCCTTATCTTCACCTTCCGTCTGCGCCGCCCTCCACTTTTCCAGCCGTTCCTTTATTCTCCTCTCCACTCCCTGGTCCGTGGGCTTGTAATACTGCTTCTCCTTTCCCAGGTAGTCCTGCGCCACAAAATGACCCTCATAATCGTGCGCATACTTATACCCCTCTCCATGTCCCAGTCGCTTGGCCCCGGGGTAATGCGCGTCTCGCAAATGCTCCGGCACCGGCAATGTCCGGCCGGATTTCACATCCTCCAGCGCTGCATCAATTGCCGTGATCGTGCTGTTGCTCTTTACCGCGGTCGCGATATAGATGGTGGCTTCCGCCAGCGGAATCCGCGCTTCCGGCCAGCCAATAAATTCTGCCGCTTGAAACGCTGCGTTCGCCAGCACCAGTGCCATCGGATCGGCCAGCCCTACGTCCTCGGCCGCGTGCACCACAATTCGCCGCGCAATATATCGCGGGTCTTCCCCCGCATGAATCATCTTCGCCAGCCAATAAAGTGCCGCATCCGGATTGCTCCCTCGCATCGATTTGATAAACGCCGAAATCGTATCGTAATGCGCGTCTTCATCGTCATACACCACCGCTTTTTTCTGAATGCTTTGCTCCGCCGTCTGCAAGTCGATCCGCACCACCCCTTCTGGTCCCGGTGCCGTCGTCAATGCCGCAATCTCCAGCGAGTTTAACGCCTTGCGCGCGTCCCCGTCGGAAAGTTTTGCCAGGTGCCGCAGCGCTGCTTCCTCCGCCTCAATCTTGACCTGCCCCAACCCTCGCTCCGCATCGCCTAACGCCCGCTTCAGCAATGCATACAGCTCCTCCTCGCTCAAGGGTCTGAGCTCGAAAATCTGTGACCGGGAAACCAGCGGCGAATTTACAAAGAAAAAGGGATTGTGCGTTGTTGCCCCAATGAGCCGCACGACTCCTCCTTCTACATCCGGCAACAGTACGTCCTGCTGCGCTTTGTTAAATCGATGGATTTCATCCACGAACAGAATCGTTGATTGCCCCTTGTTCTCCAGCCGGTTCGCCGCCCCCGCCAGTACCCGGCGCATGTCCCCCACGTTCGATTCCACTCCGCTCAACCGCTCGAACTTGCTCTTCGTCTGCCGCGCGATGATTTGCGCCAATGAGGTTTTTCCCGTCCCGGGCGGCCCGTAGAATATCAAGGATTGTATCCGGTCGGCCTCGATCGCCCGCCGTAACAACTGTCCGGGTCCCAGGATATGCGATTGCCCCACAAACTCCGTGAGGTCACGCGGTCGCATCCTGGCCGCCAGCGGTTGATGTTGAAAAGCGCGTTCCTCACTCGCCGCAGCCTCTGCCGCTTGCGATTCCGACGGGGGAAACAGATCGTCGCGCGCCATGGCTTTACGATAACAGGAGAACCCAACGAAGGACAAACTATTGTCCCTCCCGGCCGATCCTAATCGGGTCTTCCATCGGACCCGAGTGACTCTTCCCTGCTGTGGAGATCTGGTTTTACGCCCCTCTTGAAAATAAAAACCCCGCCATTGCCGTGTATAACAGTTCCTTTGAACTTCCTAGAAACAGGTGGGACCCGCTGAATTGCTTTCGACGTCCAGTTAAGGCCTGTCGGCCACAACTACAGTTAAAGTCCCGTGGTCATTCAACTACGGTTCAAGGACATAGTTTCTAATCACGTGCATAGGCAGGGTAAATTCTTATTCGATCGTTTCCGACCGCGTCTGCCAAATCTTCCAAAGAACTCGCGCTGAGCTCAAGGTCGAGCCTCGCGCTTTCGTTCTTAACATCGGCTCCTGTATTGCATTTCTCAAGTAAAATTTTTTTCATCGGAAATGTTTTTTCTCTTGCCCCTCGCCTGGCTGGCACAGAAATAAATTTTTTTAAATCCGCCAGTGGGCGCTTCCCGATCAACGGAAAATTTTTCTGCTCCTGTTCATGAAACCTTCCGTCGCTTCCTGTCCGGCACCACCGCCCAGCCCGCCAGCAGGATTCCCGCTCCTGCCGCCAGTCTCAATCCCCAGGTGAAACTGCCGGGCGCATACCGAAACTCAACCGTGCTTTCCCCCGCCGGCAATATCACTCCTCTCAGCGCATGGTTCACTCGCAGGATCGTTGCTGCGCTTCCATTCACACTCGCTTTCCAGCCCTTATCCCACCGGTCCGCTAAGACCAGGAGCCCGGCTGTGTCCATCCGCGCCGAAACCTTCACTTGCACCGGTGTCTCCCTGATAATCTTGCCTTCCCCCGCGCTGGCCGGCGGCAACTCCACGGGCACTTCCACGTAGGCCACCGCTCGCGGATCAAACTGCGGTGCCGCAATCCGGTCCAGCCGTGCCGTCGGCTCCGCCACCAATTGCACTTCCCGTGGCACGAAAGTCCTCGGCATCGCTGTCGGGTTGGGCAACACCCAATAATCCGCACTCTGAAAAACAGGTTGAATCCGGGCCGGCGGTGAACCCCGGAAAATAACGTGAGTCACTCCCAGCATATTCAGAATGGGTGGCACCCGCACTGTGTTGTTCGGTCCGGGCACCGCCTGCGGCGTCAGCCCTTGCGTCAGCGCATAATCAAATCGCGTCGACTTCGGATCTCGAATGACGTTCAACAATTCCGTAATCGGCAGTGGGTCAACCCCGTCATAACCTCGGATGTCGCGCAACCCTTGCATCGACGCTAGCGAGGCCGGCAGGCAACTGTAACCAATCACTCGTCCACTATCCGCCTTCGCAAGCTCGCCCAGGGCGGGCACCGGCGGGTAATACAGCTTCGGGTCGCATTGCGGGTTTAATCCTTGCGCACTCCAAATCAAATCTCCCAGGAGCAACATCACGAGTACTGGCAACAGCCTCTCCATCCATGCCGGTCGATATCTCAATCCTAGCCAGGCTGCCACGCCCACTCCGCTCAAGAGAGCGGTCACCGCATACCGATGTCCAAACCAAACTCGAATTTCATTTATAATCTCTACTGACTTGGCATTTCGCATCGGCTTGCCCGCAGCCAGTGCCCGGGAAATTTCCGTTGCTATCGGCTCCGGCAATTCCACGGCCCGATAAGCGCTCCAGCAACCGATCAATGCCAATAGCGCTGGCGGTATCCACCAGCATTTTGACCATCGGAAACTCGGCTCTGCCTTGGGACTCCCCGCACCCGCCGCTTTTCTTCCCCCCAGCACTTCCAATCCTGTCGCTGCCAGGGCCAGCAACGCAAAGCTTGCCGCAAATACAAACCGGTTGTGCGAAAACAGGTTTAATCCCGGCCATCGCAGTATTTGCACCAGCCCCGGAATGTTCAGCGTCCAACCCAACCCCGCCGCGCACAGCACCAAAGCAAAACGGTTAAAGCCACGGTGCCGTTGACTGTAAAAAGCGAGTGGTGCGAGAAACAAAGTCGCTAATAACCCAATGTAGGTTGCCGCGGAACTCTCCGGCAAGTTGAATTGCCCTTCCGGAAATAACGCGTAGGACCTCGATTCCAGGGATCCATACATCTTTGGCAAAACGACTTGGGGCAACGCCGCCACTCCCACCGGCGGCCGTTCCTCATGCCCCCCGCCGCGCCCCGCAAATCGGGCGCCGGTGTGAGCATACTCGACCGCGGGTAATACCTGGGGCGCTGCCAGCATAAATCCAAGCCCCCAGCCTGCGGCCAACAACCCCATCGCTTGATACGCCTGCGTTTGGCGCCATGGCTTCGGCCACGCATCCAGCAAACACCATATTGCGAAAAATCCTGATACCAGTAAAACCTGCCCCGCCACATCCACATGCCCGCTCACCAGCACCAATCCCGTCACGACTGCCAGTGCCACTGGAGCCAACCGGTGCGTTCTGCGCACCGTGGCATTCACCGCCAGCAGCACCCACGGAAGCCAATACACCGGTAGTCCCGTCGCAAATCCTTGCCACAAAATAAAAAAACCGGTGAGCGGATAAATCCAGCCCGCCACCGCCGCCGGCCAAAACCCCAGCACCAGGACGCGACGGCAGAACCGATACATTCCCACCCCCGCAACCATTGCGGCCAGCAACTGCGTCCAGGCCAGAATCACCGGTGATTCCACCACCGACTCCAATGCGAGAAACGGTGAAAACTTGGGCCATATAAAAGGCGCCCCCGCATATTGATATGGATTCCACATCGGAATCCGTCCGGCCTGGTACTCGGATATCGCAAAACGCCGCGCCGGTTCAAACAAGGACACTAGGTCAAACAGGTAAGGATTCGTCGAAGTCTCGGTCGAAACTTCCGCCGCGCGCGGCACATAGATTCGCGCATCAGC
>JADMIO011545466.1_pt1 | contig 12075 bp, 8 predicted proteins | sample 8958161 | NCBI WGS metagenome assembly JADMIO01 (sample SAMN16585339, study PRJNA669376) | soil metagenome | isolation source: Crop rotation soil | place: USA: Cullars Rotation, Alabama | collected 2011 | reverse complement strand
CAGCTGAAGCCGTCGAGCAATTGGGCGGAGTGCAAAACACTGTTATCGAAGTGAAGAAACCGGAAGACAAGCAACCGGCCAATGCCGGCCGTGCCGTCAAGAAATTCGAAATCCCGAAATACGAGTCGGCAATAGCGACCAGAGAAGCCTATGGCGATGCTCTCAAAGCTCTCGGCGCCGCCAACGATAATGTTGTCGTTGTCGATGCTGAAGTTTCCAACTCGACGTATGCCGACAAGTTTGCGCATTCTTTCCTGGAGCGCTTTTTTGAAATGTACATCGCCGAGCAATGCATGGTCGGCGTAGCAATCGGTCTGGCCAATCGCAACAAAATTGCTTTTGCTTCGACCTTTGCAGCCTTTCTGAGCCGCGCTTATGACTTCATCCGTATGGGTGCGATTTGCCGCGCCAACATCAGACTTTGCGGTTCACATGCCGGTGTTTCCATCGGACAGGATGGACCTTCACAAATGGCTCTGGAAGACCTGGCCATGATGCGCGCCATTCACGAAAGCAAGGTTCTGTATCCTTCAGATGGTGTGTCGGCAGCCCATCTCGTCAGCACAATGGCAGAGACCAAAGGCATCTCTTACATGCGTACAACCAGAGAAAAAACGCCGATTCTCTACAAAAATGAAGACAGCTTCCCAATCGGCGGCAGCAAGACTTTGCGTAGTTCGGCTAAAGATAAAGCCACTCTGATTGGCGCCGGTATTACTTTGCATGAGTCTCTCAAAGCCTATGATGAGCTCAAGAAAGACGGCATCGAAGTTCGAGTAATCGATCTATATTCTGTGAAACCGGTAGACAAAGAAACGCTGCACAAGGCAGCCAAAGAAACCGGCACACTTATTGTTGTCGAAGATCACTGGCCTGAAGGTGGTCTCGGCGATGCCGTTTTGGAAGCTTTTAGCTGCGACGAAAAATCGATCAAGTCGGCTGGCACCGCTCCAAAAGTGGTCAAACTGGCTGTTCATGGCATGCCCGGTTCAGGAACTCCGCAAGAGTTGCTGGATGCCGCAGGTATCTCTGCCAAACATATCGTCGCTGCCGTAAAGGCGCTCTAATACCGTATTTTACGGAAGATGAGTGGTCCAAAAATGACTGCGCCAACATCGCTACCTGCTCACCAATTCACGCATGATGCCCTAGGAGCTGCGCGAGGGCCCCGGGAGACACTCGCGCATAGGGCACACCGCTTGTATGGTGAGCAGTGCTAAATCCTAATATGTCCATTATACATACATTTGTATGTGAATCAAGAGGCCAGGGATCCTTTTTCCGGAAAACCAATTGAGATGTACGAAAAATCTGTAGAAAGGGACTTTTGATTGCAAGAAAAAAACAAGCGTTTTTTGACCGTCAATGCATTTGCCGAAAGTCCATTCGGCGGAAATCCAGCTGCGGTTTTCCCTCAGGCTGAGGGTTTGCCGCAAGAGCTTATGCAGGCAATTGCACGCCAATTGAATCTGGTCGAAACTGTATTCGTTTTGCCGGGAGAGCAAAGTGCAGATTTTCGCCTGCGCTATTTCACTCCGGCATCAGAGTTGCCGGTTGCTGGTCATCCGACCATTGCAGCCTGGTGTGCACTCTTGCATGAAGGGCTAATCGACATCGACAAACGCAATGACTACACGCAAATAAATCAAGCTGGAAAACAGGAAGTAAAAGTTGAGAGGTCGAAAAAAAGAGGCCGCCCAATTGTAACCATGAAGCAGCCGACAGCCAGGTTTTTCGATACTGAATGTACGAAAGAACAGGCAGCCTCAGTTTTTTCAATTGGCGCTGATGCAATCGATGATCGTTTGCCGATTCATGTTGTCGATACAGGTTTGCGGCATTTGATCATTCCCCTTCGCAGCCTTGATGCTTTGATGGCGGTTAAGCGCCAAATTGAGCCGTTGCGAGAGCTCTGTGCAAACAATGGCGTGCGCGAAGCGCAACTATTTTGTTTTGAAACCTTTGACCAATCCTGTCAGATTCATACACGCAATATTTGCCCGCGTGAAGGGTTGGAAGATCCTGCGTGCGGAGTTGGAAATGGTGCGCTGACCGCTTATCTTAGCCGCTTCTATCGCTATGCGGACAATGACTTCAGCCTGAGAATCGAGCAAGGCAACATCGTTGATATGCCGTCTGTGATACAGACTCGTGTCGTCAGACTAAAGGACGAGTTGAAAGTCTTTGTAGGTGGATCTGGAATTGTGATGAATGAAGGACATTTTCTCGTCTGACGGAAACGTCCTATTCTGATTCATCAACCGGAATTTGCCTTAGGCTGCGAAAGCAGAGCGTTTCCTTTCGACCGATATCTGTTTCCAACTGAATGGGAATGAAAGTATCCAGCTCTTCATAGATTTCGTCATAGCGAACAAAATTTTGGTTGCGCAGTTCAGACACCAGCCCCTCAAGAGCTTGATTGGGCACTCTTACAGTGACGATCAAATTTCGATTCAAGGTCAAATCGAGCCGCAATAGTACAAGCGCACTTGCACACGCCGATATTTCCGCATCTGTCATCAGCCCTAGTTTCGATTTGACAAAAATCGCTACCTGGTCACGCTCACTAATAGGTAAGGGTCCATACTTCTTGCTGCCTAGCGGTGCACCCTTCTGATACCACAGATCTTCATAGCGCAATGGCGGCGCATTGCGATTGTTTTTCGTATCCTTGCGGCATTCTACTGTTACTTTTACGATCGAATTCAGTTTGGTGCCGGAGAATTTTATGTAGTTCTTCAATTCATCGCACTGCAGCTCGATAACGTTTTCATATTGGCCAAGGTCCACCAATTGCGGTGGCAGCAAATTTCTTTCGTTGTAACGCAGGGCCGAGCCGCCGCTTTGTCCGCCACCCTGTAGGAGCAGCGACACGCAGAAGATCAAAACCAAAGAGTTTTTTTGGTTCATTGAGAAACTCGCAGTTTGCCACGGAAAGAATTCCCAAAAGAAGTCCAGTGATCCCGGTTTTCAGCTCCCGCGATGCTTAACTAGTGTTTAGGTTCTCCGGCTGTCTCTGCGAATTTCAGCATTCCCGAATGCCGTTACCAGTGCCTGTAGTGACTATTCACGTTTTGCGACACGAAAATGCGACAGGACTTCCCTATCATACTTGTTGGGTTTTGCTGTATAGAATGTCCCCTGAGGTCCATTGACGGGGCGCTTGGGGCTTTGGTAAGTTGGGATTGGAAGCCGGAAAAGTAAGTAATCATATTACTAAAGTTACTCCAGAAGCGTCTGGCTATCTGTAACTAATCACCGTTTGCGTTTGGCTCGTATCGTTGCGGGCAATGTTGTGTTCTATTGTCTTTGGCTTGGCCAGAGACTGCGTTTGGCGTTGGCATGAATATCTCGACCTTCGAATAAGGAGGTTCTACATGTTTCAAAATGTGGGTAAATCAAAAACTCTGATCTTGGGCGCACTGGCAGTTTTTTTCATTCTGCCGCCTGCTGTACAGGCACAGCAAGTGATCAAAAATTGCCCTATCTTCCCTGCAAACAATATCTGGAATCGGCGCATCGATGCATTGCCGCTCGATCCCAACTCGGCCACTTATGTGAGTACCATCGGCGCCGGCACACACTTTCATCCCGATGTGGGCAACGACATCTTTTCTTTTGGCATTCCCTACAATCTCAAGGGTGCCGGCAAAGTGATGCCCTCGTTTGATTATGCAGATGAAAGCGATCCAGGACCCTATCCTGTAAATACAAAACTGCTAATTGAGGGAGGGACATGGGCTGCTTCCAACGGTGGAGATCGGCATGTGCTTGTCGTCGACGCCAAAAAGAAAGTATTGTACGAACTCTATTACACATTTGCTGCCGGAACAAAAGGCATTCACGCCGGCTCCGGCGCCATTTTTCCACTTGCTTCAAATAATCTGCGCCCGAATGGCTGGACATCGGCCGATGCTGCCGGACTGCCGGTTTTCCCCGGACTTCTCAATTACGATGAGGTAGCTACCGGAGCAGTGCGTCATGCTTTGCGCTTCACCACCAGGCGTACCAATGGTTATATTTGGCCGGGCAGGCACAAGGCTGGACCTCAAACCGCCGGTTACCCACCTATGGGGCAGCGCTTCAGGCTCAGGGCTAGTTTCGATATCAGTGGCTATTCTCGAAACAATCAAGTCATTCTCACAGCTCTGAAACAGTACGGAATGTTTGTTGCCGATAACGGCTCCGACTGGTTCATGACCGGTGCTCCAGACAAACGCTGGAACAATACTGAACTTGATCAATTGAAAAACCTCGTTGGCTCCGACTTCGAAGCTGTTGACGAACGTGGATTGATGGTCAACCCAGATTCAGGACAGTCCCTCTGATGAAAGTTTTCCCCAGGCAGTTAGCAAAACGCGATGCAAGAGGAAGTATGCTCTTCCTCTGCATCGTTGTTTTGATGGTAATGCTGATAGTTGTCGGCATCGCGTTTTCTTTCTACTTGCTCTTCTTTTCGCATAAGCATCTGCAAAACAGATCCGAGGACTTGGCGCTGGAATGCGCCCGCCATCTGAATGAGAACGATCATGGCGGCAAAATAAATAACTTGCTTGGGCACAGCCGCGAACTGGTTTTTACTTCTCGCGAATTGTATTACAAAACAAACAACGACGATTTCCGGGGACTCCAGGGACTGGCGGCACAGGTTCTCGAGCAATCGCGCAGCGGCGCACGACTTGTCTGTGAAGAGCGCAAACGATATGTCGATGTTTCCATGCAAAGGCTGCGCAAGTCGGTAAAAGATGCCGAGACTCGCAGCAAGCGCGGCTTGTTACTGACCAAGTTCTCCGCTTGCGGGGCGCAAGTCGTCGATCTCAAAGTCGGCGATCTAGATCAGGTTGCATCGAATGTGGAACCCTCCTCCGGTGTGAGCAATCTGCTTTTCTACGACCGCCAGCAAAACTACATAAAGACAGGCAAACAAGTCGACTTGTACAAAGCCAATGTCAATTTGAAACTTCCCGGTGAAGACTCAGATCTCAACTTCGAGCTGGCCTCTCTGCCGGCTCCTGTCAAAGGTACTGCTGCCCCGATCAGGTTGACTCGCGGGAAGGGGTTCAAACATTCCATGATTCTCAGAAGCGCCGGTGAAGATAAATCTGGAAATTGCACGGTAATACCATCGGTGGTGCAGGTGGTCATGACTATGGACGTGAAGCAAAATGTGGTTGGCCAACTCGAGTCGAAGACAAGCACCGTCAACACTGCATGTGCAAATGGCGCCTGGATGGAACCCTAACTAGCTCGGCGGAGGCGGTCTTGAATGTATAAGCAAAATGGGAAATGCTCAGCCGCAAAAAGCAATCATCTCCGTTCTCCGAGCGGCAGCGCCCAGCTCAGCGAATTCGGTGCCGCTATTTTTCTCCTGTTTTCCTGCGTCGTAATTCCGCTCATTGATCTATCGATTATTCCGGTTCGCCTCGGGCTGGGCAAATCCATAGTCAATCACAGAGTTCATCAATTGGCGCAAAGCGAATGCCTGAGCGAAGCTTTCAAGTCGTTTCAGGAAGGTGATTTCAACACGGGATTAGCAAGAATCGGCGGATTCAATGCCAAATCGACTCGGCTTTCTCTGGTTGCCACTTCAGTGAAGAACCCGGATCAATCAATGATAGTAAATCGTCCGGGCGCACTGCCGGGAGATTGGTTGCCCGGTGGCATCAAAGGGCCATGCCTGTATCGGCTTGATTTGACGGTCGATGCCGAAATTGAGCCGCTTATCACTGCACGCGTGCCCGGCGTTCAAATTCCCGGACTGACACGTCCCATACCCTTTCATCTGCGCGAAGAGTCAAACTGGGAGAATCTTGGCTGTGATCCATCCAGCGGCGAATTTTTCGTCAATAAATGAGCAGATAAGATCTCTATGCTCCTTTTAAGCTCCTGATCACTTCATTCCAATAGGCGCTGTCCGCTGTCGGTGCTTTGCCGTAATCGGATTGAACGAACACATAGCCGTTGTGATTTTCCCTCGCCTTTTGAACTGCTGCTGCGATTTCATTTTGTTGCACTCCGACCAGCATCGCAGCAAATTGAGACGGTGGATGTTCACTTTGCCAGGCTGTTTCAGCGGGCATGTTGGCTGGGTTTCCTTCGACTACGCCCTGCACGAATTTACCTGCATAGTCCTGATTTGGCGTTCCCGCTCCGTTGACGGCAGCGATCCCACCTTTTGAATGAATGTAATCTCCAAGCTCCTGGAAGTAGGCTTCGGTGGCTGCATCAGTGTGGTATCCGCCATTTGTCTGGTGATTACCTGAATCGCCAAGATAAATGCCTTTGACGTCTGCGTTTTTGTACCACGAGTCGATTTCGGCTTTGACTTCCTCAATTGGTCGCGTGGCTCCGCGAGTACCTACGTAGCCCATAGGATTCAGCCCATTGGCGCTTGCTTCGGCGATGTTTCTTTGCAGCTGTGGATCCATCGAATTGAACGGCTTGTCAGAATCCCACGAGACATCCTTTGATGGTAAGGTCACAATCATGCTTCCCTCAGGCGCATCTTGATTGAGTTTCTGCCACTCCTGTTGAGTGCTCGGAAAGATGTAGATCATCTTCATTTGCTCGGCATCAGGGTATCTTCCATCGGTTGGTTCAGGCTGATCGGATCCCTCGTTCGTTGCATCGCTCGGATCCTCCGTTTCGTGCGGTTCAGATGGGTTCTCGTTGCCAGACTCAGATTCTCCGCCGGATTCCTCTCCGCCGGATTCCTCTCCACCCGGTTCCTCCGCACTGCTGGGTTCTTTTTCACCGCCTGCTTCTTCCTCACCCGGCTTGGATTGCTCTTTGAATTTTTCCATGAACTTCTGGAACTCTTCAGGCGAAATCACGCCATCCTGGTTTTCATCGATCGCCTGGAATGCTTGCAGTAACTCATCCAGACTTATCTGACCATCTCCATTTTGGTCGAGGAAGTTCATGAATTGTTGAAACTTCTCTGCCTCTCCGCCGGGCTGCTCTTCAGGTTTTTCTTCGCCGCCGTGTTCTTCCGGTTTTTCTTCGCCGCCGTGCTCTTCCGGTTTTTCTTCGCCGCCATGCTCTTCCGGCTTCTCTTCAGGACCCGGTTCTTCCTCTCCTTCCGGATACTTCAATTCGTCCACGCCGCCGGCATCGATAATGTGCTGACGAGCGCCATTTTGTAATTGATCTAGGTTTTTCAACTCTTGCTTAGAAAGACCATCAGCTCCAAAGTACTCTTGTACTTGGGCGATCAAGTCCTGCTCACGCTCGAGGTCTTTAAATTCATCAAAATCAATTTCACCAGACTTGATGCCATCGAAAATCGCATTCTGTTGCCGTTCTTGCCTGAAATCCAGGCGTTTCGGATCACCGATATCCGGTGCATCGAAGCTGCTCCCATTCATGTCGTACGGATCGTTTGCACTCATATCCAGGAAGTTTGGATTGCGCTCGTTGCTTCTGGCGTTGAGCTTCTCGAAACTAGCCCACTGTGTTTTTGGACTGTAAATTTCGCTATGCAGTGCCGATTCTTGTCGATCTGCAGGATTCACGGCACGTGCCGATTCCATTTGAGATTCACTCATGGTTTGCTCTCCATAGGCAAAAATCTGCATGTCCAAATCCGACGTTCTAGACGTGCTGACTAATCAGATTTTGACGTGCGTAGTAATTTGTATTGGCGCAAGTGCAGCCGATTTGCGGCGCAGTGGACGGTGAGGGCGAGACGATTTTTGGAATTATGCGCAGCCTGTATGACAGTTATGTGGCAGCCCGCTTGTTGAAACTTTGACTGCTTGCTGGACAGCTTCGTATTTGTTTTTCGTTGCGTATTTTTCCCATGAATGGTGGATTCTGAACGATCTGTTCAGGAATTGTTAAGACAAAATTCGTTATTCTTGGCGGGTCAGGCTCATACGTTGGTGTTGCGCAATGTCTTATCAATCATCATTTGCTAAGCCGCTTGCCGGCTCGGAATTTCGAGAAAGAGCAGAGGACGCTGCAGGCGAGGACTACTATCGTTTTAGCGGTGATGATTGGGCGGCAGCCAACCATAGACGGCGGCCTGTCCTGGCAGCGAATCAGTCCGATTTAGAGATTGTTGACTCCAAAAAGGACAATTATGAGTTTGCCGAAGATGATTTAAGACATGCCAAAAGCACCGCCGCACGACTGACGGCTTTGGAAAAAATTGCCGCCAGCGGTGTGGACAAATTCAAATTTGAAGACAAAGACGGCGTAGAGCGAGAGTTTAGAGTAGAAACAAATAAGTGTGGCGATAAAACACTTATTCATTGCTATGGAAGAGATGCACAGGGTCACGAGCAGATCGTTATGCGCGTGGCGCGAAACGCAAGTGGAGAGCTGGAGCCTGAGCGAAACAAGGACGGCAAACCAGTCTCGTATTACGGTGATAACTGGTCACGCACGATGCAAGGCAAGTCCGTTTTGATTGGGGAAAATCGAAACGAACATTGCCGTGACGATGAGCGCGCTTCTAAGCCAGCCAAACCTGCTAAACATGACGAGAAAAATGATTCGTCGCGTCAACGTCGGGAGCGCGATAATCGCGAAGACGGCAATTGCGATCGCGAATCAAATCGCAAACGTGGAAGAGACCAGGTGAGAGATAGAGATGATCGAGATTTCGATCGCGACGGAAGACGCGGTCCACGACTTGACATTGGACGTGCGCTTGCCGATGGCGTAGCGATGGCCGCACCTTTCTTGATGGCGCATTTGAACAACAGAAACAATTGCAACGACTATTACTCCTACCGAGATTATCCGCGCTATTTGCCTGAGCGAGGCTGCCACAACTACTACGATGACTACCGCCGCCAGCGCGAACCAGGGTGTCGCAACTATTACGACGACTACAATCGCCACTCACGCAATTGGCAGAATCACTCGAGCAATCAACCGATTTTTCTCAATATTCGCAATAACAATTCCGGCTGGAATCAACACAACCGTAGCGGGCACGGTCACAACAATCACTCTAATTACAGAAACCATCACAACAGGCGTGATTGTCCTTAGCGTCTCGTCCTAATATGAGGTTGCAGGGCTCGGAGCATTGCTGAATAGCCTGTGTTGTAACTAAGGTGCACATTGTCTTTCTGGAAAATGCCGCCGCGCATGTTTCCGTTGCCGTCCAGAAGCTGTGGACCGATGTCAACGAATTTGACGCCGGCAACGCCATCAAGCTGACGGCGCACTATATCGTTTACAGCATTAACCTGGCGGCGCAGCGGATCATTGGCCGAGTAGCCCCTGGGCAAAATGCCCATTACGACTATCTCTGTGCCGGGCAGACGATTTGACATTTCTTTTGCATTGGCAAGAATTCCGGCAGCAATTTTGTCCGGCGTTTGTGATCCTATGTTGTTTGTTCCGATCAGCAAAACGGCAGTTTCAGGCTTGGAGCCAGGGAAGTTTGCCTCACCGTCTCTAAGGCGGTAAAGAAGATTCTCGTTGGTGTCGCCACCGATTCCGAAATTCTCACTGCCGCCGAAAGCTGATTTGAAGCCCGGATTCAATTGCAGTCCCTGCGTAATGGAGTCGCCGTAAAATGCAACAGTCGGTGCTCCACGCCTTGCTTTTGCGACCAGATCGCTGTGCGCATTTCGCCATGTAGTCGTGTTTTTGGGTCGCGCCGCTGTTTCCATAGATGGATTGATATTTCTTGGTTCCGGCGTCAAAGGTACATCTTGCCTAGACTGGCGGTCGTCAGAGTTGGGCGGCCGATAGGTTGAATTGGGCAAGCGCTCTGTTGAATTAGGCGGGCGAGAATTCGCATCCGGCCGGCGATCGGTCAAGTTAGGTAGACGAACTGTATTTTGCCGTAATGAACCGCCGTTGAATTCATAGTAATTCAAGTTGGCTGGGCGATCGGTAAGACGTGGAAGATCTCGGCGCTGACCACCGTTGAAATCGTAATAGTTTGGAATTCGATCGGCCGGCTGGGTTGGAGTGCCGTTGTTGGCTCGATCAGGTGCGGTATCAATGGCGGTACCAATAGGGATATTATTCATATTGATGACGTTGTTTTTCTTCGCCAATCTGTGCACTTCGCCCATGATTTCGCTGTTATTGGGCTTGTGTCCGCTGTTTTTGTGGAAGCTGGCAGAAGCAATATCCCAGAGGGTGTCACCGTAGCGAATGTGATGAACGTATTTACCTTCGGAGATATTCCTTTCGCTCTCCATGCGGGCTTCGACGCGAGCACTTGCCCAATCTGCTTTTACGCCTGTTTTTCTGCCGTCGTTTTCGATTTCGACATGCGGAATCACTCGCTGGTCTACGAGGTCGTTTCGACTCCTCGCCAAAAGCGTCATTTGCTCGGGAGTTACTTTACCTTCTGATTGAGAAAGCGCGGAAATATGGACGCTGTCACTTTTTGAATCAAGGTTGGCGTTGTTGGTAAGTTCGAAGCTGTCTGACTGCTTTGTCATCTTCGAAGGGGCGTTCCAGCTCCCCGAGCGCGATTGCTCAGGTGGCGAAAACTCTCAATTAACGGAAGTGGGTAAATTAGCAATTCGGATATTACGTAGATAAGCGTGCGAAGTAAATGGGACAATTCCCATACCCTTCCCTGGTAAGGGTTTTGGGTTACTGGATTGAGCATAGACAAAAGGTGTTACCGAGTTGTGTACAACACCTAAAATCTCAAAAAAACTTTTGGACGCTCTAGAATATCCACTGCTCGGCGCGCAGGAGTTCAACAACAATCTCCCGGATCTTGCCGGCGAAGAGAAACTGTTTGAGTTCCAGTTCGTTTAACTCTTGCAGATTGAGCATGCCATGTTCGTTGCGGGATGGGTATTTCAAGGGAGTATTCCAAAACGGCAGCTTGCCTGGTCCCGGTTCAACCTGTCCGGCATCCTTGGGCGAAAACGGAATTTCCTGATAGCTGTCCAGCCAGTCTTGGAGGATGTCGCCGATACGCTCAATGGTCTTGTTCATGTAGTCCGCACCTTCGTCTGTCAGTTTTGAAGACGAGGCTGCAAACAAATGCGGATACTTTTCTTGCGCTCTAAGCATGGCTTGCTCGATCTTGGCGCGCCCAGTTACACAAGTGTCTTTCGGACCGATGACAATCCCTGAGAACAGATAGGTCATAATTCCTATCACTCTTTCCATGGCGTTTTTCGTCCGGCGAAGCCCTTCAACAGCTAGTTTTTGCACCTCCGGCCTGATCACGCGGAAGGAATCTGCAAAGCTGTTTACTGCCGAATCCAGAGAGTTATGTATAGTCGGATCCTCGAAGATCGCCTCTGTGTCAGGTCCGCGCAACAAAGCAATCTTGGCAAATCCTTCCGGATGATTGTAGTTGATCGAGTGATCGCCGGCAATCACGGCGTGCGCCACTTTGGAGTCTTCTGTCTCCGGATGCGGCACGAACCAATCGTCGACGCCGATGTTCACAAGCAACTGACGCTCAGCAGGAGAGAAATCGATAGAGCTCAGATCGGCAGTCAGATGTTCTTTGTTGAATGGGTCATTGATCTTTCGCCAGATCGATCTGACCACTTCCATTACTTGAAGCACGCTGCTGCTGGCGTTCTGTGGCAGAGGCCCGGCTGGTGTAAAGGGTCCCAAACCCATTTTCTTGCTCAGCAAGATGGCTACTACATTGGCCATGAATTGAGGCGGCGCAATCTGGTGTTCTTTAACGGCGCGCGTTATGCGCTCAACGCTTTTGATCACATCCGGATTGGTGAAATCCATGAAGTACGAAAGCGCTTGTGCTGCGCCATAAGCACCATGGACATTGTGGATGATGAAATTCTTTCTGTTCTTGACGCTGTCGGAAAAGATGGACGCCAAAATCGCGTCGCGAGTCTCGGTGTGGTCGAGTTGAAGCAGCTTTGCCGCCTCCAGCACTTCTCCGACTTCAGAGCGCGTGTGCTTCCAATTCATGTTCCACTGGTAGCTGGAGCCGGGCGCCGAGTTCGTCGAGCGGTCCAATCTTTCAAATGAATCGCGGACCATGGACAAACAGCACCAGATCAAATCTTTGTCTTCACGGGTGAGCAATTCGTCGGCTTCAAGCTTGTCTTTCCAGCACAGTGGGATCCGAAGCTTGGAATTCACGTGACTTGAAGTCGC
>JADMIO011374100.1_pt1 | contig 12075 bp, 11 predicted proteins | sample 8958161 | NCBI WGS metagenome assembly JADMIO01 (sample SAMN16585339, study PRJNA669376) | soil metagenome | isolation source: Crop rotation soil | place: USA: Cullars Rotation, Alabama | collected 2011 | reverse complement strand
GACAACTTGTCCACGTGGAATTCTAAGCTTAGGATCCCAATGTGCTGGAAAGAGGGGGTTGCCGTTGTAGGTGCCGCCGTGCTTGACGGTGTTGGCCGCGATGGGCTCCATGATGTTGCGTCGGCCGGCGAAGGCGCTGATGGGCAGTCCGCCGCCGAGCGCTTTGGAAAAGACGGCGATGTCGGGCTCGACGTCGAAGATTTCCTGGGCGCCGCCGGGGGCGCTGCGGAACGCGGTGACGATCTCGTCGAAGATCAGGACGATGCCGCTCTTGGTGCACTCTTCGCGCAGGACCTGGAGATAGCCCTCCTGGGGCATGATGCACGAGTTGTTGGCGACGATGGGCTCGGCGACGATGGCCGCGAACTGGCCGGGATGGCGCTTGAGGATGTCGCGCAGCAAATCCGGGTCGTTCCAGGGACAGATGACCACGTCCTCGACGACGCCGCTGGGGATCCCTTTCGAGTGCGCCTGGCTGAACGGCGCTTCGATGGGGCCGGCCTGGTCCTGGCCGGGGCGGTTGCTGACGGCGAGCACATCCACCCAGCCGTGGTAGTGGCCTTCGAACTTGAGGATCTTGTTTTTGCCGGTGTAGCCGCGGGCGGCGCGGACGGCGCCGATCATGGCTTCGGAGCCGGAATTGGCGAAGCGGACCGACTGGGCGCAGGGGATCATCTCGCACATGCGCTCGGCGACCTGCACTTCGAGGGTGTTGCAGGTGCCGAACATCGTGCCGCGATCGACCTGGGCTTTGAGCGAGTCGTTCATGCCTGGATCGGCGTGGCCGAGGACGATGCTGCCGTAGCTGAGCAGGTAGTCGACGAACTGGTTGCCGTCGACGTCCCAGATGCGCGGGCCTTTGCCGTGGGACATGTAAAGGGGATGAGGCCAGTCGCCGGTGGTGGTGGCGCGGGCGGAGCTGGAGATCCCGCCGGCGAGGACGCGCTTGGCGCGCTCGAACCAGTCGCGGGATTTTTCCGTCGGAACGTGGCGCAGGCCGATGGCGTCGCTGGAAACCGGGGTTTGATTCACGCGGGCAATGGTACCGGCTGGCCGCTACGCGCACCACCGGCGGGCGAGGTTGCGAAAGCGGCCGGCCGTGAGCTGGACGTGCGCGAAGTCGACGAACTCGTCGACGGCGTGGGCCTGGGCGAGGGAGCCGGGGCCCCAGACGAGCGTGGGTGTGTTGTGCAGCGCGGCGCGGAGGCCGGCTTCGCAACCGGAGTTGAAGGCGGCGAAGTCGAAGGGAGCGGTTCCGGCGTTGAAGGTGGCGTCGAGCGTTGCGTCGCGCGCGGCGATGCAGAGTTCATGCGACGGCTCGAGGCGATGGCCGGCGTAGTCTTCGCTGAAGGTGATTTGAATGTTTTGCGTTGAAGCGTTGAGTTTTTGGAGCAGGTCGGCGGAGAACTTGTGTTTCCATGCGGCGTGATCGTCGGCGGGGAGCAGTTCGAAATATCCGCCGCAGCGGCAGCGGTCGGCGACCATGCCCTGCCAGTCTCCGCCTTCGATTTTGTCGACGGTGATCGGACGGGCGATGGGGTAGGAGGCGAAGAGCGGGTCGGGGGCGAGGGATTGGTAATCGCGCTCCAACTCGGCGAGCGCCCCGAGGACGTTTCGCATGGCGGCGATGGCGTCTTGGCCGAGCCATTTCACCGTGCCGTGAACCGCGCGGCCGAGGCAGAGGATGTCGAAGCGCAAACCGCCGCGCGAGGCGCAGCGCGGCAGCGATTCGGTGGGTTCCAGTACGACGGCGGCGTCGGCGCGATGGCCGCGCAGGACGGAGGTGAGGGTGCCGATGCCGACGGAGTCTTCTTCGCCGGGAATGAGCTCCAGGAGAACGTCGCCGCGCAGTTGGGCGTCGTCTTTGAGGGCGAGCATCGCCCACAGGGCGCTGACGAGCGGGCCTTTGTCGTCGCAGGCGCCGCGGCCGACGATGTTGTTGCCGACCTGCGTCCCCCGCCAGGGGTCGTGGCTCCATTTCCCCGGATGAGGCGCGGCGACGACGTCGGCGTGGGCGTTGAAGAGGAGCGATTTACCGTCGCCCGAGCCGGGAAGCTTGATGAGGAGGGTGGGACGGTTTTGCAGCGGGAGGTGACGGGCCTGGGCGAGGGGGTGAGCGTTCAAATCGTCGTTGGAACTCTGCCAGAGGTCGATTTCGAAATCGTGGGCGCGGGCCCAGTCGGCGATGAAGCGGGTGAACGGGCCTTCATGGCCGCTGATGGATTGAAACGCGATGGCGTCGCGGAGCAGGCGATTCATTTCCGCGGCGTGGTTCATGCGAGGACGGCCTGGGGCGTCCAGGCGTTGGCGAGGATGGCGGCGATTTCGTCCAGGGTCTCGAACGGGCAGAACGCTTTGGCTTCGGCGGCCAGGGCGCTCGCAAGAGCGCCTTTGGCGAAAACGACGTCGGCCTTGCGCGCGGGGCAGAGGTCGGAGCGGCCGTCGCCGATGTAGATCGTTTTACGTTCGGGCAGGCGCAGGGCGGTGGCCGAGGCGCACTTGCAATGGGCGGCGGCGGATTCGCAGTTCTTGTCGGCGTGGGGGCAGTGCATCTCGAGGCGATTGGCTTCGTGGCGGATGGCGTTGGAGCGCGCCGGCAGGTGGGTGATGCCTTCGCGGCGGAGGATGTGCTGGATGAACGAGTCGATCCCATCCGAGAGAATGGCGGCGGGGACGCGGTTTTCGCCGAGCACCTTGAGCAGCGCCAGCAGCCCGCGATCGATGGCGATGGTGTCGAGGAAGTTGCGCAATTCGGATTGGCCGATGCGGATGAGCGCGAACTCCTCAGTCAGGCACTGGCGCGAGCCGATTTCGCCGCGCTGCCAGCGGGCTTCGACGTGTTTCCAGGAATCGTCGAGCGCGTAACGCTCGATGAGTTTGTCCAGGACGTCCTGTTTGGTGATGGTGCCGTCGAAGTCGATCCAGACCTGGGCGTGGCGCGCGGAGGGGAGTTGGATGGGGTGTGTCATTTGGGGGTGGTCATGATAGGAAGTTTTGAAATTCGACGCCAGCGTTTCGTCGCGGCGGAAGCGAAGCTGCGGGGGAGTGGGAAAAGACGGCGAATTGGGCGGTTTTATCGGACCAGGTCGAGCATGGTTTCGTGCCACTTCAGGGCCCAGGCCTGGGCGGAGAACGCGGCCGCGAAGTCGCGGGCGCGGCGGCCCATCGTGGGAAGGTCGCTCGCGTGGTGATGGATCCAGAGGAGCGCCTGGGCGAGGGCGTCGGAATCGTCGGTGGGGACGGTGATGCCGTTGTAATAGGAGCGGACCAGGTCGAGAGAAGCGGAACACGCCTCGGTGCAGACGACGGGCAGGCCGGCGCCCATGGCCTCGGCGAGGGCGACGCCCCACGGCTCGTAGCGGCTGGCGATGACAAGCGCGCCGCTGTTGAGCAGGAGCGGCTGCTGCTCGGCGGGCTGCAGAAAGCCGTGGTTTTTGGCGCCGGGGGTTTTTTCGATGAGCGAGGCGAGAGCGCCTTTGCCGCAACAGGCGAGGGGCCAAGGGTCGGCGTTTAGCGCGCGATATTTTTCGTACGCAGCGCAGAGAACGTCGATGGCTTTGGCCTGCGCGTAGCGGCCCATGTAGAGGAATTGGCGCGGCCAGGCGCCGGCGTCGAGGCGCTGTTCCAGCAAGGGAGCAAAGGCGTCGAACTCGAAACCGTAGACGCCGCGGCGGATTTTGCTCTCGGCGAAGCCCAGCGCCCGCGCGTATTGCCAGGTGCGCTCGCCGGCGACGATGACGCGATCCATTTTTTTGAGGAAGGATCCGACGCGCACGCGCGTGGCGAGGGCGCGCCAGCGCTCGCGCATGGGCGTGTCCATGCCCATGATGAATTTTTTGCCATGCAGCTTCGGGTTGAATGCGACGGAGCGGAACACGGGCAGATACCAGCCGCAGAGGACGATCACGTCGGGGTTATGCTCTTCCACTGCGGCGTTGACCGACTCCACGGTCATGTCTTGTTCGGTGGGGAAGAACGTCGTGTTGAGGTCTTTGAGAAGGGAGTTTTGAAAATCGAAGTCGTCTTGGGGGCCGAAGCCGAAGGTGACGATTTTCAGATCGACGTCGGGCCGCGCGGCGAGGGCGCGCCAGCAGGCGGCGAGGTAGCCGGAAAACTGAGCCCAGCAGATGACCACTTTGAGCGGATTCACGGGGGCGTATGGTAGCGGAAGTTTGTGGAGAGGATTAGGCATCGACGAAGACCGAGGCCGACCGTTCGGGTATGGCGCCGCATTCGGGGCAGCGGTTGGGGGTGGCGCGAAGGTCGTAGTTGCACTTGGCACAATGTCCGGAATGGGGTGTGCGGCGGCGTTTGAGCAGCCATAGGACGGGGCAAACGGCGCTCAGGATCATCAGCAGCCAGTACGGCATGACAATCCAGTGTCGGAAGTAAACGAAGTGCGGAGCATCCTCGCCGTAGCCCTCACCGCCCATGTAGTCGTTCAATTTCACGAATGGCCATACGCAATCGGAACCCCAATTAAAGGGCACGCGTCGGTGATGAAAGCGCGCGTCGTCGGAGATCGGCGCGCGGATGTTGAACATCTGGGACTGCGGATCGCGTTGCCTTTTGCCGTCGATGATCAGCATGCAGGAGCGATCGAGATTCAACAGCTCGTACGAGCGGACGTGGCTGAACGAAACGGCGTGGTGGACGAACTGGCCGTAGATCCAGGATGCGGCTACGAGCAGGAAGAGGACGGCGCTCACAGACGCGGCGAACGTGAAAAGAGCGTTCCGCATTTTCAGACCGTGAGGTTCAGGCGGTGGAGATAGTGGCCAAGGACGACAAGGGTCAGGGGGCGCGACCAGTTGGAGCTTTCGGGGTCGTTCAAGAAGGTCTGCCAGGTGGCGTCGATCCCTTTTGGATCCAAAGGGGTGTGGGACTTGAGGTGGGCCAGCGATTGTTCGCAGAGGGAGCGCAGGGGCCCTTGCATCCATCGTTTGAACGGAAGGTGAAAGCCGCGCTTCTTCTGATCGGCCAAGACCGGGCGCAGGAAGTCGGAGAAGGCGCGCCGCAGGAGGTGCTTGTTGTTTTGGCCGTTGGGGACGCGGACGGAGCCGGGGATGGTGTGGACGAAGTCGAGGACGCGCTGGTCGAGCAGCGGCATGCGGATCTCAAGGCTGTGGGCCATGCCGTTGTTGTCGCTGTCGCGCAAAAGGGTGTTGCCTTGATAAAAGGTGGACTCCAGGGCGCTGACCGTCCAGACGGGATCGGCGGCGTCGAGCGGCGCATCCTGAATGGCGTCCGGGGGCATGAAGCCCACGTCGAGCTCGAGCCCGCGGGCGTGGAGGCCGAGGGCGGCCATGCTGGGGTCGGAGAGCATGCGGCGGCGCTGCAGGTAAAGCTGAAGCAGCGAGCCGTTGGACGTGAGCAGGCCGGTGATCTTGTCTTTCACGGCGGCGGATTTTCCGAGCTTGGCCAGCTTGCCCAGCGAGGCGCGGGCGACGGCCGGCAGCCAGCTGGAATTTTTCAGAAGGCGGGCGAAGCGCGGGACGTCGCGGAAGCTGGGGTAACCGCCGAACAGCTCGTCGCCACCCTGCCCGGAAATGGCGACGGTGATGCCGGCGCGGCGGACGGCCTGGGAGATGATGAAGGTGTTGAGCCCGTCCATCGACGGCTGGTCGATGGCGTCCAGCCACTGGCGGGCGGCGGCTTCGGCGTCGGCGTTGGTGATGTTGATGTTTTCGTGACGCAGGCCAAAGAGCTGGGCGGTTTGCGAGGCGAGCGCTTGTTCGGAAAGGTCGGGCTGATCGTCGAAGCCGACGGTGAAGGTGCGCATCTGCGGGCTGTGGCGGGCGGCGAGGCCGGCCATGATCGTGGAGTCGAGGCCAGAGGAGAGGAAGACGCCGACGGGCACGTCGGCGACGAGGTGATCGCGCACGGATTGGTCGAGCAGGGTTTTGGTTTTTTCGACGGCGTCGGATTCGGTGACGAACTTGGGGCGGGGGAAGGTCCAGAATTTTTTGGGAGCGGAGGCGGCGCCGTTGCCGTGCGGTTGGAGCAGCTGCGAAGAGCCGGGCGGAAAGGCGCGGATGTTTTTGACGATGGTGAGGGGTTGCTGAACGGCGCCGTAGGCGAGGCAACCCGCGACGGCGCGCAGATCGAGCTGGGCGGGGACGAGCCCGGTGGCGAGGATCGCACGGACTTCGCTGGCGAAGATCAGGGCGCCGCTGGACGATCCCTCGAGGCGGGCGACGTAGAGGGGTTTCATGCCGGCCGGGTCGCGGGCGAGGAGGAGGGATTGCTCGCGGGCGTTGTAAAAGGCGAAGGCGTACATGCCGGCAAGGCGCGGGACGAAGTCCGGGCCGAAGCGCGAAAGGCCGTGGAGGAGGACTTCGGTGTCGGAATGGCCTTTGAATTGTTCGCCTTGGGCTTCGAGTTGCTTTCGCAGGTCGGCGAAGTTGTAGATTTCGCCGTTGAAAATGAGCTGGTCGGCGGTGTGGGGGTGGACCATCGGCTGGTGGCCGGCGGCGGAGAGGTCGATGATCGAGAGGCGGTTGTGGCCCAGGGCGAGGTGGCCATCGCCGAAGGGCAGGAGCGCGTTCCCGCGATCGTCGGGCCCGCGATGGTTCTGGCACTGAACCATTTTTTGGATGGCGGATTGAGCGAGGGAGGGGTCGGGATGCACTAAGCCGGCGATGCCGCACATGGTGTAGATAGCTTAGTGCGCGGGGACGGGAAAATCATTAATCGGGGAGGCACTGGAGTCAGCTGCGGATGGAGTCGATTTCGTTTTGGGTTGGGGACGCGGGGAGGGGCTGGGCGGGGAAGGCGCGGTCTTGGCCTTGTTCCATGTTGAGGAGGCGAAGCTGGATGGCGTGCATCAAATCGGTCTTGGTGACGAGGCCGACCATGGCGCCGGCGCCGTTGGTGACGATGAGGCGGCCGAAGTTGTGGCGGGACATGGTGGTGAAGGCGTCCAGCGCGCTGGCGTGTTCGGGGATGGTGGGGAACTCGCGGGACATGATCTCGGCGATGGGGGTTTCGGGGGAAACGCCGCGAAGCTGGTTGATGGTGACCACCCCGAGCACTTGCGAGTCGGTCATGACGGGGAAGCCCAGGTGATGCTCGGCGAACATGCGCTGCGTGAGCTGGCCGACCGTGAGGTCGGGCGGGACGGCGACGACGTCGCGCGTCATCAGGTCGCGCACGCCGATGCCCTTGAGGGCGCGGGAGACGTAGGCCTGTTCGGTTTCCGCGCCGCTGGCGGTGTAGATGAAGAAGGCGATGAGGATGAGCCAGAAGTTGAGGGAGATGAAGCCGAGGAGGCCCAGGCCGATGGCGATGAATTTGCCGATGGCGGCGGAAACCTGGGTGGCCTGAAGCTGGGGCATGCGCAGGGCGAGCAGCGAGCGGAGGATTCGCCCGCCGTCCAAGGGAAGGGCGGGCAGGAGGTTGAAGACGGCCAGCACGATGTTGACTTGCGCCAGGTAGAACGAGATCAAGCGCGCGGCGCCCCACGAGGCGGGGAAGAGGTACGCCAGAAGCCCGAAGAAAACGGCGAGAAGAACCGAGACGATGGGTCCGGCGATGGCGACCACTGCTTCGGCGCCGCGTTGCTGGGGGATTTCCTCCAGTTGCGCGACGCCGCCGAGGATCCAGAGCGTGATGGACCGGGTGCGCACGCCGTAGCGTCGGGCGGTGAGCGCGTGGCCCAGCTCGTGTAGGACCACGGAGACGAAAAGCAAAATGGCGGCGATGAGCCCCAGCAGGTAGGGGAAGAACCCGTGGGTGAGGCGCTCGGGGTTGTCGATGGGAAAGCCGACCTCGCCTTCGAAGGTGGCGTAGCGCAGCAGGTTTCGCCCGATCATCCAGGCCATGATGGGGAGGATGATGAGGAAGGTGATGTCGAGGAAGAGGGGAATGCCCAGGAGGCGAAAGGGTAGACGGAAGGTTTTGCCAAACATGAGCGCCAGTTTATGAAGTGGGCAGCAGATCGGGGAACGCGGGAATCCGCGGTGCTTGTTGTGTCCGAGCGGTGCGGTACATTCCCAAAAGCGAGGCCCAGACATGAAGACGCGATTGACCGGCGAGCAGGTGCGAGCGTATCGCAAAAACGGATTCCTGGCGGTGGAGGGATTTTTATCGCCGCGGGAACTGGCGGCGTGGCGCCGCGTGACGGACGCCGCGGTGCGCGAGCGATTGCAATCGCGCGGCGGGCTGACCAACCAGGAGGACGGGGAGGACTACTACGCCCAGGTGTTCACGCAATGCATCCGCTTGGCGGACACCCACGCGGCGATGAAGAAGCTGATTTACAGCCCCCAGATCGGAAAGATGGCCGCGAAGTTGGCGGGGGTGAGCGGGCTGCGGGTGTGGCACGATCAGGCCCTGATCAAGCCGCCGCACGGGAATCCGACGGCGTGGCATCTGGATTGTCCGTACTGGAGTTTCGACTCCCGCGACGCGATTTCGATCTGGATCGCGCTGGACGACGCCACGCTGGGGAACGGGTGCATGTGGTATCTGCCGGGAACGCACAAGACGGCGACGTTCGACAATTCCGGAATTGGCCAAAACCTCGGAGCGCTGTTCAAGATCTACCCGCAGTGGAAAAAAATCACCCCGGTCGCGGTGCCGTGCAAAGCCGGCACGGCCGTGTTTCACAATGGCCTGACCGCCCACGGCGCCGGCGCCAACATGACCAACAAGCCGCGCCGCGCCATGACCTGCGCCTTCATGCCGGCAGGCAGCCGTTTCAACGGCAAGCGCAACGTCTTGCCCAAGGAAATGGTGGAGCGGCTGCAGGTGGGGGATGTCTTAGAGGACGAGAAGCAGAATCCGGTGGTGTGGAAGTCGTAAAAGATGATGGGCAAATTCAAAAACGTGGACAAGTACTTCGCGGCGCTGGGGACGAAGCAGCGGGCGGCGCTCTCGAAGCTGCGGCGGACGATTCGGGCGGCGGCGCCGAAGGCGGAGGAGTGTTTGAGTTACGGCATGCCCGCGTTTCGGCAGGGGCGGGTGCTGGTGGCGTATGCGGGGTGGACGAATCATTGCGCGCTGTATCCGATGAGCGGAAAGATCGTCGCTTCGCTTTCCAAAGAGTTGAAGGGCTATGACACCAGCCGCGGAACGATTCGCTTCGCCTTCGCTGCCCCCCTGCCGGCGCGGCTGGTCAAGAAAATCGTCCAGACGCGTTTGGCGGAGAACGCGGCAAAGGATGCTGCGAAGAAGTCAAAGCTTGCGAAAGCTCGCGGCCTCGGGCGTAGGCGATAAGAGGCGCTGATGTGGGCCGCTTCGGTGGCGCTGTCCATCCTGCAACTGGCGGGGCTGGGGTCCGTCAGGATCGACCGCTTCCTGACGATTAGGAAAGTTCAGCCGCGTTTAAATAGGGATGCGTCGACCTAAGTGGCGATGGATGAAGAAATTAGGGGGCGATTGAGGTTTTTGGGGGCAAATTATTTTCACATTGGCAGGAAATGAGGATATCTTTTAGGGCTGAGACAGGAGTTTGCCATGACGACGGTTGATGCGATGCCGCGGTTGATTGCGGGGGGGCGGGAAGTGGATCCGGCGCATGCGGGGGTGCTGCGCAGTTCGATCGACCTGGTGGGGGATCGGGCGGCGCTGGAGGGGCGGATCGCGGAGGATGGGTATTTGTTTTTGCCGGGGTTGCTGGATCGGGCGGAGGTGATGGAGGCGCGGCGCGAGATCGTGGGGCGACTGGCCAAAGAGAATCTGCTCGTGGAGGGGACGGATCCGATGGATGGGGTGTTTCGCGCCGACAAGCGCTCGGCGTGGAAGCCGGATCTGGCGGTGAAGAATGCGCCGCTGGCGAAGGTGCTGTACGAGGGGCGGATGATGGAGTTTTTCGCGCGCTTCCTGGGCGGGGAGGTGCGGCATTTCGATTACACGTGGCTGCGTGCGATTTCGCGCGGGGCGGGGACCCATTCGCATTGCGACGTGGTGTACATGGGGCGCGGGACGAAGAAGTTGTACACGGCGTGGACGCCGCTGGGGGACATCGATTACGAGATGGGCGGGCTGATGATCCTGGAGGGGTCGAACCGTAACGAGAAATTGAAGAGCACGTACGGGCAGTACGACGTGGACAGTTATTGCGAGAACCGGCCGCACTTGCACGGGTGGAAGCACGGCGGGCACCTGGGGACGAATCCGAATCAGATCCGCAAGAGCGTAGGCGGGCGGTGGTTGAGCGGCGAGTATCGGATGGGGGACGTGCTGGTGTTCACGATGTTCACGGTGCACGCCAGCCAGGACAATCGAACGGATCGGGTGCGGCTCAGCTCCGACAGCCGGTATCAGTTGATGTCGGAACCGGCGGATGAGCGGTGGATTGGGGAGAATCCGATTGCGCACGGGGAGGCGGGGAAGCGCGGACGGATCTGCTGAGATTGGCGCGCGGGAGATTTGCGGGGGGAATGAGGCGGGCGTGGGAGGGGTTTCTCTTGGATTGATTAGCGGTTGCCCGTTTGGCGGGGTGGGGGATATGGTGGGATGTCTAACAGACGACACGGTTGTTGTCATACCTTTTTTCGGAGGACACGCGATGAAATACGCGATGTTTGCTGCGATGGTGGTGGTGGCGGGGGTGTTGGCCGGGTGCGGATCGACGGCTCCGCCGACCGAGGCGAAGCGGGCGGCGCTGACGGATGAGGCGCAGGCGGCGTTGAAGCAGATGACGGCGCAGGACCCGGGGTTGCAGGATGTTTTGAACAACGCCTACGGGTATGTGATCTTTCCGTCGGTGGGCAAGGGCGGGTTCATCGTCAGCGGCGGCTTCGGCCGGGGTGTGGCGTATCAGCAGGGCCGGATGATCGGCTACGCGGACATCAAGCAAGGTGGCGTGGGCGCGACGATCGGGGCGGAGTCGTTCTCGGAGCTGGTGGTGTTCCAGAACGAAGGCGCGATGAACCGGTTCAAGGCCGGGAACTTCGACTTGGGCGCCAACGCGTCGGCAACGGCGCTGAAGGCGGGGGCGGCGAAGCAGGCGCGGTTTGAGAACGGCGTGGCGGTGTTTGCGCACACGCGCGGCGGTCTGATGGCGGATGCGTCGGTGAGCGGGCAGAAGATCAACTTCGTGCCGACGGGAGATGCGGGGATGCGCGATGATGTGAATCGGAGCACCGGACCGACGACGATGCCGCGGTGAGTCGTATTTGAGCGATTGAAGCGAACCCCCACCCCAACCCTCCCCCGGTGTACCGGAGGAGGGGGAAGAAGGGGATCGTGATGAGCAAGGGCGCGACGGGTCGATCGATCCGTCGCGCTGTTTTGCGCGCTTGACGTTTGGGGGGAGGATGGGAGATTGAGGGGATGAAGAATTCACCGGTGGTGTTGAAGACGGTGTCGGCGGAGGGGGTGTGGACGTTGACGCTGGGACGGCCGGATCGGCGGAATGCGATCGACGGGCGGATCTTGGAGGAGATGCTGGCGGCGCTGGAGGAGGGGGCGAAAAGCGATGCGCGGATGCTGGTGTTGCGCGGGGCGGGGCCGGTGTTTTGCTCGGGCGGGGATTTGAACTGGATGGTGGAGGCGACGGAGAAGGGGTGGGCGTCGAACCTGGAGAATGCGAAGCGGATCGCGCTGCTGTTTGCGAAGATCAACGCGTTTCCGCGGCCGGTGATCGCGGCGGTGCAGGGGGCGGTGCTGGGGGCGGGGATCGGGGTTTTGGCGGCGTGCGATTTTGCGGTGGCGTCGAGCGAGACGGTGTTTGGGTTGAGCGAGGCGCGGCTGGGGATCGTGCCGGCGTGCATCGCACCGTTCGTGCTGGGGAAGATCGGGGCGTCGCATGCGCGGCAGCTGTTGCTGACGGGGCGGCGGATCTCGGCGCAGCGGGCGCTGGAGATCGGGCTGGTGCATCAAGTGGTTTCGACGGCGGCGGAGTTGGATGCGGCGGTGTTGGAGGTGGGCGAGAGCGTGTTGAAGTGCGGGCCGACGGCGCTGAGCGAGGCGAAGAAGTTGCTGCTGGGGTTGAGCCAGGCGGAGTTGACGTCGGAGCGGACGCTGGAGTTTGTGGCGATGGTGCTGGCGAGTTTGCGCGGGTCGGAGGAGGGGGTGGAGGGGATGAAGGCGTTTTTGGAGGGGAAGACGCCGGGGTGGGTGGTGCGG
>JADMIO011096084.1_pt1 | contig 12075 bp, 17 predicted proteins | sample 8958161 | NCBI WGS metagenome assembly JADMIO01 (sample SAMN16585339, study PRJNA669376) | soil metagenome | isolation source: Crop rotation soil | place: USA: Cullars Rotation, Alabama | collected 2011 | reverse complement strand
GCCGGAGGAAATAACAGAGCGAATGCCGCGGGACGCGATTGCGCGAACCTGACTGGAACGTCCAGCGCCTCCGCAAGCCCCGGCGCACGGGTCACTCGATCCGAGAGGTCAGCCAATGCCTCTCGGGTCATCGCGAGGACGAGCACTTCGAGCGACTCGAAGTACCCGTAGATCGTTGCGCGACCGAGCTCCGCTTCACTGGCGACGCGCTCCATGCTGAAGGTCACCCAGCCGCCATCTTGTGCCACGCGCCAGGCGGCCGAAATAATGTCGGCCCGACGTCGCTCCCGCTCTCGAGCGCGGCGCTCGCTGATGCCCATGCATCTCCAATTGGACGCCGAGACCCGGCAAGCGTCAAGGGACGTCCAATCAACGTGCCTACAATTGACTACGAGTGCCACACGAGACCGACAGCGATGGCAACGCCGACACTCCCGTCGGAAAGAGACGCTCACGTCTGCAGCCCGCCCGAGTCACCATCGAGATCATGTTCACGCACGCATCGAATCGAAGTGACGCCGCTGGCCGGTCCTTCATTGGAGGCGATCGCTCACGCCGAAGGGATGTCCGCGTACCGACCAATCTCGAAGTTCTCGTCACTGCGTCCGCAACGATGCGCACCGGGCGATGCACCAGTCTGTCGCTCGGTGGCATGTTCGTGGAAACCGACCTTCGGCTCGACTACGAGTCGTTCGTCGATGTCGAAATCATCGCGCCGCGCGTCGCCCCAAACCTGCGCATCAAGGGCATCGTTCGATGGACGAAGACGCACGGGTTCGGACTCCAGCTTCTTCCCGTCGGCGTGGCGCAAACTCACGAGCTCCTGATCCTCGTCGACCGAGAAAGGCGAGCCTCCCGGCCATGCGAGTAATCGGGCTCAGCGGACCCGCGGGGCGTAGAGGGACGAGCCGAAGTGGAAGAGGGGCTGCTGGATCCCCTGGCCGTCGAACTCCGTCGCGAAGATGGGGCTGCACGGCCACACGGCGATGTCCGGCGACGACGAGGGGGTCGAGCTTTCCGTGACCCAGTCCGGCACGACGCGGACGCCCGTCACCTCATCGCAGAGCACCGCTCCGATGCTGCTCCCGCGGAGCGAATAGCGTACGGCGTCGCTCTCGACGCCCGTCTCGAGGACGACGGCGGAGCCCGAGTGCAGCGCGTCGTAGCAGAGGTAGTCCGTCCCGCTCAGCCCGAAAGGATCCACGTTGCTGCCGCAGTAGCGAACGATGAGTCCGTCGCCGCGCCCTTCGAGCGAGAGCGACGTCAGATAGTCGTCCACGCTGGCTCCCGCTGGCGCTGCGGGGTCGAAGGTGCTGGCGCTGCCGGACAGGGTTTGCATGTACGGTGCGGCCATGTCGTCGAGCAAGGTGCCCGTGTCCTTCGACCACGCGATGTACAGCGAGCCATCGCTGCTCGCCCCGGCGGCGTGGAGCGGCGCTCCCGGATTTGGATCCGCGACGGGCCCCTTGTCGATCTTCCACGTGCCGGACGACGAAGGACGAGCTCGGCGCCACTGTCCGCTCTCGGAGAACCAGATCGTGCCGCCGCTCGGGCCACCTGCGACGGCGTAGTCCGCGGAAGCGAGCACGCCCGTCGGCGTCGCGAGGAGCTTGTCGCCGCTCGCGGTCAGTGTCGCGAGAGCGACGATCTCCGGCGGATCCGCCGACGACAGCACGAAGCCGCGCATCTCGTTTCCCGCGAGGTAGAGGCGGAGCGAGTCGAGGCGCACGTCCGTGACGTCGATCGTCGACGTCGACCACCCCGCGGCGTCTGACTGCACGAGCGTCGGAGGCGTCGTATCGAGGACCACGGCGACGTGTCCCGCGCGGGCCGAGAGCGACGCGACGGCGTGGACCGCACCGATCGGAGAAGAGGGCGGACCCGGGATCCACGTCGGTGAAAAGCTTCCGGCGGACACGCTTCCGGACTCGCCCTCGAGCGTCACGGCGCCTTCGACGGGGAACGGCACGCGAAAACGGATTTCGGAGTCCGTCCACGACGTCACCTCGGGCCGGGACGAGGGCGAGAGCGACACGCTCTGGTCGTCTCCGAGGAGGAGCGCGACGGCGCCGGACGCCGCGCCGAACCCGCTACCCTGAACGACGACCTCCGTCCCGTACGGGCCGCTCGACGGCGTCATGGAACTCACGCCGAGCGGCGTGGGCATGGCGCCGCCCGCGCCGGTCGTACCGCCGTCGCCGCCAATGCCGCCCGCCCCGCCCGCGCCGCCCGTGCCCGACGTGCCCCCGCTCGAGATCGCACCGTTCGATCCGCAGTCGGAAGACAGACGCACGAGGTAGTCGGCGGCGTCGGTGTGGACCGTGACTTGGCGAGAGAAGCCCTGGCGCAGCTCTTCCGCGTCGATGGAGAGCGGCGAGGCGCCGTCGACCGTAGCGCGGGCGAAGGCGACCGTCGCGGCGTCGCGCGTGGCATCCACCGTGACGTCGAACGCGCCGTCCGCGGTGCCGCTCTTCGTGACGTGACTGCCGAGGAGCACGGGGAGCGTGACGCAGAGCACGCGCTCCTCGAGTCCGGAAGGTGGCGTGGCGAAGACGCCGAGATCGACCAGCGTGGGGCCGCCGGGGGACGTGGAGCAGGCGAGCGGAGACGCGGCGACGAAGATGACGCCGAAGGCGGAGACCAACGTGGTCTTCATGGCGCCACCACGAGGCGAAGACCGAGGGTGATCCAGGCGTGGAACGCTTGCGAGGAGATGGATCCGGAGGCGACCTCGGCATCGTTCACGTCCGTGCGCACGTGGGTGAACCGACCGACCGCGATTTCCCCAAAAGGACCGATGCCGACGGCGCTCCGGCGATCGACGCCGACCGAGAGCTTGGCGACGGTGTATCCGGAGGAAAACTGCTCTTCGCGATACTTGCGGACGCGATCCTCGATGGTCTCTTGCGACGCTTCGATGCCGAAGCCGTACCCGAGCCAGGGGCTCCAGCGTTCGGCGGGCCGAAAATAGTAGATCCCTTCCAGGCCGAGCTGGAGCGAGAGCGCCGAGCACGCGATGTCGTTCTGGAAGTTGTCGTCGCGGTCGCGGCAGGCGGACTCCGTCGTGAGGTCGCTCCCTTCCGCTCCGAATGCGAGACCGAAGTAGCCCCCGACGTAGATTGCTTCCGTGATCTTCCCGCCGAGGCCGATGGCGAATGGGACCTGCCAGGCGTAACGCCGCCCGAGCTGATCGCCGCGGTTGCCCGTCGCGTCCCCGACGGGGAACGCGGCGCCCGTACGCAGATACATTTGAAAGCCATGGGAGGCGGGGCGAGCGCCGGACGTTCCGGTCGTCGGTGACGCCGCAGGTGCCGGCGACGGCGCGGGTGCAACCGTCGTGGGTGGCGCGGGTGCGGCGGGTGGTGGCGCGTCGGTTGCGGTAGCGGCACTCGCCGGCGCGGTCGCCGCGGGCGGGGCGGTCGTCGACGTCGCCGCGACGGCCGTCGCGGTGGTGAGCAGCGTACCGAACAGCGGCGCGAGCGAACGGCGCGTCGCTCGGGTCAGCGGCATCGATAGCCGTCTTGGGTCGCCGTCGTCGACGCGGCGCACGTGAGCGCCGACGGCGTGCACGTCGTCACGCTCTTGCTCCCGCAGAGCGCGTTCTTGCCGGCGCCCGAGCGGTTCGTCGCCGCGTAGCCCGAGCCGGAGCATCCGAGCGCTGAAAGACCGCCGCATGCGGGCGCCGCGCCGGGCAGCGCGGGGTCCGGGTCTTCGGCGCCCGAGCAGTCGTAGTCGAAGGAGTCGCCTGCGGGCGTCGTGTAAGGCTCTCCGAAATACGTCGTCTGCTTCGGGTGGACGCTCGCGTCGTCGTCGTCGCAGTCGCCGCTCTCGGTGCTCCACTGGCCCGCGTTCGGCGCCGCGCATGCGGTGACGGCGCCGTCCGTGACGCCGTAGTGATCGCCGTCGGCGTCGGGATAAAAGGTCTTCCCCGTGGCGCAGCCGCCCGCGCCCGTCTTCCCGCCGGCGCCGAGGGCGCCGCCCGATCCGTCGTCGCCTCCAGAGGCGCCCTTGCCGCCCGCGCTCTCGTCGCCGCCCGCGCCGCCCGTCTCGGCACCGGCGTCGCCCGCGCCTCCTGCGCCGGTCGCTCCACCGAGGTCACTCGCGCCACCTCGCCCGGCGTCGCCTCCGCTCTCCGCGTCGGGCGTGGAGAAGCCCCCGTCGCCAACGGCTGCCTCGCGTTCGACGCCGGCATCGCCGTGACCTTCTCGCCCACCTCGGCTTCCGCCCGAGTCCTGGTCTGCTGCGGCGCCGCCCGTCGCCGCCGACGGTGTACCCGCACTGAACAGCCCGCCCGAGTCGCTGCCGCACCCCGAGGAGAGCACTACCTGGAGAAAGAGGACCGCGCTCCACTGGATCGACGAAGGCACGAGACGAGATTTTTCCAAGGTGCCTTTCAGCGTGGCCTCTGCCGCGCATCGGCGTGAGCGTCGCTTTCCGACGGGGGTGTCGGCGGGCCGAGGAGGCTCGCCGCGGGAGTCCCTGAAGGGTTTGAAACCAGTGAGGTTTCCGGGGTCGTGGCGGCGTTTGGCCGGCCCCCAGGGGCGGGCGACCGGAGCGCGCGGTCCTGGTGATGCATGCACAGGACGAATACACTGTAGGCATGGTGAAGAATGCACGGCAGTACACGATCAGAAACGTGCCGGATTCCGTGGATCGAGTGCTGCGGCGGCGAGCGAAGGAGCTCGGACTGAGCTTCAACCGGGTGGCCGTCGAGGCTCTGGCTGCCGCCGCGGGTGAGCCCCTTTCCCGAAAGCGTGACCTCTCCGGGATCGCCGGCTCGCTGTCCGTTGGAGATGCTCGGCGCATGGAGCGCGAGATCGCGCGCCAGCGGCGCGTCGACTCGGACTTGTGGAAATGAGGATCGCTCTCGACTCGAACCGATACACGGACCTGTGCAGGGGCGTGCCGGGGGTGCAGGAGGTCGTCGAGAACGCCGACGAGGTCCATGTCCCCCTGATGGTGCTGGCGGAGCAACGTGCAGGGTTCGCGCGCGGCTCGAGCCGCGAGAAGAACGAGAGCGTGCTCACGAAATTCTTGAACACGACGGGCGTCTTCGTCCTCGCCCCTGACGAGCAAACGACGTTCTTCTACGCCGACGTGTACGCCTTCCTCCGGAAGAAGGGCAAACCCATCCCGACGAACGATCTCTGGATCGCGGCGCTCGTGGTCCAGCATCAGCTGGTCCTGTTCGATCGCGACTCCGACTTCGACAACCTTCCTCAGCTCGGACGCATCAAGCTGCCATGATCGATCCGACGCGAACGCGCCCGCGGCCATGAACACCCACCTTGCCTTCGTGCTCTCGGCGCTCGCGGTTGTTTCCGGTGCTGGATGCGGAGGGCATGTGAGTGGGGGCACCGGGAGTCCGGGTGCGGGCAGCGACGGCTCAGCGGGCATGTCCTGCGAGCCGTCGGTGGCCGATGCAGGATCGCCCCCATCGGCTACGGCGCATGTCCCCCTGAACCACCGGGCTTCCTCGTGCTGCTCCTCGCAGCGCGGGCCCGGGCCGGCACCCCAACCGTATTCAGATGCGAGGGTCGGGTTTGGTCCCGACGGGCTTCCCGCGTGCCGGTTGGACTCGCAATGCCTCGGTGGACCCAATGGTCGTTGCTTCCCATTCGAAGGCACGGTCGGGCCAGGAGGTTGTTCGTACGACGAGTGCTCCAGCGACTCTGACTGTCCGTCGGCAACGCCGTGCATCTGCCGCCGCGCGCCGACGGACAATGCCCCGAACGTGTGCGCGCCGCGCGGCAATTGCGCCGTCGATTCCGATTGTGGCCCTGGTGGCTACTGCTCGCCCTCCAACTCGGAAAACAGCTGCTGGGGCCCGAGCACGTACTACTGCCACACCGCATCGGACACGTGTACCAACACCGCGGACTGCCCGCCGGTTGATGCGGGCGCTTTTGGAAATATCAGTGTTGTTTGCGCGTACGACACACAGGCTCTGCATTGGGCGTGCCTTCAAGTCGGCTGCTACTTGCCGTGACCGATCCTCGGCCGTGCTACCGTCCACTTCGTGCGGGGACTGGTAGCAATGGCCCTTGTCTTGGCTGCCTGCAGCGACTGCTCGCGCTCCCCACTCGAGCCTGTCACTGCCAGTTACGCTCCGACCGTGGACGCCGGTGCACTGGATTTCTCGGCACCCAGCTGCCCCTCCGTCGTGACGGATCAATCGGGAAACGTGACGATGATGGGGACCGAGCCTTACTGGAGCGCCGGTTCGGACGAAAGCGGAGCGGCCTGTGAACCGTACTGCGGCGTCTTCGTCCCATCGCCCAAGATCAACGCGTCCGTCACGTTCACTTGTCACATCTACCCCGTGTGCCGCGCTTCGGAGCTGTCTACACGCGTCTACGTGACGTGCCAGCCGTACCTGGTCCGCTGCTGAACCGTGAGCGCCGCCTGCAATTGAGCTAGGCGAACTAGACCCGTTTCCCTCCCGCGAGCGCGCCTTCCCTAGGCCAGCGCGCCGGCACACGCCTTGCTGAGTGAAGATTCGGTGCAGGTTCAGGGCGCGGAACATGTGAATCGGACGCCACAGCTTGCGTCAATCGCAGGCGCGTCGCGCACACACTGGGCGTGGAGCGCACGGGTCGCGGTCTTGCTCTGCGCCCTGCTGTCGAACGGTTGCACCCTCATCGGCCTCGGTATCGGCAGCTCCGTGCCCGATCAGGACATCCAGAGATCGGCCTTCGATATGCCGAGCGGTTCTACAGTGACGGCGCATCTCATGCCGCCTTTGCGCTATCCCGATCGCCTGTGCGGAACAGAGGCGGCGGACCTCCTCGAGGAGGGGAGGCCGCGAGCTGCTTGCGGGACGCCGATCATGAGTCCCATAGTCACTGGGACGCTTCAGGGAAGCGACGGCGAGACCCTCTGGATCGAACGTGATGGCTACAGGATCGGCCTCAAGAGCCGAGATGTGGATCGTTTGACGCGCGAGACGTCCTACGCGGGTACCGGCGCAGCCGTGGGCGCGGTTCTGGACGTGATCACCATCGTCGCGTTCTCCTCGGCCGTCGCGAGCTGGTCCCCTCTAGGGGGCCACTAAAAGCGTGGCGGCGGTCACCCGCGAACGCGGGCGCGCGAGACGGTGGATCCTCTGTGCACTCGTCGCGGCAATGTGCGCGACCGCTCCGGCGCACGTCCGTGCGTCCACCGAGGTGGACGGAGTCGGCTACGGCGGCCAGTCCGGAGGTGCCTGGACCTGCGGCCCGCTCGGTGTTGCTCGCTACGGCGGGGTCGCGGCGCGCGTGCACCTCGCCGAAAAGGAAGGACGGCTGGGCGGTTCTAGAGGGGTCGGCGAGATCGCGGTTGCCGGCGAGTACGAGAACACGAAGATCCTGGATTGCTATGGGAGCGCAGCGTGCCAGGCGCCGCCAGCGCGCGTTCTCGCGGGCGGTCATGCGCGTGTCGGGTATCAGGGAGAAATTGGCGCGATCGAGATCGGGGCCACGGCGTTTCAGGGCTGGGGAAAGAACACGGATACTCGCCCTCGCTTCGCTGTCGTTCCCGACCTGGAGCTGCGTTTCGGGCCCGCGGAAACCTGGCGCGGCGTTGTCGGCTTCGGCAGCCCACTCGTGACTCTGCTTCGGCGGCCGGGCGCATACTGCGGTTTAGACGGCGCGGTGGGCGCGCTCGACGTGGAGTTCCGTCTAGGCGCGTACCGCGCAGGGCCTGCGTTGTTTGACGATATGAGCGCGCGCGGAGATCTCGCCACGTTCATTCCCGTATGGCGCCACGTATCTGTTCGCTTGGGCGCGGCACTCAGCAACGACGCCGTCGGCGTCGCGGGCGAGGGAAGCTTTGGGGTGAGGGGGGCAATGTGACAGCCGCGGTCACTGAGCCGCTATACAAACGGCGGTGGTGCGCAGCGTGGCCGTGAAGCTCCACTGGTTCGAAACCGTGCAGCGCCATCCGCTGTTGCCTGACGTTGGGTGGCTCTCGTGCACAGCGATCGGCGCGGTACTGTCCTGTCTCCTGCGTGCAAGAGGATCCGCATCGGACTCGCAGTCCGATGGGAGATCGACCGTGTGGCGAGAACGGCCCGTCCGTCTCGTTGCGGCTCTCAGGCCCGGCCTGACGCTTCCCTGCATGTGGACCCGAATCGCCGCCGTGATGTGCTTCGCCGCCGCAGCGTTCGACGTGCTGTCGCGCCGCGCCGACCTCGATCCGTTGCGCTTCGTCGCGGCTGCTTTCTCCCTCGTCGCCGGGTTGTTGCTCGTGGGCAGGCCATGGACGGCGGATCGCCCGTCGAGTGTCTGACGACATGTCGGCTCGGGAGCGCGGCGGTTCCGGGACGCTCCTCGGCTGTGTGGCGTGCCGGGCACGTTGCGGCACACGCGGCACCTACGGCACCGTCGATTTCGTCTCTAACGTCGCTTCAGAACCAGGCGCCGTAACCAACACTCATTGTCGGAATGTTCACCGACACGTCAGCCTGGCAAGGCCCGAGCGAGTAACCGTACGTGTGGTAGTAGCACTGCAGTTGGCCGGGGTTCAGCATCGCGGCGCCACCGACGGAGAATCGAAGGTACGAGAAGGTGTAGTGGAACTCGACACCGACGTCTCCTTGAAGGAATTGAGCGTGGGGGCTCGTCTCTTCGGTGACAATTTCTCCGTATTCCCCGTCGGCGGATATCAGGTGGCTATACCGACCATTCGAATAGGCGACTCGCAAGATGGGCGTAACGACGCCGCGCAAAATGCGGAGTACCGAGAACGCGGCGAAGACCGGGCCGCCGCCATATCTTCTACCGTCAGAAGGGAAACTAGGGAAACTAGGATTGGCCACCGATAGCCCCACTCCGGCACCGAGCGAGAGCTCAGGAATGATTCGAAACTCTCCAGTGAGTCCCGCGATGCCGACGGGAGTGCCGAGCCCTACTTCAGCGCCGAGGAGCCATCGACGAACGCGTGGACGGGCAGTACGGGGCGGAGGCGGTGACCGGTACCCGTCCCCCCAGTTGGGCAGGGGCTCCGCCCGCCGCCGCTCGTTGTCCCCCCAATTCGGCTGATCGGCAGCCGACGGCGGTGCGGGAGTCTGACCATGGGCGTTCAGCGAGAGCGCTAACATGACCGCGATCGTGAGGCGCGGGAGAAAGCCGCCCCTTTTCACGGACACACCGTGATCCCGTATCCCGAGACCGCCTCGCTCACAGCGGCGGCAGCCAGGAGAAGTACGGCCGCCTGAGCCACGCTGGGGAGACGAAAGCGATGCTCCACGTCTCTTGGAAGAGCAACGACCGTGCCGCGTCGGGCTCGCCGAAAAACCTGCTCAGAACGGCGAAGTGTTGCGTCGGGGATACAGGGCCTCCGTTGCCGGGGCTCTCACACCTTTTGCGGGCTCGTTCTGAGCAAACCACACCTCGTCCACGAGACGGCGGCTAGTCGTCGCGCATTCATGCTACACCATCAGCATGAAAAAGAAGACCCGCCGAGCGGGTGCGACGGAGACGTTTTCCGTCTCGGTCGACCCCGAGACCAAGCGGGCGCTGCGTGCGCTCGCAGACAGCGCCTTCGGGGGCAACCTGTCCGCGCTGGTGACCGATATGGCGGACGAAGCGCGTCGACGAATGGCAGCAGGCGCCTACCTACGTCGACATGGAATCGCGGAGCCGACGGCGCTCGAGGCCGACGCCCTGCAAGTCGAGATCGACCGTGAGGTAGCGGCTTTCCGTAAGCGACGTCCCAAGCGCCGAGTCGCTTGATGCTCAGCTACGTCTTCGACACGGGCGCCCTGATCGCGGCGGAGCGCGGAAAAGAGCGTGCAAGTCGCTTTCTGCGGCTGGTTCGCATTGGTCGGGCCCGCATCCTCGTTCCCCTTCCGGTGGTCGCGGAATGGTGGAGGGGACGTACCGACGCGCGCGCGGAGATCCTCGATGCGAGTCGTGTCGTGGCCACGGTCGAAATCGCGCAGGCTGCGGGCGTCGCGCTGGCTCGCATGAGGGACGTCCACGCGGCCCTCACCATCGACGCCATCGTGCTCGCCACGGCGGCCCTGTTCGATGCCATCGTCGTGACGAGCGACCCACGGGATTTCGAGCGGCTCTCGGCGCATTTCCCGGGCGTGTCCATGCTCGGGGTCTGATGGGCGTCACGACACTTCGCGCCGCCCGCACTTCTTTTCGTGCCGCCGACTCGTCGAAAAGAGCACCCCAAGCGCCGTCACCATGATGAGCGCCTCCGACACCCAAGCAATCGCCCGATGCGACGGCGTCATCCCGAAAACAAAACGAGCCAAGCGAACCGTGAACCACTCGTCGGAATCCGAACTCACCGACGCGCCCGCTCGCCACAGTTTGGCGGAGATGGCAGTCAAAAAGCATTGGCCTCCGACCCAGTGAGAGACGCGAGTGATCACCACGAACAGCACCGCGTAGACGCCGTACAAGAACGTCACCCTCGGAAACCGATGCCAGAAGAGCAGTGGTAGACCGAGCAGCCATACGACCATGAGCGTCGCATGGAGAACGTCGACTGCAGCTGCCGCGCCGGCCCACATCGCCCGGAAATCGAGCAAAGTCCGGGCCATCGTTCAGGCGAGGGCGTGCGCGAGATCGGACGTCGAGTCACACTGAGCCTCTTTTCTCGGCCTTCATGCGTCGTTCCTTCCTCGTTCGTGCGTTCGGACTCCTCGGCGCATGCGCCGTTTTGGTGTTCGGTCTGCGAGAGGTGTCTCGCCGCCTGGTGTTCCCCACCTACCGCGTGGAACGAAGGGCGCCCCCGAGCGACGTCGCGATGTGGACGCTCCACGCTCGCGACGGCGCCGTCGTCCACGCGCTCGAGCTCCCGGGTTCTCCGACGGCGAAGGTCTTCGTCTATTTCCACAACAACCGCGAAACGATGGTCAGCGGCGTCGCCCTCGGCCGCGAGCTCGCGCGGCGCGGGTTCGGCGTCGTCTTGCCGGAGTACCGCGGGTACGGCCTGTCCGAAGGGCTCGAGCCGACCGAAGAGGGGCTCTATTCCGATGCCGAGGCCGTCTTGGACGCCCTCGCCGAAAGGCGCGTAGGCCCCGACCGCGTCGTTCTGTGGGGGCAATCATTGGGGACCGGCGTCGCCGCGGAGATGGCCCGCCGCGGTCGCGGATCCGCGCTCGTACTCGTCGCTCCGTACACGTCCCTTCCGGACGTGGTGAGCGCGGTCGTTCCCGGGGTCCCCGCCCGCGTCCTCTTGCCCGATCATTTCGAGACACTGAAGAAGTCCGCGTCCATCTCCGTCCCCACGCTCGTGATCCACGGCGACGCTGACGAAGTCATTCCGTTCTGGATGGGACGGAGAGTTTCTGCGGCCATCACGAAAGCGCAGTTCCTCGCCGTGCCGGGCGGCCATCACGGAGATCTTTTCGCGCGGAGCCCCGAGACGTTGATTGACGCGATGGCTGCCCTTGGGCGACCCGGGTGATCAACGCTGTCCGACCGGCGCGGGCCCGGCCACTGCCTTCCGATCGCTTGCCGAGCGTCGCAGGAGTGCGCGGGATAACATTCGAGAGTAGAAAAGCGCGTGACGATTCGGGGGCGATTCGTCCACGGCGCCACGGGGCCTTTCGCAGCGGCAGGGGCACTTTCGTAGACGGATCGGCTCGTTCCGAGCTGCTTTGCTGGCACTCCGCTTGCTCGGATCCGTCCCATGCGTGCGATCCGAGCTCTCGTTCTCGCCGGCGTTTCGGCGGTGACGCTCCCCGCGTGCGTGGCGACCGTGGAGCCCGAATACGCGGAGGCGACGTACGTCCCCGCCCACATCGAGACGTACCCGTACGTCATCTACGAGGGACGCCCCGTGTATTACGCGCACGAGCATTGGTACTACCGCGATGGGCCGCGCTGGGTTTACTACCGGCACGAACCCGAGACGCTCCAACGACAGCGCGCGTACGTACAGCAGGCGCCGCGCGCCCCGCAGCCCTACGTCCGGCACCCCGAATATGCCGCGCCGCCCGCGCGACAAGTCCCTCAGCCCGAATACAGCGCGCCCCCCGCGCGACAAGTCCCTCAGCCCGAATACAGCGCGCCCCCCGCGCGACAAGTGCGATGACACGCGCCCTCGTCACTTCGCACGTGTTGATCGCCGGGA